>Ga0315541_1003430_pt1 | contig 12241 bp, 10 predicted proteins | sample SalMarSW160190MG_FD_203095 | JGI IMG/M metagenome (GOLD analysis project Ga0315541, IMG submission 203095) | Salt marsh sediment microbial communities from the Plum Island Ecosystem LTER, Massachusetts, United States - Salt Marsh Sediment SW1601-190 ...
TTCTCGTATTACCTGGTTCATAACATCTTTTTCAAGCTTGCTTTGGGCCAGAGTTTTGCCGTTCGTCACGAGGCGGTCGTGAAGGCCCGTCAGCTCTTGTAACTCGGCCTGACAAGCCGAGCAGTCCTTCAGGTGTTCTGCAACTGCCTGTTGTTCGGAGTCCTCAAGGAGTCCTTCGACGTATGCGACCAATAGTTCTTTTATTTCTGTGCATTTCATTGTGACACCTCATAAACTTCTGCTTGCTGCTGCAGTGATTCACGCAGCATGGCATAGGCCCGTGATAATGTTTTTGTTACTGTGCCTAACGGCATATCGAGCTGCTCTGCAATCTGGTTGCAGGAGTGCTGGCCGTAATATCGCAGCAGGATGACTTTCCTGTACGCCTCGGGCAGTTCGGCGATTGCCGTCTCGAGAGCATAGTCCTGTGAGAGTTCGGTGCCGGAAGATTCCTGGAGTGATGAGCGGACGATTTCGCGCTGGCGTTGGATTTGTTCTTTTCTTTCGTGCTCTTTCGCGACGTTGTCGGCGATTCCGAGCAACCAGGAAAAGAAGGAATCCGGCTTTCTTAGTTTGCCCATATTAAAATAGGCCCTTACGAGTGCCTCCTGTGCGGCTTCTTCAGCACGGTCTCTGCTGCCCAGCTTGCCGGCCAGGTTGGCCAGCAGGACGCCCTGATAGCGTCGCACAAGGTAGCGATAATCGTCCGGATGGCCGTCCAAACATCGCTCAACATAAAACTTGTCCGCCGGTTTTGTGGCGGGTTTGTCATTCTCAGACATCATAGCACCTCAAATTCTCAAAGAATTACTGTTCTCGCTATATAGTGCACGTTTGGTTGGTTTTGCGACAGGAAAATAAAAAAAAGCATATTTACCTGCCAGGTTAGCCCCGCCGCCTGTCGGCGGGGAATTCCCATTACAGGTGCGAGGAAATCCCCACCGCAGGGGTGGGGGCTAAAGCACTCTTTTTTCGCACAGCTCTTTGACGGCCTTGCCGGACTTTGAAGAAAGTCGCAGGATTCGTTCCCGATAGCGCATACAGAAAGCCGGATCGAACAAACCCGGCTTTCCACATGTGCTGATCGATTTGAAGGAGTATGTTCGATCGTTTACAATTTTAACTCATCCTGTGATGAGGGCTGCCATTTCAGGCTTATTTTTCCCATGTCTGTAGCCATTTTTATGCTTGCCTGGCCGGTGCCGATGGTGCCTTCTGCGGTTCTTTTGAACATGTCGGATCTGTCGATCTCCAGCGGCAGATCGCTCTCGATTTCTCCCATCTTGGTTTGAGCTTTGAGCTTTGCGGACAGGCTCTTCGGAGCAATAAATTCGATTTTACCCATTTTAGTGAACAGCTCGATTTCTCCTGTGGTGTTTACAGCTTTGATAGAGCCCAAATCCGTAACGGCCTTGACGTTCCCCTGGAGATTATATATCTCAATGCTTCCCAGATCGGTCTTTACGTCCGGCCGGATGCCGGCTGGCACTGCTATGTGAAGATCCACGCTTAGATTGTTCCACTGATCGCCGTCCTGCTTGACCGGCTTGAGATAGTATCTTTCATCCGATGAGTGAAGATTCATTGAAACCTGTTCGACCATCTCGCGGGCTTCGGCGTCAGTTTCGGCCTTTCCCCGGATGACGGCCCTGACGTCACAGGTACCGTCTTTGCTGGGCTGCAGGATAATTTTGCCGAGGCTGTTTCTGACGACGAAGGGGCTGCCGGGCTTAACCTTTGAGACGAAGTGCATCTCTGTAGTAGCGAGATACTTACCGTCCTTGTCTTTCTTGACCTCGATATTTTGAGCCGAATTACTTTTAGAGTCCGGCACGTTTGGCAGGACTAGGGCCGGCCCGGCGATTTCGGCAGGGGAAGCGACGATTGTTTTCCTGATGGGGCGAGGTTTGACCTTTGGAACGACTACCATCTGAGGCTTTGGTGAAACTGGTGCAACGGACACAGGGGGTACTGGTAGAACGGGTGCTGGTACGTTTGGCGTTACCATTTCTGCCGGCATTGGTGGCATAGCGGGCATCGGCGGCATCGCAGGCATCGGGTGGGATTCGGGATCCGATGGAGAAACATTATCGCTTGATTTTGCCTTCTGGTGTGCATTTGCATATTCTTCGGCCCACAGTTCCATTTCTTTCTGCCATTGTTTGAATTCGTCGCTATTGACCCATTGATGTGCCCAATTGTTGGCGAGACTATTGATTTTTTCCTGGGCTTCAGGGCTGTTGACTTGTGCTTCATATCGCTTGGCCCAGGCTTCCATTTCCTTAGCCCATTGCTCCAGGTGTTTCGCATTGACTTCGGCTTTGTGGGCATCGGCCGAAGCCTTTGCCTTTGCCGCCTTATCTTTGGCTTTTTCGGCTTCCTTGGAAGCCTTTTCCGCCTTGTTTTTAACGTCTTTAGCTTTTAATTTGGCTTCTTTGGCCTTAATTGTGGCCTGCGCGGCCTGGGCTTCGGCCTGCCTGGCTTGGGCCATTGCTTGAAGTTCTTTTTCGAGCTTCTGTTTTTGGATTTGGAGTTGCTGGAGTTGAACTTCAAGCTCACGCAGGTTTTGTGACAAATCTTCCTGGTCCTGCTGTTGTACTTGTTCGATTTCAGTGGTCATTGTGCTCTGCGATGGCTGTTCTTCGGCTTTTACAGTCTCGGCACTGCTGGCCTCGGTTGCGGGTTTGTCCTGGGCCTGAGCCATGGGTAGAACAAAGGCCAGCATGAGGATAATTGTGGTAATGATTGTTAGTTTCTTCATTTTTTGGTACCTCCAGGTTTCTTTTTTTAGCCAGTTCAGTCTAACGAGCAAACGGTTGGAATCTTCGAAGAGTCCGAGCAGGCCGAGGCCCGGCTCTGTAGGTTTTGTGAGGAATCTGCGCGCCACGTCGATTAGCGTTTGGCGATATTCGCTTATTCGTTCTTTCAGGACTCGGGCGACAGTAGCATCACAGCACAACTCGCGCAGGTGGTGCATCTGGCTGCGGACGAGCCACAGCAGCGGGTTATACCAGTAAACGACCTGCAGAAGCATATAGAAACCATGCACCCACAGGTCGCCTCTTTTGATATGGGCCAGCTCGTGGAGAAGCATATGCTCAGTGTCCCTGCGAGTCATATTCCTCAGGTACCCGACGGGCATAAGCAGCACCGGCCGGATCATGCCGAAGACGGCCGGACATGCCACTCTTCGAGTCAGTACCACCTTCGGAATCCGGCGAAGTCCCAGACTTTTGGCGCATCGAGCAATTGAGTTATAGAAGGACTCCGGAAGTTGTGCTGTTCTTGCAATCCGGTGGTCTTCTTTACGTAGATGCAGCAATTTAATAACGAGCCAGCCACCCAGTACGAACATTCCCGCCAGCCATACAGCCATCACGTATGCCTGCCAGGTCGGTTTAACATAAGCTGCATTCAGAGATTCGCCGGTAATATTTTCGGAACCGGTAAAAACAAGTGCCGGCTGCTGCTCAGTGACGGTATCGCGGGAAAATACAGCTTCAACTGGAGATTCGACTACAGCGGTTTCAAAATTTGCGAGTATCATTGCCGTGGTTGCGTTCAGATTCTCCCGGTGACTTTCTTTGGCGACTATCTGTCTGGCCAAAGGTTGCAGTCTGGATGTGATGCTGGTTGACAGAGAAATCGTGGGCGGCAGGACAAGCTTGACTAATACCATCAGCCACAGAGCGTACCTTAGCTGCGGCCAGGCCCATTTTCGAATGATTAAATCGATGCAGCCAATCAGTATTATCAGGACACCGACCTGCCAGAACATGGCTGTCGCCCCGCTCCACCACAATTCTGCGATGTGATTGATTTGTTCTATCATTTTATTTCTCCTGTTTTCTCGCTTTCATTTCCAAGGATTTCGATAAGTTCTTTTTTCTGCCTGGCGTTTAGCTTTTGCTCCTGCAGCATAAAGTGCATGAGCGGCCCCATTGCGCCGTCGAATGACTGGTCCAGCAGTAATCGAAACGCGCTAAGCCGGGCCTTGTGCTGTGAAACGAGCGGTTCGTAAATGCTCGTATTCGCGTGCTTATGTTCGCTGACGGCCTCTTTTTCCACCAGCCTGCTAAGCATGGTCTTTACTGTGGTATATGCCCACTTGACACCCTTGGGCAGCCTGCTCATTATGTCCCTTGCCGTTGCGGGGTGCTTTTCCCATAAAGCGTTCATGATTTGCCATTCTGCATGCGTCAGTTTCATAACTTTATCTCCTTCTACAAAAGTAGTAGCATTCTACTACATATGTCGAAGCTGCCAAGAAAATATTACAAAATTTCTCGAAAATTTTTCAAATCATCGTTTTTGGGCTGAAAATGAGGAAAGATTTTATTAGAAAAGAGGTCTTTGTATGTTTTTGAATATTCCGGCGAATGTTATTCCGCGGGTTTGCCATAAACTTCCACTTCGATATAGTGGTTGAGTTCATTGGCGCTGTTGCCGTTGCTATAAAGGCGGACATAACGGGCTTTGATACCTTTAGAGAGGCAGTCGATAAATTCACCTTCGTAAGTTTCAACGTAGTGCATATCAGTTCCAATACCAAAATCCGCCGAACCGTCGATATCATTGTTAAACAGCATCCTGACATTAGTGATAAAATCTCGATCGTCGGCTACCTGTACCACCACATCGAAATAGACACGGGCTATTTTATGGTAATGCCATACTATAACGGCGTAAATTTCATGTATAGCTGAGAGGTCGATTGTAACATGCTGCTGGAGCGGACCTAACTCGACATAACTACCGTCTGCAGCTTCTTTATCACCGTCTGTAATCATTTCAATCTCACCGATTATTGGGTCATCGTCACTGCTGGCGACCGGTTTGCCCAAAGCGATGTTTGTGGTTCCGATTGGAGCCATGAATGGTGGTCGCTCGCCGATGCTGAGTTTCCTGAGATTGTTAACCCTTATAGGCTCTTTTGTACCGATGAATACTGGTGTGGGTAGTTTTATCTCAAGCGGTGACATCTTGGATTTGCCTTTGTTACGTATGCCAATAACTATGATTAATATCACTGCTATAAAGGCAACAGCGATTTTTGTAATTGGGCTTTTCATGATTGTTTCCTTACGTAATGATAGAGATTATGCCTTGTTTCTTTTCAAGGCGTATGAAACTAACCTGCATAATATCCGAACAATCGATTGCCGCTATTATGTATGACGGCGGCCGGTAATAATTTGATATAAATAAAATTCTGCTTATGGCAGTTTTTACTTGGAATTCAATAAGAGAAAAGGCCGAGTAAGAAACTCGGCCTTTGTTTTTGATGTGAAAATAGATTGTGTGTTTTATTGCGGCAGATTTTCCGGTGCCACGTCCTTGATACTCAAATCACCGTAGATGACGCGGTAGGTTTCGGAGCCTTCGGGACGGTACCAAAAGATTGGTTTCTCGGCGTCTGGGAATTTTACGTCTTTGCCGACATAGTGCCAGTCACTCTCGGCAGGCAGTTGCTGAACGAAGACTCCGCCCCGTCCCATTCTCATAATGGTTTTTTGCAGTTCCAGTGCTATTTCCTCAGATGGTTCCTGGCCTTTTTCCTTCAATTTCTTGTGCTGGTACTTTACAAATTCCATCGTGGCATTCATATCCAGAACTGAAGGTAAATTGCCATCCATGTGCTTAGCCCATATACGGAACATCTCGACCAGGTCATCTTCCGTCGGCTCAGAGGCGTCAACTTGCATGGTTCGGATAGTGTATCCCTCAGGTATCTCCAAATTAAAGAGGGACTCATCCAATTCGACATCAAAAACAATTTCAGTCATTGTGTAAGTTGTAGGTCCTGATGTATTTGTCATTTCTACGGGGAGTTTGGTTTGCGGATCAGCCCAGACGGTAATATCGACAGCCGGTTTCTGAACGTGATACCCGATAACCGTCAGGCCGTCGATTTTCTTCTCACCCAGGAACTGCACCGACTCGTCCTCAGTATCCTGGGCTTCCTGCAGGTGCTTTCTGATTTCACGGAACATATTAAACTTGCTCTGATCTTCGGGCAAGTTTTCCATTTCAACAATCATAGCTTTGTTCTGTGCCGGCATGAGAGTAACTATCTTACCCTGCTGAAAATCGCTGATAACGATTGCACCTTGTTCATGATTTGTCTGACGCATACGCATAGGTTCGGCATAGAAACAATCGAAGGTTTGTGTCGGTACGCCCTCGACTTCCATCGTCATCTTAAATGAAGCAGTTCGAGCGATAAGGAACGGTTTAACGATCTCGGCAAAAGCGGGAGTGGAGGTTCCCACAATATTTAAACCGATAAGCACTGCTATAATTATTGCCGCGGCTGCGGCTATTTTTGTGATTGGACTTTTCATGGTTAATCTCCTTAATGTTCGAAAGACGATTATTCGGGTTGCGGATTCCTGTTCGGCCTGGTTGAAGACAGAGAGCATTTGCCGGCGAAGGTTTTCACGATGCGCCGGGTTAGGCTCGGTGTCGATATTCAGCCGACCAACGACTTTTTCAAAATCGGCTTCGTCTTTGAACATTATATTTCTCCGTCGAAAACGGTTTGTAACTGGTTTCGTAACTGGTTAATAATTCTATGCAACGTCACACGGACAGTTGCCTCTTTGACGTCTAAAATCTTTGCTATCTGTTCGTGTGAGAAGTTTTCAAAGAACCTTAGTGTGACAATGGTCTGGTGCTGCGGCTTTAGCCTGAGGATGGCGGCGTAAAGCCTGGGCCAGTCCGGCTCGAACGACTTATCGGCGCTGCCGGCGGCTGCCGATATTATCGAGTCGGCCGCCTCTGCGAGCAGTTTTTTACGCCGGGATGTTTTTCTGATATAGGCGTTCGCCTGGTTGGCTGCTATGGCGTAGAGCCAGTTGCGAAAATCCTTCTCGCTCCGGCCTGCAAAATCGCGTATCCCGCGGGCTACATGAAGAAAGACCGCGGAAGTTACATCCTCAGCTATTTCCTTGTTAAAGAGCCTGTGAACGCAGAAGCGGAAGATTCGCTCGTAGTACATTTCGTAAAGCCGGCCCAGCGCCTCAGCCTGTGTTTTGGCCCTAAGGACCAGGTCGTTATCTTCCGTTCTTTCAGCAAATTTTGCCATAGCACCAACCATTGTCGTTAGTTTAATTGCGCGCCGAGCCATTATGTTACAGAATTTCGTACAAAGAATCCCCCAAAATATGTTTTTAGCAACGATTGATCATCACTATTACGACGATGAACGGATGTGTTGAGATATAAACATAATTGTGATTAAGGCGTAATTGATCGAGGATTTTGCCTCGGTGAGGGATTCTCGAATTTGGAAGAAATACTTGACAGCGGGGCGGGAAATACATAAAGTAGCTTACTCGTTTACCCTATAGCAGTATCTGGCGAGGGGTTTAAAACAGAAAAAAAGCGTTTTTTAACATTAAAAATAAGGAGAAGTGCAAATGGCAACAAAGGTAGCAATTAACGGCTTCGGCCGGATCGGCAGGGCCGTGGCAAGAATTATTATGCAAAGAAAAGGCGAATTGGAACTTGTCGCTATCAATGACCTCGCGGATGCGAAAAGCCTTGCTCATCTGTTCAAATATGACACGGTCATGGGCAAATGGGGCGGAACGGTCGAGGCAAAAGGTGACGCATTGGTCATCAACGGCAAAACCATTAAGGTTCTGGCTGTCAGGAATCCCGCTGAACTGCCCTGGAAGAAGATGGGCGTGAAAGTCGTGCTGGAATCGACGGGACTGTTCCGCAAGGCTGAGTCGCCGAAGGGCGGCTATGCCGACCATATCAAGGCCGGCGCCGAAAAGGTCATGCTGAGCGTACCGGCCAAGGACGATATCGACGCTACAATCGTTCTGGGCGTTAACGATGAGATGCTGACAAGTGACGTCAAATGCGTATCCAACGCAAGCTGTACGACCAATTGCCTTGCTCCTATAGCCAAGACTCTCAACGATACCTTTGGTATTGAGCAGGGTATGATGACGACTATTCACGCTTATACCAATGACCAGAAAGTGGCCGATATGATCCACTCGGATATGCGTCGAGCCCGTGCCGCTGCGGCAAATATTATTCCAACGACAACCGGAGCGGCTAAAGCCATCGGAAAGGTCATTCCCGAACTGGACGGCAAGCTCGACGGTATGGCGGTCCGCGTGCCGATTCCGGTCGGCAGTATCGTTGATCTCGTGGTAAACGTCAAAAAGGACGTCACGGTCGATGCCGTCAATGCAGCAATGAAAAAAGCGGCGGAAGGTCCGATGAAGGGCATCCTTGGCTATTGCGACGAGCCTATCGTCAGCAGCGACATTGTCAACGATCCTCGTTCGAGCATCTATGATTCTCTATGCACGATAGTCATCGGCAAGACCGTCAAGGTCGTAAGCTGGTATGACAATGAGTGGGGCTATTCGAATCGCAGCGTCGATATTATGGAAAAAATGGCTGCAATGTAATCTGAGTAGCGACTATCGAACAATGAATTTAGAATTATTAAGCTAAAGCTCCGCGTAAAACACGGGGCTAAATGGAGATTTTTCCTTTGGCAGAGATAGCACAAGAAATTTTTAGGGTAGATAGCATGACAAAGAAAACTGTTGCTGATATTGATGTGCAGGGCAAAAAGGTTCTGATGCGGTGCGACTTTAATGTGCCGCTGGACGATGACTGCAACATCACCAGCGATGACCGGATCGTTAAGGCACTGCCTACGATAAAGAAGATATTAGAGGGCGGTGGCGCGCTGATTCTTATGAGTCACCTCGGCAGGCCTCAGGGCAAGAAGAATGAGAAGATGTCTTTGGCCCCGGTAGCGAAGAGATTGTCTGAGTTGTTGGGCCGGGAGGTTATTTTCGCTGACGATTGTATCGGACCGGAGACCATCGCAAAGGCCCAGACCCTCAAGCCGGGCGATTGTATGCTCCTTGAGAATCTTCGCTTCCACAAGGAAGAGACCATCAAAGACAAGGCGGCAAAGGAAGATGCGCAGCTCCGGCAGGCAAAAGACGACTTCGCGAAAGAGTTGGCCGGCATGGCGGATATCTACGTCGACGATGCTTTCGGCACGGCCCACAGGGACAACGCCTCGATGTATACCGTCCCGCTGATGATGGAAGGCAAGCCCAGGGTAATCGGCTTTCTCATTGAAAAGGAGCTGAAATTTCTCGGCGAAGCACTAAGTAATCCCGGCAGGCCTTTTGTCGCTATACTCGGCGGGGCAAAGGTTTCGGATAAGCTCGGCGTGATTGAGAACCTGATCGGCAAGGTCGACCGTATTATTATTGGCGGGGCCATGGCTTATACTTTCCTCAAAGGCAGAGGGAAAAGTATCGGTAAGAGCCTGTGTGAGAATGACTTTATCGACAAGGGTCAGGAACTGCTGAAACATGCGGCGGATGCGAACTGTGAAGTAATTTTGCCCGTCGACCACCATATAGTTCGCGAGTTGAAAGCCGGTGCGCAGCATCGGACCGCCGTCGGCGATATCGACCCTGGCTATCAGGCCGTCGACATAGGGCCGATAGCGGCCAAGACATTTGCAAAAAAGATTGTCGATGCCAAAACCATCGTTTGGAATGGTCCGATGGGCGTTTTTGAAATCACGCCTTTCGATGAAGGGACAAAGGCCATAGCTTTGGCGGTTGCCGAGGCTACGGACAACGGGGCAACCAGTATCATCGGCGGTGGTGACAGTGCCAGTGCGGTCAATATACTCGGCCTGGAAGACAGGATAAGCCATATTTCGACCGGCGGTGGCGCTTCGCTGGAATTTCTCGAAGGCAAGACATTCAAATGCCTCGAAATCCTCGATGAAAAATAAGGCCTTTAGTATTTAGCCCCCGGTTTTACCGGGGGGCGATCTAATTATATCAGCAAAGATGCGATTACCGAAAGCCGGAACAATTGAAGTTGCCCCGTCGATTCTGAGCGCCGATTTTGCCAGGTTGGCCGAAGAGATTGCCGAAATTACCTCGGCCGGGATCAGTATGGTGCATCTGGATGTGATGGACGGTCACTTCGTTCCGAACATTACAATCGGCCCGCCGGTGATTGCCAAGCTCCGCAAGGTAAGCGATCTGGTTTTCGACGCTCATCTGATGATAAGCGAGCCGGCGAAATATGCCGAGCCTTTTGTAAAGGCCGGGGCCGACCATATCACATTTCATATCGAAGTTGCCGATGATCCGCTAAAGCTTATCGATGAACTGCACGATTTGGGCTGCAGCGCGGGGATATGCCTGAATCCGGAGACGTCGGTTGAGGCGGTTGCCGCGGTGGCGCCGCATTGCGACATGGTTCTGGTAATGACGGTCCATCCGGGCTTTGGCGGTCAGAAATTCATGCCGGACGCGGCTGAAAAAGTCGCTCGAATCAGAGAGATCGTCGGACCCGATGTACGCATCGAAGTCGATGGTGGTATAGATCCTCAGACCACGCCAATTGTGGTTTCTTATGGTGCCGATACCCTTGTGGCGGGCAATGCAATCTTTGCGCAAAACGACCGTGTCGCGGCAATAAACGCCATTCGAGAAGCCTGTAAGTAATTTTTGTGGCGAAATTGGTCGGTTTTTGGTAGAATCCCCGTATTGTTTTTATATTGATGTGGAGAAACCCCGCAATAAATTGCGGGGCTAAATATAGGTTGCTATGGCCAAAAAAGCCAAATCAAAGTGGAATGGTTTTTCGCTTAAGCCGCGTAAGGAGATGCCCGAAGGGCTCTGGATGCGATGTCCGGGCTGCGAGCATATGCTCTATAAGAGTACGGTCGAGAAGAACCTTAATGTCTGCCCGGAATGCAACCACCACTTTCGCATCGAAGCAAAAACACGAATTGCTTACTTGGTCGATGAAGCTTCTTTTCAACAGGTGCTTGACGATTTGACTTCCGATGATCCGCTTAGCTTTAAGTTCAGAGGAACCACTTATAAGCAGCGAATCAAAGACGACGAGAAAAAGTCCAGTGCCAAAGAAGCCATGTTGATCGGCAAGGCTTTTATCAAGGGCAGGGGTGTAGTGCTGGCGGTAATGGAGCCGAATTTCCTGATGGGTTCTATGGGTTCGGTAGTCGGTGAAAAATTTTGTGCAGCGGTTGATGCGGCGATTGAGGAGAAACTGCCCCTGGTCGTGGTGAGCTGCTCGGGTGGAGCAAGGATGCATGAGGGGGTGGTATCGCTGGGTCAAATGGCCAAGACATCCGCGGCCTTAGCGAAACTGGACGAGGCCGGCGGACTTTATATCTGCGTTCTGGCCGACCCGACGACCGGCGGAGTCACGGCGAGCTTTGCGATGTTGGGCGACTGCCTGATTGCTGAACCTGGGGCATTGATTGCTTTTGCCGGGCCTCGCACTATAGCCGAGACAATTAAAGTCGAGCTGCCGGAAGGATTTCAGACAGCCGAGTTTATGTTAGAGCACGGCTTTGTGGATATGATTGTGCATCGCAAAGACCTGCGCCGGGAAATTGCCCGCCTGATAGACTATTGTCATAAATAAATATCCTCTCATTTGCTGCTGGCAAGTTAAGAATTTGAAAGCTTTAGCATGGTTGCACTTGGCGTTCTCCTTCATGCCCTGGGAGGTTTTGCTGCGGGCAGTTTCTACATTCCCTTTAAGAAAGTTCGCAATTGGGCATGGGAAAGCTACTGGCTCGTAGGCGGCTTTTTCTCCTGGATTATTATTCCGCCGGTGGTGGCGTTACTTACCGTTCCCGCGCTTTTTTCGGTTCTCAGCGATGCGCCGCAAAGCAGCATCTTCTGGTGTTACGTATTCGGCTTGTTGTGGGGTATTGGAGGACTGACGTTCGGCCTGTCCATGCGTTATCTCGGAATGTCGCTCGGATACGCAATTGCACTTGGCTTTTGTGCGGCGTTCGGTACGATTATCCCGCCGATATTTCGAGGTAAATTCGTCTATTTGGTCACCCATGTATCCGGCTTGACCACACTGGCCGGCGTGCTTGTGTGCCTCACAGGAATCGGGATTTGTGGCTGGGCCGGAGTATTGAAAGAAAAAGAGCTGTCGGAGGCCAAAAAGAAGGAAACCATAAAGGAATTCAACTTCACCAAAGGGCTTTGGATCGCCGTATTCGCAGGCGTGATGAGCGCGTGTATGGCATTCGGGATAGCAGCGGGAGAACCGATTGCTGAGCTTGCGGTCAAACGTGGAACACCGTCTTTGTGGATGGTCAATCCCGTCTATATTGTTATCTTTGCAGGTGGATTCACGACGAATTTTATCTGGTGCGTATTTCTGAATATCAAAA
>Ga0315541_1003434_pt1 | contig 12230 bp, 10 predicted proteins | sample SalMarSW160190MG_FD_203095 | JGI IMG/M metagenome (GOLD analysis project Ga0315541, IMG submission 203095) | Salt marsh sediment microbial communities from the Plum Island Ecosystem LTER, Massachusetts, United States - Salt Marsh Sediment SW1601-190 ...
TTGTCAAGCAGCCTATCCAACTCTGGATAGTGGAGCCCAAACCACTCCCGTAACCGGCTCATGAAAATATTCAACGATTTATCCAAGTCATCAACGGTTTGGACTGCCTGAGCCACCAGCAGGTCTCGCCTTTCAACGGTTTTCTTCACTTTCATCTTAGCAAGTTCGATCGAAACATTGTGAACCCGCACGCGAAGCTGCTCCGGCTTTTCCACAAACTCTAGGTCCAAGGCAAACTTTTCCAAGTTTTCGCGAAGCCGTTTACCAGCCTCTGAGGACCTCTCCACAGCCACTTCAATGCTCAGCTTTTCCCGGGCACTTCTAGCCATTTCTGAATTCTCAAAAACAAAATGTGTGTAACCTTTAACCCGCAGTTTATCAACCAAAACTGCAATTTCCTCGATTACCGTTCCCTCTTCTATCTTCCGGAGCCTTTCCGCCGTTTCCTGCGGGTCTTTGGGGAAGAAGACTTTTTCAACAAGTTCGTTATCTTCGCCGAAACCAAAAACTCCAATTACAGATTCTACTATTGTGGCTTTCACAATTTTTCCATCCATCATTGAATCATTTAAGAGTACGTTTCCTAACCTTTATCTTGCCAGTGGATAACTTTTACTGCAAAGAGGGAAACAAAAATGGAGAATCGCCTTGCCACTGAGATAGCTGGATTGAAACTTGCTAACCCCACCATGCTCGCCTCGGGAATCCTAGGGTACACCGGATTATCCTTGAAGAGCGTAATAGAAGCAGGAGCCGGAGCCGTTGTAACAAAATCGATGGGATTAGAACCAAGAACTGGCTACCCCAACCCAACTGTTGTCCAGACTGATTGCGGCTTACTCAACGCCATGGGTCTACCAAACCCGGGAATCAGCCACTTCAAAGAGGAAATAAAGGAACTGAAAAACACCGGAGTTCCCACCATTTTGAGCATTTACGGTTTCTCATCTGAAGAATTCGCCAAGGTCGCTGAAACCGCAGTTAAAATGGGGGCAGATGCTCTAGAATTGAACGTGTCCTGTCCCCACGTCAAAAAAGCCGGAGCCGAGATTGGATGCGACCCCCTGTTGCTGACGGAAATTGTGAAAGAAGTGAAGAAAAAGGTTGCCAAGCCAGTGATTGTAAAGTTGACCCCCAACGTCGCAAACATAAGCGAGATTGCTAAAGCCGCTGAAAAAGCTGGGGCAGACGCAATAACAGCCGTAAACACGGTTAAGGCTATGAACATCGAAATCGAAACAGGTAGACCACTTCTAGCCAACAAGTTTGGCGGATTGTCCGGACCAGCCATAAAACCCATCGCCGTCAGATGCGTATATGATGTCTACAGGTCGGTTAATGTTCCAGTCATCGGTTGCGGCGGAATAACCACTTGGCAGGACGCCATAGAATTCATGCTAGCTGGGGCATCCGCGGTTCAGATAGGAACAGCCATCGCCTTCAAAGGAGTAGATGTCTTCAGTTCTGTCGCTAAGGGAATCGACGCCTATCTTAAGAGGAAGGGCTTCAAGAACGTGAAAGAAGTTGTCGGTCTAGCACACAACTATTAGAAAATCGAATTTTCGGATGTCTCCAGAACGTGCAGATTTAATTCCCACCCTAGGCTCCACGCACGCGCGTATTCACAAGTGAAGCTTCAGTTGTTTCAATTTGGTGTTGATGCCTTTTATGATGTAGTAGATTGAGATTATTGCCATGGGCACGTCTAGAAGCATGTCTGAGATGAACCAGCCCCATGTATCCCAGAATTTGTTGGAATGAATGAAATAGCTTTGTAAAGTAGGAGGTCCCTCCATTGTCCACTGCAGTCCAAAGGCCTGAGAGGTCAGCATGATGGTTTGCAGATTCCAGAAAACAGCAAGGAAGAACATGAAATACCATAGGGGATTCGCAGATTCTAGTTTATAGAAAGCAAAGAGGATTCCGTAGGCGAGGGCGTACCAGAAGGTTTCTGAAAGCGTCAGGAAACCAAAAACACCCTGATGCTGTAGAGAAGTGAATGAGACAGTGGTTGCTACCCAAAAGATCATGAATATAGAGTAGGGTGTCCAGAAAGGATGGAGTCTACGTTCAAGTTTGTTTTTGAAGGTTATGTATATCCACCCAAACACTAGGGGGATGTGCATTAGGCCATTGGCGAAGTAGAAGATTATGGGTCATTCTGTGTGAGTTAAAAAGAATAATCCTAGGAATCCCATAAAAACGAATAAAGTCATTAGAATTAAAGGAATTCTACGCCGCACAGAAGCATGCTTGGATGCGGCTCGTTGGTTTGCCATGACAATAGAGTCGTCATTTTAGAGTGAAAACTTTTGTGAATTCAGCATTCATGCACTTGCATAACAAGATTGCTAGAAAAAAGGGGAAGCTTGTTTGCGCACGCTATATATTTGATATGTATCAATCTCTTAACAAAGAGAATACATCACAAAAAAGGAAGGGCTCAGAAAGAATTGCCTGTCAATTTGAGAAAGCGCTCATCAGTGCCTCCATCCTTCGATTCGGTTAATCGTATGAGAATCGTAGAAATTGTGGAGGCGAAAAAAGAAAACTTCACTGTTAAAACATTCACTTTTATGGATAAACTGTGTGGAAAGGCTGAGCCGGGTCAGTTTGTTATGGTTTGGATACCCGGAGTTGATGAGATTCCCATGAGCTTTTCAGCCATAACCTCGGAGGGGCTCTCATCGATAACCGTCAATGAGGTTGGAGAAGCCAGTAGGGCTCTTAATCAAAAAGAAAAGGGAGACCAGATTGGAATACGGGGGCCATTCGGTAATGGCTTTGTTCCAGCAGAAGGAAACGTGATGATAGTTGGAGGTGGAACCGGATTGGCGCCACTGATGCCTCTAGCTGAAAAGCTTGCGAACGCCACTGATAAAGTAACTGTCATGAGTGGCGTTAAATGCCGAGATAACCTCTTGTTTCTGGATCGCATAGACAACATTCTTTCAGAAGTGAATTCAGAAATCGTGTTCACAACAGAGGATGGAAGCTACGGAATTGAAGGTTTAGTTGTTGATCAGGTAGAACAGAAGTTGATGAAGGAAAGGTTTGACATGATTTACACCTGTGGTCCAGAACAGATGATGTATAATATGTTCCTTCTGGCAGAACAATACAAAGTTCCTCTCCAAGCCAGTTTGGAGCGGATAATGCGTTGCGCCATCGGATTGTGCGGCAGCTGCCAAATAGGCAAACTGAGAGTCTGCAAAGACGGCCCAGTTCTAAATTCTGAACAGCTGAAAAGCGTCAAAGAGGAGTTCGGGAAATTTCAGCTAGACTTGACGGGAAAAAGAATCAAACTTTAGGAAAGAATACACGCAGGAAACTTGAATGGTTTACCCAAAAAAAGTCTATTTCAAAGACTACGTTTTTATGGTTGATGAGCACGTTTACGAGCCAGCTGAAGACAGTTTCCTATTAGCTGAAAAAATGACGGTTGAAGAAGACGATGCTGTTTTGGATATGGGAACTGGCTGCGGGATTCTAGCTGTGTTGGCGGCGGAAAAAGCAAAAAGTGTTGTGGCTGTTGACATAAATCCGTATGCTATCGAATGCGCCATCAAGAACGCGGAAATGAACGGTGCAAGGGAGAGGATAGAGTTTCGGCATGGAGACCTGTTTCAGCCCATAAAACCGAATGAGAGGTTCAGCCTGATACTTTTTAATGCGCCGTACCTGCCTTCTGAGCCAGATGAAGAGAGAAGCTGGATAGGGAAGGCATGGGCGGGAGGATCAAATGGAAGAAAAGTTATTGACCGATTCGTAATGAATGCCCCCAACTTCTTAGCTGCTGGAGGCAGGATTCAGCTTGTTCAATCTTCGCTCTCTGACGTAAACAGAACCATCCAAATGTTCAGTGAAAGGAGCCTACAGGCAATGGTTGTTGCTCAAGTTAAGGTCGCCTTTGAGAGAATAGTTTTGGTTGAGGCTAAACGCTAGGCGATTGTTTAGACAGAGAAATAGGCTAAAAGTTATTCTTTTTTGCTAGAGACGAGAGCGCTACAACTCCGGCAATCCAAACTATAAACGTGGCATACCACACTGGAAAAGATGTCTCATAATTGCAGATAAGATTATGGTACACGGAAACAAGAAATAGTGATATCCAGCAACCTACAGTCCAAAACAGCTTAACGTGTTTCATGACCCAAACAAAGCTTTGTGCCCGTAAAAGACTTAGGAATTGCAAATAAGGCTCAAAAATACTGATCCAACGTTAAGCTTCTAATTCTCCAAAGTAGAGATGTCTCCCGCAATTCCCCCCTTTTTTCGAAATATGAAATCTAGCCTTGCGAAGAGTCTTTTAGGCAATATCTAGTGTCTCGGTTAGCGAGGTTCCATACGTTGAATAGTTGGAGGCTATCAGGAACAAGGTTGATTTCTTTAATTTCTTCATTTTTGAAGTTTTTAATGCACGCATAAAAGAAAGAGTGTATATGATCAAGCTACCAGTTAAAAACTTTAATGACCCTAGGCTTCAGCTGTGGATGTATGAAGGCTGCCAAAATATCTTGCTAAAACTTAAATTCTAGTTAAACAAAAGGAAAAAGGGTTTGCTGAAGCTCCCCACGGGCAAACTAGAGGAGAAAAGATGAAATCTCAACCTGCTGCAATCGCTTTTGGTGATTTCCATCTCCCGTAGTGGAGCCTTTTCAGCCCCCTTTCCTTCCAATGCATTACTCCCAAAAAAAGGGAGGGAAAATTTTGGGTTTATTTCCGTTTTCTGATGATCCAGAAGCCAAGTATCACTGCTACCGCAACGATAACAGCTGCTATTATGGCGATTTCTGTGGTGATGAATGGTGCTTCTGTCGGCTCTTCAGGCTCTATTGGCTGTGCTGGGGATGGTGCTTCTGTTACAACTAAGTATGTTATATCCATTGAGCTGGCGTAGGATTCGGATCCCTCAAAGGTGGCGGTAATTTTATACTCGCCTGGAATTTCTGGAGTAAAGCTGAGGCCGAAACCGCCGCTTATGTCAGTGTTGGTTCTGCCAATCTCGTGGGTGTTGCCGTTAGGATCAAGCGTTTCTATAACCACTTCAACGCCCTCGGCGTCCTCAGGAAGTGGCCTCTCATGATACAGGTATTCCATCCAATCGTCCATGCTTTCATCAGATATCGCTGGAGTTCCTGGTGCGCCCGGAGACTGATCAGTCACCGTGCCTTTAATCATTACACTGGATCCAACTGTTACACCACTCATTGGTGCTTCAACGGTTGTTTCGCTTGGTCCCTTGCCGATGCAGTATATTTGATTGTCAAAGTAATCGAGTGCTACGATGCGCCCGTCTGCGATAGCCATACCGGATGGATAAAACGTTAGTGCCCAATGCATCTCTCCTGTGTTTGCGTCTACGCAATATATTTTGCAGTCACGTCTTAGGGGTGTGTTGGGCGAGTGCTCGCTCGAGTACAGATACAGCTTCCCATCAGCAATGAGACCCATGGAGAGCGGAGTTTGTTGGTAGGGAGTTTCAAGGTAGCCCACGGATGGAGCTGTCCAGTTCCACAAGATTTCTCCTGTCTTTATGTTATAGGCTATTAATTCTCCGCTGTAGCCATAGCTGAAGAGTTTGCCCTGATAGATACTGGTACTCATGCCATAGAAGTTCATTTGTGCTTCGGGTTCACTTTTCCATAGTAGCTCCATTGTGTCGAGGCTGTAAACCCACCGTTCCCTAGTCATGCTATTGTCGAAGAGGAAGACACCATCTTCTGGATCCACTGTGCGTCCTCTGCCACTCAAAGCCACGTCGTGGGCACTAAACTGCAAAGATTGCAATGCTGCATCAGGAACACCTTGTGGCGGCGTAAAGGTTCTGTTCCATAGCAGTGTCCCTTCTTTCCCTCGTTCCAGACTCAAACACCACAGATTGCCTAGAACAAGCGGCGCATCCACTTTGTTAGTTCCTGCAGTTCCACCGATTATGAATTCACCCTCACGAACCGCGAGGATGCTACCAGATACGTCCGGTATTGACACGTCCAATGAGAACCCTTTGTTTCCGTCAAACGTGTAGTTGAAGTATGGTCTCCACATCCAGTATGAGTTGCCCCCAATTTCCGACCAATTCCAACGGTTCATTATTACGTCACTTGTGTTCCACACTGTCAAACGCTTATTCGCGCCTGAGCCTACAATGTTGTAGCGAAGAATGCTTCCCTCTTTGCCATAGACACTCGTACCTCTAGAAGACACGTTGCCTATGCTGCATATGAGGTTCCCAGTGAAAGCGTCAAGCATGTCCCAAGTATTAGGCTTGCCAGTGCTGGTGACCCATAGGTAGGGGAAGCCTCCGTGCTGGTTAGGCGACTCATAGTCGTAGATTTGACCAAATGCTGGATTACCGTAAAGTAGACCTCCTGAACTGTCAAAGCTGTTTACTTCATTGCGTACATTAAGAGTTTGGCGTACAAACTTACCGGTGGTATTGTGGAAATAGTCCGTTTCGCCTGTATACAGGTCAACGCAATACCAGCCCTCTTTTGGAAGCGACGAAACACTGTAGAAAAGTTTGCCTTGGAGAATTATTGGCGAGAACCGCAGGCCTTCGTAGTGACTCGTTTGATAGGTTTTACTTTCAAATCGAGCGTCCATGAGGCCTCCAGCCCAATACTGTTTGGCCCACAATATGTGAGCACTCGCTGGACTAGTACCGTAGTTAAAGTTAGTAGTTGGGCCAACATTGTGAGCTCCAGAAGAAGTACCCAGCCAGTTTGCTGCAACCTTCCACCAGTATCTGTTAGCGCCATATATTGGGCGCTCCCAGTATTGGTCGGTTGGAAGAGGAGTCTCCACATAATTCGGTAGTGATTCCTCCACGACTGTGAGTGCCATCGGCTCACTTTCACTGGGTAACCAATAATCGCCGAGAAATTCGGTAACGTTACTCGCCTCGGCCATGGCGCTGCCAGCGTAAACACCAGCAGGGGACATCCCACCAGGAGTGTTATCTAGTACTTTCCCGATAAATTTAGCCACGAAGGTATACGTTCCCACGTCAGTAGGCGTGTATAGGGTGTAACTGCCTCCAACTGGGTCAGACTTGAACCCAGTCAGCGTTTCCTTGCTACCGTCTGGATGCGTTATTTCCAGATCGAAGTACCATCTGTCACCGTATTCACCGTTTGCTGTGGGTGGTACCATGTTTTGCCAAAAGACAACGACCACTGATTGGCCGACACCGACAGTCGTTGGTGAAACACCTATGTAGGTCCAAGTAGGAATTTCCAATCTTGGATCATGCGCAGAAACGGTTGGTAAAGCAACTAACATAGCGGAAATAGTTAACACTAGAACTAAAGTGATGGTAGCTGTTTTTGTTTTGTTTCTTAGAATTTGCATTTTCATTTTTCTCCTTTTTTATTTTTGACAGCAATACTACTTCGCACATAAAATTTAAATCTATGTAAGTGTAAACCCACAGTTACAATCAGTTGCTTTGGGTAATGTAAAATGTCATCCTTGGATCAATTAGCCAAGAAATTGTCTGCTTTCGGGATCACTTTCAATCAAGCAAGGATATACATAACAGCATCGCAGATGGGCATAGCTTCAGTCAAAGACATTTCAAAAAAATCAAATGTTCCCCGAGAAGAAATCTATCGGTTACTACCAAAACTTGAAAAATTGGGTTTACTAGAAAAAATTTTAGGAAAACCAATCAAAGTGAAAGCCACACCCTTCGAAGCTGTACTTTCTCTCCTCATCAAACGCGAAAACTACATGAACTCACAAAGAGTTTCTAAACTAAAGGCAGAAAAAGGCGAATTACTAAAAGATATACAAAAATTCGAAATAAAAAATGATTCCGAAGGAAAAGCTCATTTTGGCATCATCTCACAAAGGGATGCAGTAATTCAAAAAATTTTTTCTATGATTGATACTGCTGAGAAAACCGTTGACTTAGCTATATCCCGAGACGAGTTTATCCATTTTTTCACCAGTCACAGCTCGCCAATTAAAAAGAATTTAAGCAGAGGGTTAAACTTTCGCGTAGTGCTAGAAAAATGCGAATATGATGACTCGGTCATTACAGTATTAAAAGAATACAACTCTTCTAGAGTCTCTTTTTCCGTAAGATTTGTGGATCAACAGCTAAATAGCTACTTTGTAGTGGATTACAAAGAGGCGTTAGTGGCAACTTCGATGAAATCAGTTGGGCTGGGAAATTTGCATTATTTATGGACTGACGAGAGAAACTTAGTTGAATTAATTGCAAAGAATTTTGAAGTAGTATGGTTAAGTTCTGAAAATATAATTGCAATGAAAAATGAGAACGCTGACACAAGGCTTACACTTGCTCTTAATAGCTTGAAACCGACAAACCATATAGTATTTTTTTATGGATCTTTAGAAGCCAAATACAATGTTTTGTGTAATTTCCTTAAAATTGGATTAGAAAATGGTGAAGCCGCAGCATATATCGTATCAGAGGAGGATCTGGGAAATATTAGAGAAACAATGAAGCAATTTGGGATTGATGTGGATAAAAGCGAAAAGAAAGGTGCCCTAAGAATCCTGGGATACAATGAATATTACTTCATAGATGGGAAATTCAATATCCAAACGACTAATCGTTTGTTTAAAAAGATGTATGATAATGCGTTGAAAAAAGGATTTATGAGCTTTAGAATCTTCGGAGAGACAACATGTTTCTTCCACAAAAACCGTTGTGATGAGTTGATAGAACTAGAGAGAAGTGCGAATAGAACATTGGATTTGCCTATTATCGCTATGTGTGCTTATAACCTAAAGCTATTTGATAAGGCTAGAAATCCAATAGATTTTTACAATGAATTACTAGAAACTCACAGCATAGTATTATACAGTAAATCAGATAAACATTTGGGAAAACTCGAAATTCGACAAGCATGCACCATTTAGGTAATGTTGCAATAATTTGTGTTTGCAAAGAAGCCCATACTATAAATCTCGTACGCTTTCTGCTTCAAAAAGACTGATTTCAATATTGCTTAATTTACCAAGAAGCGATAAACAAGTAACAGTGTTTAAGCGGAAAGCTAACGGAACGCGACAGGGTAACATTTCGTAAAAGAATTAAATGGTTAGCACGAACGCATAACAATCCGAGGTTTCTAAAAATCCATTACCACACTTTCAGACATTGCAAAGCATTGCGAGAGTACCATAAGACAAAATCTATTCTACACGTCAAGAAAATTCTAGGTCACAGAAACATAATGAACACTCAACGATACGTAGAGCTTTACACAGAAATCTATGGAGACTTGAAACCTGAAAACTACATTAGCAAAGTAGCATCAACAAAACAGGAAAGACAGATGCTAATAGAATCTGGATTTGAATGGGCAGGACAAGACAACGATGGTCTAACCTACTTCAGAAAACCAAAGTAAAACCCAAAAAGGTTAACTAAACACATAAAAAGTTTTACTGAATAGTTATTCAAGCAACATTTACTAACTGCTATGCAACCACTCTCTAATGAGGTCCTGTGATTGGTCAATAAACCATTAGTTTCAATCGTGTCAGCAGGATTATCCAAGTTTGGGCGACTGGATGGCAAATACTGCAGAGAAATTTTCGCAGACGCTGCAAAAGAGGCTTATGATAGATGCCCTAATCTGAACCCGATAAAAGACATTGAAGCTCTATTCGTGGGTCACATGGGCGAATCCTATGAGCATCAAGGACACACCGGACCTACATTAGCTGACTGGACTGGACTGCTGCCAAAACCTGCAGTAAGACTTGAATCCGCCTGCGCCTCGTCAGGAGCTGCCCTGAGAACCGGAATCCTTGCCATACTCTCTGGCTTTTACAAGGTCGTTATGGTTGGCGGGGTGGAAAAAATGACTCATCGAACAACAGCTGAGGTAACCGAGTTTCTGGCTATGGCCTCTGACATGCCTTTCGAACAGTGGCATGGAATAACTTTTCCGGGACTGTATGCCCTCATGGCTACGGCTCACATGCATGATTACGGTACAAGCGAAGAGCAGATGGCTCGAGTGGCAGTGAAGAACCATCACAACGGAACGTTGAATCCAAAGGCTCATATGCAGAAAGAAATAACTGTGGAAAAAGCTATGGCATCAAAGGTTATTGCATGGCCCCTAAAACTTTATGATTGCTCCCTGATAACCGACGGAGCCAGTTGTTTAATCTTGACTCATCCAGACCTTGCCAAAAAGTTCACTGATGCACCTGTTCACGTTATCGGTTCTGGACAAGCTAGCGACGCCATTGGTCTTTATGAGAGAGAAGAACTTACGACGCTTAAAGCTGCTAGACTTGCGGGACAAGAGGCTTACAAGATGGCTGGCGTAGAGCCGAAAGATTTGGATGTTGCAGAGGTTCATGACTGCTTTACCATCGCCGAAATTATAGCCTACGAAGACCTCGGTTTCTGCAGTTCTGGAAAAGGCGGAAACCTGATAGATGAAGGAACAACTGAGCTTGGAGGGAAGCTTCCGGTTAATCCAAGTGGAGGATTAAAATCGAAGGGGCATCCTGTTGGCGCAACTGGAACCGCTCAAGCCTACGAAATTTACTTACAACTGACAGGACAAGCTGAAAAGAGGCAGGTGGAGGAAGCTGAGATAGGCTTAAGCCACAACGTTGGAGGCTCCGGAGCCACCGCTAACGTACACATTTACAGGAGAGATTAGAAATGTCTGATAATCCTCCATTCACAGTATCAAGTTTCTACAAGTTTGTAAGCGAAAAGCGGCTAATGGCAGCCAAGTGCAATGAGTGCGGAACTGTGCTTCTACCGCCAAAACCAATGTGCACTAAATGTCTTTCCACGAATCTAAAGTGGATAGAACTTGAAGGTGCCGGAAAGCTGCTCAGTTACACAGTCATCTACATTGCACCAGAGCAGTTTCAGTCTATAACACCCTACACTGTTGGCATCGTGGAGTTACAGAACGGTCTTCGCCTACCCGGAATGATTCGTGGCGTGGACCCTAAAGAAATCAGAGTGGGAATGGACCTAAAAATTGACTTTGACACATCAATATCCTCCCAATGGCCTGCATGGCCCAGATACTTCTTCCGACTCTCTAAACTACCTCGTAGTATTATCCCGTTTTAGTTTAGAGTTCAGAACATCAGAAAGTTAGACAGGACTAAGATATTCACTATTTTTACTGTTAAGTTTCTGTATTAGAATTGGTATGTCGTTAGCTGAAGACGCTATGTAGTGAGCGCCAGAGCAGGTTAACTCTTCTATTGATGAAAGGCCTGTTGTCACCCCCACAGCGAGAACATTAAGCTGGATAGCGCATTCAATATCTTTGACGCTGTCTCCCACTAACACGGCTTCCTGAGACTCAACTTTCAAAGCATTCAATGCAGCTTCCAGATGCGTAGGATGGGGCTTAACCTCAAAAACGGACTCTCGTGTGATCACAGCATCGAAAAACTGTTCAAGATAGAAACGCTTAAGAATGTAGCTTGTCGTCTTTTCGCTGCTTATAGTACACAAGGCAATTTTCAGTTTCATGTCCCTTAATGCCTTTAGGGTCTCCGGTATACCCGCGAACATTTTGGCTGTTCTGGCAGCTTCCAACTCGAAGTCTTCCACGACAGAAAATACCATATCCTTGATTTTTGCGAACTCCTGTTTCTCCAGTCCTTTTGCTGTAAGGTATTTTTTCACCTTCACTAACATGTCGAAGGCGGTTTCTTTTATTGAGAATAGAGAGCGGGAGAAGCCTTGTTGGGTGAGGAGGTTTATGATCTTAGTCCTGCAAGCTTTGATGTCTAGGTTAAATTCTTTGAGAGTTCCATCGAGGTCGAAAATCACTGCTCTGATCATGAATTCTAAGCATCCTTTTTTGCTCTAAAAGATTCTGTTTGCTTCGTAAAATTGCTTTTGGTTTCGGAAACTAACCTACGAACTTCGTCAAGCAAAATCGGAGGCAAAAAACACAAAAAATATCTAAGAGGCAGCAGAACTTATTTTTGATCCATATTCTCTGTTCGCAAATGCTTTTTGTGGGTTCAATAGAGAAGTTATGTGAATGTGTTTGGTATGCACCTAAAAACGATGATGTTTGCCAGCGTTCTGGTTCTTGTGGGTCTAGCCTTGTTTTTCTACGGCGCATCTATGAGCAATCATGTAATGAACCCAGAAGGCCTTATTTCAGGATCATATCTTGTCGTGTTAGGAATTTTTCTTGCTATAGCGGGTTTTCTTGTGCTGGTTTCTCAAATATTTCGGGGTCACT
>Ga0315541_1003438_pt1 | contig 12219 bp, 14 predicted proteins | sample SalMarSW160190MG_FD_203095 | JGI IMG/M metagenome (GOLD analysis project Ga0315541, IMG submission 203095) | Salt marsh sediment microbial communities from the Plum Island Ecosystem LTER, Massachusetts, United States - Salt Marsh Sediment SW1601-190 ...
GAGATGTGTTTAAACAATTCATCTTCGTGCTTTGTGTATCCTTTGACCGTCTCGACCAAGCGAGGGATTAAATCGAGCCTGCGTTGTAAAGTGGCATCAATATCCGCCCAGGCCCTTTCTGTAGCCTTTTCAAGGTTGACTGCTCTGTTATAGCCACTGATATACCAGCTAAATATACCCAGCCCGACAAGCAATAAAACGACAAGTATCGCAATCAAGACAACCCATGCTTTCCCGAAGTTTTTCATTTTAGTACATCTCCTTAATTATTTTCAGTTCTCCGAAAGGAGTCCTTTAGACTGCACAGCATGGCTTACGCCACTACCAACCTCCGCTTGCTCCGCCTCCGCCGAACCCGCCGCCCATACCGCCACCGAATCCGCCGAACCCGCCACCGAAACTGCCCCCTCCGAACGAGCCGGACCTGCCATATCCGCCATGTCCGCCGAAGCCGCCCAACATAAAAGGCAGGAAAAACCACCAGCCCATGCCTCTGCCGAGACCGCCAAAAATAATCAGAAAAAAGAATAAAAGAGGTAAAACACTGCAGCAAGGCAGGCCCCGCGTCCCTCGCTTTTGCTGAACAGGCACGGGCTTTATTTTAGGCATACCCGTTAATGTCACGCCAGCCTGCTCAGCGATCCTCTGGACAATCTGTAAATTGGCCTGGTAAATACCCTGACCGTAGTCCCCCCGTTTCAGATACGGCACGAGGACATCTCTGCCGACTCTGCCGCAGTACTGGTCAGTGACAAAACCTTCCAATCCGTAGCCGACCTCGAAGCGATACCTCCTGTCGCTCTTCGCCAGGACGAATAACATACCGTTGTCTTTTCCCTTTTGGCCGAGCTTCCATTTACCGGCTAATTCGATTGCAAAATCTTCAATCGGAATCCCACCAGTGGTTTCCACCGTCAGGACGATATACTGTGCGCCGGTCTTTTGCTCCAACTCCTGCAGGACGCCGTTTAGCGACTGTTCCTCAGCAGGATTTATTACGTTTGCATAGTCCTCAACATAGTGACTCGGCATGGGCAAGTCTGCTCTGGCGGCTATGGCCAAGCCGTAATTCGAAACGAACAGTAGTATAGATACCAGAATAAAAGTAGTGCGTCGCATGTTAAGCCTCAAGTTCATCCACAATGACGGCCAATTTCTCGACGATTGAATAGACCGACTCGAAAATATTTCTCACCTGAATCGCATCCGGCTTGCTCCTCTCGTACTGCCACTTTGTTATAGTTATCAGAGGGTCTATGCCGATTGAAAACTCGGCGCTTGCTTTTTGGAAGGTTGGTTCTGCTTCAGCCGGTCGGTCAATATCTTTCAGCCACAGCATCGCTCGCAGAAGCGGCGCCAGGCCTTTTACAGTAGATATAAGGATATCACGGACGAGCTTCCGGTTGGCTGCTGCTGCAATATAGCCCTGCCTTAACCTGATGAGCATAGCTTTAAGCTCTCGCTCACACTGTAGCCGGACGTCTCTTTTTGCCAGGCTGAGTGAAGCAAAGGGGTCGCTGCCCAAAATTGTCTGGTGGGTTAATTGAAAGTCCAGAAACTCCACGCCGAAGACATCGAGCGAGCGCTCGATATAAGTCGGCGTCATCAGGAGCGGTGCCGAGATTTTTTTCTTGCTCATAGGCTTAGCCATATCTGCAATAGCGTTGAGTGAATTTAAATTTAGTTTGCCGAGCACGAGAACGGTATTAATATCACTTTGGCCGGGCCTATAGTCTTGTGTTAAACTGCTGCCGACCACCGTGACGCTCTGCAGATTGTCGCCCAGAGCTGCATTAAGTTTCTCAGTAAACAGCTTCAGAGCTTCCCTTACCTGTTCAGGGACAGCATCTAATTTAATACTATTTTCGTTTTCAGCCATTTATCGAACCCCTCAAATTTTGACCAGATTTAACTCCTCGTTACTTTACTTTATTTAAAAGACCACCGCAACCCACAATTTAATCAAAAGAAAAGATGAAAAATTGTGTGTGACCGGATATTGTAGATTTTTCGGTATGCACGGTGTACATACTTTTAAAATTTATTGATTATCTCTTTTTGGCCGACTATGATAATGAGGGCTTTGAGAGTCGAATAAGAGATAACAATCTACAGGAGATATGAGATGACGCTGATGAACTTAGGAGTTGGGGCAGACAGAATAGCTAACTTCTGCAAGCGGTGGAAAATAAGCAGACTTTCGGTTTTTGGGTCAGCAGTGCGAGGAGAGCTTGGCCCCGATAGCGACATAGACCTGCTGGTAACGTACCGCAGCGATGCCGATTGGACTATGTTCGACCATTTTACGATGGAAGAGGAGTTATCACAGTTGTTTGGTCGTGAGGTTGACCTTATCAGCATCAGAGCATTAGAAGAAAATCAAAACCCGATTTATCGACGCCAGATTCTGGATTCCGCGAGGCAGATTTATGCAGCGTGACATGACTCGTCGCTCGTATCTCGTTCCCACCACTTTTGTCATTCCCGTGAAACCTGTCCTGAGCAAAGTCGAAGGAATAGGAATCCATAATCACGTCATTTCGAAGTCCAGAGTACCATGGTGATCTAATTCTCAAGAAAAGGCTCCTGACCCCTTTCATAACTTACTTTTTCTGTACAACCAGCATTGCTTGTATTCTTATTTGTTTTGCTTTTTGTTATCTTTCGCCATACTGCACCTACTATTGCAAAAAGAATCATCATTGGAATTAAACCACCTCCATGTTGCCATCCAAAAACAGCAGCCCCAATTAGAACATAGGCAATAAATATTCCAATACATGCCAATAATGCTATAACATATTTCATTTACTACCCTTTCTATATTTATGTTACCCTACAAGCCTTTTATATCTGTTCGGTCTTACAAGGAATCTAACTCTTGCTTTATTAAAGTTGCGGTTTTTAAAAGAGAATCCCTAAGAGACATGCGGAGTTTAGTAATTTCATTTGCAAGTTTGTTTTTCTTCTGTCCTTCGGGCATTCTCTTCCGCTGTTTCTCTTTCTGAATACTGTCAACTAAACCTTTACGAACTTGTTTCCATCTTTTCAAAAAATAGGTTGGTAGCGAATCCTTATTTACGGAAATCCAAAGTTCATGGTCGTCCATAAACTTAATTGCTCCACCATTTGATAACTTGAATATTTTACGTGCGACATCCCCGCAAAGACTGTAAGCTTTAGATAATATTTGTTTTTTCTTTATCATTTTCAATCCTCGCAATTTTCTATATTGGAATTGCCCCCCATCCTTGATAAGATTTTTCCGCTATCATTTATATCGACCATAAACAGCACTAATTAGAGCAAAAAGTTTATTATTTATGGCAAATCAACTGCCGATAAATAGATGGATTAGGGTATGTTATTGAGCCACAAACCTGTAGAGCATTATTGTGTATTGAGCAGCGGTTGGTTGTGAGGAATTGATATATTGTCTGCTTTATGAGAAAGAGCAAATGGCGAATAAAATTAGACAAGACCTCAAGGACATCTCAAACACTATAAACTATATCCTGGGTCTCGCTGACTATTTCTCGGATAAAGCCCGTGAATGGACAAAATGGTGGAATGACAACAACACAAGAACAAACATTTATCAAACTGGTGATAAAGGACTTATCCAAGCTGTTGAACAAGTCTATGCGAGCGGAGTAGAGACCGCCGGCTCTTTAAGTGAGTTATTGCCAAAAATCAATTCTATAAAACATTGTCCAAGACTTAAAAACTATGTAAGCGATATAAGGAAAAGGCAAAGAAACTGGATTGCTGATGATGAAAAATTGCTATCCAGATGTAAAAAGATAATTTCGGAAAAGAAATCCTATGGTGTAGATTTTTCGGATGTTGAACTAATGATGAGATGGCATAAAGAACAACTCAAAATCTTGAAAAGCCTTGATAGTGAATTAGCAGTTATTGAAAAGTCAGAAAGATACAAAATAGAAGAACAAAAGCAGCTACGAGAACCAACAGAAACAGAGCAAAAGGCTAAGCCTATTATTATCGCGATCATCGTTAGTTTATCTATAATTTCCGTATTTGTTTTGTCGGTTTGGTATATTACATTCGCACCATTTACTTGGATCAAGAATCATCCTCATAGTCCTGGAATTCAAGCAAGTGTTATCTTTCTTATTCCGTGTTTAATCGTTGGATATTTCAAGCCTAATTGGCGAAAATGGTGCTGGGGAAGCGCAGCCTTAGCACTCCTGGTAGGATTGTTGTCTTTACTTTGAGGAAATGTTGGGGCAAGCCCCAACCTACAATTCGGCCTCGCAATGGCCCCTCCAAATTACGGCAACGGACGGTTTCGTATAGGGTCATTCCGACCGGAGTCCCGACAACGTCGGGACGAAGCGGAGGAATCTGCTTTGAAGGCAGACCTCTCTGCTCGGCCCTTCGACTTTGCTCAGGGCAGGCTCTTACGGCCTCGGTCGAGGTGACAAAAGGCGACCAGCCATTATCGATTGAGATAATAGGTAATACGATGGTATCAACCTTACCAACAAACATGACGCTCACCCAAAATATGCCAAATTGACAGCTCTTTTAACCAGAATTCGCGGTTAAAAACGATAAGCGAGTGATTTTAAGGGCTTTCAGCCGATTCCTGTGTCTGGCACGAGTTTTGCTTATCTTATTAACAGAGTTTTGGAGAAATTTTGAGAAAAAGAAATAAACAATTAAAAATGAAAGGAGGTATTACTATGGCACTGGTACCTTTTAACAAACGAAACAAAAATGAGCTGGCAAGGCTTCACGATGAGATGGATGATTTGTTTGACAGCTTTTTCAGAGGACTCGGAAGACCTTTGACAGGCTATAAAGCCTGGCCGACGATTGATGTCGCCGACAAGGATGACGCCGTCGTAGTAAGGGCAGAAGTGCCCGGCTGCAAGGCTGAAGACATCGACATCTCCATATATGGCAACACACTATCTATCAGCGGCGAAAAGAAAGAGTCTAAAGAGGAGAAAGAGAAAGGCTACTACCACATGGAAAGCATCTACGGAAGCTTCAGACGTGAAATATCTCTGCCTACGGACGTGGATGAAGATAAAATTGACGCCGCCTGCAAGGGTGGTGTGTTGTCCATAACGCTGCCAAAAGCCGAGAAGACCAAGGCCGTCAAGGTCAAAGTTAAAGAATAAACGCCGGAAAGCTCGGCTGATCTGTATGTAGTACAAATCAACGAGGTCTTAGCTGGTTGCTAAATGACCGAAAAGGTTCCCACTTTGTAATGGATTTTTTGCGGGAACCTTTTTTTATAGTTGAAATCATGTGGACACAGTAATAAATTGCTGTAAATGTTTACCCCGTTAGAGAAAGAGCTAAGTTCTCTAACAGGGTTTACCTGGGGATGGGTGTGCATATCAATTTTTAGGATTGATATTAAGCCTGTAAAATGGTGGCTTCGATGCCGGCAAAGCTAACCTGAGCCGCTCTTGAGAGCGAGTAACTATACTATTATTTGTGTTTTTTATCGGCTCGTCCCATAAAAAATAAAGTTTTTTAGATTCCTTTGCCGAATACTATAGTAAGCATCCTGATATTTTTATCGAGTATGGAAGAACCTACTGAAAAGGGAGTTTTTTTAGGACTATCATATTAAAATAATCCCACTTTTTAGGAGCTTATAAAGTGGGAGTTCAGAGCGTGGAGAAGAGCTATGAGGACGATAGCAGTTGTAAATCAAAAGGGAGGTTGCGGAAAGACAACGGTCTCAATAAACCTGGCAAGCGCTTTGGCTGAAATCGACAAGAGGGTCCTGCTGGTGGATATGGACCCACAGTCACACTGCGCGGTAGGCCTTGCTGTGCCCGAGGAGCAAATCGAGCAGAGCATCTACGATGTGCTGATAAGCAAAAGCAGAAACGAGCCGATAAGGCTGACGGAGATACTCTGGCAGATTAGCGACAAGCTGGAGCTGGCGCCGGCCAGCATAGACCTGTCAGCGTTCGAGCAGCAGATGGCTAATATAGCCAACCGCGAATGCTGTCTGAAAAACGCTGTTGACGAGGTAAAAAGTGAATATGATTATACAATCATCGATTGTCCCCCGGCGGTGGGCCTGTTGACCTTCAATGCCCTAAGAGCAGCAACCAACGTTATCGTTCCCGTCGAGACCGGCTATTTTGCGCTGCACGGACTCAGCAAACAACTCGAAACACTTAGCATACTCTGTAACCGGTGCAGCCAGCACGTACAGGTCAATGTTCTGGCCAGTATGTATGATATAAGGACAAAGATGGGCAGAGAGATCTTGGCTGAATTGCGTGCCCACTTCGGCGAAAAAATGCTCAGAACGGTCGTTAATTTCAATACTAAAATCAAGGAAGCATCGAGTTTTGGCCAGCCTATCAACGAATATGACTCCTCAAGCAAGGGCCAGAGAGATTTCCGCTCGCTGGCAGAGGAAATTATCGGCTCCGACGCAAGGCAGCAACACAGGCTGATCGTCAACACCTTAGCCGATCAGCTCGAATCTATCAGCACCGAGGCCGAGGAATTACTGAAGCAGTCCAAGCCCGAGGTAAAACCCCGGCTCGCGGCTAAGCCTCAAGCTCCTCAGGCGCAAGCTCCAAAGACTGAGCAGGTACAAAGTATCAGCCAGCCTCTAATGGTCGAGGATAAAACGCCCCAAAAACCAACCTTTGCAGATACCAATGCCAAGCTTTCCGACTACTATGGCGTCAATCAGATAGATGACGCTATCGTGTTCGTCACATTGTATCCACGTGCAAACACTGTGCAGATTGCGGGCGACTTTAATAATTGGCAGCCGACCAGTAATCCTATGCAAAGAGTCGGCGACAGCGGCATCTGGCAAACAGAATTGAAGCTGCCCCAGGGCAAATATCGCTACCGCCTTGTAGTTGACGGCCAGTGGCAGCAGGACCCATATAACGAACGAACTGAAGTGAACCCGTTCGGTGAATACAACTCCGTTATTGAGGTAAAATAGATAAAGGTCGAAGTCCATCCTTTATTTTTCATTTTTGGGTGGCATCCTCATCCCTTAGTGATGGGGATGGTTTTCTCCTCTGGCTGAACATATCTGTGAGCTGAACCGAATGAGACGACAAAAATAGGAATGCGAAAGTATTTCAAACAATTTGTAGTCCGGTAAAATCTTAGCTTTCTACTGCCTGCACCCGTGGTGCCGCAGGCACAGGTGTACTAAACCAATTGGGGGATAACGGAGTATGGGCAAATAAAAGCCGCATACTACTCTGCGAAGTCCCTTAGGGACGTAGCACGAGAGTCAGTAGAATGAGTGCTCACAACACGGTACAAAGGATTATGGCAATCATTATCCTTCTGGGTGGCATTTGCGTCCCTGCTTTTGCCAATCCCGTTTACACTTACGGCGGCGATTTCGACCTTCCAATTCCCGGCAATCCGGAAAACAGCAGAGGCTTGATGTTTGACGCCCTTATAGAAATTCCCGACCATTTCACTATCCAGGACCTTGATGTTAGCATCAATTTGACCCACAGCCAGGCGTTTGACCTGCAAATTTTTCTGATTAGCCCCTCCAGAAAAAGCGTGTGCCTGAATATGTATAATCTTGACAGGTATTTCGAGGGCGAAGATTACATCTATACCATATTTGACGATGAAGCCGATATTCCCATCGAAATGGGCGAGCCGCCATTTACGGGCAGATTCAAGCCGATGGAGCCGCTGTCGGTCTTTGACGGTGAAGATACCTACGGCCTTTGGCGGCTGCGTATATATGATGCTTATTATGCCGATACCGGCAGCTTGAACAATTTCAAGATTATTGTTACGGTTATTGAACCCGCCACGGCGATACTGCTGATCGTCGGCATAGGATTTGCAACGCTGCTCAGACCCCGCCGATGAACATTCCGTTCTCCGTCCCTTCGATTTTGGCTTTGTTTGGGTTTGTTTTCCCTGCCGATAGAGGCGTGGTTCATTTTCACAATCCTTTTGTAAATAGTAGTTTACGTTCATTCGGGCTTTTCGGAAATTGGCTTTGTTTTGCATAAAATAGGGCCGTTTTGTAGAATGTTCTCGACAATTGTAGAATAAGTTTGGTTTAGATTTTGCCCTGTTTTTTCTGTCTTCTGTCATCTGCTTTCTGTCTTCCGTCTTCCGCTTAATTAGTTTGATATATATTATACAATATTATTTGTTAAACGTAAAGTGAAATTTTAGATTTGCCCCATGAGATAGGCGCAGCCGCTATCTCACGGGGTGGATGCTGGATACTCGCCTGTCCTTGCTTCATCTGTTCTCTGTCATCCGTCCTCTGTCATCTGTCTTCTGTCCCGCCAGAGGCGGGAAAACTTCTGTCATCTGTCGTCCGTTTTCTGTTTTCTAATCGTGACTTGCTCTCAGGAAAGGATCAGTTATAATGATACACATCAAAAAATAGAGGAATAATGTGTATAGGTTTAACGGAGAATGATAATTGAGCAAGATTTGTAAACCACCGGAAGAATGGTTCAAACAAGCTAATTATGACGCAAAAACTGCGGAATCGCTATTCAAGACAGGTAGATTTATTTATACGGTTTTTATGTGCCACCTGTCTATTGAGAAAGCGTTAAAGGGACTCTACGCCAAAAAATTTCGGAAAGACCCTCCCAAGATACATAATCTAAACTATTTATGTGAAAAGATTGGCATCAAACTCACCAAAGAATTCCAGGATTTTATAGACCGGCTGAATAATTTAAGTGTTCCAACCAGATATCCTGACGAGCTTGCCAAGCTTCTAAAAGATTATAAGAAAGATTTGACTAAAAAGGTTTTAAAGCAAACAAAGGATCTATTGTTATGCCTGAAGGGAAAAATATAAAATATACGTCCCTCCACAGGATGCCTCACGGCAGAGCAAAGCCTGCTCCTTCGACACCCTCAGGACCTGCCTTGAAAAGGGTCGAAGGGTTGATGGAACGGATAGTGAAAATATTAAGGCAGCTTTTTCAAGAAAGAGGGGTTAGCCTGGATAAAATAGTACTCTTTGGCTCGCTTGCAAGAGGGATTGAAAGGCAAGATAGTGACATCGACATAATAATTGTCTCTAAAGATTTTAGAGAAAAAAGTATATTTGAAAGAGTAGAGCTTATTGCGGGGGTTGGCAGAGAGCTGGTAAGAAGAACAAAAAAACCTTATGATATGTTGTTTATCTCCGATCAGGAGTGGGATAAGGGCAATTCTCTGGTGATAAATGCCGCAAAGAGGGAAGGCCAGATTCTATATGCCTGACTCATGCTACATAGCGATCCATTCTCCGTAGTCCAAAGGGCTCCTTTCGGAGTACTTATTTGATTTTATTTTCTAATTCCTGCTCATTATAACAATATCTTTCCCCTCAGTTTGCTTGTGCAAACAAGCAGAGGGGACTTTTGTCGAATCCTTTTGTCCACACCTTGTCATTTAGTCGGTTTGCTTCGACCTTTCAATGCCTTTTTCTGTTTTGTTTCGAGCCTTTTTATATCTTCCGCTACAGGCAGCTCTTCCGGCATTGTTCCGCCAAGCTCCGCAATGGTCTTGCGAATCTTGGCTCCGACTTCTCTGTGTGTCCGACTGGCTTTCTCCTTACCTCTGATATTTTCGCGTCTGAGTTTTTCTTCGGTCTGCGTGGCACGGAAGAGATTGGCTGCAAGCTCCGTGCTGCCCATGTGGTTGAGAATCTGCCGGCCTTTTTTCAAACCCTTGCGGCGATGAATATCCTGTGCGGTCAGGCCGCCGTAAAGACCCATATATCCATGATTTTGAAAAATAGCATAATCAGACGCCTTGACTACTCCCGCCTCTCTTGCTGCTCCTGCAAGACGAACGTTATGCGTTTTCATCTCCTGACGCAAAAGCAATCTCCTATTATCTTCGACCTCCTGTTCGGAAATTTCCTGCCTTCGGGTCTGAACGGCAAAATACGTCTGACCTAACGCAACGATTTCCTTGCCCGGGTCGGCGTTCTGTATTATCAGATAACACGCATAGCGGGACATATATACTGCGTTGATTGGCCTTTGTGCCCCGCTGCCAATATCGACCATTTCGGTGATATCAACGAAATGGTCTTCAATGCGATGGCCGCTGTTAAAACAGGCCGTCTTGGCCTTTTTTATGACCTGCTCGAAATTGCGGTAATCGGTATATCCGAGAATCTGCGCAAAATCTCTGCTCGACCAGTATTCACCGCCCGCGTTATTCGTCTGCTTGATTCGCTCGAATGGCGAATCATTCCCGCCCCCCGCTTTCTTCATAATCTCGTTACCCATAATATTCCCTTAAATACCACATCCAGAATCTACTTGTTAATGGGAAAAAGAATACTTGTCTTGCTTCAAACTCCTGCTATTTCACGCCACGTTTTTATACCAACAAGTGCTTCTTCAAAAGTTTTTTCATGATGATTTTTATCACCGATGTTGAGACTTATAATTGTTGAAACACACATCGTTGCTGTTTTTAGATTGCTATCAGACCCTTTTCTAACATCATGCAGATGACAGAAAACCTCTTTCCTTACTTCATCAGGGTACTTTTCCTGTATCAATTTTATTTTCGGGCGCACCACTTTGAGTATCTCATTGCCATATATTAATGCCTCTTCTTTAGTTGGGATTTTACCTTTATGAATTACATCATTTCTAAATTCGTTCTGTTTTCTAGAAGGAAGATCTGGCATCTCTCCAATACAATAAATCCACAGGAATATAAAAGCTCCGAGTTGCCTTTCTGATTGGTTGGATATTTCTTTCCATCCTCTCCTTAATAATTCCTCGGAGTTGTTAACCCTCTGCATAAAAACCCGTATACAAAATTCATAGAACCGCTCAAGACTTGAAGTAAATGAGGAGACTGCTTCTCGATAATATCCGTCTATTATTGCATTAGCTCCAATTTCAAATAGAATCTCAAACTTTTGCTGTTGTAATATTGTAACGGTTTTGTGGCCGTGTGAACAAGTAATTTCATACCTGCCATTGTCACAGAATTCAACACGACTCATCTCATCTGTGGGATGACCAAATTCTTCAAGACACTTCATACATGAGATCAATAATTTCACTTAAAGAACCTTTATCAATACAGAGTTGTTGTTCTTTAAAACTACCTTGTGTTCTGATTACTCTTATGAACGCTTAGTTTCTCCATTATGCTATAATTCCTCTTTACGCCGTGAGATATACCTTTCCCATCCATCGGTTGTCAAACACTTGATGAAATTCCTGCATATCATTATTTGATTCCGGCTCGAACAATTATCTCACGGAATAAATTCTACCCAAACCTACCAAATCCACAATCCCAATTTGTTGAGATCGGCTGAAATTCAATCGAATGTGTTTATTATTTCATACCCAATAGTGGGTATTTTATCGTATTGCGTTTTGCGTATCGCGTATTGCGTATGCCGTCCATCGTCCGTCTTCTGTCCTTCCTTCTTTGCTAAGGCTACGAAGGACAAGCTATCCGCCCGGCAGACGGGGCCCGCATTAAAATATAAGAAATTCTTGATTTTTAAAGCCTTATATGGTATTTTTATAACGGAGGCGGATTCAACTCATAAGTGCAACAAGTAGCGAAAAAGGTGGTGAGTTGTTACACTTACTCGCTAACCTAAAAAACGCTAGAAGGAGCGCTTATGAGAAAGTATTGCCAACTCACCGAAGAAGATCGTATCGAAATTTATGCCATGATGCAAGCAGGAATATCTCAAGCTCAGATAGCTGACAAATTAGCTGTGTACCGTTCGACCATCTGGCGAGAGCTACAACGCAATATCGGCCTACGAGGCTATCGAGCCAAACAGGCTCACCAAAAAGCCTTACAACGTCGGCACGACTCACACAAGGCAGTCAAGATGACCGACAAGACGATAAAGTATCTCGAAGACAAGCTCAAAGAGGATTTCTCACCCGAACAGATAGCTGAAAGGATGAAATTGGACCCCCACTGGAAAGGGCCAACAGTCAGTCACGAGCGAATCTATCAGCATATCTGGCAAGACAAAGCTGCCGGTGGGAGGTTGTATAAACACCTGAGAATCGCCGGCCATAAAAAGAAACGCAAACGATACCGAAGCAAAGATTCACGGGGGAAGATCCCAAATCGAGTAGGAATTGAGCATCGTCCCAAGATCGTCGAGGCCAAAAAACGCATTGGCGATTGGGAGGCAGATACCATAATCGGCAAAGACCATAAAGGGGCCGTGGTAACGTTAGTGGAAAG
>Ga0315541_1003439_pt1 | contig 12214 bp, 8 predicted proteins | sample SalMarSW160190MG_FD_203095 | JGI IMG/M metagenome (GOLD analysis project Ga0315541, IMG submission 203095) | Salt marsh sediment microbial communities from the Plum Island Ecosystem LTER, Massachusetts, United States - Salt Marsh Sediment SW1601-190 ...
GTTGCTGAGACTGAGGCCTCCTCCCACGGACTTTGGCAAGGCGAGGTCTTTTGCGGACGTGAGGCCCCTGAGATCGAGGTATCCTCCCATGGACTTTGGCAAGGTGAGGCCTTTTGCGGATGTGAGGTTGCTGAGACTGAGGCCTCCTCCCACGGACTTCGGCAAGGTGAGGCCTTTTGCGGATGTGAGGTTCTCGAGATAGAGGTATCCTCCCACGGACTCCGGCAAGGTGAGGCCTTTTGCGGATGTGAGGTCGTAGAGATAGAGGCCTCCTCCCACGGACTCCGGCAGCGTGAGGCCTTCCGCGGATGTGAGGCTCCTGAGATCGAGGGTTCCTCCCACTGACTTTGGCAGCGTGAGGCCTTCCGCGGATGTGAGGTCTTTGAGACTAAGGTCTCCTCCCACGGACTCCGGCAGCGTGAGGCCTTCCGCGGATGTGAGGCTCCCGAGATCGAGGCCTCCTCCCACTGACTTTGGCAAGGTGAGGCCTTCAGCGGACCTGAGTTCGTAGAGATAGAGGTCTCCTCCCACGGACTCCGGCAGCGTGAGGCCTTCCGCGGATGTGAGGTCGTAGAGATAGAGGCCTCCGTAGTGGTATTTGATATTGCCGGACATGGCCTCATCCGGAGTAACACTGATTTCGTTTTCCGTGCAGTTGAGTACTTCGGCGAGGTCCTTCTTTGGATTTCTTAAATCGAGGAGTTCCTTAATCCTCGGGTCTTCCTCATATCCGAACCCCTGGATCGGCGCATCGATCTCGTAGAGGAAGCGCAGGTCCTCATCCGTGAGCTCCTTGCCGGCCTTTGCGCGGTTGTCGATATCCGTGAGGCGCTTCATGTCCGCGTCCTTCTTTTCGTACTGCTCGCCTTCGGCTCCGAACTCGTTGAGCTTGTCTTGCAGGATGGATGTTTCTCCGATGATCGGATCCATGTTCTGGTCCGCGGCAATGCCCCGGACCTCGGCGATCGCGTCGTCCTCCATGCGGATGGCGATTCTGGGGATCTTCGGGTTCCCCTTGCGGTCATTCGAGTAGTACGCGTGAAAGTCCCCGGTTGCCAGCTGGGTTTTGGCGGTTAATTCCCCTGCCGTGCACCAGCCCGTGCCGTGGCCCTGCAGGGATTCGACAAGCGGCATGTGGTCTGATCCTCTGGGGTACGTCACCCATTGCCCTTCCGTGATCCGGAGTTCGCTCTCCTCCGCAGGCGTGACCTTCTCAATGGCATGGGCGTAGAGCTTGCCGAAGTTTGATCCTTTCAGGAGCTTTTGAAAGTCCGGATCATCCATGGCCGCCTCCACCTTTTCTCCCTTCGCCTTCTTCTCCACCGCATCCGTGACGTATGCCAGGGCCTCGCGGTTCAGGTCCGGGAACGGGGCCACGGTCTCCTTGGTCCGTTTGCCGAAGGCGTGCTTCTCCTTGTCGTACACGGAGAGCCTGGTCATGCCCGTGAAGGCCCAGTACTTGGCCCATGTTGGGTATGCATCCGCGTCATGCGATGTCAGGTAGTTGATCCAGGTATCCAGAGAGGATGTCTGGTCCGCCCGCAGGACTTCGATGAGCTGGTCGCGCATTTCGTCCGTGATCTCGATATCCCCCTGTCCTCGTTCTCTTGCCAAACGTTGCTGGAGCTTGAAGTACGATTCGGGCACGTCTCCTTCTTTGATGACGTACTGTTTGTGATACGCGCGCTTCAGACGCTCTAACACGCGCGGATCATCATGTCCGTGCGTGCGCTCCAAAACCTCCATCCAGTCAGAAAGCTTCTCCGCGGGCTTCTGTGTGGTCTTTTCCCCTCTCCGCTTTTTCCGCTTCTGCTCGTGCTCCACGGCTTCCGATGTATGGAGCTTCGGGTCGCGCTGGTGCAGGAATGATTCTCCGGGGAATTTCATATGGTTGCAGGGTTATAAAATGCCATGCGATCCGCGTATCTGCAAGCCAATGAAACCGGCCATGCCGTAGGCAGGGCAGGCCGTCCCTGATTTATCCCCACTCCCCCGCTTCACATTTTAAAACACTGTTGATATCTTCGCGATCGTTATCAATTCGAAATAAAATAGATACATCAAACGTAATTTTTTCTTACATTTATGCGTATTCCATCAGGAGAGCCAACGTTCATAGACGAGGGGGATGATCCCCAAGGTCTCAATAGCTACGATAAGAGCGTTCTCGAGTCATTCAGCATTGATCCGGAAGATGAAGAAGATGTTGAGCCGGTTGTTGAAGAGTTGGACGCTGAAGAGGAAAAGGATGATTTGGAACACGATGGTTTGGATGGATTGAAAGAATTGGAGGAGATGGAACGGAATTTTCTCGCGGAAGAGCCGATGCTGGATTTTGCGATGATCGGAGAGGAGGAATAGTCGGGAAGAGAGTCGTGAAGTCGTATAGTCGTGAAGTTCCAAATAAGGACTCTACGGGGGAAGAGGAATGGTCGTGAAGTCGTGAAGTTCCAAATAAGGACTCTACGACTGTTTGCGAGTCAGCGCGTTTCTCTTCCTGCAGAACACGCCAATACGCAAACAATGATAGAAACGAAAACCGCACCAAAGGACGTTCCCTTGGTGCGGTATTGTGAGATGACGAGGAGGGTGAACGAGCGTTCAGGATGCTTTCTTTACCAGCTTCATGGCCTCGGCGGTCTCTTGAGCGGAACGCTTGTAGACTTCTTCTGGGACGCCGAAAGCGTCGGTCCATGTGACGTTGGCGAGTTGTGCACCGTCAAAGACGGCATTGGACAGGATGGCCTTGCTCAGGTTCGCGCCCCGCAGATCCGCATCCGTGAAGTCCGCCTTGTTCAGCTGGGCTCCCGTGAGGTTTGCGCCTTTGAGTTCGGCTCCGAAGAGCTTTGCGCCTTCAAGCCGCGCACTGTCGAGCTTGGCGCCTTCAAGCCGCGCTCCGGTAAGATCGGCGTTTGTCATGATCGTTCTTCCCAGATCCGCACGCGCCATGAACGCACCGGCAAAGTTGGCGCTTCGTAAACGCGCGCCCTGGAGGTGTGCGCCCTGGATGTCCGCCTCCGCGAAGCTCGCATCATCAAGTTGAGCGCTCATGAAGCAAGCGCCTTCGAGCTTCGCTTTTGCGAATACCGCCCGCTCGCCGTTCGCTGACACAAAATGAGCACCCGTCAATTGACCGCCGGAGAGGTTTGCATCCTGCAGGTCTGCGGAAGCGAAGTCCGTCCCCGCTCCATTTACGTTGCGCATATTCGCCCTGCGGAGTATCGCATGCCTAAAGTCTCCGGTAAGCAGCGCCGAACGCAGGTCGGATCCGGAAAATGTGGCACCTCTCGCGTTGACCTTTTCCAGCAGACATTTTTGCGCGCTGCAGTTGATGACGATGGCGCCGGACATGTCCGTTTTCAGGAAATGCGCTTCTGTCAGATTCGCACCGGAGAGCACGGCGTGCTGCATGTCGCATTGGTGGAATTTTGCGTTTATTAGAGTCAGACCGTCCAGCCGGATGCCCTCAAGTCGCATGCGCTTCTTTTGATCGAAACATCGAATGCTAGACATATCCGAGCGCTCAAAATTCCAACGGATTCGCAGGGCGTTGAACGCGTCCCTGCGCCCGCGTCTGAGGCAGTCTTTTAGCTTGGCAAGCGTCGGGTCTTGCAGGTAGTGCCGCTTGTCCCAGCGGACGATACCCATAATGAACAAAACGATGCCCGCTCCGAATACGCTACAAACGATATACGGCATGATATCCTCCTCGTGTTTTGAAAGGCCGTGGACTCCTTTTAGCAGAAATAAAAATACCCGTCAACCTATTCGTTAAGACATTTTTCTTAATGTTTTCGCAAGCGTTTTGATTTCAGCTTCATTCGCCTTTGGCCCGTCGTTCGTGGCGAAATATCCTTCATATGTTTCGAAGAAGGAATCAATACCGCTGTGTTGCTGTTTCCACTTTCCTTTCTTCATATGTTCCGTCCCGTGCAATGGAAAAAGTTTAATGTGTGCGTGATCAATGCCCGTACCCTCCATGGCTAAACCTACGCGGCCAACATCATTAAAATGATTTTCCAATATTCGTGATACGGTCTTTGCAGCCAGCACGAATCTCCCGAGGGTTTCATCAGGAAGGCGCAGGACATCGCTTTCGTAGTGCATTTTCGGCATCAGAACGGTTGTGCCTTTCGTATTCGGCCACATGGAAAGGAAGGCCATGAATTCATCGTTTTCCCAAAAGACACCGGGTGTTTTTATGTCGCCGCTTGAGATTTTACAAAAAATGCACGCGCCGTCTTCGGTTGTTGATGCGTATTCGGCCATATTAAATATACCTCACGAACGACCACACCACGCCGCTTGTGAGCAGGAACCAGCATAAGCCCGCGAGGGCCCATCCCCTCCTCCATTTGAGCGCGTAGGCCATGGCCGCGCCGTAGCCGAAGAGCGGGAGCGCAAATGTCACGGCATAGTCATTGCGGTCCGGCGCGTTTAACTCTTTGCTCCCGCCGAGGTGCGCGAGCGCGGCGAGACGGAGGATGAACGGAAAGACCACAAGCGGGATCAGGATGGGGAGCGGGATCGCATCGATGATGTTTTCGAGGATCGTCGTTGAAACGGCGACGAAGCGGTCTGCGATGGCGCGCGCCGTGAACGTGCGGATGAGCCCTTCGAGTGTGAACGGTAAAAACGCGCTGAAGAGCACGGCCGGGGCAAAGAGCGCCCAGAAGGCCCAGCGCTTCCAAATGTACCAGTACCACATGGAGGCCAGCGGATTAATGGCGAGGGCCAGTGTCCATAGCCCCCGACGCGAAAAATCGACCTTGGGGGTCGTGTATGCATGGATAAGACTCCAAGCCCACAAGAGGGCTAAAAGCACGCCATAGAGGATCAGAGAGACGTAGAGAAGGGTTAGGAGCATGAGAGGTTACAGGTGGCAGGTTTCAGTTCTTTAATACGTTTTGTTACAGAAAGATAGAAGCGTTTTTAGTTAGGGTATGCAACCTGTCACCTGCAACCTAAAACCTAACCTGGATATCGAGCTTCTGAATATTCATCGCTCGAAGTTCTTCGTCGTACGGGAGTTTCTTATCCCATTCCTGCAGGCAAAATATTCGTTTGCCAAGGGCGAATCCCATGCCGAGTTGCAGGAAGGTGTTCGGGCCGATGTAGCCCGTGTAGCTGAGGCGCTGTTCGTCGTTCACGACCAGGATCGTGTCGCACTCTTTGATTTCATCGAACATCCTGCGCATGAATTCCGCTTTTTCCTGCAAGCGGTCCGTGAAGCTCTCTTCCGAGGTATCGACCGGCAGGTGGACCGTATGCCCCCTGTCTTTAAGATCGCCGGCCAATTGCCGCATACGGGTCAGGTTGCGCAAGGAACCGACGAGACAGATGTTCATAACGACTTACATTGTAGGCTTGGAGGCGGGCGGAGTAAAGGGAAAACGGATGTCGAGTGGTGCGTAGTTCTCTTTGTTGGGAGATCATCGTCAAGTCAAAGTCCACTGGCCGCTCGCTACGCGCCATGAGCCGCTTAAAAAAGCGCCCTTCCCTTTTTATCGGGTCGGGCGCTCCGTGATTGAGGATCGGAGGATGATCAGCGGATCAGTTCGCTCGTTGGACGGGAACGCTCCGTTCTTCCTCCGGCGCCTGATAGTACCAGGGGAGTTCGCAACGGTCCTCGAACGTGCGGATGAGCCCGGGAGCGCCCAGGCTCGCGGCGCGGATATCCCCTTTGAGCAGGGTTCGGTACGCGGCTCTCGCGCGGTCGTGCGATTCGAAGGCCAGGGAAACGGACCCGGTGGTCAAGGAAAATTCGTGGATCACATGCGGTTCCATCCCCGGTCCCGGATCCAAAATTTCCAGGAGCTCGAGGAAGCCATGGTCCAGACATCCCAGGTATCGAAGATTCACGACCGCATACCCGTGCTGACGCACGAAGTATTTCGTTGCGCTGGGGAGATTCCCGTGCCAGATATCCATGGAACGCGCGCGGAAGCACCAAGGACGATCCGTATTGAATGATCCAATGTGGCGCCGGAGCCTGAGTTCGTGGATGACGTTTTTGATGTTGATTCGCACGCAGTTCGCGGTATGGCCGATGCGTTGTTCGAAAAATACGGAAGCATCCCGATATACGGTAAAGCCGATGGCGATCGATCCAAACGAATCGTCAAAGATATGCACGATGTTTGGTTTCTCACCTGCAGGTGCGTCCGCCGCGAAAAGTAACTCAGCGTATGCCGTCCTGTCTTGAGCGCGGCGCCTCGGAGCTTGCGTGAGTTTAACCACGCGGAGCTCATACGGGCTGTACCAGCGGACGGACCCGCGTTCCAGTATCGTTTTCATGTTCCCTCCGATCTTGATTTTGGAAAGGGCGGATGCCAGAGAATATGGCGGTTTTTAATACGGTTGTCAATCGCCATACTTGAGTTTCGACATCAATCCCCTTCTGGCAATCAAAACTCCCCCAATGGTCTTGAGGGAGTCTTATTTGGTTTTATTCTATTTCAGGTTTGTATACATCCCATATTCCGGTGCACCCATCGTATCGGAATTTTAATGAGCAATCTAATCCTTATGAGCATCCGCTCGTATTGCCGCAATTCAGGCATTTATAGCAGGCCGCGCTTCGGATCATCATGGAACCGCACATGTCGCAGATCGGCGCGTCGGACTGGTTGTCAATCGTTGCCGTGAGCTGATCGGAGCTTATGGGCCGCATGGTATCAAGCAAGCTCGGCTGCTTCTCATCCGCGTTTACGGCGTCATCCCCATCCGTGTTACTCGATAGTACGCCACTTTCTTCCGTGGGGATAATCGGCGCATCATCGTCCACTTTCAGTCCGAGCGCTTGGCGGTCTTCCGACGGGAGGAACTTGAGTGCGAGCCATCGGAAGATGTAATCCGTAATGGATTTAGCCATGCGAATATTCGGGTTCGTGGTAAAGCCGGACGGTTCGTAGCGAACGTGCGCGAATTTGTTCACAAGCGTTTTGAGCGGTACGCCGTACTGGAGTCCGACGGATACGGCCGTCGCAAAGGAATCCAAGAGTCCGCTGAGCGTACTCCCCTCCTTGTTCATGGTGATAAAGATTTCACCCGGCGTTCCATCATCGTACAGTCCGACCGTGATGAATCCTTTATGCACGCTGATTTGGAACTTGTGCGTAAGCGCCTTGCGTTCGTTCGGCATGCGCCGGCGCCGCGCTTTAAACGTTTCTCCGGTTGAAGATGCCGCTACTTTTACAGGCGCTTCAACGGGTGTTTTGACTTCCGTGCTCTTATTTTCCGTTGGCGACACCTCCTCTTTCTTCGTCGTGAGCGGCTGTGATCGCTTGCATCCGTCGCGATAGATTGCAATCGCTTTCAGTCCGAGCTTCCATCCTTCCATGTACGTGTCCATTACATCTTCGATGGTCGCTTCGTTCGGCATGTTTACCGTTTTGGAGATTGCGCCGGAAAGGAACGGCTGAACCGCGGCCATCATTTTGATGTGGCCCATGGCGTTGATGGAGCGCGTGCCTTGCGCCGCTTTGAATGCGCAGTCGAATACGGCGAGATGCTCTTCTTTCAGGTGCGGCGCTCCTTCGATCGTATCGTTCTGATCAATGTATTCAAGAATATCCTTACTCTCCGCTTCCGTGTATTTAAGCGCATGCAGTGCATCGTTGACCGTTTCGTTCACGAGTTTGAGCATGCCTCCGCCCACGAGCCACTTGTACGAGACGAGGGCGATCGGAGGCTCGATGCCCGTCGTCTGACAGTCCATGAGGAACCCGATCGTTCCGGTCGGCGCGAGCACGGATGCTTGTGCGTTCCTGTACCCATGCTGTTCTCCGGCGGCGAGCGCTCGATCCCAGCAGGCGCGCGCTTCATCCAGAACGGCCTTGGGAACGCCGTTCGCATCGATATCATATGCGGCATCGCGATGTTTCCTGATCACGCGGATCATGCTGGATTCATTCTTCGCGTACCCGCGGAACGGTCCGAGCTTCTCCGCGATTTTCGACGACTGTTCATAGGCCGTTCCCGTCATGATCGATGTGAGCGCCGCGGCGAGGTTCCGGCCTTCATCGGAGTCGTACGGCAGTCCGCGATCCATGAGGAGCGCGCCGAGGTTCGCGTATCCGAGTCCGAGCGGACGGTAGTCCCAGGACGTCTGTTCGATGGCCGGCGTCGGATAGCTTGAGTAGTCAATGACGAATTCCTGCGCGGTGATGATGGTTCGGCACACGTGCTTATACGCTTCGATGTCGAACGTTCCGTCTTCCCGAACGAACTTCATGAGGTTGATGGATGCAAGGTTGCACGCGGAATCATTGAGGAACATGTATTCCGAGCACGGGTTGGACGCATGGATGCGATCCGTATTCGCACAGGTATGCCAATCGTTTACGGTCGTATCGTACTGCATGCCGGGATCACCGCACTCCCACGTTGCCTGTGAAATTTGGCGCAAGAGTTCGCGCGCTTTGTGCCGTTCGCACGGTTCGCCGGTCAGGATGTACCGCGTCCAAAACTCCCCATCCGCCTCCGCCGCTTTCATGAATTCATCGGTCACGCGGATGGAATTGTTCGCATTCTGAAAGAAGATGGATCCGTACGCTTCGCCGTCGATGGAACCGTCGTAGCCTGCGTCGATGAGCGCATGCGCTTTCTTCTCTTCCTTCGCTTTGCACCACGTGAATTTGATGACGTCCGGATGGTCGACGTTCAGAATGACCATTTTCGCAGCCCGGCGCGTCTTCCCGCCGGAGCGGATGACGCCGGCGAACGCATCCAGTCCTTTCATGAACGAGACCGGGCCGGATGAATGGCCGGATGATCCACCGAGCTTTTCGCGGGAGCTCCGGAGTACGGAGAGGTTCGATCCGGATCCCGAGCCGCCCTTAAAGAGGATGCCTTCGGTTACGGCCAGGTTGAGGATCGATCGCATGTCGTCCTGTACGGAGTTGATGAAGCACGCGGAGCACTGCGGTTTGGGATTCACGCCCACGTTAAACCAGACCGGGGAGTTGAATGCGGCGCGCTGGTTTACGAGGATGTCCGCGAGCTCCGCTTCAAAGTTGTCGGAATCCTCTACCGTTTCGAATCCTCCCCCCTTTCTTCCAAAATCCGAGATGGTTTTTGAAACGCGTTCAATCATTTGCTTGACGCTCGTTTCGCGTTCCGGCGTATCGAGCCTGCCGCGAAAATATTTCGATACCACGATATTTGTTGCAGTCTGACTGAACGATTTTGGTACTTCAACATCTTTTTGTTCGAATATGATTTCACCTTTCGGATTCGTGATTGTCGCATCTCTCCGTTCCCACTCCATCGCGTCATAGGGGTGCGTTCCCGGTTTCGTGTAGAAGCGGTTGAATCGGATCCCCTTTCCGTACACGGGCTCTTCGGATATCCGGTGCGCATCCACGCGCTTTGCGAGGTACTGCTTGGTGACGTGGCTCAGGTTCGTATCAATGAGCGTCAAAGATATGATTTCGCGCACTTCCTCCGTGGTGGGAACGCGAATGCCGTTATATTTTTTGACGAGACGCGCGATCGTATTTGAAGTGACGCGATCGATCGCACGGGTATCTTTCCCCTGCCCCGCGGCGTTGAACGCGTTCTTGATCGATGTCTCCAGTTTCTGCGTATCGAAATCCTGTATGCGCCCGTCTCGTTTCCGCACGGATTTTACGGATGTGACGTAATCCCATATCGCCGAAGCTTGGTTCTTCGCATGCTCCTCTCGGAGGGCCTGCGTTTGAGAAGGGTGATCTTCGCGCTGGGAGAGATGTTCGTTGCTCATAAGGATGTGTGGAGGATGTGCTCTTTCTTTTTTATTATGATGATAAATAAAATCGGGTAACGTGCCCCAACGATTCGTTACAGACTCGCAGGTGAGTCTGACCATGAACTCGACTGCGAATCAGCTTCATACAGCCAGGTAACATCTTACCTGTTCGTACGATTTTTTCCCTTACCCAGCATCCACTACATATTGTGGTTGCTTTGAAATTATACCACAAGATATTGTGGTGGTGAGAACGTATGTGGATAAGTGGTTTGAAAAGAGGCTGAGGAGACCGGAATGGAGAGATTCGGGTCATCTCAAGCTCCGCATTTCGTCTCATTGCGAGCGATCAACGGCCTCAGTCATCGCTTCCCGGGTTCTTCTCAAAGCCCCAGGCTCAGGTTTATCGCGCCCGCTTCGGACGCGCTCACCGGCTCAATGGGCAGAGCGATCGTTTGCACCTGTCCCATCCGATCCGTATACCTCACTTCTTTGTGTTCGAGGGCGTGCTCATAGACGTCCCGTGTCACCTTTACATCCTGGAGGCAGTAGTCCTTAAGCTTTTGCATCTCCCCCTTTTTCCAGAACTCAACGGCTTGGAGCCCGTGGCCGCTCTTTCCCATGCCGAGCGTCGCCTGAGCGACGTCATCGAGCTTTATTCTGAATCCGAGACTCTTTTGAATTTCCGCAAGCAGATCCAGCGACGGAAACCGCTTTACGTCGCCGGGGTAGTAGGACTGGAGGCATGGAAAATCAAAGCCGTCGCTGTTGTATCCGATGATGCGATCCGAGCGTTCCAACAGCGACCAGAATTTCGGCAAATCTTCTTCCAAAAACGTTTCAAACGTATCCGTTTCGTAGAAGTACGCGCCGACGACGGAGACCTGTAAAAGCGCCGGATTGTACGCACCTACATCCTGGAACGTATTCTTCGTTTCAATATCAAATACGACTTCTTTTCTCGGCATAATGGGGAGGACTTTAGCAGGAAGGAGTCGCTTCGTGAAGGCTCGGGATGTTTGTCGTCTATTGTCTATTGTCTATTGTCTGTTGTCTGTTGATCTTATAGTGAACGATTGAGACCATTTAGCAATTTTAATGTTGTTGTTAGTCGATGAGAAGGGAGTATGAATGTTTCTTCAGGTGCAAAGTGCATTTCCTTTGCAAATCTTAATTGCACTTCAAGCTCGGAAGCGGATCCAAATGCTATGGTGCAAAATTGTTTAAAATCTTTTTTTGTATTTCTTCGTGAACCTTCCGCTAAATTAGATGGAATGGAAAGCGCCGCCCTTCGCATTTGTGAAATCAATCCATAACGCTCCTCTGACGGAAAGCATTTCGTTAAATGATAAATATCTTTTGCAAGTTGAAATGATTCTTTCCAAGCGTTCAAGTTTGTATAAGCCATAGTATATTTAGTGACGTCTTTTATTATCTCTGTCAAGACCTTATCTATCCACAGACGGCAGACAGCAGACGATAGACGACAGACATAAAAAGCGGCACAGACTCGAGTTTGAGTCCATGCCGCTCTTACGATTGAGACGAGGTTCCGCCGTCAAGCGGCCTCGCAGAGGTGTTTGAAAGACGTGAATGCGCGGTGTGAGGGATTGCCCCGCGTGCACGTTCTCTTTTCCGGATAGTGGCGGAGCACGCCCGATTGGATGAGGATGCTCATGGCTTCCGCTGTCATGTGCGATCCGGCAAATTCCGCGATCTTGTCCGCGGCCTCAAGCTCCGCATGGTCTCTCGAAAAATTGAGGCTGATGGAGTGGAGCGTGCGTACCCATACGGCCGTGGCGCTGTTCGGATCTTGTTTGAAGATCTCCGCGATCGCTTTGATCTCGTGGGCTGTCCGGTCTCCGTGCTTGCGGTCCGTGAGCCAGTAGAGGATCTCGTTCGCAGAGAGGCGCTTGAGCGATACGACGATGTCCGGGGTGTTTTCGCGGGGAAGCGTTTCCATTATGATCGAAAGCTGTTTGGTCAAGGGCCGTTCAAAGACCCTGCGGCGGATTTCTTTTTCCGTCAGCGCTCCTTCGTCCGGTGCGTTCACGGCCCGCGCAATGTGTTCGCGGCACGATCGAGCCTCCGCTTCTTCCAGGAATACGGCCAGACCCTCAAAGATGTTTTCTCTGACGCACACTTCGTCTCCATCGTCATGGATGATGTTGAGCTCATAGCCGAGCTGAAGCGCTCGTTCCGTAAGCGTATCCTTGGCCTCTTCGACCTCCATGGGGTCTTTCCCCAGCGCGTGAACGCCGAGCGCAACCTCGATGGCATCCCATGGGATCGTGCGCATGCGGCTGAGGATCATCCGAAGGATCACGGGAAGCGTCCCGAATGTCTTTTGGACGAGGACCCATTCCAGGAGGCCTTTTGGACCAAGAGTCTCCAAATGATACACAATCATTTGGATGTCGCTTTCCGTTAGGAGATACGGGTGCTGCAGTGATACATCCGAGGACTGGAGAAGCGAGGCGGCGT
>Ga0315541_1003441_pt1 | contig 12212 bp, 10 predicted proteins | sample SalMarSW160190MG_FD_203095 | JGI IMG/M metagenome (GOLD analysis project Ga0315541, IMG submission 203095) | Salt marsh sediment microbial communities from the Plum Island Ecosystem LTER, Massachusetts, United States - Salt Marsh Sediment SW1601-190 ...
CGAATGCGTTGGACCCGCTCCTTCAGCAGACGGTTTACGATTTGCTTAAAGAGGCCCGTTCCAACGGAGCGACCATCTTCATGTCATCGCACAATTTAAAGGAAGTTGAACAGATCTGCGACAGCGTGGCGATTATCAAGGAAGGCCGGCTGGTTGCCACGGAGTCCATCGCGAGTTTGAGCCGAAAGCATTTGTATACGGTGAAAGCGCGGTTTTCGAAAAAAATCGACTTCGCGCATTTTCAAGTTATGCATGCAACGTGTGAAATCAAAGACGATACCAACGTCGTATTTAACGTAAAGGGCGAGATCGCTCCCGTGCTTCGCGAGCTCAGCGCGTTTCCTTTGGAAGACATCGAAATCCACCACGCATCGCTCGAAGAAATCTTCATGGAGTACTACCAAAATTAATATGCATTCAATCATCCTTCGCATCCTCAAGGACAAAAAAGTTGCCGTCATCGCGTACGGGATCGGCATGTTTCTGATCGTCCTTATGTTTGCCGGGATGTATCCGACGATGCTGGAGAACGCCGATAAATTGGAAAATTTCGTTGATGTCTACCCGGAAGCGTTTATGGACGCGTTCGGGATAGACGACTTCCGGTTTGATACGATCGAGAAATTTTTGGCGGTTGAGTACTACAGCATTTTCTGGCCCATTGCCATGATCATCCTGGTTACGGGATTGGCCGGCTCCGCGATCGCCCGTGAGATAGAAAACGGAACGATCGAATACCTCCTCGCGAAGCCGATTGAACGGTGGAAGCTGTATATCAGCAAATACCTGGGCGGAGCCGCGGTCATCGGGATCTTCACCTTCGTTTCCGTCTTCTCCATCATTCCGGCTGCGGCGATAACGAATGTCGATTTCATTTGGATGGCTCAGATCATCGTCTTTTTTCTGTCCATGCTATTCGCCTTGGCGGTGTATAGCCTGGCCATGATGTTCTCGGCGATCTTTTCGGAAAAAGGAAAAGTATCATTGGCCATGAGCGTCACCATGATCGTGATGTACGTTCTGAACATCGCCGCTTCCATCGTCGAACGGATCGACCGGCTCAAGTACGCATCGCTCTTCCATTACTTCGACTATGACGCGGCTTTGAAAGAAAGTGCTTTTGATGCGGTGAATTTGTTCGTGTTCGCGGGCATTATCCTCGTATCCACGGCAATAGGCGTCTTCTGGTTTGAGCGGCGGGATGTGACGGTGTGAATTCGCCCAAGCTCCGCAGGGGGCGGATTTTTATAAACATCTCACAATCTAGACCCTCCTTCCGATTCATGATACCAATATTTCATGACCCCTTCGGAAGCAAAACAGATCATTATGCAGATCTTTGGGGGCGCGAACCGGTCGTTTCGCGTCCGTTTGTGGGATGATTCGGACATCGCGATCGGGGAAGGGGATCCCGCGTTCACGCTCGCGTTCCGCGATCATGATACGTTCGCGGATCTCATTCGATCTCAGGATCTCTATAAGTTCGCCATGGCGTACGTGGAGAACCGCATTGACATCGAAGGGGATTTCTACGCCGGCTTGCGGCTGAGGGAGGCTATCAAGGAAGTCGAGCCGGATTGGATCTCGAAGCTCAAGGTCTTGTGGAAGCTGGGCCTGCGGTCGCGCCATTCAGCGGATCGGGACAGACAGAACGTGCAGGCGCACTATGATCTGTCGAACGAGTTCTATCAGCTGTTTTTGGACCGGGATTACATGGCGTACTCCTGCGCCTACTTCCAATCCCCGGATGATTCGTTGGAACAGGCGCAGAAGAACAAGCTGGATCTGATCTGCAAGAAGCTCCGCCTCGCGCCTGGGGAGCGGCTGCTTGACATCGGCTGCGGCTGGGGCGGGCTCGTAATCCACGCGGCAAAGAACTACGGCGTCACGGCGCACGGACTTACGCTGAGCGGGAACCAGTTCGATCTGGCGGAGCGGAAGATTCGCGAGGCCGGGCTTGAAGACAGGGTGACGATCGAACTTCGCGACTACCGCGACCTCAAAGGCCAACCCTTCGACAAGATTGCGAGCGTGGGCATGGTGGAGCATGTCGGGATCTCACGGTACCCGGTCTATTTTCGCGCGGCATGGGATCTGCTCAAGCCCGGAGGACTGTTCCTGAACCACGGAATTACGGTCAAGAAGAATGCGCCGTTCACCGGTGAAACGAAATTCGTGTACACGTACATCTTCCCGAACGGGGAGCTCGACAACATCAATCACATGAACGATGTTGCGGAAGGCGCCGGGTTCGAAGTCCTGCACGTGGAATCCCTGCGTCCGCATTACGCGAAGACGCTTCGTCACTGGGTGGAGCGCCTCATCGCGAACCGCGAGGCCGCGCTCCGCTCCGCTCCGCCTGAGGTCTTCCGCGCCTGGAAGCTCTACATGGCAGGGAGCGCGCTCGCGTTCGAGGAGGGGAGGACGAACGTGTATCAGAGTTTGTTATTGAAAAATTAAAAGATTGAAAATTGAAAAATTTCATTTTTTGAAGATTATCATCAAAACAATCCTCAATCCTCAGTTTTCAATTAATGGAGAGAATTGTCAATGCTTATTGCATGTGATTCCTGAATGTATTTACACTCGGTATTTTAAGAATGTGGGGCGTTTGGCATTTAGCATTTGGCGTTTAGCCGGAGAAAACACTCAGCATAAGAGGCTAAAAGCCAAACGCCAAACGCCAAACGCCGTCCCCCATCCCTTACAAAAAACCGTCTCTCCCTGTAAACTTCTTTCCATCTTACTATGGAATACCTCATCGCGTTCTTCGAAAAGCTCCAGCACCTTGAAGATTTGATCCGCTGGGGCGGGTACACGGTGCTCGCCGTTATCATTTTTGCGGAAACGGGACTCTTCGTCGGGTTCTTCCTCCCGGGCGATTCCTTGCTCGTCACGGCCGGATTGTTCGCGGCGCGCGGGGATTTGAGTTTGACCGTCATGTTCATCCTTCTCTCATTCATGGCGATTGCCGGGGATGCGGCGGGGTACTGGATCGGGCGCGTGACGGGTCCGCGCATCTTCACGCGAGAGAAGTCCATGTTCTTCGCCAAAGACCACTTGCTTCGCGCACAGCGGTTCTATGAGAAGCACGGGGGCAAGACCATCATCATTGCGCGCTTCATGCCCATCATCCGCACGTTCGCGCCGGTCGTTGCCGGCGTGGGGGAGATGAGCTACGCGCGGTTTGCTTCGTACAACATCATCGGCGGAACGCTCTGGATCGGTTCCATGCTCGGCATCGGGTACACGCTCGGGAACGTCATTCCGGACATCGACAAGCATATCCACTGGGTCATTCTCATCGTCATTTTCCTCTCCATCCTTCCGGGGATCGTTGAGTATCTGAGGCATCGGTACGGGAGGAACGTCGTGAAGAAAGTCGTGGAGTCGTGAAGTCGTGAAGAAAGTCGTGGAGTCGTGAAGTCGTAGAGTTGTGAAGGGAATTCGTCATTAAAAAAAGTTCACCCCCGATTCGATTGCTCGATTCGGGGGTGAGAGGTATTGCAAGAGATGTACTCTAGAGGAGCGCTGACAGGCGGGGGACGAGGAGAACGGCGGCGAGGACGATGGTCAGCGCGGCCAAGAGCAGCAGGGTCATCTGACCGGCGCTCGTTCCGAAGAGATCGAGGGTGAACTTTTTGAGTCCATGGGGCTCGTTGAGCTGCTCGATGAGTAGAGCGGCCGCTGCGAGTCTATCCGCTTCTTCCTTCTGCCTGGCCTCTTCTTCCTTCTGCCTGGCCTCTTCCGCCTCCCTCTTCTCCTCAGCCTCTTTTAGCTGAGCATCCATTTTCCTTCCGAGTTCGATCTTCATGTCCTGGATGCGCTTTTCCGTGAGCCGCGACTGGATGATGTCCATCGTGGTTCGGATGTTCTCGTGCGCTTCCCGGTCTTTCCGTACGTAAGGGCGAAGTTCCCGCAGGAAGATGAGGAACGTCCCCATCAGATCAACGGGCGCTTCGTAGATGAGCTCCGTCTGCTCGCCGCGCATGATGCGCGGCATTTCGAACAGGAGCCGAGCGAGCCACAAGGGGTGGTTGGAGACATCCTCCGTATCCTTTGGCGTGTGCCGGAGCAGCGTTTTGAAGATCACGGCATACGGATCCGTTTTTTGCACCAGGTGCGCCGCAACGGTTTTGTCCGTTCCGATGCTCGGTCCCACGTGCGTGAAACCGCGAACCGTTTCCCGCACAATGTGAAGGTCGGGCGCTGCCGCGGGTTCAGACGGAGCCGCAGGTTCCAAGGAACGCACGGCTTCCTCCTGCGGTTCCTCATCTCTGGCTCCCAGAGGATCTATCGGAGGCTCAGGCTCCTTCGGTGGATCGGGTTTCTTCGCATTCGGCCGCGGGGGCACGGAAACCTTCAGTTCGGTCGGCAGACCCTTTGGAACGTCGGATTTCTTTTGCGGATCAGTCGTCTGCGGAGTCTCGCACGGAGCCTGAATGTGTTGCGGAGCCTGAGGCGGCTCCGGATTGAATGTTGGTACGCCCGCCATCTGTCCGTTTCCTTCATCGCTCTGTTCATTAGCGAATGTAGGAGCCGGCGCCGGAGGGGCAAACGGTTTTCTTTCGTTGTCAGTCATTTGTCACCTCTAGATTTGGGAAGGGACGTTTCGATTTGAGTCTTTTTTCTACTCCTCGGTATTTAAACCAAAGACGCGAGGAATAGGCAAATATAGCATAAAAATTGAAAATTGTCAACACGCCTAGACATGGATCGTTTTCCTTGAAAATTGCGCGTTTTGCGTCTATCCTAATAGGAATACTATGCTAAAGAAATCAAAAAACGTTAAGAGGACGAAAGGGTACAAGCCCGTGGTTTTATTAATTTGGGACGGGTTCGGCATCTGTCCGGTTAAAGAGGGGAATGCCACGCTCCTCGCGAAGATGCCAACATGGCGGAGGCTCCTGAAAAAAAGCCCGCATACCACGCTCAATGCGGACGGAGAGGCCGTTGGACTGCCGAAGGGACAGGTGGGAAATTCCGAAGCCGGACATATGACGATCGGCGCCGGACGAACCGTGGAAACGGACCTGGTGCGCATCAACAAGCAGATCAAGAGGAATACGTTCCACGATAATCCCGCGCTCCTCCGAACGATCGCGCATGTCACGAGAAACAAGTCCACGTTGCACATGATGGGACTTTTGACGAACAGGGCTTCCGGGCATGCGTCCCCGGAGCACCTGTACGCGCTCATCAAGTTTGCCGAGGAGCTCCATTTTAAAAAGGTGATCCTCCACCTGTTTACGGACGGCCGCGATACGCCCCAGTTCCATGCCGTGAAGTTGATTCAGGATTTGGAGGAGCACCTTCCGAAGAGTTTCGTGATCGGGAGCATCATGGGCCGCTACTACGCCATGGATCGGAACCGTTTTTGGGAGCGTACCGAGCGGGCGTACCATGCGATCGTGGGATGTAAGGGGCTCCATGCGGACACTCCGATCAAAGCGCTCGAACAGGCATACGCCCGCGGCGAGTCGGATGAGTTTATCCAGCCGACGATGATTTGCAGAGACAAGACGTGCGCGCAGTGCGTCAACGACAAGGACGCGATCATTTTTTGGAACCTGCGAAGCGATCGCGCACGCCAGCTCGTGAAGCCGTTCGTCATGCCTGCGTTCGAGAAGGACGAGGAAGGATCCTTTACGCGGAAGATAAAGCACAAAAATGTTTTCCTCGTTACGCTCACGGAGTTCGGCACGGATCTCGACAACGTCATCGCCGCATATCCGAACCGCGATATCGAAGGCACGATCGTTGAGGCGCTCAGGTCGCATAAGCAATACTACATCGCCGAATCGGAAAAATACGTCCACGTGACGTACTTCTTCGACGGGGGATACGATCGCGCACGGTTCGGAGAAAAGCGCGTTCTCATTCCGACGATCCGCGTGGACAGGTATGATGAGAAGCCGCAGATGCGCGCGAAGGAGATCGCCAAGAGCGTCATTCGCTCGCTCGATCGCGGCGCGGACTTCGTGTGCGCGAACATGGCGAACGCGGACATGGTGGGGCATACCGGAAATTTGCCGGCGACGATCAAGGCGTGCGAGGCGCTGGATGAAGCGCTCCATATCCTGTGTCCGATCATCAAAAAGAAAAAAGCGACGCTCGTCGTCATATCGGATCATGGAAATGCGGAAGTCGTGATCCATCCGGACGGTACGCCGGACACGGAGCATAATCCGAATCCCGTTCCGTTCGCACTGGCGGGACAGTACCCGAAGTCCGTACGCCTCCGAAAGGACGGGACGATCGCGGATGTGGCGCCGACGATATTGGATTTGATGAATGTGAAGAAGCCTCAAGCGATGACAGGGAAGTCGCTTTTGAAGAGGTAGCTCGTAGCTCGTAGCTGGTATGGCTCTGAATGGATGTTCAGGGGTGTGAGGGGTCGTTGGTCGGTCGTCGTCGGCTGGCTATCGGCTGCCGGCGACTTGCTGTCGTCTCCCTGCGCGCTCAATCATCTGTGCGTAACGAATTGTGCATTTGGCATTTAGCTTTTAGCATTTAGCTTTTGGCTGAGGCGCCCTTACCATCCAAATCAGCCGCCAGCCGCCAGCCGCAGAGCATCTCGCTCGACAAAACGCCAAATACGAGCTACAAAATACGAGCTGCCAGTAATGAATATGCACCGACCCAAACCCGTTATCCTCGCCATTGTGAGCGGATTCGGCATCGGTCCGAACATGGATCGAAACGCCGTTCGCCAAGCGAACCTCCCCGTATTCAGGGAGCTCACGGAAACCTATCCGGCCATGACGCTTAACGCATCAGGGAGTTTTGTCGGGCGCGATCAGGGCGCGTGCGGTACGGCCGAAGCGGGTCATCGAACCATCGGAGCGGGACGCGCGCTCTATGATCCGATCTCGCGCGTGAGCGCGGATGTCGCGGACGGGACGTTTTTCAAACACCCGACGCTCAGGAAGGCGTTCAAGCGCGCACGAACGCATGAGGGCGCCGTTCATCTGATCGGACTCGTTTCCGAAGCGAACCTTCAGTCGAAGCGCGAGCACCTGGAAGCCCTCCTCGCGTATGCGAAACAGGAACAGGTTCGCCGCGTGTACGTTCACGCCGTGCTTGACGGCGTCGACGCCATGCCCGAATCGGGACGCGATACGATTCGTTCCCTCGAACGCACGCTCGGAACGCTCGGGATCGGATCCATCGCTTCGATTTCCGGAAGGTCGTGGGCCATGGACGGCGACGGACGATGGGACCGCATCAAAAGGGCGTACGATGCGATGGCGCTCGGACGTTCGACGGAGACGTTTCCCTCAGCGGACGCCGCCATCGAATCGTCCTACGCCAACGGCGTGCATGATGAAGCGTTCGCTCCGTGCGTTATCGTGCAGGAGGGCGGTATCGCCGCAACGCTCTCCGCCGGAGACGCATGCATCTTTTTTAATCTGCGTCCCGCGCCCGAACGGGAGCTCGTAAAAGCGTTCACCCTTCCTTCGTTTGAGCCGTTCAATCGGCCGAATCCGAACGGCGTGCATTTCGTGACGCTCACGGAATACGACAAGGATCTTCCGGTTGATGTCGCGTACCCGTTTCAGGAGTATGAGGGGTGCCTCGGTCAAGCGATATCGGAAGCGGGGATGAAACAGCTGCGCATCGCCGAAACCGAGCGGTATGCGCACGTGACGAACGTTTTCAACGGTTTGCGCGACAATGCATTTCCCGGAGAGGATCGGGTGATCGTCCCGAGTCCGAACGTTTCGAAATACGAGCAAGTCCCGGAAATGAGCACGGCCGAAATTGCGAATCGAACGATCAAAGAAATCGCCCTCGGCGCATACGATGTGATCATCATGAACATCGCGGCGCCGGATCTCGTGGCGCAGACCGGAAATGAAGCCGCGGCGATCAAGGCATGCGAGGCGGCGGACAAAGGGCTCGGGAAGGTGATCGATGCCGCCCTGGCCGTGAACGGCGTCCTTTTGCTCGTTTCCGACCATGGACACGCGGAGGTCGTTCGAGATCCGGCAACGGATGAGATCGTCCGTACGGGTACGAAGAATCCGGTCCCGTTCTTGACGATCGGCAAAATGTTCGAAGGGATCAAGGCTCCGACCGGAGATGTCGTGGGCGGGGATCTCGCTCTCACGGCTCCGGCGGGAACGCTTTCGGATGTGGCGCCGACCATGCTGAAAATTCTCGGACTCCCCGCGCCAAAGGAAATGACGGGCAGACCGCTGGTTTGATTTATTGCGCATGACGCATTTCGAATTTCGCATTTTTATCCTGTTCGTTCAAGGCAGAAGTCTGGGTTTGAGATAATTCGCAATGCGCAATGCGAAATGTACAATCAGACCTGTTATACTTCCTGCATGGCAACGAAGGAACAGGCGTCCCGCGTTATCCGCGTCCTTGCCAAGCGGTACACGGCCAAGCCGGACATGGACCTGGGGAATCCCAAGGACACGCTCCTTGGCGTTCTGTTATCCGCGCGCACCAGGGACGCGCAGGTCCTGAAGATTTTCCCCGCATTCAAAAAAGCGTTCCCCACGTTCGCATCGCTCGCCGCGTCCACGCCCGCGAAGATCGCCGCGTCCATTTCGACGATCGGGCTGTACCGGTCGAAAGCGAAGGCGATCCACGGACTTTCGAAGATTATCGTGCGCGAGCATAAGGGGAGGGTTCCGCGCACGCGCGAAGAGCTCACGAAGCTTCCGGGCGTTGGTCGGAAAACGGCGAATTGCGTGCTAAGCTACGTGTACGGCGAAGACGCGATCTGCGTGGATACGCACGTGTTCCGCATCTCGCATCGACTCGGATGGAGCGGGGCCAAGACGCCGGAGAAGACCGAGCTTGATTTGCAGGAGCTCGTACCGAAGAAGCGGTGGAGCCGGATCAATCGCACGTTCGTGTCGTTCGGCCGCGATGTGTGTAAGCCGGGGGAGCCGCAGTGCTGGCGCTGTCCGGTTGCCGCGTGGTGCGCGTATGCGCCGAAAACGAAGAAATAGGTTGTTAGGCCATTATGTCATCAGGTCGTTACGTATCTCGAAACGGATATTATGAGAACCTGACTACCTGACGATCTAACGACGTATCGACTATGTCCGAAGCTGACATCATCATCAAAATCCAGCAGTCCCTCTCTTCCTCGAACGGCAGGATGCTTATCGGGTTTGCGGCGCGCTGGCTCATCTACCTCTTCATTCCGTTCATTTTCCTCGTGCGGAAATCAACGCAGCTTCGGGATGCGGTGTACGGAGCCGCTTGGACGGCGCTCCTCGCACTCATGCTGTCAACGGCGCTCGCATCCATCATCGGACGCGTACGGCCCTATTTGGAATCCAAAGGCATCGAAGCGATCGTCCCGCCGAACGCGCAGGCCGGCTCGTTCCCGTCCAGCCACACGGCCGTTGCCGTGGGAATCGCCATCGCCCTCTCCTCCGCGAACGTTCCGATCGGCGTTGCGGCATTCCTCGTGGCATTCCTCGTGGCATTCGGACGCGTGGCCGCGGGCATGCACTACGTTACGGACATCGTTGGCGGAGCGGTTGTTGGTGTGTTAGCGTTCATCATTGTAAAACTCGTACAGGAAGGCCTCGGGAAGGTGTAGACGGTGGAAATTGGAATACAGCATACGAAAGACGGAATGATTTGATGTTTCTTTTCCGTATTCCGTCTCCGTATTCTTTCTTCAAACATTATGAAAAAGATCGTCGTTTCTCTGGGAGTCATCATCATTCTCATCGCCGTATTTGCGGTCTCCTTTGCGCGCGCGGCGTGGTTCAGTGATGAAGAGGCCGGGGAGCCCATAACCGTCCTCGTGGAGGATGAGATGACGCCGAGCATGGTCAGAGATCTCCTCGTGGAGTCCGGGCTCGTGTCATCGTCCGTCTTTTACGATCTGTTTTCGAAATTCGATCAATCCGCGCTCCATCCCAAAGCGGGGGAGTATGTGTTCCGCAAGGGCGCGTCCTACCAGAAGATCGCGGATACGATCGCCCTCGGTCCGGCGCGCGACGAGCTCACGCTCCGGTTCGTGGAAGGGAAGACGATCGATGAGAATGCCGAAGCGCTTCGCTCGCACGGCGTTCTTCCGGAAGACTACCGCGCCCTCGTCGGCGCGTCGAAGAACCTCGCGGAGTTCGATCGGTCGCTCGAAGAGGATTTCGAGTTCCTGAAGGACATCCCGCGCGGCCAGTCGCTCGAAGGGTACCTATTCCCGGATACGTACAACATCTGGAAGGATCAGCTTCCGGACGGATTGATTCGCAAACAGCTGCGCACGTTCGCGAGCAAGGTTATCATCCCGTACGAAGACGAGCGGAAGGCGTCCGGACTTACGTGGCATGAAGTCCTCGCGCTCGCATCCATCGTGGAGGCGGAGGTCAAAACGCCGGAAGACCGAAAGATCGTTGCGGGTATTTTTTTAAATCGTTTGAACGGGAGCATGCGCATCCAGAGCGACGCCACGATCAACTACGTCGTCGGCAAGGGGCGCATGCGCGCAACGGCGGAGGATCTCCAAATCGATTCCCCGTACAACTCCTACCGCCGCGACGGCTTGCCGCCGGGCCCGATCAATAATCCGAGTTTATCGTCCATCACAGCCGTCCTTAATCCTACGGATTCAGATTACTATTTTTTCCTCACGGATGAGGCCGGCAAGGTCTACTACGCGGAAACGATCGAAGGGCATCAGCGGAACCGCGAAGAAGCGTACGGGTCGTAATCAGGGAGTTAGGGAGTTAGGAGGTTAGGGAGTTAGGGGGCATCTTTTCCGCAATGTATCCCCTAACCCCCTAATCCCTATCTTCCTAAACCCTGATCTTCTTGACTTCCCGTGAACCCCATAGCATCATGTTTATGCCAACGGCGCAGCCCTCTTCTGTCGGGGTCGCCAAGGGCCAGCTAAGTGAGATAGGCCGGTGAAGGACAAAGAAGGTTCCGTATAGCAGACGTGGTTCAGAGGATAGCGGTTCGCTCTTTTTCCGCAGCCTCCCTTCCGAGTCCGTCGTGGATGGCATCGTCCCATGTCAGTTACGAGTTGTCCCTTTCAACTCGTTTCGACCCGCTCCTTGCGGACGCTTCCCATCGCGGGCGCATGCATTCGCATCGTCTGTCCTTGGTTGCACAGGCGTTCACAGTGAGCTGAATGCGATAGGCTTGTCAGTGGTGAGACATTCAAAAAGCGTTGTCGCAGCGGTCGCTTTTCCGTCGTGCGTACGCATGAAGTGACCGAGGGAACCTTGCTCCGTGAGGAACCCAACCATCCACACTTATTTCTTCAACCCCGCAGGTTCTCGCCGGCGGGGTTGTTCTTGCTCATTGACGTTTTTCCCATTTATGATTAAGCTTTCCCCGGTTCTCTCACAACGAAAGGAGCCATTGTCATGGCAAAGGGTGAAATTCCCCAGGGGATCGGCGGGTGGCTGCTTCTTCCGGCCATCGGATTGATCATCAGTCCGGTTCTGGGAGTCATCGGCCTTCTCAAAACGGCCGACAACATGGACAGGCTGGCAAGGATTGGCGGGGGAGGCTACGGAATGTTGGCCATGCTGGTCAATGGAGCCCTGCTCGTTTTTATCTGCATCACCGCCGTTAAGTTTTTCAAGATGCGCCGCGATGCGCCCGGCTACGTCATCAAGCTCCTCCTTGCGAGCTTCATTTGCTCGTTCTTTCTGTTCGCCATCGGCGCGATGACCATTCGCGGTGGAAGCAACGTGACGCTGGCCGTGTTCCTCGAGAACAATTTTGTCGTGAAGGGGATCGCGCTGATGATCTGGGGCTTGTACTTCAAACACTCAAAGCGGGTGGCGGCAACGTTCATCCACTGACTCCGCACATCTCTCGTTTTCCAGCCCCGTCCGACGTTTCGTCTGGCGGGGCTGATTCTTTTTTAGGGAGTTAGGGGGTTAGGGAGTTAGGGAGTTAGGGGGAGACATCCTTTCCGCAATGTATCCCCTAACCCCCTAATCCCTATCTCCCTAAACCCTGATCTTCTGCTTGACGGATGCATGACCGTTCATTACATTGCTCTCGCTTCGCTTCGTTTTCACGCTCGCTGTGAGGCGCGGTGAAGCACGAAGCCCCTTTCAGGGGTTTTCACAAGAAGCCGTTCGAAACATCCCACCGAAAGAAAGGGGGTCTATGTACTACGAACGCGGGCGCCTGGCGGGCGCTGAGAAGCGATCACACGGGAAGTGATCCATCCGCAGGCGTGAGGAAGCGCGGTGGACACTTCTGCCTCC
>Ga0315541_1003445_pt1 | contig 12206 bp, 14 predicted proteins | sample SalMarSW160190MG_FD_203095 | JGI IMG/M metagenome (GOLD analysis project Ga0315541, IMG submission 203095) | Salt marsh sediment microbial communities from the Plum Island Ecosystem LTER, Massachusetts, United States - Salt Marsh Sediment SW1601-190 ...
ATTGATTCCTACGAGGCCTGCCGCAGAGTAAAGCCTTTGGTTGCCGTCCAAGCAATCCCTCTGTATCTTCAAAAACGTGTTGCTGATGATTTCCCCTCTGAGTAATATAATGAGGAAAACCTGTTGCTAAAGCTCTCGATATGCGTAGCATGTCAAGAATTTACCTACAGCGGATCAATCCGTCAATAATGGTAGGAGAGAGTTTGACATCATGTCGTGATATAAGAGCTGTAATTCCTTTCCAGGGTCGGAAAACATTTGTTCAATACTATCACTGACCTATTTGCCTCTTTAACCACTGAAAAACTGCCCAGGTAGCTGTAAGATCTTCTTCATTGTATTTTAATATCTGATCAATGATTTCTCTTCTAATATTGCGATCTTCAGTTTCTACCGCTTCAATGTACTTAGCCATAGCCCATTTTCCTCCGTATTCATCCTGAGTACGTTTGAAATTAGCCAGTTGTTCCACCACTTTCAGGCTATAACTTGGCTCTGCCAATACCATTGCTCTTTTGGTCAAAGGAAGCAAGTCCACAAGATTATCCAAAACCCTCTGAGCTACTCCATTAATATCACCATGTCTTTCTATATACAACTTCATTTTTGTTTCTTCATAGTGATGCCAGTGGATAAAAGGAATATCTCCGTATTCGTCAAATATCCTCTGGCAATTTAATAAGAAGTTATCCCAGCCTTTTTGATCCCCATCAGGTGCAATAGGTGACACAGCAGGGGTGAAAGGCCCTAGTTTTTCTCCATAAACCTGTATCCCCCAGAGGTATATTTTCTCCAGTTCATCCAGATAGGGTGGAAAGCCTTCAATATCGAACATCACAAGGTTAGGATACCTTTATGCGTCAGGGTAGTTTTTAATGGTGCTGTGTCACATAACCGGCTAAAATAGATCTTGGGATTTTTTTGTGCTATAGTTTTGATTGATTTTGAGAAGGGCGACTATTTTAATCCTGGTTGGTCTATGCTACTTATTCTATAATGCGGAGGTTCTTTTTGCCGACCTCTCAGGGATATTTCAGCTAGTTGCTCCTTTACCACCAGTTCTGTTTGAGAAAGAGCAAAGTTCAGATGAAATTTGTAATAGCAATTAGGGGTTTTTCACCAGCCTCCTAGGAAGAATGCGCAAGGAATATAAATTCAGGCGACATCGCTCTTGGTAGTATACCTATGGTATCTATTAAAAAACGTATTTCTGAACTTATTGTGGATTTTTTAGATAATATATATTGCCCTGTACAGATGCTTGATCTTTTCTAAGGTATTTGATTTTCTTCTTTTGGTCTAGATATGAACAGCATTTTATAAAACTGCATTTAATGCAACATCTCCGTTAAGTTTTATCCCGTATGAAAAGTTTTCCATGACGGGGTCTAATATTGTTTCTCCCCCCGCCCTCGAACGGCAGAGTTCCTTTTTCACTGAGGTCGAGCTAACTATCCATGGAAAAAACTCATCCATGAATGTCCTTCCTTTTCTATCACTAACATACCGGCATTATCCTTTGCCTCACCTTCAAGCCAACCTCCGGTGTTGATCAAGTCATATGTTTGACCGTTTATGCTCAGAGTTTCTCCCTCGAAGTACCTGTGGGTATGACCGTAAACAAAGGTGAAAGGCGTCGGTATTTGCTTTCGATTCTGAGTGGGGTGATATCGGTTCAGAACGAACTTCTCTATGTAACCCTGTATCCTAAGTTTTTGTTTATTGTCTATGGGAGAACCTGCGAGGTCTGCTCGTTTTTTCAGACCAATTGCTTTCAATTTTTTCCTTAGGTAACCGTTTGCTAGTTTTTTCACAAAAGGTATCTTCAGCCAGAAGACCTGGTATTTTTTCTCTATGAGATTCATGACATTAGCTATCAATGAAGAAGCAATTTCGGTCTTACCCTTTGTTAGATCGTTGAATATGCTCTCAATGAGCTGTCCGAATCTTCCTGATTGGCCCATATGATACCACAATCCTTCGAGCCATAAACAATTAAATGCCTCAAGCTCCGCAAGGAAACCAGGCTCGAGTAAGACATCAATCGGCTTAAACAAATCCTCCAAATAATGACCGTGGGTGAAAAGGTAATATCTTTTTCCCTTACCGAATGACCGGAAATGATGTGGATACTTGACTTTTAATTTCATCTTGGTCCCATCGTTTCTTTGCGGTAAGAGAGAGTTTAGGAATATTTCCTTAGACTTGTCTCCGAAAGACCGATCGACCAATTTATCGACATATTGATCCATTGGAAGAGGGATATGTCCTTGCTTTACCTTCTCGATGACTTCTTCAGTTTCAACCAATTCAAGCCATAGATGATGATCATGATTGCCCGGAAGGTATACGATTTCCTCTACGCTATGAAGTTTTCCTATGATACCAAAGAAATCACGCACATTCTGGTACGCCTCCCTAAGACTGGTTAAAGAAAAATCCATGAAGTCACCGACAATAATTAGTTCGTCAATTTTCCCCAAGCTATCGATCTGCTCAGCCAGTTTTTCCAAATTGGACCGCGGAAAAAAGCGAGGGTTCAAAATGGATTCTTCTTGGCCAAGGTGAAGATCAGATATAGCCACAGCTTTCCTGATGATCTTTGGCATAGCGGCCTCCGTCCTATTTTATCAGGTATTATAGTGGAATTCTCCTTGGACATCCTAGTCCGCTCAATTTTAGTTACAAAGGAAAAAGATACTCAATCTCCAAAGCAGGTTCCCAGAGAACGGGCAGACTTTATCAAAGGATGGTCCAAGGGCACTGTCTTTGTACCTTTAGCCACCTTTTCGGCTATTACATTAATGTCGTAAGGGATTTCAGGAATTAGAATGATATCTCCTCCTCCTGCTACTCCGGCATAAAGAGCAATCCACCCCGCCTTATGTCCCATAACCTCTACAATCATAATTCTATGGTGTGATTGGGCAGTCGTATGGATTCGGTCAATGCCTTCCGTAGCAATCCAGACCGCAGAATCAAAGCCGAAGCTAATTTCCGTTCCCCTCAAGTCATTGTCTATGGTCTTTGGGATGCCAATGATAGGGATCCCATCTTTGAAGAGTCGGTAGGCTATGGTCAATGTACCATCGCCACCGATGCAGACAAGACAATTAACTCCAAGCTTTTTCACATTCTGAATTGCAGTTTGGGAACAGTTTTATTTATACCCGAAACCTTTGATGTACTTTCTGTCAAAGATTAATACTGGCAGTCAACTATCTAGAGAGCGATTACTTATTTCTTGGAGACTATAACAACCTGTCAGACGATACTGTCCCGTTAATAACAATGCTGCGTTGCAGGTTCCTCCATGGGCGTTGACAAAGACCTAATAAGACATTTGGCAGCTCGTAGGTATTTCCTTTACAATTGTGTCCTCTTGTAGAAAATTCTCTTTACTATTTCAGTGCTAGCAACATAAAAGGCTGTGATAATTCCTATCACCAGGATTAGTACAGGGGATATGGGAACAAATCCTAAGGACCTACCCAAAGGAGAGTAAGGAAGGATAAGAGTAATACCGGCAACTACAAGCGTAGCTATCAGCAAATATTTGCCTGGTTTACTATGGAAGAAAGGTTTCCGAGTTCGAATGACAAACAAAATAAATAACTCTGTAATAACAGAATGATAATGAGAGCATCTGTGGGATCGCGAACTAAAAAAGACAATCCCGCTGCAAGAATAAGTATGAGTATGATTGGGCTTTTGAATTGAGCTAGCAAAAGAGTGAGAGTATCCGATCGCTTTTTTGGCCTGAGAAGATTAGGGCCATGTTGTCTGAGACGCTCTTGGGCCTCGGTGCTCGTCAAGCCTTCGGGCGTCGTCTCTAACTGCCAAAGGAGCTCAGGAGGCGTAGTACTCCAAAATGCATCCGGGGATTCGTTCATTGTCAGTCACTTCCTTGTTGTTCGCGCTCTTATGAATGGATATGAATGGGTTGTTTCCATCCGGTCTCGAGTGTCTCAGATTGGAGAGACAATCCGTTTTCTCCGGGCTCCCGCCCGGCGTTTGTCGTTTTCGCTCCTCTATCTAAACTAGACGGTCTATCATGTTTACCAGAAGATGCCACATCCGTCCTCTTTTTTCTTGGGTCTCTTTGAAATAATTTGCATATGATGGCCTGGTTAATCCACGGAGTTTCACTGAGAGTGAGTTATTGAAAGGCCTCCTTATGCTTAAGGCACCGGAAGTGTTCTCTGAGGATAGTGAAAGACAAGAGTAGCATCTATTCTATCAGTGCTTAGCAATATGCCCTGTTCAGAAAGAATCTCTCTTAGATGGGGAACAATTTTTTCGAAAAGGAAGTTCTGATACAATGGTATGATACTAAATTCGGCTCTAATAGCCGTCTGAGGACTTTTCATTTGTAGAGTAGAGACTGCAATCTCACCCGTACCCAACCTGAAGTTGTGGAAGTAATCGTCCAGTAGATCGCGCAGAATTTCACTTCCGGGAGCAACATCTTCCTTCTTCTTGAGGAAAACATCGAGAATGACCTTTACCGAGCCTGCAGTGAAGCTTTTGATCGTGGTGATATTTCCGTTAAACAAAATGTGAAGCCGTCCGCTTAGATCTCTAATCTTAGTTGTTCGAATGCCGATGTCTTCAATTAATCCCACGGCGTCGCCCACCTCAACGTAATTTCCGACAGAAAAATTCTTTTCAAAAAGAAAGGTTATCCCGGAGATCAGGTCTTTTATGAAGCTTTGGGCTCCAAAACCAACCGCGAATCCTATTACCCCTGCACTTACCAGAAGGGGTGTGAGGTTTAGGTTAAACACCTTAAAGAGAAAGCCTAGGACCAAAAATACAGTAACATACTTGATAATACTCTTTACTAGCGTAGCTAGTGTCCTTAACTCTTTAGGAGTTCCATAAGGTCGGTGGGGTAATTCCCGGGTAGGGAGGAAGTGATCTACTGCTCTAAAGACAATTTTTGAGGCTAAGTAACCGGTAAGAACAATAATGGCAGCCCAGACTATTTTTGCTCCCCATGTCTCCATCCTACCTAGGTAAATCAGTAAGTTTGAGATCTGCATGACTTCCTCCATTTCTTCGTTTTCTTGACAGAACTTCAATCCTTATAGGCTTAGGTAGATTTCTTTGAGATGTCTCTGACAACATATCTACTTCAACACAAAGTCACAAAACCTCCCGTAACCTGCTAACCAGCGAGTGTCTCACTGCCCGGTTAATGATCAACCTTGGGGCATCTCTGCTAATTTGACTCTGATCTCTATATGTTTGTTTTCTCTAATAATGGTGAGGGTTATCTCTTGTCCAACCTTTCTTGTTTTCATTATTTTCTGGAGATCTTCGACAGTGTTTATGGTTTGATTATCGACCCTAACAATGACATCCCCCTCTTTAATTTTCCCCTTTTCGGCTGGGCTTTGAGGCACTACTTTCACTATATAGCAACCTGAATCTACCGAGAGATTAAATCGCTCCTTAACCTGGGGAGTCACGCAAAGAGAGTAAATGCCCAACCAGGGTCTGATTACTCTTCCATGTTCAATGAGTTCATCGATAATCTCCTTGGCTGTATTTATAGGGACAGCAAATCCTATACCTTGAGCGTAGGGAATTATGGAATTATTAATTCCAATCACTTCTCCTGCTAGATTAATCAATGGTCCCCCACTATTTCCTGGGTTAATAGGAGCATCGGTTTGAATCAGGTTTTCCAGGATTCTTTCTGGATCTACGCCGATGTTTCTCCCTAACGCACTTATCACCCCAAAAGTAATGGTATTCTGCAATCCAAAAGGGTTACCAATAGCGATGCAAAACTCCCCTGGTTTGAGCTTGTCTGAATCACCCAGTTTGGCTAAAGGAAGATTTTCCGTTTTAATTTTCACTATTGCTAGGTCGTTAAGGGGATCGGCACCGATGACTTCTGCTTCTAGTTCTCGGCCGTCAGGTAGCACTATCTTAATCTCTCTGGCGTTGCTGATCACGTGTTCATTGGTTAGAATATATCCTTCCTTACTGAAAATTACTCCCGAACCCTGACCCTCCTGAGGAACCACATTGAAGAAAGAATCGTAGGTAAGTTGAACTATTCTGATATTTACCACGGCTGGGGCAACTTTATCTGATGCCTGAATTACAGTTTGCTGAAGAGCATTAACTATCTCTTGTCCAGTTATTTGTGGAGAAGCAGCGAGGTTTACTCCCAGTAGAAAAAATAGCACCATCATTATTTCTAGGAGCAATACACCGATAGTCAGGACTAGACCAATTATTTGGCATTATTCTTCGACAACGGGTGCCTCTATTCAATAGTGATTTCTTTCGGCTTGGCCGGTTTCTGGAAAGGTACAGTAAGAGTAAGAAGACCACTGTCGAATTTGGCCTTGGCTTCCGCACAATAGATTCCAGACATCTAACCATACTCTCTAGCAGCTATTTTTTCCGCCAAAGACTGTTGGTTATCTTCGCACCGGTAGTTAGCCTATTGCTGCAAGACATAGCTCTCTTCTATGGAACTATGACAATATAGGTGAGTCCTTTTTGAGTTTTTGGGTGGTTTTGACTGTTGGATATTTCTTGAGGAATTTCTGGAGCTACGCTGCTGACGCACATAAGGAATTAGGATATCTATAAGAGTAATCCACTGACTGCGGGGTCGGAAAAACCAGGTTCACACTTTTTTTGAGTAGTCCCGAGACAATTTGAGTATACTACTTTGCTTTCCTCTGTCAAATTTATGCTTCTTTTCGCTGTAATGATAGTCTTCAACCACATCTCTTCATCCAGACTCAAAAGTGCTGAGATTTGACTTTAGCTGTGAAGCCTCCAGCTTGGCGGGCACGTCGTAGACTGGAATCTCCATTTCGTCCCCGAGGTTTTCCAAAACGGTTCTAACAACGTCCTGCCCGGGGAGCCAGCGTCTGAGATGTGCTTCTCGAGAAGGTCAGGCGCTGTAGTCGATTATTAGAGACAAGCCGACCTATTATATCTTCATCTTTATTTTTCTTTTCTTTCGACCTCTCTTAACTAGCACAACAACCACCACGACTATCCCAACGATAACTAAAACAGAGATGAGCAAAAACAAACCAATCAGATTGAAATAGGCAGTCCATGGGGATTTTCCGAAGAACTGAGCCTTCAACGTAGGAAGCACAAATAAAGTTTTTATTACCTCATTAAGTGGGAATTCTTCTCTTTCTCCAACCACCAAAACATACTTTCCTTCATTGTCAGGGCTAAAAACCTTGATGGTGTACGTTCCTTCATCTACATCAACTCCCCGCGGTAGACCTTCTTCATCAAGATTTCTTCTCAGTTCCGGTCCTTTGTAGTAAGAATCTCCCCCAAATTCTTCGTAGTAATATGTCCATTCGTGATCCAAGCTGTTTAAGAAGAATAGTATTTCGCCTTTTTCATGCTCGTGTTCAGGCTGCCTTTCGTCATACTCGTGTCCTTTCCTAATTTCAACAGAAATGTCCTTTCCAATACCTTCCAAGTCTGGCACGAGAATACCTACATAAAAGCTAAAAGGACCGTCTGATTTAATTTGGTAGTAATCTGGTTTTCCCTTCAATTGTCCATAGAAAGCCTGAGAGACTTCGGGATTCTCTATTTGGGTGAGTTCACCGGAAACGATTCGTGGTTGATGGGCTAATGTCGCACTGACCAGAACCAGGAGAGACATAGGGACTGTCAACAAAGCTACCTTCTTCATTTTCATATTCTCCCATGAGGCTGTTCTTAGACTCTTCCAATGCTACGTGCTTTCTTTATAGATGTGATGATTTCACCAAGCGTCTGCATTGCGGAAATCAGTTCTTTTATTCTTCCAATGTCAAAGTATCCGGAGAAATTATCCATTATTTCTTTCTTTGAGACGTTTTTCTCCCAAGTCGGGTTTTTATCGCTGAAACAGCCCAAAAAATATTTTCCACCTTGCTTAAGCAGATTGCTCATAGTTTTCACAAATTTTGGCTTCTCTTTCCTGGGTATGTCGTTGAGGATTCAGAGGCTTTTGTTTCTCGACAGCAGCACTCCTATTCAATAGTGATTTCCTTGGGCTTTGCTGGTTTCTGGAAGGGCACGGTGATGGTGAGAAGACCACTATCGAATTTAGCCTTGGCTTCATCCAGAGTTATCTCGTGAAGAAACCGATAGCAAGCCTGATAAATAGAATCAACTCGCTCACCACTGGCACAGAAACCCTCATCGGTCATCTCCAGTTTCAGGTCTTTTTTCTTTACCCCGGGAAGCTCTACCTCAATAATGAGATTCTCGTCTTTCTCATCGTGGTAGGCGCACACCGTGGGGAGAACCATTACTTTTTCCTTCTTTTTAACCATTTTTTTCTCCTTTTTAGTTAGATTGCTCTTAAAATCGTGCTGAATGTATCAGCGCGGGGCATCTTATTTTCGTAATCTATCGACTCACCAGTCTCATCACGAAATTAACTTTTTCGCAATTCTTGCGAAATACTCACCCAAATCTTCGGCCATTTTTAGCTCGTTCGTTGATGGCATCCGCTCACCCTGAGTGCCAGCAATAGTTGAAACTCCGTAGGGTGAGCCGCCCGTTATTTCCTCGAGCGTCATTTGCTCTTTGAATGAGTAGGGAAAACCAACTACCACACATCCATAGTGCAAGAGGGTGAGCATGGTCGAGATAATGGTGGTTTCCTGCCCACCGTGTTGTGTACCAGTGCTGGTAATGACAGCTGCCGATTTGCCAATAAGTGTACCCTGCATCCAATCGCCTCCTGTTTGATCCCAGAAGTTTCTCATCTGAGATGTCATATTGCCAAAGCGGGTTGGTGTACCAACAATGAGGCCATCGATTCCTTCGAGATCTTTTCGGGGATCGGCAACAGGTATATCCTTTGCTACAACTTTGGAAAGCCATCCACTTCATCATAATGCAGCCATATCATCTCATTTGAGGCATGCATAGCTCCGGTACTGTCAAATGTTCGGTTGATCTTCCATCTCCCGTTACGATAAGTTACTGAAGAGATAAAAACAGGTGCAATCCCATATTCTCCTCCTGCCAAGCGATTTTGATTTTGGCGATATCTTTCCTTTTTCCTCAGTGTTCTTTTCCGCAGCGAGAGTTTAGATACGTACTACCGCGATTTGAGGACTTTCTTTACCGTGCTCAAGACTATTTCTTCTCGCAGGTGCAATCATCATAGGGCTTGCCGCATCCCTCGCAGACTCCGTCCACTATGTCTCTGCCACACCCACAGGGAGTACAACCACAGGTCTTACACATATTTCCTCACCTCCTCGTTCAGGTCATGTTAAACATACTTTAGGTTATTGATTCATCGAAGCAACGATAGGATAGTTCTCTCCGGTCAATCAGGCCTTGATTCATAAGACTCAATATGTACCATCGTTTGCGAGAATTGCTTGGTTAAACTAACACTTATCGTTCGGTTAGCGGTAGGAAATAGTTCTCCTTTGTAGGATTATTTTCGTAAGGTGAAGAAGTTGGGCTTGTGTTTTTCGGAGCGTGCGAATCTAGGATTTGTTGTTGGGAAGAATTCCTTTAGCCACTATCTCGGGGATCAAGGGGCCAGTAGGAAGATGTGCCTATGCGTCTCGTCTAGTTCATAAGCGCTAAGTCATTCAGCCTGAAACCTCGCCTTCTTTTTTTGACTTGATTCTAGTCAAACAACATTATATATCATCTTATTGATTTGTCAAGTTTTGTTTTCTTTTGTTTTGTTTTTTTGTGTCTTCACTATAACGATACTGCACGCTTTTTAGGGAGGGACGATAACAGAAGTTATTGCTTCAAGAAGGCCAAAAAAAGACCTGGATAGTGAGCACGAGGCACTCTGGGATGAGAGGAAATACAAAAGGAATGTCCTTGAACGTCAAAAAGGAGGCCTCCTGCTATGACCGTGCAGCATCAGGGGTGGTGGGGTGTAGAAGAAAAACTAGGGGGAGTTTGCTCGAAGAGCTATTTTTGCCTGAGCTTAGACCACTAAAGAGGAACGTAAGAACTAATCTCAGAGCAACGAACTCATTGCTATGCCTTGGGTTCGGAAAGGAAAACCTGTCGAGAGTCAGTCAAAAGAGCTTTGAGGGGCTCTCCTACGACGCCAAGATTCATTGAGGGGAGATACCCAAGAATGAGAAATGGTTCTTGGAATTCGTGGGAGAGGTCCTGGCCCTTCTCCAGATTGTCAGTGGTGCACCTATATTAGTGAGTTAAAGAGTATTTGAGAAGGATAGACTCAGGGCTCTAAGGTGTGAAGCACAAGGTGAAGGATGGAAAGACCAAAAATTATCCAGAGGACAGGAACAATCTGATCGTGTATTATTGTATAGATTCTTGCTGAAAGCTGGGATAATTAAGGCTGCTTGGACTATCCCTCGCCTCAAGGAGCAAATCATCCTCATCTTCCCAGGATAGTGGATAATCATAGGTCCTATGCTTTCTTCTTCTCAAATCTCTTTGTCCGGTTGGAGCTTTGTTCGAAGTTCCTTTTTCTGAGCTTGCAGCTTCTTTTGCTCAAGCATTCTCTCCTTGGCTCGTCTGGACCTCCTGCGCTTTACCCTTCGAATTCTCTCGCGGCGCATCTCTTCTTCACTTTTTCTTCCCAGTACATCGTTCTTGATCTTTCTTACCAGTTCTCGCCTGGCCAGGAAGCGGTTGAGGCCTTGAGATCGAGCTTCTTGGATTTTTACCACAAATCCGGTGGGAACGTGCTTGAGATAAACACATGTAGCGACCTTATTAACATTTTGCCCTCCCGGGCCTCCAGAGTGAATGAATTTCTCAATCAAATCATCTTCACGCACCCCGAACTTTCGCATATCCTCTTCCAAGGCTTTTTCTTTTGCATTGCGAACCCCAAACTTAAGCATTTATCTGTCCCCGGATAGTTTTTCACATAATAGCATCATTTGCTGCTCGGGGTCAAGGAACAAGTATTTCCTTAAGTTGCTGATATTCCTTATTCGTAACTTTCCCCCGCTCTTTTACATACATTACCGCCCTGATCTGCCCCTCGTTTAATCCCATTCCTCTCAAGTTCTCCTCTGTGTAAATGTCCTTGTAGAAATATACCGAAAATCCACCCAATTCCTCTTTATATTCTGGCTCAGGTAAACCTGCCTCTTTCATCCATTCAACCCTCCGAACCGTCCCGCTACCATATTGCTCAATGTAACCGGCAAGATAAAAGACTTTGGCGATTGCAGGTGTGAAAGCTGAATAAGCAGCAATGATAAGGCTTCCAAAATAGTTGGCCATTACCGGAAATATCAGATACAGTCAAGACTTTGGCAAAAATTAGTCCTAAATTAAGCTCAAAGCCTTATTAGTAAAGGCTTAGAACGTTACGACTCTATAAGGCTTTAGTAAAGGATCTTTGATAAAATAGCTCTAATCCCTTATAATACACGAATTTAAATATTCAAGTATTATAAGGGAGGCTAAGATGCTGAATGTTATCTCTATCATACCACCATCTCTAGAGAAGTTTTTGGGTGAATTTAAGGATCTTTTCATCGAACCTCAGTTTGAGAACTTCAAGGTTTACCCCTTTGGTCTTCAGCTAGAGCTGAAGAGAACTAATATCCAAACCATAGATGAATGTAGGCCAAAGAGTAACTACGACTCACTACACCATTTCTTAACCAACTCTCCTTGGAACGAAGAGAAAGTAAACAGTCGAAGAATAGAGATAATCCAGAGGGATAATCGAACAAGATCTCGCCCTGATGGAGCCTTGGTGATCGATGATGTTGCCTGTAAGAAATCAAAATCAGCTACAAAGATTGAAGCAGCTAAGGTACAGTACGCTGGCAGTGAGAAAGGTCTTGTTAACTGCAATGTAGCTGTTACCTCTTATTATGTAGATAAGATAAGAAATTTTCCTGTTAATCTTTCTCCTTATGTGCCAGCTGATGAATTTGAAGAAGGAGAAGATTCTCCAGATTTCTTTACCAAAATCGAGCTTGGGAAAAAACTAGTCTTGGATGCCATTGAAAAAGGTATCCAGTTTAAAGAAGGCCTCATCGATAACTGGTATCTCTGCTCTGATTTTGTATCTTTCCTTGAGATTCAAGGAAAAGATTGGATCTCCACTTTAAAGAGCAATGAGGTCATTTATCGTCTAAACAAGAGGCGTCGAATAAGAAAAAAGAAGAAACACCGAACAAAGAAGAGAAGGAGGGAATTTACTGTAGAGAAGTTAGTCAATTCCCTCC
>Ga0315541_1003447_pt1 | contig 12185 bp, 10 predicted proteins | sample SalMarSW160190MG_FD_203095 | JGI IMG/M metagenome (GOLD analysis project Ga0315541, IMG submission 203095) | Salt marsh sediment microbial communities from the Plum Island Ecosystem LTER, Massachusetts, United States - Salt Marsh Sediment SW1601-190 ...
GTCGCGTAAAAAAGTCACGGGCATGACCGGCCGGAAGAGTCCAAAGATCAAGCCGGGCGTGTGCTTCCCATGGGAAGAGCGTATCAAGGACCTGCCCGAAATCACGGGCGACCCGGCCATGGTTCAGAAAATATGGGAAGACATTGACGCTCTGGGCAATATGTACATCTGGCAGTTGCTGCTGTCCTTCTAAGCTCTCATATTTAGGGACGTATAACAGGTGAATTCGTTGATAAATCTGGAAAGGGTGGCAGCCTCAAGCGAAGCTTGGGGATGGCTTTTCCTTCACCATCCCCAAAGCCTACGGCTTTGAGGCTGCCACCCAGTAGAAGTCAGAAGACTAATAAATCTGCATATTATTGAGTATTAGGGCATTTTCAGAGGTACATGAAGAATGATAAAAACCACTAAACTGAATCGACGCTGTTTTCTCAGGTCCGGCACGGCAGCCGTGCTGGCCGTGGCGACAGGCGGGATTCTCGGATCGGGCTGCCGCAGCACACAGAGCGATGCAAGGCCGGAGAAAAAAATACTTGTCGGAGGCCACCCCTGGGTCTACGCGGCGACACAGCCGAACTACGATATCTATCCCGTGCTGGAGAAGATCTTCGCCGACATGAGTTATGCGGGCCTGGACGGAATCGAGCTTATGCACACGGCGCTGCGCTACCCGGACGCCGTAGAGCGAATCGCAGCACTCTCGAACGAGCACAAACTGCCCGTGATTGGCACGTCCTTCGGCGGGGCTATGTGGGACCGTACGCAGCACGAGGCCGTCTTTGAAGACGCCCGTATAGTCGTGACGCGACTGGCTGAGTTGGGCGGGCGGACGCTCGGCACGTCCGTCGGCAGAGCACCGCAAATAAAGACGGCCGACCAGTTGGACGCACAGGCGGAACTTCTGCGCCGGATCATAAACCTCTGCCGCGACAACGGCGTCGAACTGAATCTGCACAATCACACATACGAAGTAGAAGACGACATGCACGACCTGCGCGGGACGCTCGCACGGATTCCGGAGGTTAAGCTGGGCCCCGATCTCAACTGGCTCGTGCGGGGCGGCGTCGATCCGGTGGATTTCATCGAAGCTTATGGCGAGAGCATCGTGTTCCTGCACATCCGGGACCAGAATTCCGACGGGACGTGGTCCGAAGCCGTGGGCGAAGGAGATATGGATTATGTCGCTATCGGCCGGGCCCTGCACGTCAGCCGCTTCTCTGGCGATGCCGTGATTGAGCTTGCCCATGAAGGCAACTTCAAACCTACACGGCCCCTGCGGGACAGCCTAAAGATGAGCCGGGCCCACGTCAAAAAGACCATGGGTTTCTGAAACTATAAGGAGGATGTAAATGAATCACATTATTTCACGCCGGACTTTTTTCAAAAACGCGGCGAGCGTCGCCGGGGCGATGGCGGCATTTCCGTATATTGTCCCGTCGTCGGCGCTGGGTGGAGCGGGCAGCGTTGCGCCGAGCAACCGGATTGTCATGGGTTGTATCGGCACGGGAAACCAGGGCACCAACGACATGAAAGACTTTCTGCAGGACAGCCGGGTTCAGATTGTCGCCGTCTGTGACGTCAACCGCCAGAGTAACGGCTACTGGGACAACCGCATCGGGGGACGGGAGCCGGCAAAGAAAATTGTCACGGAACATTACGCAGGCAGGAGCGCACCGGGTGCCTACAGGGATTGCAGGGCATACGAAGATTTTCGCGATGTGCTGGCCCGCGACGATATCGATGCCGTCCTTATCGCCATACCGGACCACTGGCATTCGATTGCGGTTATCGAGGCGTCAAAAGCGGGCAAGGATATTTACGGCGAAAAGCCGCTGTCACTGACTATCGGCGAGGGGCGTGCTATGAGTGACGCGGTCCATCGTTACGGGCGCGTCTTTCAGACGGGCAGCCAGCAGCGTTCTGACCATAATTTCCGCCGGGCGTGTGAGCTGGTGCGAAACGGGCGAATCGGCAAGCTGCATACCGTCAAGTGCGGCCTGCCGGGCGGGACGCCCGATATTTCAAAACAGGGCCATCGCGACAAGCCCGAACGCGTGCCGGATGGTTTTAATTACGACATGTGGCTGGGGCCGGCTCCGTACGCCCCCTACTGCCCCGCCCGCTGCCATGTGAATTTTCGCTGGATACTGGATTACTCCGGCGGGCAGGTCACCGACTGGGGAGGACATCATCCGGATATCGCCCAGTGGGGCATGGGTACGGAGAAGACCGGGCCGGTCGAGATTAAAAACGCCAAAGGTGAGTTTGCCGAGGATGGATTGTATAATACGGCAAAGAGCTTTTATTTCGAGTGCGTTTACAGCAGCGGCGTCAAACTCATAATTTCGAATAAAGTGCGCGGCGGCGTGACATTCGAGGGCGACGAAGGCTGGGTCTGGGCCGACCGGGGGCGTCACGATGCGAATCCGAAGTCGCTGCTCGAATCCGTTATAAAGCCGGATGAGATTCACCTGTACCGAAGCGATAACCACGCCCGGAATTTTATCGACTGCGTGATTTCCAGGGATGAGCCGGTCGCCCCGATTGAGACGGCCCACCGCTCCATCACGACCGTGCATCTGGGCAATATCGCTATGCGGCTGGGCAGAGACCTGAAGTGGAATCCGGACATCGAGCGGTTCGTTAACGATGACGGGGCCAACAGGATGCTGTCTCGAACGATGAGAAGCCCGTGGCGGGTGTGACATTTATTATTTACTATTTTCTATTTACTATTGTTTATTATTTATGATTTGGTGATTACATTATGACACAAAGACATATTAACCGACGGCGTTTTTTGAAAAGAGCGGCGGGGGCTTCTGTAGCCGCTGTGGGATTTCCTTATCTGGTTCGGTCTTCGGCACTGGGAAAATCCGGAGCCGTTACAGCCAGCGAGCGGATTACAATGGGATTCATCGGTACGGGCAGCCACGGCATTGATATGAATCTCAAGAGCTTCCTTGCACAGCCGGATGCTCAGGCCGTTGCTGTCTGTGACGTAGATCCCGTTCACTTGAAGCAGGGTCTCGATACAGTAAATAAAAAGTACGGCAATGAAGATTGCGCTGCCTACAAGGATTTCAGGGAGGTCCTGGCAAGGGACGATATCGACGCGGTGATGATTTCTACGCCGGACCATTGGCACGTGCCGATTTCGATTGCCGCGGCCAAGGCGGGCAAGGACATCGAATGCGAGAAGCCGACGCTGACAGTTCAGGAAGGCCGGGTGCTGTGCGATGTTATGAAACGCTACGGCCGGGTTTTTCAATGGTCCACCGAGGACAGATCGGTATATGAGTATCACCGAATGTGCGAGCTCGTCCGCAACGGCCGGATCGGCAAGGTCCATACAATTCGCGTCGAGCTGCCGAGCGGGCCGGATACGCCCGGCAATCCTGGGCCGATGCCGGTGCCGGATGGTTTCGATTACGATATGTGGCTGGGCCCGGCGCCTTGGGCGCCTTATACGAAAGACCGCTGCCACTGGAACTTCCGCTGGATTCAGGATTATTCGGGCGGGCAATTGACCGATTGGGGCGCTCATCTGCTCGACGGCGCCCAGTGGGGTAACGACAGCGAGCATACCGGGCCGGTCGAGGTCGATGGTAAAGGCAAATTCTGGCCGGATGGATTATACAATACGGCTATAGAATATCGAATCGAGTACAAATACGCCAACGGGGTGCGGTTGATCGTGACGTCAGGTACGCCAAGCCTGCGATTCGAAGGCTCCGAGGGCTGGATTGGCAACCGGGGCTGGAGGGCGCCGCTGCAGGCCGAGCCGAAATCCATCCTGAATTCGGTGATTGGGCCGAACGAAACACATCTCTATACATGTAAAGGCGGCGAGCAGCGAAATTTTCTCGACTGCGTCAAGTCGCGTAAAGATTGCTATTTCCCGCCGGAGATAGGCCAGCGGTGCTTTACCATCGCGCACATCGGTAATATCTCGATGCTGCTGTGGCGGAAACTCAAATGGGACCCGGACAACGAAAAATTCATCAACGATGAGCAAGCCAACCGTATGCTGTCACGCACGATGCGCAGCCCGTGGCGATTGTGAAATGATTATTGATTATTGATAAATGATTATTGTAAAGGCATGGATTATGGACAGTCGAGGCGGAATGAATCATACGATTGTATTGTTTGTTGGTATTTTATGTTTTTTATTGGCAGTTAGTTCACAAGCTGAGCGAATTACATTGACGGGGGATAATTTCTCTGCGTGGCGTAGCGATACGGGGCAGTGGCAGATTGTCGCCGATACGTTCACTCATCCTCAGGATGAAAAGCTGTTGAGCAGTAAGCCGGGGACGGGGACGATTGTGAACGGGCCGGTGGGCAGGACTTCGCATTTGTTTAGCAAGGCTGAGTTCGGCGATGTCAAAGCACACATCGAATTTATGGTTTCGAAAGGCTCGAATTCCGGCGTGTACTTCATGGGCCGGTACGAAATTCAGGTTTTCGACAGCTACGGCACGGAAAAAAGCGAATATCCGGGCATCGAGTGCGGCGGCATTTACCAGCGGTGGGATGAAAGCAGTAATAAGGGTTATGAAGGTCATTCGCCGCGAGTAAACGCATCGAAGGCTCCGGGACAGTGGCAGACGTTCGATGTTATCTTCCGGGCACCGCGTTTCGACGAGGCCGGGCGAAAAATCGCCAACGCCAGATTCGAGAAAGTGCTGCACAATGGCGTAGTCGTTCACGAGGATGTGGAACTTACCGGGCCGACGCGGGCCGGCGCATATAACGATGAAAAACCGGACGGGCCGCTCATGCTCCAGGGTAACCACGGGCCTGTCGCGTATCGCAATATCCGGATCGAGCCGGCCGGACCGAATCCTTTCTTCGCTATGGATACGGCAACGAAAGACGCCGCACACCAGACTGCAATAGAGCAGGTCGAAATGGTCAGGGAATTGGGCTATGCCGGAATCGGATGCACGGCGGGCCAAGAGCTGGGCGAAATGGCCAAAGAGTTGGATAAGAACGGCCTGAGACTTTTTACCGTCTATCTTGGCGTCAATATCGATCCCGATCAGCTCAAGTACGGCCCGGAAATGAAAGATACAATCGAGGTGCTAAAAGGTCGTAACGGGATGCTGTGGCTGTTCGTTCAAAGTAAGCAGCACAAACCTTCGTCGCCGGCCGGTGACAAGCGGGCGGTGGAAATTCTCCGCGAGGTCGCGGATATGGCCGCTGAAGCCAACGTGCGAGTGGCGCTCTATCCTCACACTGGCTTCTGGGTCGAACGCGTGGAAGACGCCGTACGCGTCGCGAAGAAAGTGAACCGCAAAAACCTCGGCGTGACTTTCAACCTGTGTCACTGGCTTATGGTCGACGACGAGAAGAACGCCGAGTCGTTGATAAAATCAGCGATGCCGCACTTGTTCGTGGTCACGATAAACGGCGCCGACAGCGGCGGCAAAGACTGGAAAACCCTGATTCAAACGCTCGACCGCGGCACATTCGACATGCGGAAATTCCTGAAAACTCTGGCAGATGCAGGCTACACCGGCCCGATAGGATTCCAGGGCTACGGCATCGGCGGCGAGGCCCGCGACAACCTGAATCACACAATGAACGCATGGCTCGAACTGAACGGTGCCAAGAGATAACCTTAAGCAGAACAGCGGGAATTAAGAATAACAAGAAGTCGCCAGAACAGTCGACTTTGCCTGGGAGGACTGAACCGTGAATGAGATATGTGCAATCACAAGTGTTTTTTGGACAGTATTGTCGTTTTCAAGTATTGTGCCAGCAACCTCTTTAGACCCTAATTCAAAGTCCACTCACGATATAGCGATTACGAACGTATCAGCACCTTCCAGTTGCGTTCAAGGTGAGACTTTTGCTGTAACAGTCAGCGTTGCGAACAAGGGCAACTACAGAGAAACGTTTCGGTTATCCTTAACTGACACAAAGAGTGGGAAAGAAATAGCCGGCCGGAAGGTAACTCTGTCAAAACTATGTGAAGATGGAGCGGAGGATGTTGCGAATCTGGCCTTTGATGCGGAAGCAGATAAAGTCGATTATTTGGGAGCCCGGATCTGTTGGGATCCGGAAGAGACTGGCACTTGTAATATAGGTAGTTTTCTCAATGCCGGATATATAAACAACGATGAGTATGAAGATTTTGCATATTCCGCGCCCATGTACGATAATTGTAGAGGACGTGTTTATGTGTATTATGGATCAGATTATTTTGATTCTACTGCTGATTTCATACTTACAGGCGAACAGGCTAACATGAAGTTTGGTCATAGTTTGTGTCTGGGGGATATGAATAATGACAGTTATGATGATATCATCGCCGGGGCCAGCTGGTGGAACTCCAAACAAGGTCGTGTTCATATATACTATACAGGTTCTAATTTCGATGACACTGTTGATATTTACTTAGACAATCCGGAAAGCACAGCATCACGTTTTGGCCGCCAAGTTAAAGCCGGCGATATAAATAATGATAATTACGATGATCTTTTTGTTACCGCTATAAGCTATAATAGTGATCGTGGAAGGGTATATTTATATTATGGGGGACCTTCTTTTGATACCGTGTCTGATAAGATATTTGACGTTGAAAATGAAGCTGGTGACTTGTTTGGCAAAGAGATGTCTATTGGTGATGTGGATGGCGACGGTTTTGGGGATTTGATTGTGGGATCTCGTGATTTTGATGACGGAAGAGGCAGGGCCTATCTTTTCTGGGGAGCAGCGGGAAACCGTATGGATACAACCGTTGATGTTATTTTTACTGGTGAGGCCAAGAGGGATCAGCTTGGGGGAGGAGTTAATATATCGGATATTGATGGAGACGGTGCTGGAGAGTTGCTTATTGGAACCCGTTATTGGAACAGAGGCCAAGGCAGAGTCTCTATCTACTGGGGCGGGACAAAAAATATTGACCCGACCAATGCCGATGTTTATTTGTATGGAAAGACTGATCCGCATATGAGTCACTTAGGGGAGAGAGGTCTTGTTTGCGGTACTTTTAATGGCGATAATTATCTCGATGTTCTTACAGGCGGCAGCGGTGGCGGTATAAGTCAGGGCCGGGCTTTCATTTTTTATGGTGATGCAAAAACGGCAATGGATAATATTCCCGATCATGTATTCTACGGAGAATCAGTCGATGGTGGGTACGCTGGGGAAAGCATTAAAGTCGATTTGAATAATGACGGTTATGATGAAGCTGTTATTCCGGATGTGCTTTATTCAAGAGCGCCTAAACCTGAAAGGGGAAGGATATATCTGTATTATACTAAAAGCCCTTCATCAAAGGATGTATCTTTCAACTGGGACACCACCAACTCCACGCCGGGCAAGCACATTCTGAAGGCGAGCATAGCCCCGGTGGCGGGGGAAGAAAATATGGCGGATAATGTTCTGACTGCGACAGTCCATGTCAAAACTCCATAATACCTGTTTTGTGCCATCGACGGGCAAATAAAGTTGTGCATTTCTTGATCTCTTTGTTAATATGGGAACACTATATAGATTCTGTGATGATTTTATTCAAAAGGAATTGAAATAAACAGGTGAACGATGGAAACGCTCAAGTTATTGCGTGATTATTTTCCGATGGCGGTTTTTACCGGCAAGTGCCTTGTGTTCATCAGCGAGGACTGGCGGGTGGAGCTAACCGAGCATAAAGACAGCGATTTTACGAAGTCCGAGGGACCGCCTTCTATTATACGCGTTAGAATTTCCAGAAGGACGCTGGAAGGCGATTTGATCCCGGGGCATTATGAAGATTTTCAGCTTGAATCGCTGGGTGTGCTTGCAGAGCAGATTGAAAAGTATGTTCAGTTGGCGATCGGCTCGAACCTGCGGGAGAAAATTGAGTAACCGATATGTGTGATTGTGCGTGTTTTTTATATCTTGAGAAAATCCCCCAGGACGGGCCTGGGGGCTAAACATGGGCATGGGTAATCTGAAGATTGAAGAACATAATGGGGGTGCGGTTTTTGTCGCAAAGATTTTGCCGGGCAGCAGCGGGCAGACACGGATTTGCGGACTGCTTGACGATATGCTCAAGGTCAAGGTCTCTGCGGCACCGGAAAAAGGCAAGGCCAATCAATGCCTGATTAAATTCTTAGCCAAACATCTCGGAGTGAAAAAGAACGCCGTGAGTATCATTTCCGGTACAACCAGCCCGGTCAAGCATATAAAGGTTTCGGGAATGACCACCGAAACGCTATTGAAGAAGCTGAATCTGAACGAACAGGGTCTTCGTTAATGACTGACAAATCGACTTTACTTTCGCAAACTTTGCCCAAAGACGAGACCTCACTTAAGTACATGCTGAAGCTTGCGGCCCCGATGGTCGTTGCGCATATCTCCTTTACTATCATGCAGTTTGTTGACAGGTTCATGGTCTCACGGCTTGGAACCGAAGAGCTTGCTGCGATTCTTCCGGCGGGGTATGTCAGTTTTTTGCCCGCAGCATTCGCAATCGGGGTGATGACCAGCGTTAATACGTTTGTCAGCCAGAGCCTTGGCAGAGGTGATAAAAAGGCCTGTTCGAATTACTGCTGGCAGGCAATATATATGGGTTTGGCGTATTCGGTTGTTGTCGTAGCGATTATGTGGCCGGCAGCGCCGACAATATTCAAAATTTTGGGCCACGAGCCGGCTGTTGCCGCTATGGAGGTTATATACCTGCGGATTATGCTTTACGTCCAGGTTCTGGCGGTTTTTGTCTGGGCGAGCAGCCAGTTTTTCATGGGAGTTCATCGGCCGGTTGTTATGATGTACTCTGCGATAGCCGGGCAGATAGTGAACGTCGCCGCAAATTACGTGTTGATTTTCGGCAAGTTCGGTTTTCCCGCTATGGGAATCGCCGGTGCCGCCTGGGGCACATTTATCGGCATAGCCGCGGGTTCCGCTATTCGAATGGCGGTCTTTTTGATTGGTGATATTAATACGAGTTTTCAAAGCAGACATAGTTTGAATATCGATTTTGCCAAGATGAAAGACCTGCTTAAGGTTGGCCTTCCCGCGGGAATCGGCCTGATGGTGAATATTGCGCTCTGGGGGGTGATTTTGTTCGCGATGGTCGGCCGGTTCGGAAAAGACGCCCTGGCAGCTACAAGTGCTGTTCTTTCATGTGTAAATGTCTCGGTTATGCCTGTAGTGGGCCTTGCGACTGCTTTGACCGCCGCCGTGGGAAAGTCGATCGGAGAGGGGAAAAAGGAAGTGGCAATCAGGCAAACCAGTGTGTGTTTGAGGATAGGACTGGTTTACATGGGACTGATCGGTCTTTGTCTTCTGGTCTTTAGAAATTCAATCATGGCGTTTTGGTCTTCAGACGATACGGTCATCGCCATTGGCATCAGGATTTTCGTTCTGGCGGCAATTTACCAGGTCTTCGATGCCGCCACGCTAATCTATAACGGCTCGCTGCGCGGTGCCGGCGACACGCTCTGGCTGGCGGCGGTCTCGGCATTTGGTGCTATTGTCGTGCTGGGGGCCGGCAGCTTATTTATTGTTAAGCTATTTCCGGAACTTGGTGCATTGGGGCCATGGACCGGGGCAACTATCAGCATCATAACGGTCGGGCTGGCAAATCGGTGGCGGTTCCAGAGCAATCGCTGGATGCGCATAGATCTGTTCAAGCGCCAGGGGGCGGGAGTACCGATCAGCAACGGAACGGCGGTAGAATAGCGAGAACGACGATTATTCGGTTAGCTTTCGCATTTTGATGTTGCGAACCGCTCCGGCGGTCTGCCAGGTCGCAACGCCCATCGGCTGGCACAAATCCATTTCGGCTCGGGTATCGATCTTTCGGCCGGTTATGTCCATATCGACGAGTGGCTCTTCTCCTTCCTCCTGGAGCCACGCCTGGATCCGGTTGGGTGTGACACGCAGGCGGACATGGTACCATTTGCCGTTCTCGAATGAAACAAACCGAGTAGTCTCGTTGTTGGCGGCGTCGTAGTAGTCGATATTGGACAGTCCGCATAGCGAGCCGCCCCAGCCGCCAAGAACAAGTGAGCAGCATTTATCGTTGACGGGAAAAGTGAATCCACAGAAAAAATCGCTGCCGGAGACCCGCATGGCTTGAAGCGTGATTTCGTAGTTCATACGCACCAGCGGGCCGGCCCATGTTATGCCGGTCATATCGTTGCCCTGTTCGAGGTAAATGCTGCCGTCCTTGACATAAACCTTTCCCTGCCCCCCGAAATCAGTAGTTTTCCAGTTTCCGAGTGTTTTGCCGTCGAAGAGACTCATTTCGGCCGGCGGAGCAGCCGGCTCTGCTTTTGGTTCAATTGTCACATCCTCAGGGCCGGCCTGTTGACATGCTCCGATGATGAGAACGCAGAGAAGCAGCAACACCGTAAATAGCGTACTTCGCCATGTTTGAGGCTTCAAAGAAAGCATACGATAAAACAGAGTGCCCGCAGAAGTATTGTATTTGGTACCCATTATATTTCTCCCATCATCAAAGAATAACATTGAACAAAACGGCATTAAAGTATATAATATTTATAGACTATGAAAAAGATTTTTTCGGCAACAATTTGTATTTTGGTTTTCTCGCCGGTGCTGCTTGCACAGCGGCACGCACCCCTTGCTAATGATGGCAAGGCGGGTCTGTACGCAAGGTCCATCGAACAAGTCCTTCGGCTCAGAGGAGATGATGTTGATTTGGCAACCGCTGCTTTGATTATCTCGGAGTACTGGAGTGAAATGGTGAACGGCCGAAGATATCTGCAGGATTTGGATGAGATAGCTGTGGAAATTCGCGAAATGCTCAGACAAAGAAAGCTCAGGGCAGACTTCAGAGCGGTTCCGGTAATAAACGATTATTTATTTGGTGAGCTGGGATTTACTTCGATATCGGAAGCAAGCGATCCGAATAGCCTTTTTTTGCATACCGTCATGGATAAAAAACAAGGATATTGCCTGAGTATGTCCGTTCTTTATCTTGCAATCGGGGAACGACTTGGCCTTCCTTTGCATGGAGTTGTTGTGCCGGGGCATTTTTTTGTCAGATACGATGACGGGCGTGTGCGATTCAATATTGAAACCACAAGCAAAGGTGGAAATGCTCCCGATGAGCACTATATAAAAAAGTTCAAGGTGCCCACACTTAACGGTCGGAGCATTTATTTAAAGAATCTGACTAAGATTCAGACGCTGGGCTGTTTCTTCAACAATCTTGGGAACAGCTATAGCGATGTGGGTGATATGGAGGCTGCATTAAGAGCCTTTGAACGCGCTGTCGAGATAAATCCGACATTGTCCGAATCCCGTGCCAATCTGGGCAACATTTACCTGAAAAAAGGGCAGGTCACACAGGCAGTCAACGAATACAAAGCCGCCCTGGATATCAACCCAAATGATGCCAAAACACACAACAATCTTGGGAATGCGTACACGCAGCGAGGCTCGTTAAGTTATGCGGTTTCTGAATATTCACAATCGATCAGGTTGGATCCCAATTTTGTAGATGGGTACAAGAATCTTGCCCTGGTTTACAGCAAACAACAAAGGTATGGCCAGGCAGTAGCGGAATTGAAGAAAGCGATTGTTCTGGGGGTGGAAGACGCCGGTTGTTATAGCCAATTAGGTGATATTTATAGCCAGAAGGCTGATTACGGGCAGGCAATAACTCAATACAATAAAGCATTGAAAATTAAGCATGATTTTCTCGATGCCCATTACGGTCTTGCAATTTGTTACAGCAAGTTGGGAATGGTTGAGGATGAAATCTGGCAGTACAAGATGATGCTTGCTATTAAACCTGATATGCTCTCCGCCCTGGTCAATCTGGGCAATGCGTATTTCGGGCAGGATAAGTACAGCATGGCCATTGAGCATTATAAAAAAGCGGTTCTATTAGAGCCTAATGAACCTATGGTCTATTATAACCTCGGGGCAGCGTATTCCAACAATGAGAATTACGAGCAGGCAGTGGCTGCTTACCTCAAGGCAGTGGAGCTTGATCCGGCAATTGGCGATGCGCATTACGGGCTTGCCTTCGGGTTTTATCAATTGAAGAAGTATGATCTGGCCTGGGAACACATTAAAACTGCCCAGGATTTAGGCGTAAAAGTAACAAAAGACCAGCTCGACGCCATCAAAAGCAGATTGTAGCGAAAAAGCCTAAGCCCGACGATTGGCTTTGTTTTTTCAAATCGCTCACTGGAGAAATTCCGGAATTACTT
>Ga0315541_1003449_pt1 | contig 12181 bp, 10 predicted proteins | sample SalMarSW160190MG_FD_203095 | JGI IMG/M metagenome (GOLD analysis project Ga0315541, IMG submission 203095) | Salt marsh sediment microbial communities from the Plum Island Ecosystem LTER, Massachusetts, United States - Salt Marsh Sediment SW1601-190 ...
CCGACTCCTCGAGCAATGGCAGGTGGCTCAGGTCCAATAACAGGCCAAACTCCGGAAACTCCTTGCGGACCTCCTCGCTGAGCGGAACGGCCTCGGCCGTCGGACCCATCAGGCAATTCTTCCCATAGGAAACCTGATCAAACGTCTCGAGCGCAATCTTGATATCCTTCTGCATGGCATAGGCACAGAGTTGTTTGAGTGAATCGATCAGCCGCTCCTTGGCGGCGGCCCGATCCTCCGTGACCGGTCCGCTGAGCACGCCCACCGAGCCACAGCCAAGCTCCTTGGCTTGGTCGATACCCCGCTCCACGGCTTCCACGGCCTTTTGGCGCTCCGTTGCCTGTGGATGATTCAGGTCGAGCTTGCCGCCCAGCGTGATGGGTTGCGCGCCGAAATACGGCTCGATCCGGGATGCCTCGAGAATCCCGCGCACTTCTTTCCGCAGCGAGGGCGCTTTCATTTGCGTTATCTCGATGGCGTCAAAGAACGTGTCATTGGCAATCGAGGTCACCGTTTCAAGAATGGGCCCTTCCCCACCCATACATTCCGGGTACGCCATAAAGTGGATCAGACCAACTTTCATATACTCGTTCGGAGACCCTGTCATAGCTCTCAACCCCTGCTTCTAATTGGCATTGTTTGCAGTAAATCTCTATGAGGTTCATTCTACGCCTTCGGGTGCTCACATGGCAACAGACCGCGCAGCAAGGGTGCTGGCGTCCCCGGACAGCGGGCTGCCACAGTTGAAGAGTTGCTTGACGCGGGCGCGCGAGGTGGTTAATATCATCTGCGCTAAGTGCACGTTTTCACAAATACGATGACGTACGAGAAGAAGGAGAAACCTTTTTTGACAAGATTGACAGGATGCAATGGATGAATCATGTAAATCCTGTCAAAAAATACATAACCGAACTTACGAAATGGAGTACTTAGGAAAAGCCGAGGAAGGCGGCTCGTGCCTTTTTCAGCCTCCCATCCTTCTGACTTCATCCTTTATACTTACGCTTTGTCCGGGAAGAACCAAGAAGCGATAAGGAACGCGAACTATGCCCAGAAACGTCATCGTAGCCCAATCGGGTGGGCCGAGTCCTGTCATCAACAGCTCCCTGCGCGGGCTCATCGAGACCTGCCGGATGTTTCCGCAAACTTTTGGCGCCATTTACGCCGGTTGGCACGGCATTGAAGGCGTGTTGAAGGAGGAATTACTCGACCTATCGGCCCAGGACGAGGAGGAGATTGCGTTCTTGCGCTACACGCCGGCCGCGGGCGCCATCGGCACCTGCCGCTACAAGCTCAAGAAGGGCCAGGATGAGGACTTCCAACGCGTTATCGACGTTATGAAGGCCCACGACATCGGCTATTTCTTTTACAACGGCGGCAACGATTCAATGGACACGGCGCACAAGGTCAGCATCCTCGCCAACGAGCAGGGCCTCGACCTCGTCGCCGTGGGCATACCCAAGACCATCGACAACGATGTGGGGGATTCCGAGTTCAAGCTCATCGACCACACGCCCGGCTATGGCAGCGTGGCGCGGTACTGGATGGCTGTCGTGCAGAATGCCAACGAGGAAAACGCGGGCAGTTGCCCCGCCGACCCAGTGCTCGTGCTACAGGCCATGGGCCGCAAGATCGGCTACATCCCCGCCGCCGCACGCCTGGCCGACCCTAAGCGCGAGATGCCGCTCCAGATTTACATGGCCGAATCCGGCGTCACACCTGAGGAGATGTGCGATCTTGTCAACGACCGGCTCAAGAAAGACGGCCGCTGCATCGTCGTCGTGAGCGAAGGCTTCGATGTGGGTGAACTGGGCGAGACCAAGGACAGTTTCGGGAACATCCAATACAGCGCCTCCAAGACAACCGTCTCCCAACAGGTGGTAACGATGCTGAACGAAAGGGGATTGCCCGTGCCCGGGAAAGCACGCGGCCAGGTGTCCGGGACGGACCAGCGCGGATTCTCCACGCACGCCTCCATCGTCGATCTCGACGAGGCCCACAAGGTAGGTCAGAAGGCCGCGTTGATTGCGAAGGACGGCGAGAACGGCTGGATGGCTACCATCCTCCGGGAGCCGGGCGTGATCTACAACGTCCGTTACGACAAGGTCCCGCTCGAAAAAGTCGCCAATTCCGAACGCGCCTTCCCAAAGCACTGGATCGCGCCCAACAAAATCGACGTCACCGACGATTTCGTTCGGTACGCCCGGCCGCTCATCGGCGAAGACTGGGCCAGCGTCCCCGTCATCAACGGCCGCCAGCGCTTCACGCGCTTCAAGCCCATATTTGCGGAGAAGAAACTGAGCGGGTACACACTTCAGGCGTTGCGGAAGTAGCGCGGAGGATATTGACAAGAGCGAACAACTGCTCAAAACGTGTAGTCTGATCCCGATGCGTTGTCCGTGGAATATTCCGAAAACCATTCTGCAACAATAAGTGGAACGGGAAATGGCCACTCAGATTTGCAAGAACCATGATATAATTGGCCAAGATCCTTGGCCAACGGCCAAGGACCTGTAAGGAACAGGAGGCGTTCTTGATGCATGCGTATAAGTTGACGGCCAAGGTCCCAGCAAATCGCAGGCTTGTACTCGAGGTGCCTGATGGAATTCCCCCAGGCTTGGTGGAGATTCTCGTGCTTATCCCGGAATCCGCTACGGAGATCCACGAACTTGAAGACCGTATTGACCTCGAGGCGTTCCGGAAGGCCAAAGAAGAGCCCGGGGAGGACATCGCGGGGGAGGATCTCAAGGCGGAATTGGACCTGTAAATGGCTTACACAGTCCGATTTCGCCCGTCCGCAAGGCGATCCATGAGGAAGCTTCCCAGAAGCGTACAGGTCCGGATCAAGCCCCGCATAGACGCCCTGGCCGAAAACCCACGGCCGCCCGGCCGGTTTGTGCTATCATGAACGCAGCACAGTAGCCAACGAACTGGAGGGCTCTATGACGCCCCGAGGGCCGTCCATCGAGTATACGGTTCAAGTGTGGCAAGAAGGGGACGCCTTTGTGGCCCATGCCATGCCGCTCGATGTCATGAGCGCTGGCGAAACGCCCCAAAAAGCGCGGCAGGCCCTCGACGAAGCGGTGCGGCTCTTTCTCAAGGTCACCGCGGACACGGGGCACTCTGCCGGAAGTGCTTGACGAGGTCGGGGCGGACTGCCCAGCACGTTATGGCCATCACATTTGAGTGGAACGAAGCGAAAGACGAGAAGAACCTCGGGAAACACGGCGTGTCATTTCGCGAAGCCATGTCGGTTTCCGCGATCCACTATCGTTGAGCGTGAGTGACCCGCGTCATTCAGCACAAGAAGAGCGCTATGTAACGATGGGAGAGTCAACTCGGGGACGCCTATTAGTTGTCGTACATGCCGAAACGGCGGATAGAATCCGCATTATTAGTGCCCGCGTTGCGTCCTCTCGTGAAAGGAGAGCTTATGAAGAAGGCAGCAGACGAAGCTGACGAGGAGATGCTGGACGAGTACGACTTCAGCGATGGCGTGCGAGGCAAATACGCACAGTGTTGCGCGGGCGAGGTGAATGTGGTCACGCTGGAACCTGACGTGGCCCGAGTTTTTCCGGACTCGCAATGCGTCAATGAAGCGTTGCGCGTGTTTATCCGGATGTGGCACAGAGAAGCTACCGAGATCCACCCTGGCAAAGGCCCGACAGAAGAAACGTAATCTTCAAGGTGAAATCGCCCTATGCGGGTCTTCGCGATCGCAATCCGCTCCGGTGAATAGGGGGCGGAAGAGGGGAGTGCCAGACTTGCGGCCTGACATCAAGCGACACCTTGACCAATTCGTCAAGATGGGTGCGGAAGGCCTACTGGGAGATGAGGTAAAACGGGCGTATTCCAGCCAAGAAGTCAGCGCGGATGGGCTCTCCCGATGTGCTCAGTTCGTGGCCAGCATGTACCAAGATGAGTCGTCGCGTGGCCAATTCGCCCCGGGCGCCGGAGATTTGTTCTGCCAGGGGCTCCTTGCACTGTATAGAGACGCAAAGGCAACGGATACAAGAGTTGCCTATGGGCTTGCAGCCTCACCTTTCGAGGACTATCCCGGTACTGAGAGTACGTGCCTGTTTCCCCGGTGGGTTGCATTGGCCGAAGCAACGTTCGCTGCGAAGAAGGTCTCCTTTAGTGAGGATTTTCTGCTGGTTACGCAGCAGAACACGCGGCTTGTACTGGCGTTCAATGAATTTGTCAACGGATTGCTCGGCTTTCTGATCATGGCCCAGAGGTGTGCCTTAGGCAAGCAAGTAGACACACGCGTGTTCGCCGGGACCTACGGCTCAAGACTTCACGAGTTCGAACAACTGACAGGCGGAGATAACGGCGCCTTTTACTTGCTTTTTCGCATTGCCGACCCGAAGTTGAGGAACGCGATCGCACATGAGAAGATTTGGTTCGACCGTGACAAGGCGGAGGTGCGCTACAGAGGGTCTGCAAGAAGCGACACATTGAGCAGAATGGATACTGCGGAGTTCCTAACACGTGCGGCAATGGGTTGCTCGCTGGGGCAAGGCTATGTTGCAGCGACGGCGACTGTGGTCGTAATGGAATCGGGAAATCCGCCGCACATATCAACTCTCCCCAGTCACTTAACAAGAGTCTATTGGGGCAAGCGGTAGGACTCCGCGGACGGATCGTCTGCTGCATGTGGCCAAGGCGATGCTATGGAGGTACATGATCGATGCAAGAGATAGACATTGGACTGATTGGACTGGCGGTGATGGGCGAGAATCTTGTCCTCAATATGGAGAGCAAGGGTTTCGGCGTGGCTGTGTTCAATCGAACGGTCTCGAAGGTGGACCGGTTTATCGATGGCCGGGCTAAGGGCAAGAACATCGTTGGGTGCCATAGTATCGAGGAACTGTGCGCGAACCTGAAGAAACCGCGCAAGATCATGCTGATGGTCAAGGCCGGCCAGGCGGTCGATGCCTTCATCGAGAAGCTCATCCCGCACCTCGAGGAGGGCGACATCATCATCGACGGCGGCAACAGCCACTTCCCCGACACCATCCGCCGTGCCGCGCACCTCGAGGGCCAGGGCCTGCGCTACATCGGCACCGGCGTGAGCGGGGGAGAGGAAGGCGCGCTGCGCGGGCCCTCGATGATGCCCGGCGGCACGCCCGCGGCTTGGGAGCACGTCAAGCCGATCCTCCAGGCGATCGCCGCGAAAACCGACGACGGCTCGCCCTGTTGCGACTGGGTGGGGGAGGGCGGCGCGGGCCATTTCGTCAAGATGGTCCACAACGGCATCGAGTATGGCGACATGCAGATGATCTGCGAGTGCTACCACCTCATGAAGCAGGGCCTCGGCATGAGCAATGAAGCAATGCACGACGTTTTTACACAGTGGAACGAGGGCGAACTCGACTCTTATCTCATCGAGATCACGCGCGATATCCTCGCTTACAAGGATGAGGACGGCCGACCCGTGCTGGACCTGATCCTCGACACAGCGGGCCAGAAGGGCACCGGCAAGTGGACCGCCATCGCAGCCCTCGAGCAGGGCCAGCCGCTCACGCTCATCGGCGAGGCGGTCTTCGCCCGCTGTTTGTCTGCGCTTAAGGAGGAGCGCGTCGGGGCCGCCCAGGTGCTTCAGGGTAACGTTGCGACCTTCGAGGGCGACCTGAAGGCCTTTATCGACGACCTGCGCCAGGCGCTCTACGCCGCGAAGATCGTCAGCTATGCCCAGGGCTATCAGCTCATGCGGTCCGCCGCAGCTCAGTACGGCTGGAATCTCAACTACGGCGGCATTGCACTGATGTGGCGCGGCGGCTGCATTATCCGCTCGGCCTTCCTGGGCAAGATCAAGGACGCCTTCGACAAGAATCACGAGCTGGTCAACCTGCTCCTCGACCCGTTCTTCCAGGAAGCCGTAACGAAGGCCCAACCTGCGTGGCGCCGCGTGGTCACCACCGCAGTCAACCTCGGCATCCCGATCCCGGCAATGAGCGCGGCCCTGGCCTACTTCGACGGCTATCGCAACGAGCGTCTCCCGGCCAACCTGCTGCAGGCCCAGCGCGACTACTTCGGCGCACACACCTACGAGCGCGTCGACAAACCCCGAGGCGAGTTCTTCCACACCAACTGGACCGGCCGCGGCGGCGCCACCTCGGCTTCGACTTACACAGTGTGATGGACGGCGATGGGTGCGGGTACGGATGTGGGCCCCGGAGAATTCTGTATCGCTACTTTCGAACCATGGAGGGCGGTTTAGGCGTCGGGTTGTTCTCCTTCAGGCGATAAAGCACCTCGCCGGCGTCCGGCACCAGGAGGAGCCCTTCGTCTTCCCTGTCTTGCCAGTCCTTGGGATTGATGCCGGCCGGGTCACGGTAGCCCAGGTTGATGGCGCGGCACTCCTCCTCGGGAATCGACGTCGCCAGCGTTACCTGGACACGGGGTTTCTCGACGCCGTCTTCATACGTGCCGATGCCGCGGACGTGGGTCGAGTGGGCCAGGATGCCCCCCGGGATGTCGGTGAATTTGTCCATTTGCGCCAGGAAGTAGTCGCGGGTGTGGTAGCCGATTTTCCTGATGTAATGCCCGTGGGTGACGCTGATCTCGTGGATGTGCTCGCCGTAGATGATCAGTTCGCCCCCGTCGGCCACCACCGGCTCGAGCTTGTACATGCACTTCCCGGCGGTCCAGATTTCGTCATACATCGGCGGGGCCATGGCCAGCACGCTCTTGTAGGGATGGTCCTTGTAAACGATATGGGTTTGGGCCGATAGGTCCGCAGCGGCGCTCCAGGCCTCCTCCGGCGTGCCGAAAAAGACTGCACGGCACTCCTTGCCCATGACATTGAGGCAGAACGCCTGCTTCTCGACCGGAATGAACGCCGCGGCGATGTCCACAACCTCGCGAACGGGCGTGTCTTTCGTGCCGTTGATGACCGGGTTGGTGATGAGGGCGCCCAGCCAATGGAAACAATCGATAATCTCCTGGCCGGCGATACCTGGGAAGAAGTACTTGTTGCCGCCGCTAAACCCCACCACCTCGTGCGGAAACACCGGCCCCACGACACATAGCAGGTCGTAGTCGAGTATCATCTTGTTAAGCGTGACGTCCACTGACTGCCGCATCAGCCCGCCCGAGATTTCGGCCATTTGGTCCTCGGGGATCGTTCCGATACACGACAGGGCGTTCGGGTCCTTCCATGCGTGGTTGAAAATGCCCACATCCCCATATTTCCCGCGCCGCTCTTCAGCCGTAACGCCCACAAGCTCGTGAATCATCTCCTCTGTCATGGGCGGGTGTGTGCCCAGTGCGATGAGGTAGTCCAGTTTCGCAACACGCCCATGCAGCACATCGTAAAGCGCCCGGAACATGCCCGGCATGGGCATACTACGCGTGTGGTCGGGAATGATGAACAGGGCCCGTTTCCCCTCGATTTCCGGGCCCTGAAACGCCAACTGGACAATGCTTAACAATTCGGCATCGTCAAGGCAGCCACCTTCGGGCGCCATCTTCGAGATCATAATTCCGGTCTCCTTCTGAGAAAAAAGGTGTCCTCTCAGGCCTGTTTATCAACGAAGCAATTCAGAAAGAGCATTGGAAGCCCAGGACCCGTAATTGTGCCTCGAGCTCTACATTAGGTGGCTGTACGGCCACCCGTGTATTAAAGAACTCCCGGCGGCGGGGGTATTGTTTCCGCAACCGGTCAAAAAACGCCCCGCGTTCGTGCTCAGGCACACCGAGCATTGCCCGCATGCCCGCATCGTCAGCCATCACGTCATAAACCGCCTGCACGGCGGTACGGACCGCATCCTCAATGTCACCGCGAACCGTCAGTTCCGGATTTTCAGGCTCGGGCAGCAGTGGCGTGGGGTCCCATGCCGGCGTGTGGCCCAAAAAACGGCACGCGGCCTCGTAGATTTGCCGTGTCCCGTTCACTTTTCCGTCGAACGAGTACCCGGCGATGTGCGGCGTGCCGATAAAGGCGCGCTCGAGCAGCGCTGGGTCCGGATTCGGCTCGCCCTCCCACACGTCCAGCACACACGCCCGCAGATGGCCATCGTCTAGGGCGTGCTTAACGGCCGCGCCATCGGCTACGGCCCCGCGCGCAGTGTTGATGAGAACGGCGCCGGGCTTCATATTTCGGATAAATGTTTCATTTGCAAGGTGATACGTGGCATCCGGCCCCTCCTCGGCAAGCGGCACGTGCAGCGTGACGATGTCGCAGTCGAAGATTTCCTCGATGGGCCGATATTTTGGGTCGCCCGTCTCGCGGGCCAGTGGTGGGTCGTTGAGCACACATTCCAGGCCCAGCGCAGGCGCCTTGGCCAAGACCCGCTTGCCCACGTTGCCCACGCCCACAATGCCTAATGTCTTTCCAGCCAAGAAAACAGGGACGGTCCCAAGCGAGTCCCCGGGACGTGACTGTCCCTGTTTTCTTTGACCCCGAAAGGCCAACTCGAGCAGCGTCGCGGCGATGTACTCCGCCACGCTGTTGGCGTTGCACCCCGGCGCGCTGGCAAAGCCAATGCCGCGTTCGGCCAGGTAGGCCTTATCGATGTGGTCGTCACCAATGGTTGCCGTGGCCACAAAGCGCACCGCCGAGCCCTCAAGGAGCGCCCGGTTGACCCTCGTGATCGACCGCACCAACAGCAAGTCCGCCTTCTTGACCATCTCGGCCGACATCGCCCGTCCGGACATAACGACGACGTCCCCCAGTGCCTCAAACGCCTCCCGCACAAAGGGGATATTTTCGTCTGCAATGACTTTCAAGGTCCCCGAGCTCCACGGCTTACGCAAAATTGGGGGGTTTTTCTTGGGGGACTCTGAGGGAACCTTTTTCGAGCTTGACAAAGAAGGCTCCCTCAGCATAACTACTGTTTCCAGGGCGGCGTATCGGGCAGGTACGAGTCGAATTCCTCGATCAGCGCCGCCTCGTAGTCGCCGGTGTATTCGCCCTGGATGAACCTATCCAGCGCTTCATCGTGAAACCGTGCCCACGACTTATCCTCATCACCGGGGCAAATGGGAAAGAACAGCGCGCCGTTGGCCTTAGCAGCCTTCATATCGCCCAGCGCATCGCCGACCATGATCATCTTAGACTGGTCATATTTGCCATCGGCGGCCAGGGCGATGTGCTCGCCCTTTTTGCCCTGTTCCTGACCGGCGATCGCGAACGGATAGGTGACGATATCGTGCTCCTCCCACTCGCGCACCAGCGCCTCACGGGGCGTGGCCGAACACACCAGGATGTCCGCCACTTCCTTGGCTTTCTCGAGTGACTCGCGCACATGGGGGAAGGGGGGCACACCTTCGACGATGTCCGCCACCGTCGCGTTCACGGCCTTACTCCACTGCAGCGCCTGGTGCATGTCCGGTTCATCGTGCTCTTTACAGTAGGCCTCGAGCGCCGGATTGCCCAGCTTAGACTCGGTTTCGATCCATTTCCGCAGATTGGGCACATCGGGCATTGCGACGTGCCGTTCCCTAACTTTATCCCATTCCGCCAGCAGGTCAAACACCATCACCACGGCCGGAAACCGGTTTATACCGCGCCATCTCGAGTACAGGTTCACGAACTCCGCCGCCGCCCGCGCGTACTTCGACACTGGCTGTAACTTCCAATGCTTAATGATGTTAGGGATGAAACACTCCTTGTGTTTGATCTCCATCGTGTCAAACGCGCAACCGTCCGAGTCGATTGCGATGAAAAACTCCTTCGTCGGTTGATGAGCCTTCAATTCAGCTACCGGGTCAGTCATCTTCTTTCCGCTCCTATACTCCTAAGGCGGCACAGCCGCACCCAAAAAGAAGAGTGTAACAAAAGGATATAAGGGGATTAGGGAGATGAGGAGATGTTTCGTATCGAAGAAAAGCAGCTTGCCCGCCAGAGGCGGACTTGTCTCCACATCTCCCCATATCTCCATATCCCCTTTTCTTACACGTATTTATGAAAAACGCTCCTCAAACATCGTCGTAAGTTTCGAACATGTTACGGAATAAGACTCTAAAAAAATCACACGCCTGAGAAGGCGGAGAAGCCGCCATCGATCGGCACGACAATGCCCGTGACGAACTGCGAGGCGTCCGACGCCAGCCAAAGCGTCACCCCGATGAGGTCCTTGGGCTCGCCGAATCTGCCCATGGGCGTGTGGTCCACAATGGTCTGGCCCCGCTTGGTCCATTCGCCCGTCTTCTCTTCCGTCACCAGGAACCGGTTTTGCTCGGTGAGGAAAAAGCCCGGCGCGATGGCGTTGACGCGCAATTTCGGGCTGTACTCCTGCGCCAGGTGCACCGCAAGCCACTGGGTGAAGTTGCTCAAGGCGGCCTTCGCGGCGCTGTATCCGGGAATACGCGTCAGCGGGCGGAACGCGTTCATCGACGAGATATTGATGATCGAGCCCCCGGACTCGTTATCCTTCATCCGTTGTACGAACACCTGGCTCGGCACGATGGCCCCCGCGACGATGTTCAGGTCGAGCACCTTCCGGATGGCGTCGGCGGGCAGGTCGAAAAAGGATTGTTCCTCAGAGGTCGTGGCCTCTTTCATGTTGCCCCCCACGGCGTTGAGCAGGATGTCGACCCGCCCGAAATCGGCATAAACCCCATCACGGCACGCCTGAATCGATTCCTTCTTGAACGCGTCCATCTCGTAGGCCTTCGCCTCGCCACCCGCATCGGCGATCCGCTTTGCTGCGGCCTCGGCCATATCGGGCCGCACGTCCGCAATGGCCACCTTCGACCCTGCATTGGCCAGTCCCTCGGCCATGGCGCCGCCAAGCACACCGCCCCCGCCGGTCACCACGGCCACTTTGCCCGTAAGGTCAAACAATGCAACCACTTGCATAAACACGGACTCCTTTCTATCTGCCATCCTGACCGGACTGCCATTCTAGCCAAACCGTCATTCTGAGCGAAGTGAAGATAGCTCTCCTCGCCGATAGTCGCCAGGCATTGCGCGACGAAATAACGGCTCCGCACTGGAACGCCCCGAAGCGCCACGAGCCTACCATACCGCCTCAGGCCTTTCAACTACGCCCTCCGCCGCCATTTTCGCGCCTTGACGCAGATGCGCCAGTTGAGTAGTATCATGGGAAGCGATCAGATGAATTACAGGATCAGGATAACGCCGACGAGCGCTTGAGTTTTGCAAAAAGGCAGCCTCCAAGTCCACTTGTGGTTTGCGCAGAGCTATTGTTTATGGCACTATGTGTGTATAGAACAGAATAGGTCCTCTCCTGTCTGAGAATGATTGAAGGAGAAACCTCACATGCGAAAATGCACCATCTCGCTCGCCACACTAATCATTCTGTCTTCGGAGGAACGGAGATGTCATGAATGATAGAAAAGCAACTTACAGAGAAGGGTTCTCTAACCACGGAGGACACGGAGACACGGAGAGAAACTGTAAAAAACGAATCTCCGTGTCTCCGTGCGCTCCGTGGTTGAAAAAGAAAGGCGTATCGTCATGAAAGTACCGACACTTGTCACGATAGTCTTACTGTGTCTGAGTTTTAACGTCGCCTCAGCGGCCGTGTGGTACGTCGATAAGGATAACACCGGAGCCGAGGACGGCACGAGTTGGGCCACGGCGTTCACGACCATTCAGCCCGCCGTCGACGCGGCCTATGCCTCAGGTGGCGGCGAGGTATGGGGCGCCGAAGGGGTATATGACGAGGACCGGATGAGCGGGATGGGCGCGGTAATTGCCGAGGGCGAGGGTGAAGGGGAAGGGGAAGACCCCGGTTCCCTGGTCATGCGGCAAGGAGTGCACCTATACGGGGGCTTCGCGGGCACTGAGACCGCCCTCGAGGAGCGCGACTGGGAAACGCACATCACCACCATCGACGGCTCGACTGCCCGGGTCGGCCAACCGGCATATCACGTCGTCATCGGCGTCGATAACGCCACGCTCGACGGATTCACCATCACCGGCGGCGCCGCCAACGGCGTGAATTGGCCCGACTACTACGGCGGCGGGATGTACAACTACAACTACTCCTCGCCGACGGTGACCAACTGCACGTTTACGGGCAATACGGCTTCTGACGGCGGCGGGATGTACAACTACGACTACTCCTCGCCGACGGTGACCAACTGCACGTTTACGGGCAATACGGCTTCTGACGGCGGCGGGATGTACAACTACGGCTCGTCGCCGACGGTGACCAACTGCACGTTTACGGACGACACGGCCTCTTCGGGCGGCGGCGGGATGTAC
>Ga0315541_1003450_pt1 | contig 12181 bp, 10 predicted proteins | sample SalMarSW160190MG_FD_203095 | JGI IMG/M metagenome (GOLD analysis project Ga0315541, IMG submission 203095) | Salt marsh sediment microbial communities from the Plum Island Ecosystem LTER, Massachusetts, United States - Salt Marsh Sediment SW1601-190 ...
GAGGGGACACAGCCCAATTTAGGGACGTTTCTCGTGGTAATTCTCCCGGCTTCATGTTATAAAGATGTGGAAACTGATGAAGGGTTTCAAGTAGGTTGAAAAATGCGCGGTTTAAGTGCCGCTGAAGAAAGGAAGCTTTTGGATGCTGCGTAGGGACGGCATGCCGTGGCCGTGGAAGCAAGATAAGGAACGTGCTACTATACCCATCACAGTGGATAGTGGGAAGGAGTTCAAGTACGATGGCGGAAGAACACCTAATCATATTGTCAGGGTCGCGTGAAGGGCAAAAGATTCCGATCCGGGGCCAACTGACTATAGGCCGGAATCCGGATAGTGGCTTGCAAGTGGAAGACTTGCAGGTGTCGCGCCAGCACGCGGTGATCGACCAGACACCGTCGGGCACGGTCGTGCGGGACTTGGGCAGCGGCAACGGTACGTACATCGGCGACCAGCGCGTGCTTAAATACCGGCTGTCCAACGGGGATATTATCCGCATCGGCCAAATCTCGCTCCGGTTTGAGTGTCCTGAGTCCGAGGCGGCCAAATCCAGCGCCGCGGCTCCAGGCAGCGGCGTGCGGTTCGGGCAGGATTTGGAAGGGACGCTCGAGGTCTCATCCGCAGACAATGTGCGCCAGACGTTTTTCCAGGCGCCCGACCGGGCCGCCACCGTCCAGCAGCTCCGCGATGCGCAAAAGCGCCTGGCCGCTGTTTACAAAGCCAATCAGATCATCTCAAGCGAGCGCGATCTGAAGAAGTTGTTCGAACTGGTCATGGACCAGATTTTCTCATTGATACCGGCGCACAACGGCGTAATCCTGCTCAAAGACGAAAAGTCCGAGGAGCCGGTGTTAGAGTACGTCAAGTCGCGATCGGGCAGCGTCGAAGTGGTGATCAGCTCCACGATAGTGAACCGGGCCGCGGAGAATGGCGAAGCCATCATCACACTCGACGCGGCCGATGACAGGCGGTTCGAAGCCGGCATGAGCATCATCGCCCAGAACATCTCCTCGGCGATGTGCACGCCATTGACGCACCTGGACGAAATCCTGGGCGTGCTTTACGTCGACACTCGCGGCACGCGCCGGGCGTTCGTGCAAGGGGACCTCGAGCTGCTCGTCGCGCTCTCCGGGCCGGCCGCCATCGCCATCAAGAACGCCCAGTACGTCAACATGCTCGAGCGGGCGTACCATGACACGCTGATCGCCACGGCCAACGCCATCGAGCTGCGAGACCACTATACAGTGGGCCACACGTGGCGTGTAACGAACTTCGCCGTGGAGATTGCCAAGCAACTGGGCTGGGATGAGGAGCGCATCGCACAAGCGGAAATGGGCGGTGTCCTGCACGATGTTGGGAAAATCGGCGTCCCCGACGCCATTCTCGGCAAAGTCGGGAAGCTGACCGATGAAGAGTACGAAAAGATGAAAGTGCACCCCGAACGCGGGGCGCGCATGTTGGAAGACATCGCATTGCTCAAACCGCTGGTCCCCTACTGCCTCTATCATCACGAGCGCTACGACGGCCGTGGGTATCCCTACGGGCTCAAGGGCGAATCCATCCCCATCGAGGGCCGTGTGATTGCGGTAGCGGACACCTTTGACGCCATCACCAGCAACCGGCCGTACCGCCGCGGGCTTGACCCGAAGGTCGCCATCGAGGAAATCGAGCGCGGCATCGGGACGCAGTTCGACGCCGACTGCGCCAACGCCCTCATCCAGTGCTACCGCGATGGCAAGGTCGATCAGATTCTGCAGGACTATATGCGGGGCGAAAAGAGCATTGCCTGCCCATTCTGCAGCACCTTCATCAAGGTTCCGGATGGCGCGAAGGTTGCGGACATCTTCGAGTGCCAGGTGTGCCACCGCCGCACCCGGCTCCAGGAGCGAAACGAAGCCTACTACGGCGAACTCGTCGCCGAAACGGAGTGAACCGATCTGCGAGGTGGGAAGTGCGAAGCGCCAGGTGCGTAGGTGCTGACCGACTTGCAACAGGCCCCACGGCGAGGGACCGAGACGCTCGAGGCGCTTGCCTTGGTTAGCGATCCATTCCGGGCCTCTGATAGACTGGCCCCATGCCTAAATGCAAACCCTTCCAACTGCTTATCAAACCGGTCGGCGCAGACTGTAACATGCGCTGCAAGTACTGCTTCTACTTGCGTGCGCAGGAGTTGTATCCCGGTCGAGGCCGCCATATCATGTCAGACGAGATTCTCGAGCGGATGATCGCCAAGATGCTCGAGTTGCGCTTCCCGGAAACGGTGTTTGCCTGGCAGGGCGGCGAACCGACGCTGGCCGGCCTGGATTTCTTCCGACGAGTGGTGGCACTCGAGCAGCGCTACGGCGCGCCGGGCCAGGCGATCAGCAACGCCCTTCAGACCAACGGCGTATTGCTCGACGACGATTGGTGCCGCTTCTTCCTCGAGTATAAATTCCTCATTGGGCTCAGCATCGACGGGCCCGAGGCAGTCCATAACCACTTCCGGGTCGATGCCGCCGGCAGGGGCAGTTGGGACAGAGTCATGGCCGCGGCCCGACTCATGGACCGGTACCAGGTGCCGTACAACGTCCTTTGTGTGGTTAATGCTGAAAACGTCAAAATGGGCAAGGGCCTGCTCGAATGGTTCGTGGGCCAAGGCTTCAATTACCTCCAGTTTATCCCATGTATGGAACCGGCCATGGAATACAACGTGGACCCCGACGAATATGGCAATTTCCTGTGCGAAACCTTCGACTATTGGGCGCGGGAGGGATTCGGGAAGGTGTCGATTAGGGATTTCGACGCCATGCTGGCCACGCACATCGGCCAGCCCAACCCGCTGTGCACCTACGGTCGGGTCTGCAACCACTACATAGTCATCGAGCACACCGGCGACGTCTATCCCTGCGACTTCTTCGTTTATGACGAATGGAAGCTGGGCAATATCATGGACGCCCCCCTCGAGTCGTTCATCGAGACCGACAAATACACCCAGTTCGCCTATCAAAAAGACAAGGTGCCACAGTGCCGCGGCTGCAAATGGCGGGCGGTGTGCCACGGTGGCTGCCAGAAAGACCGCCTCGCCACAGGCTCATTATCCAACCCCACACCCCTTTGCCCCGCCTACAAAAAGTTCTTCGCCCATGCCACGCCCAAGCTAAACGCCCTCGCCAACCGGGTTCAACACCGGGCGTGATTTAGGATTGCAGATTGGGAGCTTCAATCAGTAACCAGTAACAGGTCGTCAGTAATCAGCAATCGCTTACGGCTCGGGCTTCGGTTGGAAAGTGAGGAACTGCGTGACCGCGCCCAGCAGGGTCAATGCCGCCCAACCGATCAACATGGCCGAGAGGATTTCCCCCTCATGCGCTGGGTTCTCCAGGACTTCGTGTAATCCCGCTGTGCCGGCCAGAAAAACTGCCCCATGCACCACCAGCGAAGCGCCGATAGCGGCCGTGGCCAGCACTATTACGGGGCGCATGAGCCATAGTGCCAGCAGCCCCCCAAGCACCCCAGCGCCTAGCAAGGCCCACGGCACCCACGATTCGGGCTGGCCGGCCAAGGCATTATGCGCCACAACGACCGCCCCCAGCAGCCCCAGGCAGAACACGCCGGCGTAATACATGAAGTACAGCGCCGCCGCCCCCGCCACCCCGCCCAGCACCAACCCGGCCGCCATGTAGACCAGTCTGCCATCGCTCAGCCAGCCCGCCAAGGCCGCCGCCGCGGACCCGGCCAGGATAAACCCTGTCAGCCCGAGTAGAAACCTAAACAGACGATAACCCGCGAAGCAGTACAACAGCCCGAAGAGAATCGCCGCTACCGTTGCGGCGATCACGCCGGCCGGTGAAAGTTCAGCGATATTGGCGTTGGCGAGTTGTCCCACGCGAGGTCTCCCAAAAACTTCTGCGCGATTGTGACCATTCCGCGACCTGTTGTCAACAGAGCGTTGGTGCGTTTGACTGGCTGTGCGCTGATTTGCTACAGTATGTTCATCGCATGGGTCGAAGACAGCCGGTGGCCTTTGGGGCCTTAAACTTGCCTGCCGAGACCGTGGAACGAGACTATCAGTACGTGAAGGTGTCCGTCCCGCACGGTCTGAGACCGTGCGGGACGTTTGGCAAAAAGTGGGGACAGACCCTGCTCGCGTAGTCGCGAGGTCGGTCCCTTTTCTTGAAGGGAGGTGAAGCCATTTTGCTAAAGCCGGAGAAAGTCGAAGTCATCGCGGAATTAAAAGACCGCATTGAGAGACATGAAATCGCGATTATGACGCGCTTCGTGGGGATAAACGTCGAGCGGGTCACAGAACTGCGCAGGAAGCTTCGCGAGCAGGACGTGCAATTCAAGGTCTACAAGAACACGTTGGCGAAACGCGCCTTGGATGAACTGGGCCTGTCGGACGCTGTTGCGTTTTTAGAGGGGCCGACGGCCTGGGCCTTCTCGGACGATCCCGTGGCGCCCGCCAAGACCCTCAAGGAGTTCGCTAGACAGGTGGACGCGCTCGGCATGAATGGGGGCATCCTCGGCGGCAAGGTCATATCGGTCGAGGAGCTCGAGGCACTGGCCGGTCTCCCGCCGCAGGATGTGTTGCTGGCGCAGGTTGTGGGCACGATTGCCGCGCCATTGCGTGACCTGGTCCGCACGCTCAATGCCCTCCCGCGTAACCTCGTTAGCGTATTGGATCAAATCCGGAAACAGAAGGAACAACAGGAAGCCGCATAACCGGCGGTTGTAACGGAATTGCCCGTAGCATCGGGCAAATAGATTTGGAGGAGACAGTCAGTTATGCCGAAAAAGCTCGATGAAATCGTCGAAAAGATTGCAAAACTCTCCGTTCTCGATCTGAGCAAGTTGGTCAAGGTCCTCGAGGAAAAATTTGGCGTTGAAGCGGCAGCCACGATGATGATGGGCGCGATGCCAGCGGCGGCCGGAGGCGTTGAAGCTGCCGAGGCGGAAGAGCCGACGTCCTTCGACGTTATCCTCAAAGAGATCGGCCAGCAGAAGATTCAGGTCATCAAGGAAGTCCGCGCAATCACCGGATTGGGCCTCAAGGAGGCCAAGGTGGTTGTGGACTCCGCGCCCAGCCCTGTCAAAGAGGGCTTGGCGGCGGACGAAGCCAAACAGATTCGGGAAAAGCTCGAGGCCGTTGGCGCCGTGATCGAAGTCAAGGCTGCCTCCTAGCACTACAACGCTGGATTCTGAACGACGCGCACGGGTTTTGGCCCTGTTCGCCGTCGGGGCGGGTGCGGCTCGACAGGAGTCTCGCCCTCCCCCAGGCAACTGGCGCGTTACGTGCGCCAGCGGGCCTGGTTGGCGCGTTGGGCGAGCCAGTTGCATTGGGCCGCGAGGAGTGCCATCCAACCGCTGGCGGAGTGACCGGCGACGACGCCCAGTTGTTCCATTTGATAGCACACGGTGGCGATGTGTTTGACGCCGACGGCGTAATATAGCGCGGCCTCTTCGGCAAAGGACAGGGTTCGGTAGCGCTGGTAGTGCTGGAGGAGAAACTCGGTGTGTTCGGCGAGTGGACGGGGCTCGGCGGTGGTGCGGATACACAGGTTCGAGATGGCGTAGGCGAGGTCCTCGAGGTAACAGCCCTCACCGGCGAACTCGAGGTCGAGTATCGCGACGAGCTCCTCGCCGCGAAACAACAGGTTGCCGCTGTGCCAGTCGCCGTGGATGAGGCCGGTCTCGAACTCGCCCCGGGCGTCCCAGTCGAGCGCCTTGGCTGCGTCGCGTAGGAACAGTGCGATCACGTTGCAATGGTCCGTGATGGTCTTCGTGTCGCCTTCTGCACGCTTAGCGCGCTCGAACAGGTGGCCGAAGGTCTCGCGGGGCACTTCGCTGAAGCGCCACATGCGGGCCTCGCGGCTTGGGCGTGGGAAGTCGCGGCAAACGTCGTGGAACCGGCCGAGGGCCTCGGTGGCCGTGGCGAGGGTTGACTCAGAGACCACCATGGCTTCGCCTTGGACGAACTCCTGCAGCTCGAGCGCCCAGGTGTCCATCTCGACGATGCGCTTGCCGTTTGTGGCGCGCTGTATCTGTGCTACGGGCAGGCCGTGTTCAAGCAGATGGTCGGCGAGCCGGTGCTGAAACCGGAGCGCGTCGAGTACGTAAGGGTTGCGTGTGTAGGTTTTAACGAGGAAGCGACCGGCGGTCGTTTCGACAAGTAGCTTGCGATGGCGACGCTGGTGCGCGGCCGGGATCGGTTCGGGCATGCCTACCTGGCCCAAGCTGTAGTGCTCGCGGATGACCGCCGCGAGTATCTCTTTTGCGTTACGCTTACCGCTCACTGGATCGCTAAGGTCTTCCCCGACTCGATATTCTTGATGGGTTCTTCCTTCTTGAACACAACACCGGAAACTTGCGGCCTAACCGCGCTCGGGTTTGGCCTCGCGCAACATCAGCTTGGTGACGGCCTCGCGCGCGTCGGCATCCTCGAACAAGACGCGGTACACCTGGTCGGTGATTGGCATTTCCACACCGCAGCGCTGGGCTAGGGCACGCGCCGAACGGGTCGTGCGGACCCCCTCGGCCACCATGGGCGTTGCGTCAACGATTTGCTGTAGTGACATGCCACGGGCGATCCGTTCGCCCACGGCACGGTTGCGCGAATGCCGGCTGGCGCACGTCACGATGAGGTCGCCCATGCCGCTCAGCCCCGCAAAGGTCAGCGGGTCCGCACCTTGGGCAACCCCCAGGCGGGCCATCTCGGCCAAGCCTCGGGTGATCAGCGCGGCCTTGGCGTTGTCGCCCAGGCCCAGGCCGTCGCACGCGCCCGCGGCGATGGCGATGACGTTCTTGAGCGATCCGCCGAGTTCCGTGCCGATGATGTCCAAGCTGGTGTATACGCGGAAGGTCTTTCCGATGAAGGCACGTTGGACTGTTTCACTGGCGGCCTGGTCATCGCTCGCGGCCACGACCGAGGCGGGCAACCCGCGCCCGACCTCTTCGGCGTGGCTCGGGCCCGACAGAGTGACCACGGCGCACGGGCCGGACACGTCCCGGATGACCTCGCTCATGCGCAGCAGCGTGTCGTTTTCGATGCCCTTGGCCACGCTCACGCGGATGGTCTCGGCCGAAAAGTGGTAGGCTTCAAGGACCTTGCGCATTGCGTGAGAGGGCACGGCCAACACGGCCATGGCTGCGTCGGGGTCCACGTCGCGGACAACCTCGACAGCTTCCGGCAGGCGGACACCGTGCAGGTAGGCCTTGCTCTCGCGCGTTTCGCGCAGGTGGTCCGGGCCGTCCTCCTCCCGGCACCAGAGGCGCACCTGGTGGCCCTTCAAGCCCAGCAACCGCGCCAGCGCCAGCCCCCAACTCCCTGCTCCAACCACCTGAATCTTCATGACCCCATCCTAGCGCATTTCCCCTTTGTAAGTACATTCTTGGTTGTCAGTTGTCAGCATTGGAATGCGCCCAATACGCGAAGCCGTTGGTCGAATCAAGGGGGCCCTTCTGCTAAAGTATGGTAAGTCGAGGCGGTCTTCACGGCAAATGGAGGAAACATCATGAATCACTCGAGGACGGAATTGGGATACAATCGGATCGCGGCGGCCGCATTCGGTGTCGTGGCGGCCCTGTGGCTATCTCTGGGGCAATTGGAGGGAGCGAAGGCTATGTCGGACGAATCCGAGACCTTTAAGCCCAACTGCCTGGCGAATCCGTCGTTCGAGCAGGCGGCGAACGGCCAGCCGGTCGGCTGGAAACCGCGGGAGTTGAAGGGGGAAGGCACGTTCGATTACCCGGCGCCGGGCCGTAGCGGCGGGTGTAGCGTGGGGATCAGGTCGGATAAAGGGGCCGACTTTTCCTGGGAAACGTTCGTCGCGGTGAAACCGTTTTCGACGTATCGGTTGTCTGGTTGGATCAAGACGGACAACGTCATCGCCGGCACAGGCGTGGGCGCGTTGATCAATATCCACGGTAAGTTGGCGAAGACCAGTGCGCTAACCGGCACAAACGATTGGACCCAGGTCGAGACGGTCTTTGAAACTGAGCGTCATGACACCTTACACATCAACTGCCTGTTTGGCGGATGGGGCCTTGCAACGGGGAGCGCCTTGTATGACGATCTCGAACTCGAGCTGATCGCCACGAAGGCCCTGAAACCGGAGATCGCGATTGACGCGACGAAAACCGGCGCACCGATCTCGAAATACATTTACGGCCAGTTCATCGAACACCTGGGCCGATGCATTTACGGCGGCATCTGGGCCGAGATGCTCGAGGACCGCAAGTTCTTCTATCCGGTGGGGGCCGAGGAGTCGCCCTGGGAGGCCGTGAACGAGGTGGCCATGGTGACGGACGCTCCATACGCGGGGGAGCACACGCCCGAGGTGCGGCCAGGCGGGAAGGCGGCGGCCTCGGGAATCACCCAGGCCGGGCTCGGCCTGCGCCAGGGCAAGCTATACGTGGGGCGCATCGTGCTCGCAGGCGATCCTGAAGCGGCGCCGATCGAGGTCTCGCTGGCCTGGGAGAAGGGCGCGCAGGAGGGGGAAATCGTGACGATTGAACACGTCGCCACGGAGTACCGCACGGTCCCGCTCCAGTTTACGGCGGGTGGGGACACTGATGACGGTCGCCTGAGCATTACGGCCCGCGGCTCGGGGGCGCTGCGGATCGGCGCGGCGTCGCTCATGCCTGCCGACAACGTCAAAGGCATGCGTTCGGACACGCTCCGCTTGCTCAAGGAACTGGACGCACCTGTGTACCGCTGGCCCGGGGGCAATTTCGTCAGTGGTTACAACTGGAAGGACGGCATCGGCGATCGTGACAAGCGTCCCCCGCGCAAGAATCCAGCCTGGCAAGGCATCGAGCACAACGATTTCGGCCTGGACGAGTTCATGGCGTTCTGCCGCGAGTTGAACACCGAGCCGCTTGTCGTGGTCAACAGCGGCCGGGGCGACGTTAAGATGGCCGTCGAGGAACTCGAATACGCCAACGGCGCACCGGCCACACCCATGGGCAAGTGGCGCGCTGAGAATGGCCATCCCGAGCCCTATGGCGTGAAGTGGTGGGGCATCGGCAACGAGATGTACGGCACGTGGCAACTCGGCCACATGCCGCTCGAGGATTACGTGAAGAAGCACAACCAATTCGCCGAGGCAATGCGCGCCGCCGACCCCTCGATCAAGCTCATCGCCGTGGGCGCCACGGGCAAGTGGAGCGAGGCCATGCTGACCCACTGCGCCGACCACATGGACCTGCTCAGCGAGCATTTCTACGTCGGCGATCAGAAGGGCCTGGTGTCTCACGTGCGGCAAATGCCGGACAACGTCCGGCGCAAGGCCAACGCACACCGGCGCTATCACGAGACCATCCCCGCCCTGGCCGGAAAGAACATCCCGATTACGCTGGACGAGTGGAACTATTGGTACGGCCCGGACCTTTACGGCGAAATCGGCACCCGCTATTTCCTCAAGGACGCCCTCGGGATTGCCGCAGGCATTCACGAGATGACCCGCCGGAGCGCCGTGTTCTTCATGGCAAATTACGCCCAGACGGTCAATGTGATCGGCGCAATCAAGACCAGCAAGACCGACGCCGCATTTGAGACGACCGGACTGACCCTGAAACTATATCGGCACCATTATGGGGCCATTCCGGTCGAAGTCGTCGGCGACCCGATCCTGCTCGATGTGGCCGCCGCGTGGACCGATGACCGCAAGGCCCTGACCGTGGGCATCGTCAACCCCACGCATCGGGCCTTTACGGTACCGCTAACCGTCCAAGGCGCTGCGCTCACCGGCAAGGGGCGCCGCTGGACCATTGGCGGCGACGACCCCATGGCCTACAACGAGCCGGGCAAAGCCCCGCAGGTGACCATCGTCGAGACGGCCGTGGATGGTCCGAGGGATCGCCTCGAAGTCCCGCCCCTTAGCGTGGCCCTTTACGAGCTGCTGGTGCGTTAGGACGTGGCCGTAAAGCCCCAGGGCGTCGAGTCCCTTCCGGCGGAAGTGGACTTTGCTCATCTGCCATTGTCGCTCAGCTAGCGACGTATTGGTCAATGGCCTCACGCAGGGTCCTGAAAACGTAGGCGCGCCTGGCGTCATCGGTCTCGAGTAGAGTGACGCGAAAGCCTTCGTGGTCACAGTAAAACCCGGTGAGGGGCACGACGACGATGCCCGTCGCGCCCATCAGATAATAGACGAACCGCCTGTCGGATGAGGCGTCTTTGACGAGTTCCTCGATTCGCGTGCGAACGGTTGGATTGTCTATAGGCAGTGTTTGGTGTTCGTTAAGCACACCGTCCTTGAACATGACCGTCATGTAAAAGGCGCCGCCGGGTTTGTTGACGATGACGGCGTCGCAGCCATCGAACGCGGCGACGGCATCGGTGGCCCGCTGAGCGAACATTGCCTCACGGTGTGCCAGGTGGTCCAGGTAGCGCGGATCGCCCATGACCCGTGGTATGGACAATTGGGGTAGGGTGGTCGAGGAGACCTCGAGCCGCTTGGCCGCGAGTAGACTATTCACATATGTGGCAAAGTTATCGTCTCTGCCCTTATTAAGCACCTCGAGCCAGCCGCAGCGCGCCCCGGGCCATGGGTATTCCTTACTGATGCCGCGCATGGCCAGCGCCGGCACGCCACCAATCCACTCGCTCATGTGCAAACGCGGACTGCCGTTATACACGATGTGCACATATGTCTCGTCGGCAATGAGGAATAGGCGGTATTCGCGGGCGATGGCCGCGATTTGCTCGAGCAAGTCGCGCGGGTAGACGGCGCCGGTAGGGTTGTCGGGCGAAAGCAACAGGATGCCGGCAATCGAGTCGTTGTATTTGACTTTGTTTCGGATGTCGCCGACATCGGGCATCCAGCCGTTGTAAGGGTCCAACTGGTAGGTCACGTGACTGTAGCCCGAATGCGCGGCCTCGGCGCTCGAATGGGTGCTATACGCCGGGGACGGCCCGAGTATGCGCGCCTCGCGCCGAAGAAACCCGTACACCTTGGCCACCGCGTCGCCCAATCCATTGAAGAAGAAAATGTCGTCCGCCGAAATGCGGACACCGCCTTCGCGGGCGTTGGCTTGCGCGGCGAGAAACTCGCGCGTCTCCGGGACGCCGGCCGTGTCGCAGTACCCCCACGAACGTGGCTCCTCGACCAGTTCGTGCACGATCTCCCTGAGCCAATCCGGGACCCGCTCGCCTTTTTGAATCGGATCGCCGATGTTTTCCCAAATCATGCTCTGGCCGAGATTACGAATCTCATGCGCGACCGACACGATCTCGCGGATCTCATAGCTGAGGCTGCCAGCACCGACATGAACAATGTTTCGTCTCATTGTGTTCCTTCTTTGAGCCTCTTCCAAAACCCCCGCTGCCCTCCGGAGGCGGCCAAACCCGTCACCCTGAGTGAAGTAGGGCAGAGCAGGCGCTATGATAGAACTCGGACGGTCGCCAAATCAATTGGATTAGCTTTCGAAATCCAACCTACCCGTCATTGCGAGCGAAAGCGAAGCAATCTCGCCTGAGTTAAGCCACGGTGCCTAAGAACCCCTAACAGAAAGACACATTCTTCTTGTGGCATGGGCATCTTGCCCATGGAATCACGGGCTGGAAGCCCGTGCCACCGGGGTTCTGTTAGAGCCTCTAAAGAGATTGCCGCGTCGCTCCCTTCGCTCGCTCCTCGCAATGACGCGCAAGGGAATTGCGGGGCCCGGACGGGGCATTGCCTTCCCGCTTTCACAGTGAGAGGGGCGGGCACTGACCGAGGCGCACGGTGCCGCAGCGGCATCTTGACGCATTCACCCCTTAATGCCGGTGAACGGCCAGGAAACTTCCAACCCCACTGTGGTTTGCGAGGCTCACTTATCCCCAGTTTTGCTGTCAGCCACAAGAGGATCCAGAGCGTGTAGAACCGCACCGAACAAATTGTGGTTGGTAGGGTCACGCTCCTGCGTGACCGGTCGAGCAGGAGCTCGACCCTACCAAGAGAAGTGGCATGAGACAGGTTCAGTTCTCCTCCATGGTGGTTGTCTCGCCGAGAAATCAGAAACTGAGGATAAGTGAGTTTGCGAGGGCCTTTTTTGATAAATCCCATCGAATGAGTATATTGTGGTAGGTCTGTCGCTGGAGGGTTTTAAGTGAAATAGATGGAGTGGCGGGGCCCCACAGCCGAGGGCGGCTGTGCCACATCTATACGTAGCGTCATAATTGGCATCGCATCGCGTCATTGCGAGGAGCGAACGAAGTGAGCGACGC
>Ga0315541_1003451_pt1 | contig 12181 bp, 5 predicted proteins | sample SalMarSW160190MG_FD_203095 | JGI IMG/M metagenome (GOLD analysis project Ga0315541, IMG submission 203095) | Salt marsh sediment microbial communities from the Plum Island Ecosystem LTER, Massachusetts, United States - Salt Marsh Sediment SW1601-190 ...
GGCCGAAGGGGCGTCGCCGCCGCTTCAGTTTAGCCAACCGTCGTCGCCAATCGGCGATGGCGTGGTGGTCAGGATCGGCACTCGCCCACATATCAAGCCACGAGCGCGCGGCATCGAGGTTGTCCTGCGCCAGGAACAGTTGAATCTGCGCTACGCAAAAAGCGGCAAACTCGCTGAAGTGGAAGCGTCGTCGGGTGAGCAGTGGCTTCAGCAATGCCTGGGCTTCGTCTATCTCGCCCCTCCTGATACACAGTTGGGCCATACTGGTGCGGGCGAACACGTAGTCGGGATACCGCTGGTGCAACTGGCGCACGATAACTTCGGCCTCCGGAAGGCGTCCCTGCATTTCATAGGCGGCGGCCAGATTGTTCAACAAGGCAGGGACGTCGGGCTCAATCTCCAGCGCCTGCTTGAGCAGATGCTCGGCCTCGTCCGCGTCGCGACGCTGTAAGGCCAACGTCGCCTCGGTCAACCACTGCTCCACTTGCGGTTCGCGCTCTGGATCAGACTCGTCGTGCAATTCAAAGGCCATCAGTAGGAGCTCGCGCCATTCGCCCTGCATCCACAGGCGTACCAGTCCAGAGGGTAGCAGCCCGGCTTCGGAGACAATGCGAGCCGCCTCGCTGCGCATCTCGTCGGGACCGCGCTGGCTGAGAGCAAAGTCCCGTAACGCGGCCTGCATTTCGGGCGTCTCGGCCGCACGGGAAATGTGCAGGGCAAACTCACGTCCCATCGGATCGCCCCGATCGAACAATAGAGGCACCAGGCTCACGATCTCAGGATGCTGGCGCAGATAGCGCCGAGTTGCCCGCGTGACAGCTTCTTCTTCACCCCGTTGGAATACCGGTTCGAGGTGCCGGCCCAGATCATCAATAGCCTTCTGAGTCACCCAGTTGGGGAAGCTGAAGGGCCAGGGGGCATGTCGCTCGCCGACGGGTTTGCGCAGATCGGATAAATTGTCCCGCGCCAGTTCCAGTCCGGGCGAGAGTTCAAGTGCCTGCTTCCAATACCGGCGGGCCCGGTTTTCTCGTCCCAACCGCATGGCGGCGACAGCCGCCAGGTGGTAGAGAACGGGATTGGCGAAAGGAGGTTCGAGGTGCCCGGCCCGTTCGGCGTCGCTGAAGGCATCCAGCACGCCCTGGTCATCGCCCATGTAGCTCAGCGCCTCGGCCTTCTTGAGCCATATGCCTGTCGCGTCCGACTCGACCGCCTTGAGCCGCTCGGCCCAGTGCTCTGCCTCGTCCACGCGGCCGCTCATACAGACGTAGCGGGTGAGATTGGACAAAGCGTGAACATTGTCGGCGTCGAAGGCAAGCACACGCTGCGCGGTGGCGACAGCCTGGCCCAGCCGGCCCTCAGCCAGGTAGGTCAGGCTGATATTGTTGAGGGCCGGCGCGAAATCGGGACGACGATGCAGCAGTCGCTCCGCGACCTTGCGTGCCTGGGGATACTCACCTTGATCCAGCAGCGATTGCGCCTCTTCGTGCAATGCAGCCAGTTCGAGGCCATCTTCGCCGGGCAATTTCAGGTCGGCCAGGTAGTCGCCCACTCCCGCTTCTATGTCGGCTACCGTTTCGCGGACCTCGTCAGCCCGATCATGGTCGGGCCAACGGTCGAGGAAGCGATGAAAGGTGCGCAGCGCCAACATCGGGCGCATATTGGTCAGGTAGGCTCCGGCCGACATCAACGTGATGTCAGGGTCGTGCGGTGTCAGTTTCAGCAACTGCTCGCAAACGACCTGGTAGCGTCCGGTGTCGTGGAGTTCGCAGTAGACGTTGACCAAAGCTGACAGCACTTCAATCCGGTTGGGGTAGCGCCGGTCGAGATCTTCGAGGATCTCGCCTGCCTGGTCCCAACGCTTGCAGCGCATGGCCGCATCGGCTTCACTCAGGCCGGATACAAGCCGTGAGGGAACACGTTTGCGGGAAGCAGGCTTGACGGTTTTGTGCCTGCGACGGCGTTTCTTTTTCGACATTGTTCCTCAATTCCAATTTTGGCGGATTTTCTCCAGGTTGGCGTGCTGGTAATGGGCACTGGTGAAGACAAGCGCATCGCCTTCAATAGTATACTTGGCTTGGCGCGAAAGTCAAAAAAGGCTGCACTACCAGCACCAGGTTCGCGGGGTCGCTCAAAACAGCAACCGGGGCTGATTAGACCGGGTCTACGTGGAAACGTGGGGTAAATATGCTCGGTGGTACGAGGATGCCGGAGGTTGTCCCCTCTTATCCTTTGTGGTATCATATGTTTGCCCACAAAGGGGGAAGGGAGAAAGGTCAACCTTTGCTGGCGTTTCTCTCATGAGATCGCTGATGGTGCTGACATTGTAGCTCAAGTGGCGACGACACTGGGTGACTGTGGCAGGTAACCTTCGACCCCGATTTGCGCAAACTGGCCGGACGAGGGTCGGCCGGGCAAATGGGCGAGGGATGACAGTTAGACCACGAGCACTTGCTTCTCTGGTGAGGGGAACGGCAGACAGCAGGGACGCAGGCGTTCGCCTGGTGGGTGCGCGACGCGGCCACCACGGGAGCAGGTAGTTCGAGCGTGTGGCCAGGCACTCTGAAAAATTGATAAGGAAAAAGTAACAATGGCCCAACCGGCTAATCCCTACGTGGCGGGGCCTCCCACATGGGGGGAAAGGGGATTTTTCGGCCATCAGGACACACTGGACTGGGTGGCGCGGGGACTGCGTAACCCGGCCACCAATTCCGTGGTCCTATTCGGCCAGCGGCGCATCGGCAAAACCTCCCTCCTCCTGCAACTTCGACGCACCCTGCCTGCCGATACCTTCCTGCCCACCTACTTCGACCTCCAGGACCAGTCCACTCGCTCTTTGGGCCAGGTGCTGGCTGATCTGGCCGACACCGTCGCCAAGCAGGCTGGCCTGGAGCCGCCCGATCCGGCGGCCTTCGACGACCGGGGCACGTTCTTCAGCCACACCTTCCTGCCCCAGGTTTACGCATTCCTGGGGAGGAATCGTCGTCCCGTTTTCCTCTTGGACGAGTTTGATGTGCTGGACGAAGCAACCGAGGAAGAACTGCCGGCGACGGCAGCGGCCCAATCTCTTTTCCGCTTCACACGCCATGTGATGACCAAAGACCCCCACCCAGCGTTCGTCTTCGCCGTCGGCCGGCGGGTCGATGACCTGGCCCTGGACTTTACTGCCATTTTCAAAGCCTCGCTGGTGCGAGAGGTCTGGGTGCTGGATCGAGAAGATGCTGAGGCGATGGTGCGTCAGGCGGAGACCCCGGGTCAGAATGAGACGCTCCGTTTTACCGACCAGGCCGTGGCGCGCATCCTGAGCCTCACCAGTGGGCACCCCTACCTGACTCAGTTGCTCTGTCAGCAGATCTGGGAGCGAGCCTATGCGGAGAATCCCACCACGCCGCCGCGGATAGACGTGCCGGAGGTAGAGGCCGCCGTGCCCAATGCGCTGGAGGCAGGCGACCAGGCGCTGGCCTGGCTTTGGAATGGGCTGAGTCTGGTCGAGAAAATCTACGCCGCCGGCCTGGCCGAGGCCATAGGCGAAGGGGAGACTATCTCGGAAGATCGAGGGATGCAGGTGCTGACGAACCACGCCGCCCGGCTGCGCACGCGAGAGGTGGAACTGGTGGCTCCCCGCGACCTGGTGAGGCGGCGGGTGTTGGATATGACCGGGGAACAGAAGCATCGCTTCGCCGTCGAACTCTTCCGCCGCTGGATACGTCAGCATAAGCCCCTCCAGGATGTGAAAGATGAGTTGGACCAGGTGGATCCACTGGCCGAAGAACTCTTTGGCATAGGCCAAAAGTTCTTCCGACGGAATCAGTTGAAGGCAGCCGTCCGTTACTTCCGGGATGCACTAGCGGCGAACCCGCACCACTTCCATGCCCGGCTTCGCCTGGGCGAGACGCTGCTGCAACTGACCCGAACCGACGAAGCGGTAGCCGAACTGGAGTGGGCCTACGAACAGGACCGAGAGGAGGCACGTTTGCTGCTGACCCGCGCGCTGGTGGCTCAGGCAAGAGTGCGGGAGGAAGCGGGGAATGAGAATGGAGCACTAGCGGTCTGCGAGCACGCGCTCCAGGTCTCCCCTGGCAACCGTACAGCCCAGAAGATACGGAGCGCCATCCTGGTGCGCCGATTGGAAGCAGAGGCCCGAGGCCACGAGCAGGCAGAGCGGTGGGCAGAGGCCACCACAGTCTACGAGCAGTTGGTGACCCAGGCCCCCGACGAGGAGAGCCGGGAGAGGTGGCAAGCAGCGTTCGAACGCTGCCGGAAAGAGAGGCTTCTGGCTCATCTGTTCGGCGAGGGCATAGGGGCGCTGGAGAAGAAGAATTGGCAGCGGGCACAGAAAGCCTTTGCTGAGGTAGTGCACGGCCAGCCGGACTATGGTGTAGATAAGCAACTGGCGGCCCGGTTGTTGTTACAAGCGGTATTGCGAAAGCCTATTCGGAAGTATAGACGAGTCCTTGCCACTGCATTCACCATCGTTGTTCTGGTGGCTATGGCTGGCGTCCTGTATTTCCAACCCTGGAAAGAGACTCAGGTTCTGCCGCCAGTCAAATTGCCAGAGAATTGGGAGCACGTCAGCACTTACCGCCTTGATACCAACCGCGACGGTAACCAGGAATGGGTCGTCCTCTACCGCTTCGACCTACCGGCCGAGACCGCGCACGGTGGCAGCCCTATCGCGGGTGTCGTCTACCAAACGGACGGCAGCAGTCCCTCCGTCCCCATCCGCTACGAGTTGCGCCCCCAGGATGATGACTATTTGTGCGAATGTGAATGCATCGCTGCCGTGGAGGACGTCCTATCCGGGCTCCCAGGTTCTGAACTGGTCGTGCGTGATCGCTGCGATGGTGAAATAAACAGGTTGTCCATCTTCTACTGGAAACCGAACGAAGAGAAGTACCTGCCAAAGGGGCATTTCAGCGGCAGCCGCATCAAGGTGGAACTGGACAGTGTCACGGTTGAGCAGCGCCTGCTACACCGCGCCCAATTGGCGCTGCGACTGATTTACCACCCCGACGACAACGAGACATACTACGGGCCGTTCGACCAGGGTGTTCTCGTGATGCCTGAGAAGCACGAACTGGTCTGCTACCAGGCAGAGCCCAAGGACGCCATGCGCTCTCCCTATCCCGAAAAGGTCATGCTTGCGTTCTACAACCACTACACCGATGCCAAGCAGGCTTCAGAGTACTTCACCGAGAAAGGATGGGAGCAACTGGAGCAATGCACCGCCGGCCGGTGTGGGTGCACCTCAGCGCGCAGTGAGATCACCCACGTGCGGGTGACCGACTTGCGACCTGGAGAGGACACTAGCTCTGACCAAGCCACCTTCGATCTCAACGTCATCTGTGAGCACCGAAACGGTGCGCCAGACGACGAAACTACCATACGGTGGTATCTCGTCCGGCAGGATGACCGCTGGAAATTGGACAACGCGGAAGTGATACCCGCCGAGGAGTAAGGAAGAGACGAGTACGAAATCCCGTCGTCCTACTTCTTGCGCCGTCTGCGCCCGGTCAATAAGGGAATGTCGGCAACCAGGCGCGTTTCGCGCGCACTCTGGGAGAAGGTCACTTGAACTTCCTCGACGTCAATGGCGACGTGACGCGAAATCACAGCGATGATCTCGTCTTTGAGCGTGTTCAGTAGCGCAGGCGAGATGCTAGTCCGGTCGTGGGCTAGCACCAGGCGCAGCCGCTCCTTGGCGACCTCGCCGCTCGATAGTTCGCGACGAGGGCTCATCAGGCGTTTGAAGAACTCCATAGTCAATTCCCCCCAGAGCGCACGAAACGAAAAAATCGTTCCAACATCCCTGGTTCACGCAGGGTCATGAACGGCACGTCCTCCCCGCGCAACCGGCAAGCGATGTGATGGAACGCCCGCCCAGCCAGTGAGCCATCGTCAGAGAAGGCCAGGGGCTGCCCCCGATTCGTGGCGACCAAGACGGCTTTGTCCTCCGGCACGATGCCGATGAGATCAATAGCCAGTAACTCGACGACATCGGCGATATTCAGCATCTCGCCGCGCCGCACCAAGCCCGGCCTGAGCCGGTTGACGATCAGCCGTGGTGGACCTTTCTCCTCTGCCTCGACCAAGCCGATAATCCGGTCGGCATCGCGCACAGCGGCCACCTCCGGGTTGGTGATGATGAGGATTTCGTCGGCTGGAGCGACGGCGTAGCGGAAACCCCGCTCGATGCCAGCGGGAGAATCAATCAGGATGAAATCGTGCTGCTCCCGCAGGCTCTCGCAGACATGCACCATGTCGTCGGGTTGGACCGCGCTCTTGTCGCGGGTCTGCGCTGCCGGCAGCAGGAAGAATTCCGAAAGTCGCTTGTCGTGCACCAGCGCCTGACGCAACCGGCAACGTCCCTCGATCACGTCCACCAGGTCGTAGACGATACGGTTTTCAAGACCCAACATCACGTCCAGATTGCGCAAACCGACGTCGGCGTCAATGGCCACCACGCGCTGCCCTTGCATCGCCAGCGCGACGCCCAAGTTAGCAGTGAGAGTCGTCTTACCCACCCCTCCTTTGCCCGAAGTAATCGTAATTACTCTTGCCCTCATCGCCCCCCCTTATCTCGCCCGTCCCAGTTCACTACCGTGTACCCGGCCCCACACGACGATGTCACCACCCGCCACTATTTCCGCTCCAGAGTTGACATCGCCGATGACCACCACGTGGCGCGGGTGGCGTAGGCTCTGTCCAGAACGAAATGTCGGATGCCTTTAACAGTGATCGTATCTGGGCTCACAAGCCCTCCCCCTGGCAACCCAGTGGCATTATAGCACAGGAAACAGGATTATCAAATATGGTCAGATCATCTCAAACATATCCCGAAGCTGGCGGGCGGCTCGCTCCCAGGTGAACCGGGCTGCCTGGGCGAAACCACGGGCAGCCATCTCCTGACGCAGGTCGGTGTCCTCCAGCGCGCGGGCCATCGTCTCGGCCAGACCGTCGGTGTCGAGCGGGTCCGCCAGCAGCGCCGCATCGCCCGCAACTTCTGGAAGCGAGGACCTGTTCGAGCAGACGACGGGGACGCCGCAGGCCATCGCCTCCAGCACCGGCAGCCCGAAGCCTTCGTACAGCGACGGGAAGACAAAGAGGGCCGCGTTGCGGTACAGGGCCGGCAGGTCAGCCTCGTCCACGAAGCCCAGAATGCGCACGCAGTCGCCGTGTTTCTCTGCTTCAGCGAAGATGTCCTGGCAGAGCCAGCCCCGCCCGCCGGCGATGACAAGTTGCAAGTCTGCAAGCCTGCAAGTTTGCAGTTGGGTAAAGGCTTGTATCAGGCGGACATAGTTCTTGCGCGGCTGGAGGGTGCCGACGCTAAGGACGTAGGGCACCTCGCTCAGGCCGTAGCGGGCCTGGAGCCGTTCACTTTCTCTCAGTTCTGGCTCCGGCCGGAAGTGAGAGTCTACTCCGCTGTAGAGTACCTGTACCTTGCCAGGGGAAACGCCGAGGAGCGAGACGATGTCGGACCGGGTATGAGCCGAGTCGGCCAGCACCAGGTTGGCGCGGGAGATGGAGCGGGGCACGACGCGCTCCAGGTAGCGGCGTAAAGCCGGCACGAAAGCCTCGGAGCAACGCAAGAACGAGAGGTCATGGACAGTGAGAAGAGTGCGCGTGGTGCGGCAGGTGGGTGGAAGGACAAAATCAGGGGAGTAGAAGACGTCGAGGGGGCCGGTGATGGTCTCGACCGGGATGGGCAGACGCAAGCGCTGCCAGAGGCGAGCGAGCCAGTCGTCGCTAATCGGTAGGGTGCGGAGCAGGATGCTGGATGCTGGATGCGCGATACTCGATGCTCGCAACTGTCCGGTTTCCAGTTTCCAGCTTTCAGTATCCAGTCCACCGGTAGCGGCGAAGATGACGTATTGGCACTGACTTTCCAATGCCAGGAGCGCTGTCACCAGTTCGCGGGTGTAGCGGCCGATGCCAGCGCGCTGGCGAACCGCGGCAGTGTAGTCTATACCGACTCGCGTCATCGCTTTTGCCTTTGTCATGGCACCACCCGTACTGTTGTCAGGGTGATATGATTGGCCTGCATCTGCCCACCTGCCGGGACCGTGGGTAGGTGCATGATCCCCCCTTCTTCAAACGCGTACACCACCACCCGCACGCCGTAGACCCCAGGGGGCACGCCCTGGGAGACCGCCAGCACGTACGGATCGGCAAGCACCTGCCCCGGCTCCCAGGCAGCCGTCGGTGCAGCCCTGTCCAGCGGCCAGCCATCGTGCTGGGCGGCCTTGCGTTGCCCAGCATCCACCAACTGGGCCGAGACAGTATAGTTGACGTCCATCCGCCGCAGGCCTCGCCAGTACAGTGTCAACGTGATCGTCTCCCCCTGACGCACCACCCGTCGGTCGAGGTCGTATCCCACCAACTCCATCCGGTCTCCGAAGTTGATGGAGATGGGGTTGGGGATGTCACCCCCCTCAGCCCCCCCCACAGGGGGGAAGGCCCCGACTGGGTGAGAACGGAGCTGGATCCGCCCAAAGCGCATATTATCCCCAGGAGGCTCCCCCTCGGGTCCCGTCGCCGGGAGCCGCCCCTCCCCAGTTGCATCGTACAGCCCCACCTGGACCTGGGCCTCATCCGGGGTGTAGGCGGTGTCGGGGACTTGCAAGACGCACCGGTCGGCCCAGCGGAACCCCGGCTCCAGCCACATCGTCGAGAGCCACCCCAGGCCCGGGAAGGTGTCCCGCTGCGCCACCAGTAACTCCCCCTCCCCCAGCAAATGCACGAATACCGTGTAGTCCCGGTCGGCGGGGGCCAACGCCTCCCAGTAGAGGGTCACCCCCACCCACCCGCCCGGCTCTACGCCCCCCGAAGCGGGGGGGAGCTCTGTCTCCAGGTCATACCCCAGGAGCCGCATCACCCCGCCGAAGTCGGCCTCCAGCCGCTGGGGGATAGCAGCAACCTGGGCATCGGTCAATGGTTCCGGGAGCGCGTAGGCGGGCTTGATCCAGGCAAAGGGAACTGCTACCGATAGCCCCAGCAGGAAGAGAGCAAAGGCCACCACGGCCCATTGGCCCCAACGCCGGGGCAGCCACCCCGCCAGACCCAGCACCAGCAGCAGCGACCAGACGGGGAGAGCGGCAAAGACCAGCCGGCCCTGGGAGGACCAGGTGATGGAGGCCCACCGAGACCAGGGGATGAGAACACCGAGGCCATACAGAAGGCAAATGACAAATGACCAACGGTCAATGACCAATGACCAATGACCAATGACCAAATGCTTCTGAGCCATGATGGCCTGCCTGAACAACAAGGCAATCAGGCCAAGGGCAGCGACGACGGTCAGTGTGTTGAGCACGGTATAGACCCAGGTGGACATCGGGACGTTGAGGCCGCCGAAGTTGCCCCAGTAACCGGCCGCAAAGCTGTAGCGCTCCCGCCACAGTTGGGCCAGACCGGCCGGCACATCCCGCTGGCCCAGGATCTCGATAAAAACATTCCAGCCTAGCAGGTCACCGTAGAGTCGCAGGTTGCGCAGGTACCACCACCCGGCAACGGCCAGTAGCGGCAGCAATGTCGCCAGCCCACCGGCGAAGAACTCGGTCCACGAGCGCCGCCGCACCGCACGCACCACGACGACCAGCGCCGTGAGCACAGTCAGCGCCAGCGAACTGGTCTTGGTCAGCGCCCCCAGCCCCAGCACTATGCCCAACAGCAAATAGCGCCCCACGCTCCCTTGCCACGTCAACCCTCGATGGCGCAGCAGCCGGAGCAGCATCAGCAGAGCCAGACTGCTCAGCGGCACCACCAGGTTGTCGTTGTTGACCGCGCCAGAGATGAAAATGGCCATCGGAGTGAAGGCATGAACGGCCGCAGCGCCCAGAGCCAGGACCGGCTGATCGGGCAACACCTCACGCACGATAAGGTAGGTCAAGTAGACCGCCGCTGCCCCCATCAAGACAGAGAGGAAACGTATCAGATGGACCGCCAGCACCGTGCCCCGCCAGGGGAAAGCCTCCCGCGCCGGGCGGTGGACCACCAGGTTGACGTTGCCGTCAGGGGTAGCACCCGGGTCCACGTGAGGGTTGAGATGGCGGACCGTCTCCATATCCGATGTGTCAATCCAGAAAGTGGCGGCGGCCGCCAGGGCATAGTAGAGCGGCTGCTGGCTCCCCTCCTGCCGCCAGGGGGTCTCGACACCCGGCTCTTGCACCGGGAGGCTCCAGTGATCAGCGACGTACTTCACCATGGGGTAGTGCCACTTTTCGTCGGATGCCTCGAAGGGTGGGACGACTATGCTGTAGATCACACCCAGGGCGGTAAAGAGAATCAGGATCAGGACCAGGATGCGCCTCACGGGACCTCCCAACCTCCAATCAAGATCGCATTATCCGGTACCTGGTTGCCATCGGCGTCAGCCACGGGCAACCGACCCAGAGTCGCCAGGTCGTACAGCCCCACCAGAACCCGATATACACCGGGGAGGGCGTCAGCGGGTAGTTCCAGCCGGTAGGAGTCGGCCACCACCTCGCCCGGCAACCAGTGGGAGGTGGGATGACGACCAGCGTGGGGCAAAGAGTCCACTTGCGCGTGGATCTGGCCGTCCGGTCCAACCAGGTGGATGAAGACAGTGTACGAACAGTCTACAAATGTCTCGGCCTGCCAGTATAACACCACATCCGCTGCACCCCCCTCAGTCCCACCCACAGGGGGGGAGGTATTCAGTTGGGCCCCCGCCAGGGCGATGGCATCGCCCAGCCGGTAGCCCATCGACCGCACCCCTGCTGGCAGGGTGAACGTCCGGGTCACGCCAACGCGCACCGTCCCCACCGGGATCTTTCCCTCCTCCGAGGTGGCCCACAGGATCGCCGGCCCTCCCAAGGCATGCGGAGAAATTGGCACACGGCTGATGGTGAGATACCGGTCCCCTACCTCCCACGCTCCAGTCGCGCCCGGCTGTGGGAGAAGCGAAATCTCGTCAGCCGAGCCCTCCACCACCAGGCGCGGCTCGCAGAAAGGCCCGGCGACCCGCCAGGCGGCCTCCACCCGTACCTCCTCCCCCGGCAGTACCTGCTCAGGACGAACGTTCGCTGCCTCCAGAACCAGCCCTCCCAGGCGACCGGGAGCCACCTGGCTGACAGGGATGGTTCCCGTGAACAGGCTGGCGGGGCGATCTATAACCAGGGGGCCTGCTACGATTGTGCCGTGCCCGGTGCCGTCCGGCTCATACACCCGCAACTGAAGCCGGTAGAAGTCCCCCGGTGGAATCCCAGGAAAGGGGCATAGGGTGTACTGGCCCAGCACGGGCTCATCCGGGGGCCAACGCCCCGCCACCAGATAGGGACCGCTGATGGCGGCGTCGGCCCGCCCCCACTCCACGCCGGCCGCATCCAGCAGGCGGGCCGAGACAGAGAGGTGATGCGGCAGAGTGTCCTGCGCCTCCCAGTAGCAGGCAACCCGGACATTCTCATCGCCCCGGACCCGTTGGGGGAGAGCACAGCCCACCAGGCTCAGTGGCAGATCCAGCGATGATGCCAGTGGCGGGGAGACGACGGGCTCAGGGGGGAACGGCAGCCGGTCTGTCCGCCCCCCCTCAGTCACTCCCACGGGGGGGGAAGTATCACCCAGCCGGTAGTGGCGCAACTGCAACCCGATGGTTTCCTCCGGCAGCGGAACCTCCTCCCCCACCTGACCTAACAGGTGGACGACCAGGTCCGTCGGGTCCACCACCCGGGGCTCCCATTCCACCAGCCACACGCCTGAGTGACTGCCCAACCACTCGTTGAGCCGCCCGACGGTGTTGCGGTAATGCAGGACGTGGTTCACGTCCAGAATAGGATCATCGGGCAGGGCCAGCCATCCCTCTGGTCCGAAGTAGAACTGCCAGACCGGGAAGGTGTGGCCCGGCACGAGCAGCACGACCTCGTCAGGAGCCATCCGCTCGCGCACCAGCTTGGCCGCCGTGCGGAAATCGGACTTGGCGAAGGCGGGGTTGAAATACAGATTACTCAGGCCTAGCCCGGAGGTAATCAGTGAGGCCACAAGGATCAGCCCACCCAGCGCCTTGCACACCCCGGAACCCGTGCCAGAGCGAGAAAACAGGATCGCTACGCCGGCTGCAGGCAACAAGAACACCGGCGGGGACGCAAGGATCAGGTAGCGCGGGGAGAATTTGGGCACATCCTGGAACAGCCAGGCCATCAAGGCGACCGGCACGACGAAGTAGGCC
>Ga0315541_1003453_pt1 | contig 12176 bp, 9 predicted proteins | sample SalMarSW160190MG_FD_203095 | JGI IMG/M metagenome (GOLD analysis project Ga0315541, IMG submission 203095) | Salt marsh sediment microbial communities from the Plum Island Ecosystem LTER, Massachusetts, United States - Salt Marsh Sediment SW1601-190 ...
CTATCGAGTGAAAGGGAGAAAGGCCGTGAGTCGGTTCTTCTGTGGAAGCTGATCCCCGGCGAGACGGCCAATGGGGCCAAATAGCTCAAGGACAGTTGCGCCATAATGATAAGGGACGAAAGTCCTTCTTCAGAATCCCTCCCATTCCTCTTACCTCACTTGTGGGAAAAGTTCGGACTGCCGAAAAACACCTTTGAGTCCCATGTTGCTACATAACCGGTACGACCACGATGATGGAAAGGATAGGATTGGTCTTATTGGTTGGATAAGGGTCTGCCGTGGTCGCTGTCCCCGCTGTGGCGGACGCCTAAAACGTGAGATCGCAACTGATTGCACCTAAGCCAGCATAAGTGATTTCCTTGAGGAAACCGACTCTTCAGAGGGTGTTCAGCTCGAGGGGTAAAAGACGTGATAACGTTTGAAAAAGTTAAGGAGATGATATGATCATGCTTAGAAGAGTTCTGTGGTCGCTTGCTCTGTTGGTAGCTCTGGCCTTCTCTATTGTTCTAATCGCCGACCAAGTCGGCTTACAGCAAGTTCGTGGAATACGGGCAAAGGACGGAGATACCATCGTCGTCGAGTTCCCCGATGGGGGCAGAGATGAGGTGCGCTATGCCTCGATCAACGCCCCGGGATTTAAAAACAGTGATTGTTTTAGTGAGGAGGCTCAGCAATATAACGAGCAGCTCATTAAAGGTGAGGACCTTTGGCTTGAGCTAGATCCAACTGATGATGGTTATCGAAGAGCTCAGGGCAGACTCCTAGCGCATGTCTTTCTCAGCCCCGAGAGGATGCAAACGAGCAGCGTTGAGGTCCTTTTAGTTGCTGGAGGCTATGCGCGATTGGATGTGATAGATCCTAATGATACAGCAATCAGAAATGGACAGGATTTCGATGTCCGATATGCCGATTGGATCACTGCAGTCCAGACGGAAGCGGCCAAGACCCGGCGAGATTGGTGGGGAGAGTGCGACGACTATGTGGATTCAGAGGTCATCATTACCGTGATCAAGCAATGGAGCGACGCTGAGATAGTCTATATTGTAAACCGCGGGTCTGAATCCATCGATCTTGCTGCCGGTTGGAAGCTCAAGGATGCCTCTGGGAGCGAGAGAAATACACTTGATTTCAGCGACTATCTGATCGGCGAATGTCTCCTGCCTCCTGGAGGACTGCTCCGAGTCCACTCCGGCTCCGTGGCCACGGGGAGAGGAGGAGAGCATACAGCCTGCGGAAAGCCAGAGATAGACTTCTACTGGACTGGTCACCCAATCTGGGATCAGGATAAGGATGAAGCCCGGCTCTATCGGCCCGATGGCAGCTTAGCTCACTATTACTACTATCCTCTCGACTGGGATTAAGGAATAGGCAATGTAATTCCATAGTCCTTTATGGTCTGATCTGTCAGGGCTCGCCGCTCGGTTTGCAGGGAGGCATTCCTATGGGGGCGAACTCCTGTGAGGCCTGGACTTGCAATGCAACATATCCTACAGCCGCTTAGAAGATAGCAAATACCCCTTATTGGACTACTTCTGAACTCCGAGGGTTCTCGTTATGGGGAACACTGGTACGCCTTACTGGACGGGTTTTGGGCCACGCTTACACATCGAAAGCGAGGATACTGAGGTGCTCTTGGATATTGCATTTCAAGCTTTGCCCCCAAGCCCGCATGGCTGAGGCCTGGCCATGACGGGATATGCCTGTGTCCAGCAATGACAAGTACGGCTATCTCTACCTCCTCAGTCGAAGGCTCCTGCCTCCGTTAGGGCTGGGTAGAGACGGGTGAACTTCTCGTAGAGCCTGCGGTAGATCTCAGCCAGTTCCGGATCTGGCTCCTCGCTTTCTTCCAAGGGGTGCACCGCTCTGGCCACCGCCTCCCCCACATCCGCAAAGACCCCGCTCCCTACCCCCGCAAGGAGTGCAGCGCCGAAGGCCGCCCCTTCTTCCACTTCGAGGCGTCGAAGCGGGACCTCAAGAGCGGCCGCGAGGATCTGCCTCCATAAAGGGCTTTGGATCCCCCCGCCCACTGCCCGCAGCTCGGCTGGCGAGACCCCGAGAGCTTGGATCCGAACCAAGGAATCCTTCAGAGCAAACGCCACCCCCTCGAGCACCGCCCGCACCAGATGAGGCCGGCGATGGGCCAAGCTTAATCCAATCCAGGCTCCTCGGGCTTTAGGATCCATGTGTGGGGTACGCTCCCCGGCAAGATAGGGCAAGAACTGGAGTCCTTCCGCCCCCGGGGGGATCGAGCCTGCCCCTTCGCAGAGGAGCTCGTAGGGATCGCGGCTGAGGCGGTTTGCCGCTGACGTCTCCTCGGAGGCGAGTGTATCTCGGTACCACTGCAAGGCACCCCCGGCCGAGAGCACCACGCCCATCAGGTGGTATTTCTCAGGAACGGCATGGCAAAAGGCGTGAATTCCTTCTGCCGGATCCGTTCTGGCTTCGTCGCTGTGGACGAAGATTACCCCCGAGGTCCCGAGAGAGAGAAGGCCAGTCCCTTCCTCAATGACCCCTGCTCCGACCGCCGAGGCGGCGTTGTCCCCGCCCCCAGCGATCACCGGTGTGCCAGCGGGGATTCCGGTCTTCCGGGCCGCCTCTGCACTCACCTCACCGGTGACCTCCGGACCCTCGAAGACTGTGGGCAGCCAGCTTCGCGGGATCTCCAGGGCCTCGAGGATCTCCTGTGACCAGTCGCGGAGCCTTAGGTCCAAAAGGAGGGTCCCGGCAGCATCGGAGGCATCGCTGGCGAACTCCTTGGTAAGCCGGAATCGCACGTAGTCCTTCGGGAGGAGAACCCGCCGCACCTTGGCGTAGTTCCGCGGTTCATGGTTTCTGAGCCACAGGACCTTTGGAGCCTGGAAGCCTGCCAGGGCTGGATTTCCGGCGATCTCCTGAAGGCGTTCCCTTCCTACCCGTTCCTCAAGCTCAGTACATTCCGCTCCGGTGCGAGCGTCGTTCCAAAGGAGTGCCGGGCGGATGGCGCGGCCTTTGGCATCCAAGAATACGGACCCGTGCATCTGTCCAGTGAGCCCGATCCCGGCTACGGGTCCATCCGCCTTCCGCGCCAGTTCCCTGAGTACGCTTACGGCCGCCTTCCACCAGTCTTCCGGCCGCTGCTCGGACCAACCGGGACGGGGGATGAGAAGGCGATAGTCTGCGACCGCCTTGGCTCGCAAGGTGCCGTCGGGGCTCACCAGGAGCCCTTTTGCTCCTCCTGTTCCAATATCTAGCCCAATGAGATAGCCCTCTCGCATAGCTTTCACACGAGTCGTGTCCTCTTCTATCACCTTGACGGTACTATCCTTCGGATTGTCCTCAACGAATACACGTCATTCCTTGGCTCGCCAACTGCCTACGCCAGGGCGCGGCGTTCCTTCTCAATGCGCGTGATGTACGCATCGTCCAGCCCCAACGCGTTGTAGGCGAGCTTCTGGCCTCCGACCGCGTCCTTGTGTCGCCAAATCTCTTCCAATGCCTCATCGTTTCATATGAACGCCAAGTAGAAGATCAATGAGAAGCTGATCTAATTCTTCATAGGGCTGTCCATGCTTGCCGAGCGCCTCCCGATCGAAGGGATATGCCTTCAATTGCTTAGCTTTGCCCTTTGAATACCGCCCAAAGAAGGGATCCATTGATCCATCATCGGCTTTAATTTCTGCTAGAAGGCTCTGGATCTGATGATCGGCGTCGAATAGCTCTGCTTTCTCTTTCAAGATAAGATACGTTCTCATACACCCTTTGGCGAACGACTTCACATCGTCTAAATCGGACGTTCGAAAAGCGTGCGCATCAAAGTGGCGAGGACCAGTGTAACCAACTTTCTCCAGGAATCTAACAAGAAAGAAAGCTTGTTTCAAGCCGTGACAGCCAAATCGCAGATCCTGGTCGAAGCGTGCCATGTTCTGATCGTTCAGATCGATGTGAAACAGCTTCCCCGCATCCCATGCCTGCGCGACCGCGTGCATGAAGTTCAAGCCGGCCATGTGCTCGTGGGCGACTTCGGGGTTCACACCGACCATCTCCGGATGATCGAGCGTCTCGATGAACCCGAGCATTGCGCCGGTCGTCGGAAGGTAGAGGTCGGCGCGCGGCTCATTCGGCTTCGCCTCGAGCGCGAACCGCATCCCGTAGCCCTGATCGAGATTGTACTCGCACAGGAAATTGAGCGCCTCGCGGAACCACTTCATCGCGTCAAGCGGGTCCTTCCCCACATCGGTCTCCGTTCCCTCGCGGCCTCCCCAAAAAACATAAATCTCAGCACCCAGCCCGGCACCGAGATCCATCGCGCGCATCGTCTTCTGCAACGCGTAGGCGCGGATCTTGGGGTTGCTGTTGGTGAACGCACCATCGCGGAAGGCGGGATCGGTGTACAGGTCGGTTGTGGCCATGGGAACGACCAGTCCTGTCTCTCTGAGCGCCTTCTTGAAATCGGCGACGATGCGGCCTCGCTCACTTGGTGTGGCATCGATAGGGACAAGGTTGTTGTCATGAAAATTCACCCCGTATGCCCCTGACTCACCCAGCAGATGTACGATCTCCACTGGGCTCAATTGTCCACGTACCGGGTCGCCAAATGAGTCCTTCCCTGTGTTTCCCACAGTCCACAGGCCGAATGTGAACCTGTCTTCTGGCTTGGGTTCGTACTGGCTCATGCTTCTACTCCTTATTCGTAGACGATCTGTTGCTCTCTGTGCGTCTCTGCTGAGCGCAGGATGGCATCACAGATCACCGCGTTCTTGTACCCATCCTCGAACGTCGTCCCATATGGCGCCACGCTCTTGTCATTCGCGATGGCGTCGAGGAAATGATTGATTTCGTGGATGTGGGCATGCTCCCAGCCGAGGACGTGCCCGTGTGGCCACCACACGCTGTAGAACGGGTGGTCACTCTCGGTGACAAGCACCTCGCGGAACCCGTGCAACTGCGGGGTTGCCTCCTCGCGGAAGTAGACCTGTAGCGAGTTTAGCTTCTCCAAGTCGAAGGCAATGGACGCCTTGGAGCCGTTTATCTCAAAGGTCATGTGGTTCTTCCGCCCAGCACAGAAGCGCGATGCCTCAAGCGTTCCCACCGCCCCGTTGCGGAAGCGGACCACCGCCTCAAACGCATCGTCGACATCGATCTTCACCGTTCCCTTCCCATCGGGGGAGGGACGCTCTGGAATGAACGTTCTAGTGGTAGCGGAGATCACGTCGGGCTCCCCGATGAGGAAGCGGCTTAGATCGATGATATGTGCTCCGAGATCGCCAAGAGCACCGGTGCCGGCTGTCTTTTTGTTCAACCGCCAGACCTGCGGGAAATCGGCGTCCATGATCCACTCCTGCTGATAGCTGGCGCGGAAGTGGTAGATCTGTCCCAGCTCATCTGCATCAATCATCTCTTTTGCTAGGCGTATCGCCGGGACAAAGCGGTAGTTGAACCCGCACATGTGCTTCACCGATGCTGCCTCGACCGCATCCCACATTCTCTTTGCCTCTTCCGCGCTGCGGGCAAGAGGCTTCTCACAGAGCACGTGTTTGCCGGCTTTCGCCGCAGCGATGCACGGTTCCGCATGTAAGTTGTTCGGTCCTACATTGTCAAACAGATCAACCGCTGGATCTGCGATCAATTCTCTCCAATCGGTCGTGTAGTGATCATACCCGTACCGCACTGCCGCCTCACGCACTCCCCCCTCGTGGGAACCGCATACGCTCACTAGCTTGGGGATTGCCGCCGGTGGCCAGTAGATGTACGGGATCTTCTTGTACGCGTTCGTGTGTGCCTTCCCCATAAATGCGTAGCCCAAGAGGCCAATTCCGATCTCAGGAACCTCTTTACCTACGCTGCCTTGGGTGCGTCCCAGGCTGACAAAACCAACTTCTTTCTCACTCATTGTATGCCTCCTAGGCAGGCGTCGGGCCAAGCGTAAACCAGTCCAAGACTCACGAGAGTCACTCTCCTAGGTCCGGTCAAACCAGAGTTCGGCTGGCTCCTCGCGAATGATTATTCGGGTCAGGAACTCCGCCGCCTTCTTTAGTCCCTCGTCGAGGGACATCTGGTGATCTTCATGCTCGATGCTGATGACGTAGTCGTACCCGATCTCCTTCAGAGTCCAAATGAAGGCCTTCCAGAATTCCTCTCCGTGTCCATAGCCGACGGTTTTGAAGTTCCATCCTCGACCTCTCGCGCTGAGTGCCTTCGTTTCCAGCACACCGAAGCGGGTGGATACGGCTGTTTCCACGCAGCTATCCTTCGCGTGGACATGGAAAATGCAATCCTGCAACTCGCGAGCCGCCAGACACGGATCCATCCCTTGCCAGAACAGGTGGCTTGGGTCGAAGTTAGATCCGATGCTGTCTCCGACGGCCTCACGCAGCTTCAGGAGCCTCTCCGGATTGAACACTGCATCACCGGGGTGCATCTCTAGGCAGATCTTGTCCACACCATACTGTGCCGCGAACTTCGACAGTTCCTTCCACCTGGGAATCAGCTTCTCGTTCCACTGCCACTCCAAAAGCTCTGCGTAGTAGTCCGGCCAGGAACATGTCACCCAGTTTGGCGTCTTCGCGGTATCGCTGTCTCCAGGGCATCCAGCAAAGGTCACGATTCGATCTACACCCAGCTCCCCGCACAGGCGAGCTGTTGCCTTGAAGTCTTCGACGTGTTGACCGGATACCGCCTTGTCGGGATGCACCACGTTACCGTGGCAGCTTAGCGCACTAAGCAACAGATTTCGCCGTTCCAGCGTTTCTTTAAACGTGTTCAGCTCTGTCTTATCCTCAAGGAGTTCTGATGGATTGCAGTGCGTCTTCGGAATGAACCCGCCAGTCCCAATCTCTATCATTTCCAAGTTGTACCGTGATAGGCGATCCAGGGCCTCGTCGAGGGACCTGTCTGCGAACACCACCGTAAAGCAACCCAGTTTCATCTACATTCACCTCCATAACTTCCTTGCTCGTTTCTCCGCTGACCATTCACTCTGGATTCCATGCGCTGCACCCAAGGCCTTTCATCTCCGAAGGGCCTCCTTCACTCGCTAAGTGAGACCCACGTCCGTCTCTCAAATGACTCCTGGATTGCATCCAGAAGCTGGTTCACCTTCCAGCCATCTTCGAAGTTCGGGGAAGGCTCGCAATCCTCACGAACCGCCTTGACCATCTCGTAGAGCTGCACCGCAAACGTTTCACCAAACCCAATTCCCATGCCGGGGATCGGCCAGATCGACTCGCCGTAGGGGTGATCGAACCCTCCCACGAGGACGCGGGTGAAGCCGCTGCGCTCGTTGGGCGTGTCAAATGTAGAAAGAAGAACCTCATTTGGCCGTTCCCAGTCAAAGTACACGGCGCCGTTCATCCCGTATACCTCGAAGTCGAAGTGGTTCTTCTTGCCGGACGCCAGGCGACTTGCCACGAAGTTGCCCTGCGCGCCGTTCGAAAACCGAACGAGAACATCGCACACGTCGTCTACGTCGACCGTCCCCATCTCCGTGGGGCCGCCGCCCGACACGTGCCCGAGTCCGCCGGCACTAATTGGCCGTTCCCTAACATGCGTGGAAGCCAATCCGACGACCTCCACGATCTCACCAACGAGGAACCGAGCCATGTCGAGCACGTGTGACCCCAAGTCTCCTAAGCTCCCACTCCCCGCGAGCTTTTTGCTGAACCGCCAGCTGAGGGGGGCATTTTCGTTCAGTCCCCAGTCCTGGATAAAGGAACTGCGGAAGCCAACGATCTTCCCGAGACGACCCTCACCGATCCATCGCTTGATCAGGAGAACAGCAGGTGTCTTCCGGTAGTTAAACCCGATCCCGTGTTTCACACCGGCGCTCCTGGCCGCATCGAGAATCTCCTTCGCCTCGTCGGCGCTCATGGCCAAGGGTTTCTCGCAGAGGATGTGTTTTCCGTTGCGGATCGTCTCGAGGACAAACTCCTTGTGCATATAATTCGGAACCGCGATGATAACGAGATCGATCCGCTCATCTGAGACCAGCTTCTTCCAGTCTCCGGTCCATTTGGGGATGTCAAACTTCGCTGCCGTCTCCTCTGCCAGCCTCTCATCCTTTTCCGCCACCATGCGTAGGTGGACCCCCTCCATCTGCTCACTGAAGTAGGCTTTCATCATTCGGAACGCAATCGTATGGGTTCGCCCGATGAGTCCTGCTCCTATAAGTCCGATGTTCAGTTCTTGCATCTCTCCTCCTTTTTGGCTTTCGATTACCGTAGCAGATCTTTTACATGCCTAGCAGCTTTTCCCAGCCTTTTTCCTCACTCTCGAATTGCAGTGTCCAAACCTAATCCTGAACTCCCCTGAGGCGATTGATGACCACAGCCGCCAGAATCAGAAGGCCGTTGGCAAACTGGATGTAGTAGCCGCCGATGTTCGCGAGGACCAACCCGTTGCGGATCACCCCGATGATCAGAACTCCGAGCACCGTTCCCAGGACAGATCCAATTCCTCCGTTCAGGCTTGTCCCTCCGATGATCACGGCAGCGATGATCCCCAACTCGTACCCCACCGCGATCGACGGCTGAGCCACGCCCAGACGAGCGATCAGGAGCATGCCGCCCAATGCGCCCAGCATACCGGAGAGCACGTAGGCAAGGAGCTTAACCTTGGCGACTTGCACACCAGAGTACTGGCTGGCAAGCTCGTTGCCTCCCGTGGCAAAGAGGTGATAGCCGAAGACCGTGTAGCGAAGCACGAGATGCAGCAGTACGGCAACGCCCAAGAAGAAGAGAATGGGAACGGGAACGATACCGCCGATCAGGTGCTGTCCGAGGGTGACGAAACCGACCGGTAAGTTCACAACCGGAAGTCCCTTCGTGACGATAAACGCCAGCCCTCGCACCACGCTCATCATCCCCAGTGTCGTGATGATAGGCCCCAGTCGTACCTTCGTGATGAACAGGCCGTTTACTGCCCCAATACTCATCCCCGCGATCAGCGTGACGAGCATCGCCGCGAACACGGGCACACCACTGACCATGAGGAGGGAAACGAGGATCCCCGACAACGCCATGTTCGAAGCGAGCGAGAGGTCCAGCCCCCCCGTGACCATGACCAGCAAGATGCCAAGTGCGGCAATCCCTTCGAACGAGACTGCACGGAGAATGCTGAAGATGTTGCGCACGGTGAGGAAGTTCTTCGCGGACACGGAGAGGACAACCATCAGGACTACGAGTGCTAGGGCAACCCCAGCTTCCCTGGCGTGTACTACGCGCATCACAATTCTGCGTGCAGACACGAGTGCACCGTCGCTATTTCGCATCTTCAGCCTCCTTGCCCATCCGCACTTCTGCTACTTCGCCGGCTCCCGAGATCGCGTGCATAATCTCCTCCTGTGAGACCTGGTCAGATCGGAAACACCCATTGATCTGCCCCTTGTACATCGTGATGATCCTGTCCGTGATAGAGATGAGTTCTGGGAGCTCCGAGGACGTCATCACACATGCGCGTCCTTCGCCGACGATGTTGCGGAGAATGCGATGGATCTCTGCCTTCGCTCCCACGTCCACTCCACGAGTCGGATCATCAAGGAGCAGCAACGACGGCCCCGTTGCCAACCACTTGGCCAGGCCCACTTTCTGCTGGTTCCCGCCGCTCAGGTATTCCACCTGCTGCCATACGGATCGAGCCTTGATGTCCAACTTGTCGATGTACTCCTCTCCGATCCTTCGGATCGGCGTGCGCCCCATCACTCCTCTGCGTGAGAGCTCTTGCAACACGGCCAGCGCTATGTTCTCGCCCACGCTCATGATTGTGTTCAGACCCTCGGTGTACCTGTCCGCCGGCATATACGCAAGCCCCGCTGCAATCGCCTCCAGGGGGTTGCGCAACCGAACCTCCTCTCCGCGCATCATGACGTGCCCCGCATTTCGACGAAGAAGCCCGAACAAGGACTTCATGAGCTCACTCGTTCCAGATCCCTGCAGGCCCGCCAGACCCACGATTTCCCCTGGGAAGACCTCCAGCGATATGTCCCGAAGGCTCTCGCCCACGGAGAGTTCCTCGATCGCAAAGAGAGGTTCCTCTAGCCGCTTGCGCTCAGGGGGTGGGCGCCGCTCCACCTCCTGAAACTTGCACCCAACCATAAGCGTCGCGACCTCGCTTGGGCTGACCTCACTTCGCTTCCCCGTGAAGACCTCAGCCCCGTCCCGGAGAACGGTGATTCGGTCGGCAATGCGGAACACCTCGTCCAGCCTGTGGGAGACGTAGATCATCGTCATCCCGCGCTGGCGGAGCCGCTCAATGAGGTCGAAGAAGCTCTCCAGTTCACGCAGAGCGAGGGACGACGTTGGCTCATCCATGATGATGAGTTCTGCGTTCATCGTGACGGCCTTGCAGATCTCCACGACTTGCCGCTCTCCGATGCTTAGCTCCCCAAGGCGTGTTTCCGGGGCTGCACCCAGACCGAACTGGCGAAGTAGATCATGAGCCCGTGCGTTTCTCTCCCGCCAGATGAGAGGCTTGATCGTCGTGCGGCAGAGCTCCGCCAGGTAGATGTTCTGGGCAATCGTCAGATTCAAGCACTGGGGGAATTGCTGGTGCACGACACCGATGCCCAATCTGCCAGCCTCGAGCGGGCTTCGGACGTCCACCGGCTTTCCCTTCCAACGGATCTCGCCCGCGTCCCGCCTCTCGATCCCACAGCAGACCTTAATCAGGGTTGACTTCCCAGCGCCATTCTCCCCCACCAGTGCGTGAACACTATTCTCCCCAACCCCAAACGAGACGCCTTTGAGGGCTTCCACCCCCGGGAATCTCTTATGGATCCCTTGAAACTCAAGAAGGGTACGTATATCATCCTCTTTTAATTGTGGAGCTGCAAGTGCTCTTTTACGATGCGGCTCTACACCCTGAAGCGGGCCCCGGGCCCCACGAACGGGCCCGGGTCCGCAGATAGCTTTTTACTCTTCCCATTCCGCCATCAGCGCTCGGTACGCCGTAACGCTGATTGCCCCCACTCCTCCGTCCTTGGTGATGATGTCCATACCCGAGCTGAGCATCGTGATCGGGTTCTCCGTGAGGTACTCGTACAGCGCCTGGTTATGCAGGAGAGCGAACAGTAGGTATACGCTACCGTATCCCATCTCGTAGAACCGCTGCCCGATACATGCCTCGAGGATCCCCGCCTCCACGTACTGGAGGGCGTTCTCTAACGGATCTACTCCGGTGCATTTCAGCGTGCCGTTTTCCACTCGCTCATCGACGGCCGGCATCGAGCCCACGCTTCCCCACCACGGGAACCCCGTTGTCGTAGCCAGTCCGTCGATCTCCGGATGAGCGGAAATGTAGCTGTCCACCGCTTCCACAGCCAACCCGATCTCTAGCGCCGTGGTGGTGAATCGCGTCACGACTTCGATACCCGGGTACTCCGCGAACTTCGCAAGCATCCCATCGTAGCGTTGGTCAAGGTTAGGGTGCCCGACGAATACCTGAAAGATCGAAACCTTACCCTTCCCATCGAGCGCCTCCGCAAGCTCCTCGGCCACAATCTGTCCAAGCTCGAAGTCGGGCGTGCCGTAGTAGATCACCCGCTTGCTGTCCGGGCAGTCCGAGTCCCACGTTACGACCGGGATGCCCGCGTCGTAGGCCTGCTGAATAATCGGCTGCATAGCCTCAGCGCTACTAACTGAGACAGCAATCGCGTCAACGCCTCGGTTCACGAGGTCTTCCACGACACGCGCTGCTTCGTACCCTTCATCCGCCACGGGCCCCATGTAGACCAACTTCACGCCAAGTTCCGCCGCCGCGGTCTCCGCTCCGGCCTTAGTGGCAAAGAACACGGGATTGTCCAGAGACTTCGGAACCACGGCGATCTCTAGTTTCTCGACAGCAATCGCTGCAACGCCCATACCCAACAAACAAATCAGAAAAACCGCAACCAGTTTCTTCATTGTAATCTTGTCTCCTTTCATTGAGTCCTTCCTGCTTGTTCTTCTTACTTACCACGCCCACCTACGGGTTACTGAGTTTGTACGTTCCCTATTCGATCACCTCCCTGTGTCAAGTGAAGAGGCAGCTAAACACTCACATGCTCCGGTCATATCAACCCTGTCGCAAAACTGCGGACGACTCACGAACCCGCAATTCGCACTCCAAACGGACTTGCACCGGGGGTGTGCTGTCCCCCTCGATCCGTTTTACAAGCATCTCCGCCGCCTTGTACCCCATCTCAAACGGTTGTTGAGCAACCGATG
>Ga0315541_1003454_pt1 | contig 12176 bp, 7 predicted proteins | sample SalMarSW160190MG_FD_203095 | JGI IMG/M metagenome (GOLD analysis project Ga0315541, IMG submission 203095) | Salt marsh sediment microbial communities from the Plum Island Ecosystem LTER, Massachusetts, United States - Salt Marsh Sediment SW1601-190 ...
CTGGCCGAATAGGCTTTTATAGATGTAGGGCTGTCCGATGCGTACTTCATGACGTTCACATCGCTGCACATAATCCTTGAACATTTCAGGGAATCGATTCTTGAACTCCAGAGCTATTCCCTTACCCATTATCCCAACACAGTTTATGGTGTTGACAAGGGTTTGCGCCTTAGATTTCAATATATCGCCCACTAGAATCTTCATATCGGTCTCTTAGAAGAATATATCACTTTTAATACATACGGTCAATCCCATCCTGAGTTTCTTAAGAGCATCGAGAGCTGTCTGATTTGCTATGTAGGCACCCAAAATGTATTTAGGGTCTACCTTGTCCGGCACAAGAACTTCCGCGCACTTGACAGACTTATGTGCCCACTCCTCATATTCATTTTCTGAATGTGTCCAATATCGGGCAAAAAGCTTATTTTCGTCTATTGCAGCCAGTCCCTCTTCTACGGGATAAAAACGAACATAGTCGCTTGAAGCATTTCTGTCGGCAATTATGACTTCAGGTAAATCTATGACTTCTGGATTTATACGAAGTACACATATTTCAGCGTTTTGATCTCTGCGTTTGCTTAGCATTGGATTATGGGGATCGAAATAGAGATTAGCATAATCGTGTAGTTTCTTCTTAGTTCCAGGAATTTTCTTTCTCCTACGCTTATCTTGAATTTCTTGCATAGCGACGGAAAGATGAGGCAGTTTCATTGAAAGGTTATAGGATAGTATCCCGTACTCCATTATGGATGGCACATTGACGATTGGTGTAATGAGGTATAATTCTTTTACGTCAGAACGATCCATTATCGTTTTTCCTAAAATTGCTTCACACCTTATGCTGCAAAGTACACAGAAATAATTAAAAATCAATAAAATTAAAATTCCTCTATGAAGTAATCGCCGTCCCGTCGGACGGAACATAAAATGGCCTGGCGGGCGATGCCTACCAGGCCGTTTACCGGTTAACCGCTGTCCGCCGCAGGCCAAAGGCGATCCGGCGGCTCTCCCAACAGTTAATTAGTCAATTATATTATATACTATCGAACGTCAATTTTCAAGCAAAAATCGTCGTAAGACCTGAGATTGCCGCGTGATTCTACGAATCACTCGCAATGACAGCTTAACGTTTCTAATTCTGTTCAGCGGCAAATAATCATTAATCAATCGACAATAGTAAATCGAAAATCGTAAATCATAAATCAGCGTACTGCTGCCTGAGCCGCGGCGAGTCTTGCTATCGGGACCCGGAACGGTGAGCATGAGACGTAATTCATGCCGACACGGTGGCAGAAGTCGATACTACTCGGTTCGCCGCCGTGCTCGCCGCAGATGCCGACCTTCAATTTCTTTTTGGTCTTGCGGCCGAGCTTCGTGCCCATTTCGACGAGCTTGCCGACACCTGTCTGGTCGAGCTGCTGGAACGGGTCGGAGGCGTAAATGCCCTTATTGACATATTCGCCGAGGAACGCGCCCGCATCGTCTCGCGAGAAGCCCATCGTCATCTGAGTCAGGTCGTTTGTGCCGAAGCTGAAGAACTCGGCCTCGGTGGCGACTTCGTCAGCGGTCAGGGCGGCCCTCGGGACCTCGATCATTGTGCCGATCATGTACTTGATTCTGGCTTTCTTCTCTTTGAAGACCTGCTTGACCTCGGCCACGATTTCGTCTTTGACCAGCTTCAATTCCTTGACTGTGCCGACGAGCGGGACCATGATTTCGGGCAGTACTACCTTGCCTGTTTTCTTGACGTTCAGCGCTGCCTCGATAATGGCTCTCGCCTGCATTCTGGCGATTGCGGGATAGGTAATCGACAAACGGCATCCGCGGTGGCCGAGCATCGGGTTGAACTCGTGCAACTGTTCGACCTTTGCCTTGACGACGGCGGGTTTGACCTTGAGTCTCTTTGCCATCTCCGCCTGGCTCTTTGCATCCTGCGGCAGGAACTCGTGCAGCGGCGGATCGAGCAGACGAATCGTAACAGGCAGTCCGGCCATGGCCTTGAAGATGCCTTCGAAGTCACTTCGCTGGTAAGGCAGCAGCTTCTTCAATGCGCCTTCGAACTGCTTCTTGGCGGTTGCGTATTCCTTTTCGATTGCCTTTTGCTCTTTAGCGGTTGGGGCGGCTTCGACTTTTGCGAGCATCAGGGCATAATCGTCGGCGGCGAGAATCATCTGCCGGACGGGCCATATACGGTCGCCTTCGAAGAACATGTGTTCGGTTCTTGTAAGGCCGATGCCTTCGGCGCCGAAATCTCTGGCACGCTTGGAATCTTCCGGCGTGTCGGCGTTAGTGCGGACGCCCAGCTTGCGGACGCTATCGCAAATCTGCAGGAACTTGCCGAAGTCGCCGCTCAAAGTCGGCTCGACGGTAGCTAATTGCCCCGTCATCACTTCACCTGATGAGCCGTCGAGACTCATCCAGTCGCCTTCTTTGATGGTTAGTTTGCCAACGGTGAGTTTCTTCGTTTTGTAGTTGATATTCAGTGCGCTGACACCTGCTACGCAGCATTTGCCCATTCCGCGTGCGACGACGGCAGCGTGGCTTGTCATTCCGCCGCGGGCAGTCAAAATGCCGACCGCAGCGTCCATGCCGCCGATGTCTTCGGGGCTTGTTTCTATCCGGACGAGGACGACCTTCTTGCCCTTGGCGTTCCACGCTTCGGCGGTATCGGCAGTGAATACGACTTGGCCGACGGCGGCGCCGGGCGAGGCCGGAAGGCCCTTGGCGATTACATTACGTTTGGCTTTCGGATCGAAGTGCGGGTGCAGCAGGCGATCCAACTGCTCGGGCGTGACACGGGTGACGGCTTCCTTTTTGGTAATTAGTCTTTCGGCGACCATGTCCACGGCGTTCTTGACGGCTGCTTCGGCGGTTCGCTTGCCGGTACGCGTCTGGAGGATATAGAGCACCTTGTTCTGGATGGTGAATTCCATGTCCTGCATGTCTTTGTAGTGCTTCTCCAGCCGGGTCATCAGGGCGGTGAGCTGCTTGTAAGCTTTGGGCATTACCCTGGCCAGCTTTTTCAGCGGAACCGGCGTTCTGATTCCGGCGACAACGTCCTCGCCCTGGGCGTTCATGAGGAACTCGCCGTAGAATTCTTTCTTGCCGGTACTGGGATTGCGGGTGAAGCAGACGCCCGTGCCGCAATCGGAGCCCATGTTGCCGAAGACCATCGCCTGGACGTTGACGGCGGTGCCGAGAAGGCCGGTGATTTTGTTGAGCTGGCGATACTTGACCGCTCGGGCGATATTCCACGAGCCGAAGACGGCGTTGATGGCGTGGGTGAGCTGGAGTTTGCCGTCCTGCGGGAAGAGTTCGCCGACGTGCTTTTTGTAGACGGCTTTGTATTTGGCGACGACGTCTTTTAGCTGCTTGGCGCTGAGTTTGTTGTCGAGCTGGACGCCGGCTTTTTCCTTGGCGGCGTGAATTACCTCTTCGAAATATTCGTGGCTGCAGCCCATGACTACGTCGCCGAACATGTCGATGAACCGGCGATAAATATCGTACGCAAACCGCGGATTCCCCGTCTTCTTGATGATCCCCTCAATCACGTCATCATTCAGCCCCAAATTAAGCACAGTATCCATCATTCCAGGCATCGATACGGCTGCCCCGCTTCTTACGCTTACTAGCAGGGGCTGGTTCGGGTCGCCGAGCTTGGCGTTCATGGCTTTTTCGAGCTTTGCGAGGTTCTTATCGACTTCCTCGGCAAGCCCTTTCGGCCATTTTCCCTTGGATTTATGATATTCATCACACACTTTCGTAGCGATAGTAAATCCCGCCGGCACAGGCACACCGAGGCTCGTCATCTCAGCGAGATTCGCCCCTTTACCGCCCAGCAGCACTTTCATCTTAGCATTGCCTTCGGCTTTTCCGCCGCCGAAGAAGTAAACTCGTTTTTCTGACATTCTAAAGTTCTCCTACTAACATTAAAGTTGACTCAAAAACGCTTTATATATGATAATTTCACACGCATGTCAATCCTTAAAAATAGCAATTTCCTGTAGCGTGGTGCGGACTGCGTACTCCGTAAGGAATCCCGAGGACTGCGGATGGCGTGATTCAAACTGGCACCGCAAGGGTGCGGGTTAAACTATCTTAGTTAGGTGTTCTGCGTTCTAAGCTTCAGAGTTTTCCAAAATCGATCGAATCGCGGCTGCAAGCTCATCGGCCTTTTGCGAGCCTATAAGCAGTTTTTTGCCGCTGCTCAATACAAGCTGCACGCTTTTATTGCCGCTTACGTTATACGCCTTACCATTTCTCAAGCTGCATCTAATCCCCCAGCCGCCATATTCCCGTATAGGTTTATACTGCCGGGCGTAATATTCGCTCAAATCTTCCGGCCCAAATCGCTTGGAATGGATGTGGAAAGGAACATAACGTACATACAAACCGTCCGGGCGGACCTCGGTTTCCAGCTTCAAAAGTAAAAAAAGGGCCGTGACAGCTATCGGCACACCGATCCCGAAAATTACGGCCAGAAAAATCTCCCATGTCTCCGGCGAGCTTTGCCCGGAAAACTCTTTTCTTAATGCAAAAACGCTAATCACCACCGACAGGCCCATAGAAAGATAAACCAGCCAGCACAGCCATAAGCTAAACCTTTGCTCTTCTCGAAAAATATCGTCTTCTGCCTTCTGTATTCTGTCTCCTTTGTTTTGTATTCTCATTTTACTTTATCGTCCAGCCGCCGGGGCGGCGATTAATTCAATTTTGCTTTCACTTAAGTCGATGGATCTGTTGTTATATAATCGTTGAAGGAAATTATTTGGCGTATTTAATCCCTTATTCACCGGCCTTTCTATTTTCGCCTTTTTCAGCCAATTTGCGGTTTACTAAAATATCTCTGTTGGAGTGCTGACCTCTCATAGACTTAAGAATAGCACTTTTTGGTTAACAAATCAAAATCCGGTTTGGAAATTTTCTTGAAATTCAACCCGCACCAGTGGTGCGGGCTAAAATGGATAAAAATCACTTAAAAAATAACGTTAGCCCCTTGTAATGCAAGGGGTCAATATATAAAATGCATCAATATGGCGAGAATGATTGGATTTATGGCGACGTGGACTACCTATGGTACATGGTTGCAAGGGAATAAAAAAGGTTATGTCAAAGATGGAATCACCGTCAAAGCAAATCCGGTATTAGAAAAATACAACGAAGAATCACTCAAATACGAGAAAATCAAAATCCCAAAACTTCTTCGCGAAATGGTCAAGAACGCAATCCTTAAAGAAGCGGCAGAAATCGGGCATAAAGTATACGCGATAACAATATACAGTAACCATGTGCACATTGTCGTCGGCAGTATTGGCGTAACTTGTGGATATTCCGTAGGACGATTCAAAAAGGCGGCGACAATTGCGTTAAGAAAATATGGATTTGAAGACAAAGTATGGACAGAAGGTTTTGATAAAAAGATTTTGTTATCATCAGCATGAATTAGAAACGAAAATCAAATACGTCCAGAAACACGAAGACAAAAGTAAAAGTTAGCCCCCTGCACCGTAGGGGGTATTCCTATCATTCCGTAGGGAGTAATAATGTAGAAATTCTTGCGATTTTCGTAGAAATATGATATTGTATTAGAATTATATTTCGTGCAATGCTCAACGGGAATATTGGATATGCATAGGCGAGGGCATTTTGCCTTTCGCCTGCGTTTTGAGAGGAGCTGATCATGTCAAAGAAAATATCACAGGTCCCAGCCGGAATTGAGATCTCAAAAGGACGGATTAACATAAAGATGCTGTTTCTTATAACGGCCGTGATTATGACGGTCTCGATCTCTTCGCAGGCCCAGCCTCTCGACTGGCATGAAATATCCGGTTACGTAACTTATGGAGGTTCCGGCTTTTCAGGTGTGATGGTTACGGCCGTCGGTACAGGCGACTTTACCGGATATTTGGGGTTGGATTTTACAAATTTTTCTGGATATTACAATTTACTTGTGCCGGATGGCTTCGCGGGGACTGTCGAACCCTTTAAGGACGGATATACGTTCGATCCTACCTCGAGATTCTACCCGAACGTTGAATCGGATCAGACGAATCAGAACTTTGCTGCATCTAACGGCGGACCGCCTCCTCCTCCTTCGATTGTTGTCGAATCTCCGAATGGCAGCGAGAGCTGGCAGCGCGGGACATCACACAATATCATCTGGAATTCGTTCGGCGACGTCGGCTCTGGTGTTAAAATTGAATTGTTCAAAGGCGGCGTGATGAATCTGAAGATAACCAGTTCCACTTCCAATGATGGTTCATACGTCTGGTCTATTCCATCGAATCAGGCAATCGGTTCCGATTATAGAATCAAGATTACATCGACGACAAATTCCTCGTATTATGATTATAGTAATAATGATTTTTCCATCGCCGGACAGGCGAGTATCACCGTCACATCTCCGAATGGCGGCGAGAGCTGGCAGCGGGGGACATCACACAATATCACCTGGGATTCGTTTGGCGACGTCGGCCCTGATGTCAGGATTGATTTGTACAAAGGCGGAGTGTTAAATTTGAAGATAATCAGCTCTACTCCCAATAATGGATCCTACGGCTGGTCGATTCCATTGGATCAAACCATAGATTCTGATTATTTGATAAAGATAGCATCCGCATCAAATCCTGCCCTTTTTGATGAAAGCGACGACTATTTCTCCATTGATGAAGTCTCTCCGATATTATTTGAAGATTCATTCAAATCACTAAAGGTCGATCTTGAAAAATGGTCAGTGGTTGATGGTGTCATAGTTGACGATATGGGTATTGGCGAGCCTTCGCCTGATTATTCACTACGATTAAACGGCCACCCGACAGGTGGTGACTCAATCGAATCGATAGTGATAGACCTTTCGTCCTATTCAAGTGCGGCGTTAACTTATTACTTCCAGCGGACGGGAGCCGGTAATTCTCCGGAACAAGGAGAAGATCTGGTAATAGAATACTATGACGGCCTTAGTTGGGTGGAGCTGGATTACCAGCCCGGTAATGGTCCCGACATGGACTATTATGAGCAAGTTATTATTGAGCTGCCTCCTGATGCGCTTCACGCAGGATTTCAGCTCCGGTTTTGGAATAATGGGACTTCACATGATACCCAGAAATACGACGACTGGTTCGTAGATGACATTAAAATTGAAGTAACTGAAGAAGTCGAGGATGACGATATTGTTTATCCCGTAAAGTTGATCGCTGACGATGGTGATCCTAGCGACTGGCTTGGTAGAAGGGTCTCGATTAGCGGCAAATACGCAATAGCCGGAGCCCTTCGTGATAATGACGATCGCGGCTCAGCGTATATATTCGAGCGTACCGCTACGGATTGGGTACAGCAGACGAAACTAACAGCGTCATCCCCGGCAGCAGGGGATCAATTTGGCAGCGCTGTCTCTATTAGCGGCGACAATGCAATCGTCGGAGCGGATCGTAATGACTACAACGGATCATGGTCCGGTGCGGCGTATGTTTTCCAGCGTACAAATACGGGATGGATACAGCGGGACATGCTGGTTCCGTCGGACGGAAGAACAGGCGACCGCTTCGGTTGTGCTGTGTCAATTAGCGGCAACTATGCAATTATTGGAGCATATTGGGATGATGACAAAGGAACAAGCTCCGGGTCAGCATATATATTCAGGCAAGATGTCACGGACTGGGTTCAGGAGGCCAAGCTGACAGCTTCGGATGGATCAAATGACGATTGGTTCGGCTACGCTGTGTCTATCAGTGGTAACTACGCCATCGTGGGCTCGGTTCTCGATAATGACAATGGAACCAACCGCGGCTCCGCGTATATATTCAGGCGTGACGGTTTAAATTGGATCCAGCAGTCCAAACTTGTCGCCGAAGATGGACAAGCCGGAGATGAGTTTGGGGGATCGGTTTGCCTTAAAGGCAACTACGCCGTAATTGGAGCCATCGGGAATGATGATATCGGGGAAGATGCCGGAGCGGCATATATCTTTGAAAGACAAGGTAATGATTGGATACAGCAGGCCAGGCTGATTCCTTTCGATGGAGCTGGCGGAGATCACTTCGGAAACTCGGTATCAATCGATGGTAACTATGCAGTAGTGGCGGCACATCTTGATGCCGACATGGGGGCGGAATCCGGCTCTGCATATATATTCAAGCGCGAAGGTCAAAATTGGGCCCAGCAGGCCAAGCTGACCGCCCCGGATGGGAATCAGAACGATTTCTTTGGCCAGGGAGTCTCTATCGATAGTAGCTATGTTATCATTGGTGCACCTTACGATGATGATAGCGGGAACAATTCGGGATCTGTATATGTATTCAGGCGTATCGGTACAATGTGGATGCCATAAGCGAAACTGCTCGAATCGGGCCTTTCAAAATGGTGCGGTATAAAACGAAAGGTTTATAGAGCATCAATTTTCTCCTCACAAGGCGGGATTTTACTGCGGCTGACAGCTAAGAATGAGTTTTTTGAAAAAATCCTTTCCATTGGCTTCGGAAATGTTGTATCATCATTGGCTTTATTGGAAATTGTAAACTGGCTTTTTGGAGACTTAAAAGTGGCTAATACCGGCGATATTCGGAATATTATTCTTTTAGGGCACGGCGGGAGCGGAAAAACGTCTCTGGCAGAGGCGATGCTGCATAAAACCGGGGCGACAAACCGGCTCGGAAGCGTCGACGACAAGACGAGCACCTGCGACTTCTACGACGAGGAAAAAGAGCACCAGCATTCGATACAATCGGCGACGGTTCATGCCAAGCACGCCGGCAAGCTGATAAATATCATAGATACGCCGGGCTATCCGGATTTTGTCGGCCCGTCCATCAAAGCGATACCGGCGGCCGAGACGGCCGTGCTGGTCATTAGTGCCTCGGCCGGAATTGAGACCAACACCCGGAAAATGGCCGAATTGACCGCAAAGGTCGGTATGCCGCGGATTATTGTCATAAATAAAATGGATGCCGAGAATGTGATCTTTTCGGAATTGATAAAAAATATTCAGGAAACTTTCGGTCCGCAATGCCGATGTGCGAATCTTCCCGGTGCGGACAAGGCATCCGTGATCGACTGCATCGAAAACGAGAGCGGCGAATCGCCCCTGATGAACGTTGCCGAGGCCCATACCGAGCTGATCGAAAGCGTTATCGAAGCTGACGATGAGCTGATGGAAAGCTACCTTGGCGGCGAGGAAATTTCGGCCGAGAAAATCGCTTCGGTTTTTGTGGAGGCCCTGAAAGCCGGGACGCTCATTCCGATAATCTTCACCAATGCCCGCCGGGATGTGGGGATTAAGGAGCTTCTGGATATTATTGTGAAATATACCCCGTCGCCTCTGCAGGCAAAACCCGTTCAGCTCAAGGACGGCGAGAACTTGACGGAGCTGACCCCCGACGCCGCCGGTCCGCTGGTAGGTCTGGTTTTTCGTGTGGGATTCGATCCGCGATCGAATATGAAGTACTCCTCTGTCCGAATCTTCAGCGGCACGATCAAGTCGGACACCAACATGCTGCGCAACAGCGAGAAGAAGGGCATTCGCCCGGGCCATATTCTGAAATCTCAGGGCGGCGAAAATGAACCCGTCGATGCGGGCGTCGCCGGTGACATCGTGACCCTGGCCAAGGTCGAGGAGTTGAGAGTCGATGACCTTGTGCACGACGGCAAAGTTGCCGGCAGAATTGAGATGCCGGCTGTGCCCGAGCCGATGTATTCATTGGCGCTCGAACCGGCCACAAGAGGGGACGAGCAGAAAATCAGCGCCGCTCTTGAAAAATTATGCGAAGAGGACCCATGCTTTAAGGTCACGCATGACCAGCAGACTAAAGAGCTGGTCGCAAGCGGCCTTGGCGAACTGCATCTGCGGGTTACGCTCGAAAAGATGAAAAACCAATTCAAGCTGTCGATCATTACGAAAGAGCCGAAGATTCCTTATCGCGAGACGATTACCGCCAAGGCCGAGGGTCACTACCGGCATAAAAAGCAGAGCGGCGGCGCGGGACAATTCGGCGAGGTTTACCTTCGGGTCGAGCCGGCCGAGCGCAACTCGGATCCGCCGCTGCTGTATAGCTGGGACATCTTCGGCGGCTCAATCCCCGGACAGTATGAGCCGGCAGTCCTCAAGGGAGTCAACGAGATCATGCAGAACGGCGTCGTCGCGGGCTTCCCGATGCAGGACATCGCCGTTTCCGTCTATGACGGCAAACATCACCCGGTCGACTCGAAAGAGGTTGCGTTTCGTGCCGCGGGCAAGGGTGCGTTCGTCGATGCGCTGCAGAAAGCAAAAGCCGTCCTGCTTGAGCCGATCGTCAATATAGAAGTCACCATCCCCGCAGAGAACGTTGGCGATATCACGGGCGACCTGGCTTCCAAACGCGGCAGGGTCCAGGGCCAGGATGTGCTGCCCGGCAATTTCATCGTCATCATGGCGCAGGTCCCGCTCTCGGAAGTCACGCAGTACAACAGCCAGTTGAAAAGCGTGACAGGCGGCCGCGGCAGCTACTCGATGACGCTCAGCCATTACGAGCTGGTGCCCCCAAACGTCCAGCAGCAGATCGTCGCCCAATACGCGAAGAAAAAAGAGGAAGATTAGGCCCGCGCAATATACAACGGCCGGCTGCTCGTCGGGGTTCCGATACTCATCGATTAGTAGGTCGGTTCCTATCGAAGTTTGTGCATTTGGTCGGGAGATAATCAGCATGTCGTCTAAAGTACTGATCGAAGTCTGTTGTGGTTCGGTAGATGATGCCGTTGAGGCCGAAAGAGGCGGTGCTGATCGTATCGAGTTGAATTCTGCGATATTCCTCGGGGGTTTGACGCCATCGCTGGGTTCGATCATCGAAGCAAAGAAGAGATTGAATATCCCCGTAATGGTAATGATTCGCCCGAGAGCAGGCGGATTTTGCTATACGCAGGCGGAAATGGCGGTAATGCAGCACGATGCGAAACTGGCCGTCGAGCATGATGTTGACGGCCTGGTCTTCGGGATACTCACCCCCGTCGGCTCGGTCGACGTAGAGCGCTGTAAGCGGATCATCGAAATCGCCCGGGGCCGGCAAACCGTATTTCATCGGGCTTTCGACGTAATCCCTGACCCACTGAAAGCGCTCGATCAGTTAGTAGATCTTGGTTTTACCCGTGTTCTGACCAGTGGCCAGGAAAAAACCGCGCCCGAAGGCATCGAACTTATCAAAAAACTGATCGTTTATGCCGGCGACAGAATCGAAATTCTGCCGGGCAGCGGGCTTCGACCCCATAATATCCGGGCATTCGTGGAACAGACAAAAGCAACGCAGGTCCATTTCTCGGCGTTTGGGCAAAGGCTCGATTCGTCGATGCAGCATCGACTGCACATCACTTTTAGCAGTGCACTTCGGCCGGCCGAGGATCGATATGATCTTATAGACCGCAACATCATTAAGTCGGTTTTCGAACTGTTGGGTCGTTAGTCCCGGCAGCGTCAGACTATTGAAAATATCCATTTGAACAGAAAGTTTTACGAGCAAACTTTCCTTTTCTGAATATAAGATATACCAAACAGACCATATAGATTGGATGTGCTATAATACGACAAGCAATTACCTCAGTTTTTCTCTCGTATATTTAACATTTCAAGTCAGTACTGTCCCGTTATAAGTCGAATAACAATAATTGGTTACGTAAATGGCTCTTTGAAAAGTTGTTGAAATCCGCAGAAAACAGGCTTTTTACGGGTGTTTTCTCGAAAAGCATAACACCTATAACTTGCAGAATTTCGTACATGCTGACTTCCAACGCGAGTTCTTTTTTCAGAATAGCTACCAATACATAAACGCTGATGGCGATCCACACCTGCGTTTTGACTGCGTTGGGTGTAGTGCCATAAAAAGCTTTGATCCGAAGATGTTGCTTGATCCATTTGAAAAATAATTCGATCTGCCAGCGGAACTTGTACAGCCGAGCAATCGTCCAGGGCGACAGATTGAAGTTGTTGGTCAGGAACAGAAAACGTTTGTCCAATTCGGTATCGACGTAGTGGATTCGTCGCAGGAGTTCGGGATAATATGCTGAGCTTTTCGGGCCGGTCAAACGAATTGCTTGATCGCTGCGTAAGCCTCGGCTTTTGTCCACCGGACAGGAAGCCCGACGTGTAAAAGCCAGATTGTTTTTGGCGCGGGTGACAAAGAATGATTGCTGTTGATGAATATGGTACAAACGCTGAA
>Ga0315541_1003455_pt1 | contig 12175 bp, 11 predicted proteins | sample SalMarSW160190MG_FD_203095 | JGI IMG/M metagenome (GOLD analysis project Ga0315541, IMG submission 203095) | Salt marsh sediment microbial communities from the Plum Island Ecosystem LTER, Massachusetts, United States - Salt Marsh Sediment SW1601-190 ...
ATCGGCCCGATGCCCCCGCCCTGAAGAGGGAATGGAACCTTCTGCTGGACAACCGCTGGGCTTCGCAACTGGGCATCGAGGAAGGCGATCGTCTCACCGCACGGGAGTTCTGCTCCCGGTTGCGCGGTGCCATGGCCGGCATCACGGACGTCTACCGCGAGATACCGGCCGAGCGGACGGCCTTGCGGGCCGCGAACCTGGAGAAAGGGATCGAAAAGGTGCTGGGGACGGGGGCGCACCCCCACAGCCCTTGAAGGGAATCGGACCTGCCGCCACGCCTCGCAGAGAGGGCCGGCGCCCTGGTGCCGGGCATCAACGGGATATTCTCCTACGAGTCCTCGAACGCCCTCTACTACATGGACGACGGCAACGCCGGGAACAACGAGGCGGGCATGTACTCGTCCGTGCTCCACGTCTTCGCGCTCAACGCCCTCAAGAAGTCGGGATTCTGACCGGGCGGCACCGACCCTTGCGCCAGGCAGGTGGGCCGCGTATCATCGCGCCCACGCACGCAGGGCCAGCTTCTCAGCCAATCCCCAAGGCAAAGATGGAATGAGATTCTTCGACTGCAATTGCTTCATCGGGCTGCCGATGAACGGCGCCCTCAAGCCCGTGCCCACGGCGGATGAGCTGCTCCGCTGGCTGGACCGGGCCGGCGTTGAACGCGCCCTGGTGTGGCACGTCGCCCAGAGGGATTACGCCGTGCCGACGGGGAACCGGCTGCTGGCGGAAGCCATCGCGGGCCGTCACGATAGACTGACGGGCTGTTGGAGCATTATGCCCAACCAGTGCGGCGAACTGCCCGAGCCGGACGAATTCTGCGAGCAGATGGCAGCGGCCAACGTCCGCGCGCTGACGGCCTTCCCGAGCCTGCAGCACTTCCTGTTGCGGGGTGAATCGTGCGGGCCGATGCTCCAGACGATGATCGAGCGCCGCATCCCCATGATCCTGCCCGTTACGAGGGGCGTGGGGTGGGACGGCACTTACCACCTGCTGGCGGAGTTCCCGGAGCTGGTGTGCATCCTGAGCAACGTGAACACCTGGGCGACGGTGCGCATGTTCCTCCCGCTGCTCGGGAAGTACGCACACGTCCACCTGGACATCAGCGAGTACATCCTGGACGGTGGCATTGAACTGGTCGCCGAGCGCTTCGGAACGGGCAGAATGCTGTTCGGCACGGCCTTTCCCGGACGTGGGCACGGCGGTCCGATGCTGGCCGTGAGACACGCAGACATACCCGAAGAAGCGAAGCAAGCCATCGCCGCCGAGAATCTGGAGAGGATACTGGCGGGGGCGCGGCTTTGACGCAAACCGCCCACCTGCCGCATGACGGCCAGGCCATGGAAGCTCAAACGCCGATTAGACCCGATTCGTCGATCGCCGCCGAGTTCTGGAAGGACGGGCGAAGCGAATCTTGCCCCGTCTATGACATGCACGCCCACCCCGGACCGTGCAAGTACACGTGCGTGCCGCGGTCCGAGCCGGCCGACATGGTGCAAGCCATGGACGCCGCGGGGATACGGCTCGTCTGCATCTCCCATCAGGCGGGGCTCTTCGGACCGGACCTGGGCAACGGGCCTGCGGTCGAGGCCGTCCGCCAGTTTCCGGACCGCTTCCGCGCTTACCTCTCCGCCAATCCGCATTACCCGGCCGCGCTCGAGCGGGAACTGGCCGAGTTCGACGACATGCGCGACGTGTACGTCGGCCTGAAATTCCTGCCCGACTATCACGAGGTGAAGATCAGCGATGGGCGCTACCGGCGGGCGCTGGAGTTCGCCGAGGCGCGGGGTTTGCTGCTGCTGTCCCACACGTACGGCGGCAGCCGATTCAACGGCGCCGCCGAGGTGCGCCACGTGGCTGAGAACTACCCCAACATCAGGCTGCTGATGGCCCACTGCCTGAAGAACAACTGGCGCGAGGCCGCCGCCATTGCACGCGAGTACCCTCACGCCTACCTCGATCTGACCGGTGTGCTTGGCCAGTGGGGCGCGGTCGAGCTCCTGTGCGAAGAAGCCGGAAGCGAGAAAGTTCTGTTTGGCACGGATGCCCCCCTCTACAGCCAGCGCGAGGCGATCGGGCAACTGCTGTCCGCCGACATAGCGGACGCCGACATCTACAACATCTGCCATCGCAACGCCGAGGCGCTCCTGGGGCTGTGAACGCCCCAAGTGTCGCTCGATCCGGATCCTCCGAGAAACGGAGAGGCCGATGCCGTCAGCCAGACCCAACCTGCTGTTCATGATGACGGACCATCAACGCTACGACAGCTTCGGCATGATGCAGTGTGGCGTCGAGGTCGCGCCGAACCTGAACCGCCTGGCCTCGCAGAGCTGCTTCTTCGAGCGAACCTACAACACGGCACCGTTGTGCGTCCCGACGCGCACGGCCCTGTTCACTGGCAAGTGTCCCTTTCACACGGGCGTGGTGAACAACGACTTCGAAGGCGTCACGGCCCAGGACCACAAGCCGTTCCAGCAGTACCTCGCGGAAGCCGGCTATGACGTCGCGCACGTGGGGATCGACCACGTCAAGGTCAAGCCCCCTTACCGCGAGCGCGTGCCCTTCGTCCTGTGGGTCAGCAACGCGGAGCACCGGCGCTACCTGAAGGAGCACGTCGAGGGCGAGCCGTACCCGGATCCGCATCTGTTCTCGAAGGAGATCACCGAGATTCAGCAGGGCGAACCGGTCCGCCGTCGCTTCTCCAGCACGACGACCGCCGCCTGGCCCCACGCTGTGGAGCATTCTCTGGACAGCTACTGGTGTCGGCGGGCCGTGGAGTTCCTGGAGCGGCCTCACGAGCGGCCGTTCGCCCTCTTCCTGTTTCTGTGGGCGCCCCACCCTCCCCTTCGTGTTCCCGAGCCGTACGCGTCCATGTTCGACCCAGGCGACGTCGAGCTGCCGCCGAACGTGGGGCAGACGGCCGATGGCGAGCCCGCCAACCGCCGCAAAGGCATCGCCGGGCAACTGGGAGAAGGCGTCAGCATGGACGAATGGCGCAGAGTGTGGGCGGCGCATCTCGGCCTGGTGAACCTGGCCGACGCCGGCATCGGCACCGTGCTGGAGGCGCTGGACTCGGCCGGCCACTCGAAAGACACCATCGTCGCATTCACGGTCGACCACGGTGACTTTCTGGGCCAGCACCGGATGTACCAGAAATTCGAGATGTACGAGCCTGCGATCCGGATGCCCCTTCTCGTTCGACTGCCCGGCGCCGAGGCCCACGCCTTCGACACGCCCGTCTCGCATCTGGACATTGTGCCGACGCTGATGGCGCTGATGGAGATGGACGCGCCCGGTGACCTGGAAGGCGCTTCTCTCGCCGACAGCGTCAGTCAGGGGACGACCCCGCCGAGCCGGCCGGTGTTCTGCGAGTTCTGTGGCAGCCGCAGCAGGGACATCAACCGCCGCGCCGTCATCACGCACCGGTGGAAGTACGTGTACGACCCGGAGGACGCGCCCGAGCTGTACGACCTGCGCACGGACCCCCTGGAAATGACGAACCTGGCGGCCGATCCGCGCTATGCCGAAACGATCCACCAGCTCCACGCCGAGGCCAAGGCCTGGGCCGAGAGATGCGGCGACTGGGTCGAGTTCTAGTGGTCACGCAGTCACGAGTTGGACCGACGCCCTTGCGGCCTGGAGGAACCAGACGTATGGCCGAGAGACTTTCATCCCGCGAACGAATGCTGGCGGCGCTCGAATGCCGGGAGCCGGACTACGTTCCCTGCTGCTTCAGCGCCTTCCAGATTCTGCGGCAGAAGTGTAAAGACCAGCTCGAGTACGTCGAGAAGCAGCTTGAGATGGGCCTCGACGCGATGGCGCAGATCCAGACCCCTTCGGTGCGCTTCGACCCACGCGTGAGCACGCGCGAATGGCGCGAAGACGACCCGCAGCAGCCCTATCCGCTCCTGCACAAGGTCTACGAGACTCCGGCCGGCCCTCTGCGCACGTGCGTGAGCATGAGCGAGGACTGGCCCTGGGGCGAGCACGTGCCCCTGATGGACGACTTCCTGATCCCGCGCTCGCGCAAGTTCCTCGTGACCCCGGAGGACAACCTGGAGGCGCTGCGGTATCTCCTGGCGCCGCCGACGGACGATGACGTGCGCGCCTTGCGGGAATCCGCAGAGCGCGTGAAGGCATGGGCGGCCGAGCGCGAGCTGCCGGTCATTGCGTTCTACGGGATGGTGGGCGACCTGGCCGCGTGGCTCTGCGGCATCCAGGAGCTCATGATGATGACGGTGGACGCGCCGGACTTCGTCCACCAGGTCCTGGCCCTCATCGAAGAGTGGAACCGGCAGCGGATGGAGCTGGTCCTGGAGCAAGGAGTGGACGTGTTCGTCCGGCGTGCGTGGTACGAGAACGCGGATTTCTGGTCGCCGACCCTGTACGGCGAATACCTCCTGCCCGGGCTGCGACGCGACGCTGAGCTCGCGCACGCGGCGGGCGCCAGGTTCGGTTACCTGATGAGCTGCTCCCTGATGCCTCTGCTCGACGCGATGCTGGAGGCCGGCGTCGACGTGCTGCTCGGCGTGGACCCGGCGCAGGATAGGACCATGGACCTGAGCGCCCTGAAGGATAAGGCCGACGGGAAGATGTGCCTGTGGGGAGGCGTCTGCGGTTACCTGACCGTCGAGTGCGGCACGCCGGAGGAGATCAGTGCCCAGGTGCGGGACGCAATCCGCATCCTGGGCCCCGGCGGCGGGCTCATCCTGGCACCGGTGACGAACATCCGCGAAGACACCCCGCAGGCCTGGCGGAACGTGGAAGCACTGATCGAAGCCTGGCGACGCATGCGCGACTACCCGATCAACGCGGGCTGAACAGCAGGCTCAGAGCCGGCGTACGTGACCTGAGCGGTTCCTTGAACTCTGACGGGACAAGGTGACATGGGACACAGCAACTGTCAGGAGTGGGCGACGCGGGCGCGAGCCGTCATGCCATTTGGCAGCAGCACCTGCTCCAAGTCCCCCAGGTATCTGCCCGAAGAGCCCGGCGCCATCGTGCGGGGCAAGGGATGCCGCGTGTGGGACGCCGACGGCCGCGAGTACATCGACTTCCGCAACGGCCTCGGCCCCGTAACGCTCGGCTACTGCTACCCCGCCACGGACGAGGCCATTCGCCGGCAGCTAGAGGACGGCATCGTCTTCGGCCAGCCGCATCCGCTCGAGACGGAGGTGGCCGAAATGATCTGCGAGGTCATCCCCTGCGCGGAACGTGCCCGTTTCCTGAAGACGGGCGGCGAGGCGAACGCCGCCTGTATCCGCCTGGCGCGCCATCACACGGGCAGGGACCACGTCGTCCAGGTCGGCTACAACGGCTGGCTCAACAGCCTGGCCGCCGGTGGGCGCACGCTGCCGCGCATGGAAGCCACGTCTTCCCCGCCCGGCGTGCCGCGGGCGCTCAGCGCGCTGCACCATTCGTGCGGATGGAACAACGCGGAGCGGCTCGAAGGCCTCTTCGCCGAGCAAGGCGACCAGATCGCCGCGCTCGTCATCGCGGCCGGCTACCCGGACATGGGGGCGGGCAAGACTTTCTACCCGCTTGCACGTGACCTTACCGAGAAGCATGGCACCGTGCTGATCTACGACGAGATCGTGACGGGCTTCCGCGTGGCGCTCGCCGGCGTGCAGGAGCACTTCGGCGTCACGCCCGACATGGCCGTCTTCGCCAAGGGCGTGGCCAACGGCATGCCGCTCTCGGTCTACTGCGGCAAAGCGGAAATCATGGAGGGCGTGCACGAGGCCATCGTCTCGTCCACGTACGGCGGGGAGACGCTGTCCCTGGCGGCGGCCAAGGCCACCATCGAGACCTATCGCAACGAGGGCGTCATCGACCACCTGTGGCGCATGGGCGAGAAGATGTGGTCGGCCTGCAACGCCATGTACAAGGAGCACGGCCTGCCTCTGGAATGGCGCGGCTACTGGCCGTGTCCGCAGATCGTCGCAGGCCCGGACGCCCCCGCCGACTTGCACGAGCAGTTCCTGCGGGCCTGTTACGCGAACGGCCTCTCGTTCTACCAGTGCAACTACGTCACCTTCAGCCACAAAGAGGCGGACATCGACGAGGCGCTCGAGCGCATGGAGAATGCCTGTCGCCAGCTTGCTGCCGGCGTGTAAAGCGCCGCCCGGGCTGTGTCATCACCGATGGCCAGGGGCTCTTGTCTTGGCCACGCACCTGCAATCTCCAGTTCCACCACAGGAGGCGACGCAGCAGAATGCGGGCCGCACGTTTCCCAGGGAACGGACGGATCGAGCTGGTCGACTTGCCTACGCCCGAACCGGCGGAGGGCGAGCTGCTGATGCGCGTCAAGGCGTGCGGCATATGCGGCTCGGACCACAAGGTCCTGCTCAACGGCCTGAAGTTCACCCCCGGACACGAAGTCGCCGGGACGGTCGCGAAAACGGGCGCCAAGTGCCGGACCGAGGTCGGGGCCCGCATCGCCGCCTACCTGCCGAAGCACTGCGGCGAGTGCGAGTTCTGCCGGCAGGGCAAAGAGAATCTATGCCCCAACAAGGCCGGCCTCATCGGTTGGAGTTGCGACGGCGGGTACGCCGAGTACATGCTGCTGCCGGACCGGAACGCCCTGAGCCTGGACGCCGGCACATCGTCCGGGGAAGGCGTCGTTCTTCTCGACACGCTGGGCACGGCGGGACACGCGGTTCGGCTGGCGGAGTGCTGGGAAGCGCAAAGCGCCCTGGTGATCGGGGCCGGCCCCATCGGGCTGGGGGTGCTGGTCAGCATGAAAGCGTTCGGCGTGCCCCGCATCTTCGTCTCCGAACTCTCGGAGTATCGCAGACAAGGGGCTGCGCAGTTCGGGGCCGTCGCGCTCGACCCGGTTCACGAAGACCTGGCGGGCCGCATCCGGGACGAGTTTCCCTACGGCGTGGACCTCGTCGTCGAAGCTGCCGGAACGTTGCCCACCATCTGGCAATCGTTCGACCTGGTGAAGCCCGGCGGGAAGGTCTGCCTGGTAGGCGAGTACTGGGGACGGGTCGAGCTGGAGCGGCCAAAGGGCTCCTGGATGATCAACGACATCACAACCATCCGGTCCTTCTACTTCCCGGTGCCCGACTTCGATGAGAATCGGCGGATGGTGCTGGAGGGCCGGCTCCCCGCGCGGTCGCTCGTTTCGCACGAGTTCCCGCTGGCCCGGATATCCGAAGCGTTCGACGCCTTCTTCTCGGGCAGCACGCTGAAGGTGATCGTCAAACCGTAGCCGCCCCGGCCTCGACCGGCGCTATGCGGAGAACCGGCGGCCCTCGTCCAGCATGGCCAGGAAGTTGTCCAAGGGCATGTAGTTGGCGATGCTGTTCCCGGAGCCCAGGCAGTAACCGCCGCCGGGCATGCACTGCTCGAGGACGCGCCGGACGCGGGCGCGGATCTGCTCCTCGTCGGCGCGGCAGAGGAAGTCGACGTCGATGCCGCCGAGAATCGAGATGCGGCTGCCGTAGGTCCGGTAGGCCTCCTCAACGGGCTCTATGACGTCTTCGAACGAGTGGCGCCCGTCGATGTCCACGTCCTCAATCAAGTCCTCCATAATCGGCGCCAGGTTCCCGCAGGAGTGCAGTATGTAGGGTCGCCCGGCGTCGTGAGTCATCTGCGCCATGAGCTTGTGCTCGGGCAGGACGAACTGCCGCATGTCGTCCGGGCTAATGAGCGTCCCGCCTCGGAATCCCATGTCGTCGCTTCCCCAGATGACCTTGACCCGGTCGAACGCCAGGATTCTTTGCAGGACGCGACGGTGGACTTCCATCAACCTGTCGCTTATCGCCTTCACGAGGTCGCGCTGGTCGTACAGCGCGTAGCAGAGCGTCTCGTATCCCATCAGCCACGTAAGGTGCTCGGCCGCCTGGCCGAAGTACTCGGTGGCGATGATGCACATGTCGTCCGGCAGGTTCTCCGAGTACCACTCCAGGGACCGCGTCGAGGTGGCATCCACGTCGGGCCAGGGGTACGCCTCGAAGTCGTCCCAGTTCGTGATGGGTCCGGCGTGCTCTTCCATGAAGCTGCGCCCGCCCTCGCGCGCCAGCGCCCCGGCGTCGTCCGCTGTCAGCCACCTCAACGGAAGCTCGAAGTCATCCAGCGTGGTGCAGATGTAGTCGTACCCGAGGAAGCGCTGCACGGCCAACTGGCGCCTCCACCCGAACTCAGGGGCAGCCGGGGCGGCCCCCTTCAGCAGACCGAACCGCGCGCAGATCTCCTCCTGCACCTCGCGGTCGATGAACAGCTCCATGTGGTAGACGCGGTCGGGAACCCCGTCGCGTCGGATGCAGCGGACCAGCCCTTCCCAGTCCTGCCGGACGGGTGCCGATAGCAGACCCTCCATGGGCTCCTCTTCTTGTCCCGTGCCTGCTCAGTCGGCCAGATCGCGGAACACCGCCTCGATCGCCTCCTGGGCGATCCGTTCGGAGTCGGGCCCGACCTTGGTTGTGTTGATCTCGTAGCCGCCCTCGGGGTAGGCGGCCGCGGTCGGCAGGTAGCCGACGTTCCCGTTGCTATAGCCCAGCACGAGCGTGGACTGCGCCGGGGACGCCTCACGGCCGAACAGCGCGTACTCGACGAACACCTCGGCGCTCATCGCCACCAGCATGGCGTCGCCAAGGCGGATGCCGTGCAGCCGGAGGGGCTTCGGCTCGCCGTCTTCTTCTTTCGGCGGCAGCTCCGCCGTGCGTGTGACGGCCTGCACGGGCAGGGCACCGAGGTCCCGCACGTGGCTCAGGGCCTGCCGTACGGCCGCGGCCGCGGCCCTGGCGTGCTGCTCCATCTCGCCGAACGTGCCCCGCACTCCGTCGCGTTTCGTGCTGTACGGGTTCTGGTTCGCGCCGCAGCCCTGGAGGAAGACGAATCGCGCGCCCGCCCCGCCGCACTCCAGGCGCTGGATCGCACGCCCCATCCACTCGCCCGTGATGCTCAGGTTCCACTCGCCCAGCGTGGTGCCATGCACCGCCGCGCTGAACAGCACGACGTCCGGTTTATGCTCCCGCGCGAATCGCCAGACGTCCACTTCGTGCAACGTCGGTCCGTCGGGATTCTCGCCCAGCCACACCTTGCCGTCGGCCATCCTCTCGCGCCGGTTGCAGCCGATGTCGAGCGGGGCCGTGCCGACCGAAAGCGCGGCCGGTGAGGCTTCGGCCAGCGCAGTGCGCAGCGCGCGCACGCTCTGCCGGATGACCTCCGCGCGGTACTCGTCCTGCATCGCGCTGTCCTCGCGGCCGCCCAGCGCGGGCCCGGCATGCGTGTGCGTGGTGTTCAGCAACACGCGGTCAGGTTCCAGGCCGGTCGCCTCCAGCAGGGCGGCCTTGAACTCATCCGCCTGCTCGATGCTCAGCAGGCAGATGTCGTAGATGAGCAGCGCGACCCGTTCGTCGCCGTGCTCGATCACGACGGCGTTCACGAACAGGTCGTCGTGCACGTCGGCGGCGCCCTCGGTGCGCGATGCGTAGCCGACCATCCGAATGCCCAGCGGCGGCGTGATGCACTCCCGTCCATGCCCGACCAACACAGTATCCATCCGATGCCCCTTGCCAGGTGGTCCGTGGAATCCGTGGAACGCGATTCGTGGGAGTCTACTGCCGCCCCCCGGGCCTGTCAATCCGCGCGCGGGCGCGCCGCGCTCATCGGCCTCGGCCGGCGGCGGCGTCCGGGTCCCTGAACAGCCGCAGATAGTACTCGGCTCGCGCGCGGAAGGCGTCCCGCGCCGCCTGAAGGAAATCGAAGTAGCGCACTTCGTCCCGTCCCGCCGCGTCGGCCATGCCGTCCCGCGCAGCCAGGTAGAGGTCCGTGCCGATGTTGATCTTCGAGACCCCCGCCTCGATGACGGAACGGAACTGCTCCTCCGAAAGGCCAGAACCGCCATGCACCGCCAGCGGCACGTCCACGCGGCTTCGGATCTGACGCAAGCGATCCAGGTCGAGCCGAGGCTCCGCGCTGTACTGTCCGTGCGCCGTGCCGATAGCCACCGCCAGTATGTCACATCCGCTCTCAGAGGCAAACCGGACGGCGCCCTCGACGTCCGTCAGCCCCTCATCGTTGGATGAGTGGTATTCCGAGCCCCGCCCCACGATCCCCAATTCGGCTTCGACCCCTACGCCAGCGGCGCGGGCAGCCTCGGCCACGCGCCTGGCGTTCGCCAGGTTCTCCTCCAGCGGCAGGGACGAGCCGTCGTACATCACGTCCGAAAAACCCAGATCGAGCGCCCGTAAGCACTGCTCGACCGTCCCGCCGTGATCCAGCATGAGGGAAAAGGTCGCCTCGCTCCGCTCGGCCGCGCTGCGGACCCAGCGGACGAGGTCATCGCCGCCCGGCCGTTCCAGCAGGCCGCCCCACAGGCCCAGGATGCCGGGCATACGCGTGGCCTCGCAGGCTCCGATGACGCCCTCCGCACTGAGCATGTCGCCGCACACGAAGAGGGGGACCGCCTGATGACGTTCGCGCGCTCGTCTGACCTCGTCCAGGATCGAGGTAACTGCCATGTCAGCCCTGCCCTTCCGTTGTCGCGTCGCTGCGCCGGACGTCCGGCCGGAGCCTCCAGAACCCGCTGGTGAACTTCATGATCCGCCCACCTCCCGACTGCCTCCAATGACCCCGCGCATCTGGGCCAACGCGCTGCGCTCTGGTTTCGACTGCACCCATGCTGTCGCGGCCAGGAAGATATCAGAGACGCCCCCACTTGGCAACTTACGCCCCTTTTGCTGTACGCTCCGGAACGGCCCAGCACCGAGCACACGGCGCTCGCCCTGCCGGGATTGCCGCGCCAGGCCGAACTCAGAAAGGTCGCACAACATCAGAAGGTCCCAGGAGCGGCGTGTGTTCGCCGAGGTCCCACCAGACGCACCCCTACGTACGGGCGGTTGATTTCACCAGTAGCGAAATGTCGTCCTACTGATGTCTATAGCTATCGCATGACCGCGGTAGCGGCGGACCAAGTTGTATGCACCACGCCTCCCCTGCTCGGGGTGAGCACTGGGACCGACGATGACGTGGACCTTGCCCCAGAAGGCTATGTCGTCAGGTAGTGTCACCGTTCTATAGGGAATAACCAAGCCGCGCTTGGCCCGGAAATACCGGCTTTCGGGATCGTACCTGCGTCCGGGTTGCGAGACGACGCGGTACTCCCGCTCTGCGCGGAACGACGGATGCTTCAGTAACGCTGCCGTCCTCATGAGCTCAAACGCGACTCCGCCACTGACCCGGAAACGCTCATTGTCTTCCGAGACCGGAACTGAAGCTTCGCGTACCCACGGGATCGCCAGACGCTCGACAACTTCCTTCATGATGCGCAGGTGCTCTGCCTCGTCGTAGATGCACTCCTCCAAGCAAAACCCCTGTTGTGTGATCGCCTCGCGGAGCTGACACGCGGGAAACCCGATCGAGAACCCCCCTTGTGGGCAGTATGCTCGCCATTGGCTCAATAGGTCCGACTCCGACGAAAGTGCGCAGACGAAGGCTGACATCATCCTCGGTGTCCCAAGGTCTCGGGTCTCCTCCAGAAGCCAGTTGATCCGCTCTCGTTGCTGCTGGTCATCTGTCTCCTCGCACACGTCCTGCAGTAGCTTCCGAGCGAGTTGGATTCCACCGATCAACTCATTGGCATCATCCAGATAGAGGGCATCTGTTGCCCACAGGCAATTGGTGCTGACAATCCCAATGAGCCCCTCCGCCGTGGTGTAGTGGTACAGCATTGGCTTATCGAGCATGTGTCAGGCTCACGCTTGCGTTCGGGGCCAGGTTATCTCGCCGTCCCGTTCTTCCTGCTCCTCAAGAAACGCACGAAGTCGGGTGAGGGCGCCCATGTCGGCGAGAACTTCAAGGTCATCGAGTACTCTCCCCCGAGCGATCGCAACGTTCGTATGCAAGCCCTCCTCGCTCTCCGACAAGTAACCCTCCATTCTGATTTCTGGCTGGCAGCGATCGCCAACGGTCCACTCTATATAGGGAGATGCACCGAGATACGCCATGCTCTCTCTGCCTGACGAGCGGTGCCTTGCTCCAAACCTGATCGCTCCCGGCCATATCTCCGTCTGGCAACCGGTTTCCGGATCGACAAGTACCAGGGTTGCACCTTTCAGATGGATGACTGCTTCCCCCTTCTCCGGTCCTCCGACGACATCCCAGTCAACATCGTGTGCTGCATCGAGGATCTTCGCAAGCCTGTCGCCGGGATGCTGTAGCGACG
>Ga0315541_1003456_pt1 | contig 12172 bp, 10 predicted proteins | sample SalMarSW160190MG_FD_203095 | JGI IMG/M metagenome (GOLD analysis project Ga0315541, IMG submission 203095) | Salt marsh sediment microbial communities from the Plum Island Ecosystem LTER, Massachusetts, United States - Salt Marsh Sediment SW1601-190 ...
TGGTCGGCCCACTCGCGCAGGAACTCCAGCCCCGCCTCTCCCAGGTTGCGGTAACTAACCCCCGCCACCTGGACGGAACCCACTGGCACCAGCCGCCGGGCACCGTAAATCTGCCCCAGCGTGACGACGATCTCCATCGCCTTGCGCACGCCAGGGCCGAAATCACCGCTCAGCATGGATTGCTCTTCAGCCGAGAGTTTCAGCATCTGGAGAACAGCGGATTGGCAGGATTAACGGATATTATTGTGTTCTGAGGCCAAGCCGGTAGACTTCCGCACGGCTCCAACCAGAGGCAGCAGCGATGCGCCGGGCGGCGGCCGGACGGGACACACCTTGCGCCAGCAGTTCACCCAACGCGGCCTGCACCCGCCCCTCATCCCAGCGCTCGTGCTCTTTCGACGCTCCACCGATGACGAGCGTGAACTCGCCCCGTGGCTCGACCTCGTCGAAGTGAGCCCGCGCCCCGGCGACAGTCCCCCGCCACACCTCCTCGTGCAACTTGGTCAGTTCGCGACAGACAGCCAGCGCCCGGTCACCCAGCACAGCCTCGACGTCGGCCAGGCTCTCGCGCAGCCGGTGGGGGGCCTCAAAGGCGATCAACGTGCGCTGCTCTCCCGCTACCTCGGCCAGCAGCCGGCGGCGCTCGCTCCGGCGTCGGGGCAGGAAACCCAGGTAGAGGAAACTGTCGCCGGGCAGGCCAGAGACGATCAGTGCAGTCACGGGAGCCGTAGGGCCTGGGACAGGCACAACCGAATAGCCGCGCCCGATAGCAGTGCAGACGAGTTCGTAGCCGGGGTCAGAAAGCCCCGGCATCCCGGCTTCGGAGATCAGAGCCACGTCGCCTGTATCCAGCGCCCTCAGCACCGTCTCCAATTTCGTCAGTTTGTTGCCTTCGAAGTAACTGGTGATAGGAGTCTCAATCTCATAGCGCCGGGCGAGGATACGAGCCCGGCGGGTGTCTTCCGCAGCGATGAGCGTGACTTCCTTGAGGGTACGCAGAGCGCGGAGGGTGATGTCCTCCAGGTTGCCAATAGGCGTAGCGACCAGGTAGAGAGTACCCATGGGGCAATGAACAATGAGTCAATGAACCATGAACCAATGACAGTCGCTAACGGCTAACTGCTGACCGCTAACGGCTATGGAAGCGCCCGGCGTGGAATGCCGCTGAGCAATCCCTCACGACCCTCGAAGACACCCAAGACCTTCAAGCCACCCGGGCCAATCTCGTAGCGGCAAATCTCCTTGTCGTGGTTGGAGCCCCGCATCTTTAGCACCACAACGGCACGCTGCATAGCGCTCTCGATCTCCACGTAGCGCAGCATGATGATGGCGTCCACGATGAACGAGAGGCCGCCTTTGTCTGCACGCCGATACCCGACGCGGTTCTCCTCACCCAGCAGCATCGCTGTGACTCCCTCCCGTCGCAGGCCATTCGCCACGGAGGTATAGACGTGGCGCAACTCCCGCGCGTCGTTGGTGAGACGATTAAAGTGGGTGACACTGTCGAGCACCAGCTGCTGGATGTTCGCGTCGAGGATCAATTGGTTGAGGCGGCTGCCGGGGGACTCCAGGTAGGCCAGGAAGACCTCCGGCGAGGTGAACATCAGGTGCAGTTTCCCGCTTGCCTCCAGTTCCTTCAGATTCCAGCCCAGCGCCTCAGCGTCGCGGTAGAGAGAACTGGGGAATTCCTCAAAGGATATGAGCAACCCCGGCTCGTTGTGCTTCGTCGCGCCGTGGATGAGGAACTGGAGCGCCAATGAGGTCTTCCCTGTGCCCGGCGCACCGCGCACCAGCACCATTGAGCCGGGCAGGAAGCCCCCGTCCAACATCTCATCAAGACCCTTGACCCCGGTGGTCACACGTCTATCTGTCACATTCCACCTCTCGTTGTTCTCTTAATGGTTCTGGGTAAACACTACGTAGCCCAGGGCCGCACCGCAATACCCGGGCAGGTCAATCACAATCTCATCCGAAATGGGGGGGTGGTCGTCCCGGTAAGGATTGTGGAGCTGCATCCGCACCTGCATAGACTTCGGGTGGTCATCAAAAGACCGCTCCCACGCAGCCTGATGGCCGTAGACGGTGTTGAAGTACGCATCAGCGCCAGAATTGACGACCACGTCAATACCTGCCCCCCAGATATGCACCGGGTAGCCAACGAGAGGGTTGCCGTCCAGGTCCTGCACGTGGCCTGCCACCCCCGTCCAACCACAGCCGTACTGTGGCGACCCCAGGGTTAGTTCATAGGTAAAAGGCCACGGGGAGCGCGTCGCCCGGGGGGTAGGTGTGACTGTGGGCGGGAACGTGGGGGTGGGCGGAAAGGTAGGCGTGACCGACGGCGTCAGCGTAGGGCCGGGAGTGTCGGTGGGAGGCGGGATCGGCGTGATGGTCGGGGTGTTGGTAGGCGTCCAGGTAGGCACGCCCGGCGTGGGCGTCTCCGCGGTCTCAGGCAACTGGGCCAGGGGGATGAGAGTGGGCAGCGGGAGGGGATTTAAGACGTCGAAGGCGACGAGCCCGTAGAAGCCCACCAGACATACCGTGGCCACGAGCATCACAATGGTCAGGACGTTAAAAAGCGCGGTTCTCCTGTCGTTATTCATCGCTTGATCTCCTTGTGGCTTCCCCTACCCCCCCCACCCCGACCCTTCCCCACAGGGGGAGGGAGGCTTCCAGCGCCGCCTGTTCACGGCGGCGCTACACTCAGGGGCTTGTCTCGACGAAACGCTGAACCACAGCCTGGCCCCACAACCCCTCGATCCACTCCTGCACCGCCCGGTCATGCAGGAAGCGCAGGTTCTCCGGGCCGACGGGGCGGGCCGGGTCGCGCTCAATGACCTGCACGATGTGATAACCCAGCGAACTGGTCACCACACCGCTGAATTGACCGGGCTGTAAGGCAAAAGCAGCCTCGTCCACTTCAGGGGCAACCAGGATGCCCCGGGGGAAAAAGCCCAGGTCGCCCCCGCTTTCGCGGGTGCTGGTATCCTGAGAATACGTCCTGGCCAGAGCGGCGAAGTCAGCGCCGGCCTGCAGTTGGGCCAGGATGCGCTCCGCTTCCTGAGGAGTGTCCACCAGAATATGGCGGGCATGGACGTGTTCAGCGGTCGTCGGCACACTATCAACGATGCGCTGCGTCATCGCCATACCGATCAACTGCGTGCGCTCCTTCTGCCAGGCGTCCTCGTAAGTCTCACCCCACTCCGCCAGTTTGGCCAGGAACGGTTCCTCGCCTCCGCTCTCGGCGATCATCTCCTGCATATCGGCGTCCACCTCAGCATCGGAGACGACGACGCCTGCTGCGGCCGCCGCCTGCTCGGTCAATACCTGCTCGATCATCACGTTGAGGATCCAGGCGCGAGCCTGAGCCAGATTTGCCTGACCATCTGGACTGCTGGGATCAATCCCCCGAGCCAGCAACGAAGCCTCGTACTGGCCCAACTCGCGCTCGTAATCGGCCAGATAGACGGGCTGGTCATTGACCAGCGCAGCCAGGGGAGGCTCTGGGGTGGGAGAGGGAGGAATGTCGGTGGGAGCCGAATCAGCCGGGAGCGGGACCGTGGCAGTGACGAGGGGTATAGACGTGTGAGGTGCAGACGTGACCGGCATCGGGACGCACGCAGTTGAGGCGAACAACAACGTCAGCGCCACTAGTCTCCCTATCGCTTTCAAATCCATAGCAACCTCCATTTCAATGACCAATGAGCAAATGACCAATGACCAAACAAATCTCAGAAGCCGATTGCTAACTGCCAACCGCTAAAAGCCATTATACCCACAGCGAGGGTTTTACGCAACCTGAGCGGCTTGCCAAAGCACCCCCCGTCTGCTACAATTTACACCACCATAAAGGTAGATATGGCACTAATGGCGCGCTGTACCGTTTGCGGGCCTGGCAGTAGTGGATACGACCACATGGCGTCTCATCAAAGACTGATCGAGAGGCTACGAAGCCTCCTGAGTTGGACCGCCCAGCGGTGGAAACTGACGCTGGCGCTGATCGTGCTGCTACTGAGTCTTGTAGCCGAAGGCCTACCACCCGCCAGCCTCGACACCCGAGTCAATCGCATCCTCGCTGGCGAGCGCTTCGACTTCGCAGGATGGGAGGCAAAGGCACTGCTGGGCAAATTGGCCCACAGCCTGATCGCGCCACAGCGCTACATGGACGAGGCCGCCCGCCACGACTTCTTCCTCGACTACCTGGGACTGGTGGCCGGTATCCAGCGCCTGGAGTGGGTAGTCCACCGCGCTTACACTGACCCGGAAGTGGAGGACCCTGAGGAGACGACGGTTGAGTTGCGCGCCCACGTGGCCGAACTGCGCGCGGAGGAGGAGGCCCGCCAGCCGCTCGCCGAAGCGATCCTGGAAGAGCAGACAGCCTGCATCCTGGTAGACGAGGGGTTTGGTACACTCGGCCAGGAGTTCCCGCCCGTCGGTGCGCACTTCACCCCACTACCTTTGCTGCTCGTCGTCTCCCCCCGCGACCACATCGAAAAAATCTTCAGCCTCTGCCTGCACCACGGGTTGGACGTGGCCCGGCGGGAGGCCATCGAGGGGCAGGTGGACACCATTTTCGACGTCTCGTCTCTGGTAACCGGCATCGGAGGGATGGCGGCCTATCCTGCCATGCTGCTGGAGAGCAGTTCGCTCAACTGGGTGGCCGAAGTGACCGCGCACGAGTGGACGCATCATTATCTTGCGCCGCGACCGCTGGGCTGGAACTACGACGCCATCCCCGAAGCGCGCATCATCAACGAGACCGTGGCTTCCACCGTGGGGAAGGAAGCCGGGCGACGAATGGTGGCCCGCTATTACCCCGAACTTCTGCCGCTAGAGCCTGAGCCCGAGCCGGAGAAGCCGGAAGAGGAAACGCCGCCGCCTGAACCACCAGAGTTCGACTTCCGCGCGGAGATGCGGGAGACCCGCATCCGGGTGGACAAACTACTGGCACAGGGGAGGATTAAGGAGGCGGAGGCCTACATGGAGGAGCGGCGGCAGGAATTCGTCGCCCACGGCTACTACATCCGCAAACTAAACCAGGCTTACTTCGCCTTCCACGGAGCCTACGCCGACGAGCCTGGTGCGGCGGGGGCGGATCCCACCGGACCGGCGGTACGGGAGTTGCGCGCCCGCAGCCCCGATCTGCACACATTCGTGGCCCGGGTAGCCCGCGTCACGACGCTGGCCGAACTGCAGGCGCTGCTGGAGGAAACGGGGAACGGATGAACACAGAAGAATCAGTGAAAATCCGCCTCATCCGTGACTATCCGCGTCCCATTTTGAGTTCTTGAATCACCCCTCTATTCGATGAACGGACACAGGTCTACCGGTTCCCACCACGGGTTGGCGTAACCGTAGTTAGAGTTGAAGAAATCCTGAACGGAGGTATCTGCCTCAGCAGCAGCAGCGACGACCTCGGCGCAGCCGGTGGCGACGCTACCGTCCGCCAGGTACGCCGCCCAGAAAGTCGCGGCCATTGCGGCGACGTCGTGGCCGGCGGCCCCGGCGGGATCATCGGCTTGCAGACGGTTGTATTCCAACTGCGCGCCGTCCAGTTCACCCACCAGTAGGTAGGTCAGCACCAGCCGCCAGCGGGCAAAGGCGGCCAAACGCGCCCGCTCTTCAGCAGGGGTGATCATCTGCGACACTCTCCCCCATTCCTCCAGCGTGTCGTCACCGATCACCCGTTCGTAAGCAGCGTGGGCGGCTCCGTAGTCCCCGGACAGCAGGGCACGGTCACCGTCGAGTAACGCGTGGTAGCGGTAGACGGGCGGCCCCCAGATCTGCTCGGTGCGGGTGAACACGCTGCCGTCCCACTCCCATACCTCGGAGTAGCCGCGCTGAGGCTCCGCCCCCACCGATCCGATGCCGCCGCTCTGAGCCTCGATGCGGCAATGGGTGACAACGTAGGTGGGGTAGGGCATTTCCAGCACACCCCCCATCAGGCTGACGAAGGCCGTCCCGTCCCAACCCCGGATTTCGAGCCTCTCGTAGCAGGTATGCGCACCACACGAGCCCAGCGTATAGATGACGTCCAGTTGCCTGTCCAGGTTCGCGTCGCCGACCTGAAGCAGACGTACAGCCGGCCCGTAAGCATCATAGCCCTCCTGGTACAAGAGCACGTATGCTCTGGCCCGGCAGCCGAAGATGAGCAAGTCGCCGGGGTGGGCGAATACCTCAGCATTGGGGTCGGCCAGAGCGACGACGATCTCCATGTCGTCGTCGCCTGTCAGGTCAATCGCGATCACCTGGTCGGTGGAATCGGGCAGCGCGTCCCAGCCTGTTAGCGTGCTCTCCAACGTCGCCCTATCGCCCCCAGCGCTCAAGAATTGCTGGATGGCAACCGGATAGTCAGCAAAGTTGGCCGGCTGGATGAGCGGGGGCGAACCTGGTGCCGGGCAGACAGGAAGGATGGGGCTGGCAGTAAGAGCCGGCTCAGTGGGTACAAGCGTCGGTTCCTCCGTGGAGGGTGCCTCCATCGGTACGAAGATCGTCGGCGTCGGCATCGGCTCCGGCGTGGGGGGCAGCGAGCCACAGGCAAGCAGCGCCAGGGCTAACAGGACAACAGTGACGGTAGGGATAAGAGTTCGCTTCATCTCGGTTTCAGGTTCCAGGTTTCACGCCATCCTCCACATCATCCACGCAAACTCCTAAAGACGGCTCTACGCGGATTCGAGGGGTAGGGAAGGCATTTGCCCCACTCGAACGCTAGAATGCGCCAAGAACAGGGCGGGTTCCCCCACTTTGGGCCTAAAAGGTCGTCAAATATGGGATAGCGTGGTTTTTACCCCACGAATCCACGTAGAGCCCTAAAGACTCAGTATAGCACTGGGCAGGGGCGTGTCAAACCTTGACATCTCTCCATTCTGGGGTAGAATTAAGACAAGTTGCGGGGCTGTAGCTCAGCCGGGAGAGCGCTACAATCGCACTGTAGAGGCCAGGGGTTCGAGTCCCCTCAGCTCCACCAGTCACAGCCGTTAGCGGTCAGCCGCTAGCCGCTAGCCAATTTGGGCCCGTAGCGCAGTTGGGAGCGCACCACAATGGCATTGTGGGGGTCGAGGGTTCGAGTCCCTCCGGGTCCACCTCATTACATTGAAAGGCTGCGAACAGGAGTAGTAGGTCATCCCCGCAGCGAGCCGGGAAAGACCAGGTGGAAGCCCGGCAATTGGCGCCCAAGGGGAGCGCCCACAGGGGCAAGGTAATCCCGCCCTCCGAAAGGCCGAACTCGCCTGGGAGCCGCGCCAGCGAAAACGGGCAACCAGTTAGTAGCCGACGACGACCGGCCCTCGTTAACGGGCCAAGAGCGGGAGGCACCCTGCTGCACGTGGGTGCCCTCCAATCAGGGTGGTACCGCGGAGTGCCCCTTCGCCCCTGAGGCGAAGGGGGTTTTTTATACTTGAGAAGGGGGGAAAAAAGCAAAATGAGCATCGAACCCACACCCTGGATCTGGTTCAACGGCCAGTTGGTGCCCTGGAACGAGGCGCGTGTGCACGTCTTCACCCATGCGCTGCACTACGGCTCCAGCGTCTTCGAGGGAATCCGCGCCTACGCCACACCCCGTGGCCCGGCCGTGCTCGGCCTGGAGCCCCACGTACGCCGGCTTTTTGATTCATGCAAGATCTACCGCATGCCGATCCCATACCAACCGGAAGCGATTTCCCAGGCCATCCTGGAGACGATTCGGGCCAATGAACTCCAATCCTGCTACATCCGACCGCTGGTCTTTCGCGGTGTGGGCGTGATCTCCCTCGACCCACGTGATTGCCCCGTCGAAGTCATCATTGGCATAATAGCGCTGGGACAGTTCCTGGGCGACGAAGCACTGAAGGAAGGAATTGACGTCGGGGTGAGCACCTGGCAGCGCATGGCCCCGAATACCTTCCCGGCGCTGGCCAAGATAGGCGGGCAGTACATCAACTCACACCTGATCGTGATGGAGGCCCACGACCGGGGTTTTGCAGAAGGCATCGCGCTGAACGTGGCCGGTTACGTCAGCGAAGGCAGCGGGGAGAATATATTCATCGTGAAAGACGGAGTGCTCTACACGCCACCGCTGGCGGCCTCGCTCCTGGCGGGTATCACCAGGGCATTCGTCATCGAGTTGGCGTGCGACCTGGGATACGAGGTGCGGGAGCAGATGATCGCCCGCGAGATGCTCTACCTGGCCGATGAAGCCTTCTTCACCGGCACAGCGGCGGAAATCACCCCCATCCGTTCGATAGACAGTATCCCGGTAGACGAGGGGCGGCGCGGGCCGGTGACGGCCCACCTGCAGGAGCAGTTCTTCGGCATCGTCGGGGGGGAACTGGGAGATCGGTTCGGGTGGATGACGCCGGTAGTGGAGGAGTGAAATTGGTTTTCACGTTATCATAGATGACAAAGATAGGCAAGGAGAAGAAGATGGCAGACAAATACGTACCCCAGGAGATCGAACCCAAATGGCAGAAACGATGGGAGGATGATGGGCTGTACGCCACCCGCGAAGACCCGGCCCGGCCCAAGTACTACTTCTTGACCATGCTGGCCTACCCATCGGCCGACTATCTGCACGTCGGCCACTGGTACGTGATGGCCCCCTCAGATGCCCGTGCGCGCTACATGCGAATGAAGGGCTACAACGTCTTCTACCCCGTCGGCTTTGATGCTTTCGGGCTGCCGGCCGAGAATGCAGCCATCCAGCGGGGCATCCACCCGTTCAAATGGGCCTGGGATAGCATCAAGGTCATGCGCAGACAACTGCGTTCCATGGGGGCAATGTGGGCCTGGGACCGGGAGGCGGTCACCTGCCTGCCCGGCTACTATAAATGGACGCAGTGGTTCTTCCTCAGATTCTACGAAGCCGGCCTGGCCTACAAAAAGATGGCCCCGGTGGACTTTTGCCCCAGGTGCAACACCACGCTGGCCCGCGAGCAGGTCTGGGGGGAGGACCGCCACTGCGAGCGCTGCGACACGCCGGTCATCAAGAAGGAACTGGAGCAGTGGTTCTTCCGCATCACGAACTATGCCGATGAACTGCTGGATCACTCCAAGATGGACTGGCCGGAGCGCATCTGCGCCATGCAGAAAAACTGGATCGGGCGCAGCGAAGGGGCCAACGTGACATTCCTGTCCGAGCAGGAAGACCCCATCGTTGTCTTCACCACCCGGCCCGACACGCTCTGGGGCGCGACCTTTATGGTGCTGGCCCCGGAGCACCCGCTGGTGGACAAACTGACCACGCCAGAGCGCCGGGAGAAAGTTGAAGCCTACAAGTACCAGGCCGCCCGCCAGAGCGAGATCGAGCGCCTCTCCACCGAAAAGGAAAAGACCGGCATCTTTACCGGCGCTTACGCCGTCAACCCAGTCAACAACGAACGCATTCCTATCTGGATCGCCGACTACGTGATGATGACCTACGGGACGGGGGCCATCATGGCCGTCCCGGCCCACGACGAGCGAGACTTCGAGTTCGCCAGGAAATACAACCTGCCCATCCCCGTCGTCATTGAGCCGCCCGATTGGGACGGCGGGGAACTGGAGGAACCGTATACCGGCCCCGGTCCGATGGTCAACTCCGGCCCCTTCAGCGGCACGCCCGGTGCCGCGGCAGTGCAGAAAGTGACCGGATGGCTGGAGGAGCAGGGCAGCGGGGAGTTCGCCGTCAACTACCGGCTGCGCGACTGGCTGATCTCCCGCCAGCGCTACTGGGGCGCGCCCATCCCCATCATCTACTGCGACAAGTGTGGCATCGTCCCGGTGCCCTACGAGGACCTGCCGGTGCTGCTGCCCGAAGACGCCGAATTCCTGCCCACGGGCGAGTCGCCGCTCAAGTTCCACGAGGGCTTCCTGCACACCACCTGCCCGCAGTGCGGTGGCCCGGCCACCCGCGAGACCGATACTATGGACACATTTATGTGCTCCTCGTGGTATCATTATGCCTACGTGACGCCCTATCGCAAGGAGGGCCAGCCTTTGCACCGGGATGACTGCCCCTGGGACCCCGAGGCGGGCCGCTACTGGTTGCCGGTGGATATGTACACCGGCGGACCGGAGCACGCTGTGATGCACCTGCTCTACACCCGCTTCTTCACCAAGGCACTGCGCGACTTATGCGTGGTAGATTTCGACGAGCCGATGCTGGCCCTGCGCAACCAGGGCATCATCCTGGGCCCCGACGGGGCGCGTATGAGCAAATCGCGGGGCAACGTCGTTCTGCCCGATGACCTGGTGCAACAATACGGAGCCGACACGGTGCGCGGCTACCTGATGTTCGGCTGGCGCTGGGAACAGGGCGGGTCATGGGACCCTCACGGCATTGAGGGCGTCTACCGCTGGCTGAACCGGGTGTGGAACCTGGTGTTGGACGAATCAGCGAATCGGCGAGTCAGCGAATCAGCAAATCGGCGAGTCGGTGAGCCTGCTGCGCAAGATATCGCCGACCTGCGCCGCTGGACCCACAAGACTATCCGCCGCGCCACAGACGATATGGAGGACTTCGCCTTCAACACCATCATCGCTGGGCTGATGGAGTTCGCCAACGCGCTGCAGAAGGCCAGACAGACGCCGGTCTACGGAACGGAGGCGTGGGAGGAGGCCATTGAGACGCTGCTGTTGCTGCTGGCCCCCTGCTGCCCGCACATCGCCGAGGAGTTGTGGGCGCGGACCGGCCGGCCCTACAGCGTCCACCAACAGTCCTGGCCCCAGTTCGACCCCGACCTGGCGGCCGAGGAAGTGATCACGCTGGTGGTGCAGGTCAACGGCAAAGTGCGGGCGCGGCTGGAGGTGCCGGCTGACATCACCGAGGAAGCAGCGCGGGAGGCCGCCCTGTCCGACGCAAACATCCAGCGCCACGTCGCGGGCAAGGAGATCCGCAAGGTCATCTACGTGCCGGGGCGGCTGGTGAACATCGTGGTGTAGGGACGCGGTGAACCGCATCCCTATAACAACACAGGTGCCAGGTACCTACCAGGTGCCTGGCACCTTCACTTTTTAAGGAAACAGATCCTCGTCCGTGGTCGGGCGGCGGAGGGCGGGGGCGAACCGCAGGAGTAGATAGGCGACCAGGATGGGCAGGCCAGCGGCGGCGCAAGGTGCCATCCCCGGCGAATCCTGAAAGATAACCAGACTGCCCACCCATCCCACCGCCAGGTAGGCGAAGGCCAGGTCAAGCCGCCGGGGATGTGGATAGGCGCGCCAGGCCCGACCGATCAGCATCCAGATACCGGTAGACCAGCCGGGGATAGTGAGAAGGAACGCCAGCACTCCCACCACGATGGTTCTGGATGTCGGCCACGGCGACAACGGGCCTTGACCCCACGTAACCAGCAGCAACGTTGCCGCACTGCCGGCGAGAACCAGCACGAAGTACAGAAATGGCCGATGATCAGGTACACGTTCCGTGCTCAACTTGCTCCCTCCTCAGTGGGTGTTACCACGGCCTGGATACGCGCCGCGACGTTCGGTTCCTGGAATAGAAGGATGTTGCGGCGGATGAACTGCCTTGACAGTTCACGGCCCAGGGCCGTGAGTTCGTAGTAGCGTCGCCGTGGCCCCAGATCTGAATCCTGCAACGTGCTGGAGACCAGGCCGAGCCCCTCGAAGCGGCGCAGAGCGCGATAGATGCTGTTGTCATCGGCGACGATCGTCTCCCGGCTGGCGTGGGCCACGGCCGGCCCCATCTCAAGGGCATACATCGGCTTCTCATGGAGCAACAGCAACATCCAGAAGGTCAACAGGCCCTTCTTGTAATTCCCCTCCCATTGCGCCAGGAGTTCTTCCAGGTCCATCGTACCCCCGCTTTCGATATTATTCCTATGGTATTATACCATAGGAATACATCGATGTCAAGTGTGTGACGGCGGCGAGCGTGATATGCTCGCCGCCGTCGCTTGTCAGATAGCAGGCGATGGGGTAGACTGGGTGTGGCTCCTGATAACTGTTATGTCAATAACATCCGACTATGTGACGTGGCTCCGCTCCCGCGTCGGCCACCAGAAGGTCATCCTCGTCCGCGCCTGCGGCATCATCGCCGACGAAGAGGGGCAGGTGTTGCTCCAGCGGTATCCCGACTTCGGCTGGTGGGGGTTGCCAGGCGGCTATCTGGAGCCGGGCGAACGGCTGAGCACGTGCCTGGTGCGCGGACTGCGCCGGGAGACCGGGCTGGTGATCGAGCCGGCGCGGCTGGTCGGGCTCTACA
>Ga0315541_1003459_pt1 | contig 12164 bp, 5 predicted proteins | sample SalMarSW160190MG_FD_203095 | JGI IMG/M metagenome (GOLD analysis project Ga0315541, IMG submission 203095) | Salt marsh sediment microbial communities from the Plum Island Ecosystem LTER, Massachusetts, United States - Salt Marsh Sediment SW1601-190 ...
CGGAGGGGATGATTACATCATCAAACCCATCAAACCCAAAGTCCTGATCAGCAGGATCAGGGCTCTGTTAAAACGATATGAGTATATTAGCTCCGGTGCAACCGAGCCGGCACACTCCATCATCAGTCATGAAGGACTGGTCCTCGACCGGGAACGGTTCCTGGTTCTGAAAGAAGGTGAAGAACTTAACCTGCCCAAAAAGGAGTTTGAATTGCTTGCGCTCCTGGTATCAAGACCCGAAAAGGTCTATACAAGAGAAGAGATCTTTCATAAAGTCTGGGGAGACGATGTTGTGGTTGGCGACCGGACCATAGACGTTCATATCCGGAAACTGAGGGGAAAGATCGGTGAGGATCACATCAAAACGATAAAGGGGGTTGGGTATAAATTCGTGGACTGAAAGGAGCATGCCCCAACAATCTAAAATCCATCTGAAATAGTCTCCCTAAATACCCTTTCCAGATAAAAGGTTGCAATTTTCAGTGAACAGGATGGTATGTTGCATGGACAAAATCACGCTGCGCTTTTATGATATTCACCGTATGCAGGATCAGGTTCTTGGTTTCACTTAACGTGTTGAAATACACGATACTGATCTTTGTCCCGACCTCTCCCTTTTTCAACCGTTTAACCATTCTCTTTCTCATTTTATCGATCAGCTCAAGTATTTTATGCTGTTGATCAAGGATATCCGGCAACTGCTGTTCATACTTGTCATGCTTAACCATATTAAAGATGTAGCTGTAGAGTGTTGATATTTCTTCATTCAGGTGAGAAAGGTCGGTTTTTTGAGGATCGGTGAGCGGGGGATGATTGTTGTCAACGTGCTTGAACAGCGGATCGGTTAAATAGTAAAGACAATGTGCAGCTTCCCTCAGGTAATCGAGAACCTGGACATAATAGGGACCGGCTTCCTCCGACTCTTCATCCAGCTTCTTTAACGTCAGGGTGATACCATCTTTTAAATCTTTGGTACGCTTGTTCAATTCCTTGATATCTTTCAGGCTTTTCTTCAGTGTTTTCCGTTTCTCTTTCAAGAAACCATCGATAACCACATAATACATTTTAGAAGCGGAAACCAGAACACTCAGGACATCCTGTTTGCATTTGACCAGTACATCCTCTCCATTCAGAATGACCTTTTCTATCTCCACCTCCTCAATTTTCTTCTTGCTCCGTTTTCTGTGAACCCGGAAGGAGTGAATCACGGTGGCAATGACCAGGGCGGCAATCATCAGTATTCCTGCAAATCCTAACCAGTGAATGATCAGGGCGACAAGGAATGAGATCGTGAATGCACTGAGGGCAGTGAAAAACCAGCCCCCAATCACCGTTATAACCCCGGAAATCCGGTACACTCCGCTTTCCCTGCCCCATGCCCTGTCAGCCAGCGATGTCCCCATGGCAACCATAAACGTTACATAGGTTGTTGACAGGGGGAGTTTTAACGAGGTCCCGAAGGCAATCAGGATACTGGCAACAGTCAGGTTTACCGTTGCCCTGACCAGGTCAAAGGAGATGGATTTCTCCACTTTTCTCTGCTCGTAGATCGATCGGTCAAAGCGTTGATTGATCTTTTCAAAAAAACTATCGGGCAGCACCTTCTTCAGGAAACTACTTGTACCAATGGCTACCCTGACCAGGGACCTTGCCAGTCCGGAGGAGTTAAACCGTTCTGATCCTTCATCCTGCCGTGCCAGATCTATCTCCGTCTTGGTTACAGAACGTGCTTTTTTTGATAACCACAATGCACCTACCATGATCAGCCCGGCAATCAAAAGAAAGGAGGTGGGAGTCTTTACCTGTGCCTGTAAGGCTTCCATGGAATACTGCGCAGCATCCGTGACACCGGATGCCATAAATGCTTTATAAGATTCAAAACCGGCAAGCGGCACTCCGATGAAATTAACCAGGTCGTTTCCTGCAAAAGCCATCGCCAGCGCAAAGGTACCCACCAGCACGATAAACTTAAGTACGTTGAAACGGAAGATCCAGGAAATAACCTGGAGGATGACGGTCCAGCCCACAAAACTGAATAAGATGATCATCCCGGTGTGGCCCATGATCCATTCCAGGGTGTTGTCTGTGATGAAGGATGAACCTTTTGCTCCCTTGATCAGAATGAAATAGGTAATGGCGGTTATGGCAATACCGCCCCATAGGGCACCAAAATACTTCAGGGGCTTCTCGAAATCAAAGGAGAAGATGATTCGGGCAATGTATTGAATGACGGAGCCAAACGTAAACGCAATGATCACGGATAACAGGATCCCGGAAATGATGGCCAGGGCTTTCCCTGAGTTGATATAGGTGCCTAGCAATGCTTCTTCCCCTCCAGCATGTGAAATCTTGATGATCGAAATGGCAATGGCTGCACCCAGCAACTCGAATACAATGGAAACCGTTGTTGAGGTGGGTAAACCGAACGTATTAAAGAGGTCCAGGAGGATGATATCCGTTAGCATCACCGCCAGGAAGATGATGATGATCTCACTGAAGAAGAATTGGTTCGGATGAAAGATTCCTTTCCGGGCAACCTCCATCATTCCGCTGGAAAAGGTGGCACCAACCAGGATTCCCAGCGCAGCGATAATCATGATTACCCGAAACGGTGCTGCTTTGGATCCGATGGCGGAATTCAGGAAGTTTACGGCATCATTGCTCACACCAACAATCAGGTCAGAAATGGCCAGAAAAAACAACAGGCCGATAACGATGATGTAAAGATTTTCCATAGAATTAAATTACACCGGCAAAAGTATAATATATTGTATTTATGGTTACAATCTAATGTTAAATTTAGGTTAAATTTTGCAAAACCGAAGAAGAGAATGAGAAACTCTATTTCGATATTGTGAATGAGGTTAAAAAACAGGTATCCATCCCTGCTGCTTACTTCCGCATGCAGTTCATGAAACATTTTGCCGGGGTGGGGATGAATGAAGAGTGACAAGTGACGAGTAACGCATGACGAGTAACAAGAAATGAGTTGTGAGAGTTGGTGATTCGATAGTAACTCTTCGAAGCTGCGAAGGAGTCTTTAACCTATTAAAAAATCTCCTTTGCCTTAGCCTCAGCCTAATACACTATGACTATCGAATTACTACTGAACCGAACGGAGTGAGTTCACAAACCCGCCGGTAGGCAGTGAGTAATTACAATTGAATTACTATTGAGTTACAATTGTATGACCAATGTATTTCACTTTATCTTAATCGCCGGTATCTTCAACTCCAGAGCCATTTCATTCAGCCTGGACAGCTCCTCTTTTTTTATCCGGTAGAATATCTGAAGCTGCCGGTCGATTTGGGTGATCAACTCTTCCTTTACTTTATATGCCTGGTCTGTGGGAGCATAGTTTCCCATGGATACCGTTCCTGACAGGGCCGCCAGTTTATTGTTCAGGCGTATCGGATAATTCAGCGGATCCTGGGAGCTTCTGTTCCTGGTCTGATAGAGGGCTTCTTCAACCTCTTTGATTTTCCGTTTTATGGTTTCCACCAGATCACTCAGCTCTTTCTGTTTCGCCGGATCTATTTTTTTATCCAACGCATTCAGCTCACTCCGGAGTGACCGGATATCGATAATACACTGGTGGGTTTCCGAGAGTTTATCCCTGGTTTCGATCAGGAATTCAAATTTTTTCCGGAGATATTCATCTGTAGACTCCGACCGTGGATCTTTTTTCAGGGTAAAATTCACATCGGAAGAGTCCTTCCCGGTCACCAGCCTGGCAATGTATTCTCCTGGAGGTGCAAGAGGACCGGATGTGCCTCCTCCCCACATGATCAGGCCATTAAACCGCTTTGATCCCGGGTATGTCATCTCCCAGGCAAACCGGTTTATTCCCTGTTTAACTTCAAGGCTACCCAGTGGGAGGTGACCTTCCAACCGTCGTTCACCTAAATCGCTCCGGTAGCTTCTGATCAGGTTCCCATTATTCTCAATGATTTTTAGTGCGATCACGCTGCTTGAATCCGGCTTATCTTTCAGGAAAAAATGGATCACCGGCCCACTGGGTGGGTTTTCGCCTGTACCGCGTCCACCCCGGCCTGCCTGTATAATGAACGCATCTCGTGGTTGAAACAAATGGTATTCATTGGTCAGCACAGCTTCTGCAAGTTGGTGAAGAAGGGTCAGATCATCAAATATCCACAAACTTCTGCCCTGTGTGGCAATGATCAGATCCTGGTTTTTTATGCAGAGATCAGTTATAGGAACGGTCGGAAGGTTGAGGTTAAATTTTTCCCAGCTCATTCCATCATTAAACGAGATGTACATTCCACTCTCTGTTCCGGCATACAATAAGCCTTTGTAATCGGGATCAGCCCGGATCACCCGGGTGAAGTGTGTGGATGCAATCCCGCTGGTAATCCTGGTCCAGGTTGCACCGTAGTCGGTTGTTTTATAAAGGTATGGTGTAAAATCATCCGATTTGTATGACGTTGCCGCGACATAGAGTCCCCCTTTTTCAAAAGGATGGGGGTCGATGCTGTTGATCATGGTCCATTCCGGCATGATGGATGGGGAAGGGGTGACATTCTTCCAGGACTGGCCACCATCGGTGGTGATATGGATCAACCCATCATCCGATCCGGTCCAGATCACTCCGGGTTCGTGCATCGATTCAGTTACAGTAAAGATCGTCCCATAGTATTCCACGCTGGTATTATCCTTGGTTATAGGACCGCCGGAAGGACCCATTTTCGACGGATCATTCCGCGTCAGGTCGGGGCTGATCTCTTCCCAGCTCTGACCTTCATTGGTTGTCTTGAACAATACATTGGCAGCACAATAGAGTGTGTTTGGATCGTGTATGGAAAAAAGAATGGGGTAGTTCCACTGGAACCGGTACTTCAGTTCTTTTGCACCCCAGCCCATTGGATTGTCGGGCCATACATCGATCGCACGAACCTGGCTGGTCCGGTGATTCTGTCGAACCAGGTACCCGCCATACGACCCCCCATAGACGATCTCCGGATCTTCCGGATCGGGTGCAATATATCCACTCTCCCCACCAGCCGTAGATTCCCAATCATCCTCGGTTATACCCCCTCGGCTGGTAGACCGGTGCAGGATCCGGACAGTGGAATTGTCCTGTTGCGCAGCATAGATCCTGTAGGGAAAATGGTTATCTGTGACTAAACGGTAAAACTGGGCCGTGGGTTGATTCATCATCGTTGACCAGCTTGCTCCTGCATCATGGCTTACCTGCCCGCCTCCATCGTCGCCAACGATCATGGTGTTATGATCCAGCGGGGAAATCCACAGATCATGATGGTCTCCGTGCGGTGTTCTGATCCGTTCAAACGTTTTTCCGCCATCCTTCGAATGGTGAAAACCTACATTCAATACATAAACCATATCCTCAAATTCACTGTCTGCATAAACCCGGGTGTAATACCATGCCCGTTGACGCAGGCTCCGGTCATCGTTAACCCTGGTCCAGGTTTCTCCGGCATCCTCCGACCGGAACAGTCCACCCTCTGCCGCTTCAACCATCGCCCACAGCCTTTTATGATTCACCGGAGATACGGTAATCCCGATGATACCGATGGTTCCTTCCGGTAAACCGCTGTTTCCTGTAATGTTGGTCCAGTGATCTCCTCCGTCAACACTTTTCCAGAGCCCGGATCCTTTACCACCACTTTCAAGGCTGTATGGAGTACGCCGTATTCTCCAGGTAGAGGCATAGATGATCCTGGGATTTACCGGATCAAGAATCAGATCACAGGCTCCTGCATCGTTACTGACAAAGAGTACCTTCTCCCACGTTTTCCCTCCATCTGCAGAGCGGTATACTCCCCGTTCAGGATTGGGGCCAAACAGGTGGCCGAGAACAGCAGCATACACCAGATCAGGATTAGCAGGATGGATACGGATCCTTGGAATGTACTGACCCTCCTCCAGGCCCACATATTTCCATGTCTCCCCTGCATCCAGCGATTTCCAGATCCCATAACCATGAGAGACATTTCCCCGGACAGTAACCTCACCACCCCCTGCAAAAACGATATTTGGATCAGAGAGGCTTACCTCAATGGCCCCGATGGTTCCTCCAAAGTAACCGTCAGAGACGTTTGTCCAGCTCCCTCCTGAATCGGTTGTTTTCCATACACCCCCGCCGGTGGCTCCCATGTAAAACGTACCGGGTTGCGATGGTACTCCGGTTACTGCTGCTGAACGCCCACCTCTGAAAGGACCAATGTGCCGGTAGGTGAGATTATCAAAAACCGAAGGATCAATGCGATCCCCGCCCGGTTTGCTTTTTGTTTTTCTTGAAGATTGTCCTGAAGCCTGTAATCCTGAAGCCAGGAAAAGAAACAGGACTATCATACCTAACCTGTGTAACGGGATTGATTTTTTCATGTTGTTTGAATTATCGATTTTACGAGAGACATTTTTTGGAAGTGGAGTGGGTAAAATCTATATTTGTCCGGGTATGCCAATACCCCCTTTTTGCGTTTTCTAAATTATTAATTTTTACAGAATAATCATGAGATCATACAATTTAATCGCGATTACCCTTCTTCTCTTTTTTATTTCCTGTTCATCCGGTGAAACACCGGGGAGTAAAAAAGGCATTACAGCCGAGCATGGAATGGTTGTATCCGCTCATCCTGAAGCTTCACGCATAGGATTGGAAGTTTTACAAAAAGGTGGAACTGCTGTTGATGCTGCGGTTGCAGTTGAGTTTGCACTGGCTGTCTGTTACCCCACAGCGGGTAATATTGGTGGGGGAGGATATATGGTTGTACGGTTTCATGACGGTACGACAGATGCCCTGGATTTCCGGGAAAAAGCTCCCCTCAAGGGACATCGGAATATGTACCTGGACGATCAGGGTGAAGTGATTAAGGGATTGAGCCAGCGAAGTCACCTTGCTGTTGGTGTGCCAGGTACGGTTGCCGGAATGGTTGCAATGCATCAAAAACACGGGACCCTTTCATTCGGGAAAGTGATACAACCTGCAATTGACCTCGCTTCAAACGGTTTCCCTGTGACCGATAAACAGGCTGAAAGCCTGAACCATATGAAGAAACGGCTCCTGGAGATGAATCCTCATGTCCCTGCTTTTGTGAACGATTCAGTATGGCATGACGGTGATCTGCTGATCCAGAAAGAACTGGCAAAAACACTTGAACGGATACGGGATCATGGCCGGGATGGTTTTTATAAGGGAGTTACTGCTGATTTCATTGTTCAGGAAATGGAACGGGGTGGAGGATGGATAAATCATCAGGATCTGGAAGAATACCAGGCTAGCTGGCGAAAACCGGTTATTGGGTCATACAAAGATTACCGGGTGATCTCAATCGGACCCTCCTCCAGCGGTGGAATCGCCCTGCTGCAACTGCTTGGTATGGTTGAATCCTATCCAATCCGGGAATGGGGCTGGAATTCGGTTAAATCCGTCCACCTGATGGTCGAAGCAGAAAAAAGAGTCTATGCCGATCGTGCAACTTACCTTGGGGATCCGGATTTTTTTGCAGTTCCGGAGAAGGAGTTGCTGGATAAAGATTATCTGAGCCACCGCATGGCTGATTTTTCTGAAGAGAGGGCAACTGTTTCAACTGAGATAAAAGCGGGTGAACCAGTAATTCATGAGAGCGAAGAAACAACACACTTTTCAATCGTTGATGCTTCAGGAAATGCCGTAGCCGCCACCACCACATTAAACTCCGGTTATGGCTCCGGTATCGTTGTTGAAAGTGCCGGTTTTATCCTCAATAATGAAATGGATGATTTCTCTGTCAAACCCGGGTATCCCAATGTTTACGGATTGATTGGAGGAGAGGCGAATTCAGTTCAGCCCGGCAAGCGAATGTTAAGTTGTATGACCCCAACCATCCTGGAAAAGAATGAAGCGTTGTTTCTGGTGGTTGGTACACCCGGAGGATCCACCATCATAACATCGGTTTTTCAAACCATCCTGAATGTTGTAGAGTTCGGTATGGGGATGCAGGAAGCAGTCACAGCTGGCCGGTTTCATCACCAGTGGCTTCCAGACCTGATATCCATGGAGGAGGCAGCATTGGATAGTGTTACCATATCAGAACTTCAACAGATGGGACACAACTTCCGAAAAAGGGAGTCAATCGGTCGTGTGGACGCTATACTGGTCCTTCCAGGCGGAATCCTTGAAGGGGGAGCAGATCCCAGAGGCGATGATACAGCAGCAGGATATTGAGCATTCGATAGGAGTTGCTGAAAATGAACGACTACTTTATCTCTATAAAAGTTGACCGCGAGGAGAGACCGGATATTGACCAGGTTTACATGACCGCCGTACAGCTCATGACTGGTAGCGGCGGGTGGCCATTGAATTGCATTGCATTACCCGATGGCAGTCCGGTTTTCGGGGGAACCTATTTTACACCGGATAAATGGCTGGAAATAATGAATGGAATATCGACCCTCTATACCAGGGAACCCGGAAAAGTACTGGATTATGCCAGGAACCTGAAACAGGGTATCCTAAACGCAGAACTTGTTCAGGAAAAACAGGAACATGTTCCGCTGCAGAAAGAGGACCTGGAATCGTTTGTCTCATCCTGGAAAAAACGTTTCGATATCGAGAATGGAGGCACCAAAGGTTTTCCCAAATTTCCGCTGCCGGTTACCCTGCAATCCCTGCTATCCTATCACTATCATTCAAACGATCAGGAGGTTTATGACTACGTGATGCTTACACTGGATAAAATGACAGCTGGGGGAATATTCGACCATGTCGGTGGAGGATTTGCCAGGTATTCCACCGATACCCTTTGGAAAGTCCCTCATTTTGAAAAAATGCTTTACGATAACAGCCAGCTTGTTTCCATTTACAGTAAAGCATTCCAGGTTTCAAAGAAAGAGGAGTATAAAACCGTTATCTATAAAATCCTCGAATTCATTGAACGCGAACTGACTTCCCGGGAGGGTGGTTTCTATTCCTCACTGGATGCGGACAGTGAGGGAATCGAAGGGAAATTCTATGTTTGGGATCACCAGGAGATTGAAACCCTGTTGGGGGAAGAAGCAGCACTGTTTTGCGACTTCTACAATATTCTTCCCGAAGGCAACTGGCAAGGGACCAATGTTTTGCACCGTACACGGGAACCTGAAGCGTTTTTAAAGAATAGTCCAGCAATTAACAAGGATTTCATGAAGCAGCTGGATAAAAACCTCAACATCCTGCTGAAAGACCGAAACGAACGAACCCGACCCGCAATGGACAATAAGATCCTTACTTCCTGGAATGCCCTGATGCAAAAAGGCTATCTTGATGCCTACCGGGTGTTCGGTGAATCCCGGTTTCTTGAATCGGCTGAACGAAATGCCCACTTTATCAGAAAGAACCTCCTCGCAGAAGATTTTCGCCTGGATCGGAACTATAAAAACAACAAGTCCTCCATCAACGGTTTCCTCGATGATTATGCCCACCTGATTGAAGCCTGGATCTCGCTGTATGAAGCCACGTTTGATGAGCAATGGCTAACCCTGGCATTCAACCTGATGACTTATGCAATAACACATTTCTACGATGAGCAATCCGGTATGTTTTTCTATACTTCAAACCTTGACCCATCACTGGTTGCGCGTAAAATGGAACTTGACGATAACGTGATCCCGTCATCCAACTCCACCCTTGCCCTTGGATTGTTCAGCCTCGGAAAACTCTTTGATAAGAAGGAATTTATGGCAATTTCAGAACAGATGGCCATCAATATAAAATCAACCATTGGTCAGAATCCCGGTTTTTATTCCAATTGGATACGCTTGCTCATCCGGTTCATCTACAACCCCTATGAACTGGCTATTACCGGTCCTGAGTCGATGTGGTTTCGTCAGCAATTGGATGAACATTACCTGCCCGATATTATTCTTGCAGGAGGTAAAACAGAATCGCATATTCCGTTGCTCAGGAACAGGCTGAAAAAGGGAAAGACCATGATCTATGTTTGCAGGGACAAGGTGTGTAAAATGCCGGTTGATAATGTGAGGAACGCCATCAAAATGATGGAATGACCTGTTTTTATACCATAATGCGCTGATAATTTAAACCAAAAATCAAAATTATCCCAACTAATTTTTTCAATTTTGCTAAATGAATAAATGAGTTCTCAAACGTAACAGGAAATGAAAACAAAAATGACAGGGATGTTTATCAGTATCCTTCTGGTGATGTTGATTGGATGGGGCATTGGGTGCAGTACCGTTCCCATAACAGGACGGAGACAGGTGAATCTGCTGCCCGAATCAGAAATGGTCGCCATGAGCCTGACAAGCTATCAGGAATTCCTGAGTACCCATTCGCTTTCGACCAGCGCGGTCCAGACGGATATGGTTAGAACCGTAGGGAGGGATATCTCTTCAGCAGTTGAGGAGTTCATGCGGAATAACAAAATGGCAGACCGGGTTGAAGGATTTGACTGGGAATTCAACCTCGTTCAGGATGATATTCCCAATGCATGGTGCATGCCCGGTGGAAAGGTGGTTGTATATACCGGCATCCTGCCACTAACTGTCTCAAAATCAGGACTTGCAGTTGTTGTTGGACACGAGATAGGCCATGCGGTTGCAAGGCACGGTAATGAGCGAATGAGCCAGGCCCTGCTGATTCAACTTGGTGGCGTGGCGCTGGATGTTGCACTGAAGGATGAGCCGGAAAAGACCAAGAACCTTTATCTGGCGGCATATGGATTGGGAACAAATGTTGGAATTGCTTTACCCTATTCACGGGCGCATGAAAACGAAGCAGATAGACTGGGACTGATCTTTATGGCAATGGCAGGATATGATCCGAATGAAGCCATTGAATTCTGGGGCAGGATGGCTGCATTGGGCGGAGCAAAACCGCCCGAATTTCTCAGCACACACCCCAGCGATGAAACGCGGGTCAATAACCTGAAGGCATTGGTGCCGGAAGCAATGAAATACTATAATGCCCGGTAATCACGTTTATACAAAAAAATCTTTACCGTGGAATGAAACCCTTTAGGTGAAATTCAGTATAAGAACCTAACCGGTGCATTGTAAGGTCATGTTCAGGTAGTAAAAAAAATAAATGTGGCGAACCGGCACGCCAATTTTATATGAATTTTTTTTTTCTTAAATTATTTTAATACATTTATGTCAATAAATTTGACCCTGTCATAACGTTCTTTTGATTGATCCATCGGATTTTTTTTGTACCGATATTTTCGGTTTCATTAAAAACAAACAAACGTTTTCGTATAATGAAAAAGCTGCTTATAGTAACCATTGTCATTCTGATTATCCTGCTAATTGTCCCTGCTATCAGTTTCTTTAAATGGAGTTTTCAAACAAAGAGACCGCTGGAGGTAATGATCCTTAACAAAACAGTGCCAACGCTGGAGCGGGATAAACACCGGTCTCTGAGCTGGATACTTACTCACAATAAGTATGTGAAACTGAACAAAAGAAAATACTCCTATACAAAAGACTATTTTGGTTTCTTTCCATTAAAACCGTTACGCAACAAAGAATGGGACACGGATCCGATCAGGCTGGGAGATATCCTGAACATGGCAGATTCGTTCGATGTTGCCTATTTTGCCGATACCTATGGCGTCTATTTTAATGACTGGTATGTTGGAGTGAACACCACTAACCGGTCAAGGTTGATATATGGGGGATTGAGCAATAGTGATTACCTGTTTATGAAGGAGATGCATGACCGGAATAAACTGGTCATTGCAGAATACAATATCCTGGCATACCCCACCGACCCGCTTTACAGACTCAGGACCGAGGAACTGCTGGATATCCGTTGGACAGAATGGACGGGGTGCTATTTTCAAACCCTGGATACGATCGCAGACCCTTCCTTTCCGAAATGGATTGTCAGACAATACCGGACACAGTACCGTAAAGATTGGAATTTTACCAAATCAGGAATCATTTTATTCAAGAGCAACAATCAAATTGTGGTTCTTGAAAATGAAACTCACCTGGAATTTGAAACTCCATTTATTTATACAACCAGTCATGGAGAAGAGAATTTCGACCTGCCCTATAAGGTTCCCTATCCCTACTGGTTTGAAATCATTGAAACAAAAAACAATGATGTAGTTGCAAATTTTAAGATACAAACCAATGAAGTGGGAGATTCCATTCTCCAGAACTATTTCCTTCCGGAAACATTCCCCGCTGTTCTT
>Ga0315541_1003460_pt1 | contig 12163 bp, 10 predicted proteins | sample SalMarSW160190MG_FD_203095 | JGI IMG/M metagenome (GOLD analysis project Ga0315541, IMG submission 203095) | Salt marsh sediment microbial communities from the Plum Island Ecosystem LTER, Massachusetts, United States - Salt Marsh Sediment SW1601-190 ...
TCCATCAGCCCCTCGAGCATTTCCAGGAGCCGATCGGCGTCGATGCCGTAATTCGCGCATACCTGTTCCAAGGTTTCGATATGGGCGATGTGGCAGAGTGCGCAGCCGCCAAGTCGAAACGCGGCGAAGACCTCTACAGCCCACGGATGCGTTTGCAGCGCATCGGCAACGGTCATGTCCAAACTGAAATGCTTTTCGGACATGGTAGCTCCTTTCCGACCTATCTCGTGCGTCACTATAGCACGTCTGTTGCGCGCCAGTACAGCCCGAGCAGCCTATGGTGCGAACAAGGGACTGTCTTTAGACCATTTCGTCGAGGAATGGCCCTGTCACGCAAGAACAGGGACAGTCCTTGCCTGCAAGCTCGCGAGGATAGTCTCTGTTCTGCTCAGTTTCTGCGGGCCTTTTGGTATTTTTACTCGAGTTTGCCTCCTGAACGGTTAAAGATATGCGTGTAATTCGGGCCGTTTCAGGTGTCTATGTGGATAGTACATGGGCGACGCGGAGGAACGACGGGTCGAACTGTGTCCGGCATTCCCAGGCCTCGGCGAGCGGGCGGAGCACGACACGGTTAGCGCTGAGGCCCGCCATCTTGCCGGTTTCGCCGTCTACGAGCGCCTCAACCGCCCTGAGCCCGAGCCGGCTGGCCAGGATGCGGTCGAAGGCGGTCGGGCTGCCGCCGCGCTGCAAATGGCCTATGACGGCGACCCGGACGTTGGGAAACCCGGCCCCCTCCTGGACCTTCTTCATGACGTCGATGGCCTTGCCGGCGTCGTCGCCCTCAGCCACGACGACGATGCTCGAGGTCTTGCCCCTTTCTCGAGCCTCACGCAAGTCTTCGATGAGCTTCTCGATGCTTGTAGGGGTTTCCGGCACGAGGATTTCCTCGGCACCGCCGGCTATGCCGCTCATCATGGCCAGGTAGCCGCTGTGACGCCCCATCACTTCCACGAAGAAGATGCGATCATGCGAGGCTGCCGTATCGCGGATACGGTCGATTGCATCGACGGCGGTGTTCAGCGCCGTATCGTAGCCGATGGTGAAATCCGTGCCGCCGATGTCGTTATCGATGGTCCCGGGGATGCCGATGCACTTGATGCCGTGTTCCTCGTGGAGTTTCAGCGCACCCTGGTATGATCCGTCGCCGCCGATAACGGCTAGACCTTCAATGCCGTGTTTCTCGAGTTGTCTGGCGGCTTGAGCGCGCCCTTCGGGTTGGTAAAACGGCTTACACCGCGCCGAGCCGAGGATGGTGCCGCCGCGGTTGACAATCCCGCTCACCGAGCGCGGTCCCATCTGTTGGATGCGGCCGTCGATCAGGCCTTGGTAGCCCCGCTCGATGCCGAACACCTCGAGGCCGTGATAGACCGCCGTGCGTACTACGGCCCGGATCGCCGCATTCATCCCCGGCGAATCCCCGCCACTGGTCAGAACACCAATTCGCTTCATTCTTCTTTCCTCCCTGGCTTTCGGCGGTTAGCTTCCAGCGGGTCGGGTTTGTACAACGGCGCGGCTTTCGCGGCATCCTCGATCGAGCGAGCGCGCCACTCGGCCATCGCGGCCACGGCATCGGCCTCAATTGACCGGCCTGACGCCTCGAGGTATTCGGCCTCGGCCATCAACCGGTTGACTTCCTCGAGCAGCCGGTCGCCGCGCCCTTGCCTTTCTGAAGACGTGGTCGACCCGGTGAGGTACAGCGACTGATACTCGCGGCACCGCGCCAGGGTGTCTTGCAGCGGTTCGATAAAGGGCTTGCCCCGCACCTGTTCCACCGCGCACAGATGGCGCGCCAGCCGCGCCAGGCTGGCCATGGCCGGCACCGCGACCGCGCGGGGTAGTTCTTGTGCGTGCCACTGCGACTCGATGTAAGGGAAGGTCTGTAACAGGGTGAAAAAGTCCAGCCGGTTGGCGGCGGGTGCATCCGCCGCGGCAATGGCCGTGGCGACATCGATAGCTTCCGTAGGGAGATACTGCTTATCGGATTGTGTTTTGGTGAAGGTGCGCGCCTCCTTTTGGGCCATGCCCCATGCTGCTTCGAGCAGCACCGACCCGCCTTGGCCGCTGAGGAACTGCGGCGCAGGGCTGGCCCAAAGCATCACCTCGCCTTCCTGCAGGCCGGGCGGTGTCATTGGGTCATTCCGCACATTGGTCAAGACCAGGTCCGTAGCTTCGCCGACAGGCAAGGTCACCCCTTGGGATTCACCGCCGGCCCATATGACGATGAGCCATTGATTGTCGGCGCGGAAGACTAGTGCCTCGACCGGCGCCGGCACGTCTAAGCTGCCGACGTACACCGCGTTTTTCAGCCGGTGCGCCATCGCGCTTAGATGCACGTAGCTTTCGGAAAGCCCGCGGTCGAACACGAGTGCCGAAGCGATCTCCGTCTGCACGACCCCGCTGGCGAGGTTCAACAAGGTCTGCTGGATAAGCGGCGCGCCTTCCTCCGCATTGCCGGGCGTGACGACCCGACCAGAAACGTTCAACGGCATGCCCTCGTAACCCGCCTGCTCAGCCGCGGTCCGCAACGCCGCAATCTCGGTGGGCGGCGGCGCATCGTGATGGAATACCAGGCCGTCGACAAATCGCCCCGCGCCGGCATCGAGCATCCGTTTGAGATGCTCCGGACCTGTGGTGACCAGCGCCTGCCGAGCACGCCTGACGCCCCGGCGTAGCGCCCGGGCCACACAGGCCAACGCTGCCGGGTCATCGCGTGGGTCCACCTCCCAGCGCACCACCTGGCCCCCCAGTGCCTTGGATAAGGCCTCGGCACGGGCCTCGGCATCTTCCAGGTGTTCGGTATCGATCCGGATCGCGGCGCGGAGTCCCATCGCGGAAAGTTCCTCGATACGCTGCTCGAGGCCGGGCATATCCGCATCAAGCCGCACGAACTGTATCGAAACGCTCTTGAGCGCGAGCAGCGTCCGCGTGTCGAAATCCTCGAGATGGACGCATACCGGCAGGGTGTAGTCGCCGGATACGGGGCGGTCCACGCGACAGAAGGTCGCGTCGGTTTCTGTAATGTGGCCGTCCAGCTCCACCTTTATCCGGACCTGATACCGGCCGCGATCCGTGGGGATGTTCTCGACGGCCCACCAGTAGCTCCCGCCCGCCTGGAGAGCCACCGACTCCAGACCCACGATCGTCGGTGCAGTGTGGTGCGCGGCTTTCACCTCGAGTTCAATCCTTGCCTCAGCGTCCACCGAGGAGTTCAACTCGATAATGAGCGGGTCGTCAACATACACGTGGGGAATCGGTTGGTCGGGGGCGATGTTGATCTCAACCGCAGCCCCCATCATGACCGCTACCCACGCCGCGAACGTACTCATAGGCCGACCAAGAACGGATTGGACCGCCGCTCGGTTCCGATGGTGGTTTTGGGACCGTGCCCGCAATACACGATGGTCTCGTCCGGCAGGGAGAGTAATTTGGTCCGGATTGACTCGAGTAGCTCGTGGTAACTGCCACCTGGCAGGTCGGTCCGGCCTATCGAGCCCGCGAACAGGACGTCGCCTGCGATGACGAATTCCTCGCCGACAAGGATGATGTGGCCCGGCGAATGACCCGGCGCGTGAACCACCTTCAGTGTGATCGCCCCGACATCAATCGTATCCCCGTCCTTCAGGAAGCGATCCGGGTCCGGCGACGGCGGGAAATAGCAGCCGAACATCTGACCTTGGGAGTCGAGGGACCGTAACAGCGGCAGTTCGGCCTCGTGAATGGCCAGTTCCGCACCTGTTTTTTCAACGAGCCCTGCGTTGCCGCCGCAATGATCGCAGTGGCAATGGGTATTCACAATCAGGCGGACGTTACGGCCCTCGATGCTGCGCAAGATTTCCGGCGCGGCCTCACCGGGGTCCACCACCAAGGCCTCATTGTCGTCCTTGAGCACAAAACAATTCTCGACAAACGGTGTGACTGGAAACGTCGCAATCTCCACAAATCTACTCCCTCTCATACGTCGTCGTATTTCTGAAAACGTGTACTTAGAGCCTCTAACAGAAAGACACATTCTTCTTGTGGCATGGGCATCTTGCCCATGGAATCACGGGCTGGAAGCCCGTGCCACCAGGGTTCTACTAGAGCCTCTTAGATATGCCGAAAGGCTTCAGGCGTCTGATGCTAGCGCGCTCGCGCAACCGAGTCAAGGCGGCTCAGTCGCCGCGCCAGAATGCGGGGACGAATAACACGCAAATGCTGAAGAGTTCGAGGCGGCCCAGAACCATGCACAGGGAGAGGAACAGCTTGCCGACAGCAGGGACGAGTTGGTAGTTCATGGTGGCTCCGACGGCATCTAGGCCGGGACCGATGTTGTTGAGCGTGGCGGCGACGGAGGTCACGGCGGTCTGGAACGGGAGGCCGAGGAGCGACATAAACAGCGCGCCGCCTGCGAACCACAGCAGATACAGTACGAAGAAGGCGTAGACCGTGCGCTGCGTGTCGTCGTCGACAACTTGCCCGCTGATGCGAATGGCGCGGACGGTCTTGGGGCGGAAGGTGCTCTCGAGGCGCCAGTAGGCCATTTTGACGAGCATGATGATGCGGACAACCTTCATGCCGCCCCCGGTCGACCCAGCGCACCCCCCCACAAACATCAGCACGAGCAGTAGCATTCTCGAAAAATACGGCCAGAGGTCGGAGTCGGCCGTACAATAGCCCGTCGTGGTCATGATGGCGACCACCTGGAAGGTGGCATAGCGCAGGGCCTGGCTGACGCGATAGTGCGGCGTCTTCTCCCAGTCGACGCTGCCATCACTGTTTATTGTGGCGGTGGCGTGGCGACACCTGGCCTCAACATTGGGAGAGGTTGTCTTGTGAACGGCGCCGTGCAATTGATACTCGAGTTGATACTCCTTCTCTCCGAAAGCGCGTACATCAGCACTAACTGTCCGGCCTCTGCCAAGAATACCCAGAAACCGTTCTTCTCCGGTACTCGTCGTGAGTATCAGCTCGCTTATCGCCTCATTTGTATCGTTAACCACTTCCACTTGTGAAGACTGCTGTGCCGTAGCTTCGATGGGAGAGTAGTGCTGGGCGCCGAGTAGATTGAGCGTGACTGCCCCTGTGCAGAGCAGCAGCAGGGCTATGTATACGCGCCACTCGGTATCTCGCCATGGGGCTGTCCAATTGCCTCGGAGCATGGCGAAATAGAGCGCGAAATTCGTTCCGGCGCACACCATGAAGATGATGATAATGGCGTCCACGGCCACGCTGTCGAACGCGCCGATGCTGGCCTGGCGCGTCGAGAACCCGCCAGTGGCCAGCGTGCCGAATGTCTGACAAAGGGCGTCGTACAGGGTCATGCCGGCGCACATCAGCGCGATGGTTTCGAGAATGGTAAGGCCGCCGTAGATCTTGTAAAGAATCGAGGCTGTGTCCTGAACCTTGGGCCGGAGGCCGCGCGGGTCGGGCCCCGGAGATTCGGATTTGAATAGCAGTTTGCCGCCAGCGCCCAGGTAGGGCAACACGGCGATGAACAGCACGATAATGCCCATGCCGCCCAGCCAGTGCGTGAACGAGCGCCAGAACAGAATGCCTTTGTAGGTTCCCTCGATGTCGGTCATTACGCTCGACCCGGTCGTGGTGAACCCTGACATGCTCTCGAAATACGCATCGATTGGACTGAACACGCCTGAGAAGATGTACGGCAGGGCGCCCAGACCCGCGGCGAGAAGCCAGGCCAGCCCCACGAGCCCGAGGGCCTCGCGCTGGTACATTTGCGCCGGGGCGTTCTTACCGAACAAGGCCAGGGCGATCCCCGCGCCCAACGAGACGAGGACTGAAAAGACAAACGCCCACAGAACGCGCCACTCTTGGAAGTAGACCGCCCACCCTGCTGAGGGAATCATGAGCAGGCCTAAGGCGCAAGCGAAATGGCCCAAATACTTGGCGATAAGCCGGTAATTCATCGCAGAAACAGCTTCTGCGCCGCTTCAACCGACTCGGCTGTGGCGATGAGGACAACCGTGTCCCCTGCAAGGATTTCGTCGTCGCCGCTGGGCACGATGACCTGGTCCCCGCGCTGGATCGTGGCCACGAGGGCCTGGCGCGGGAACTTCGACTGCACGTCCTTGAGGCGCTTGCCCACGATAGGCGTGTTGCCGTTGACGGAGAACTCGAGAATCTCGACCTGGCCCTCCTCGAGGACCGCCAGGGAAGAGACCTTTTCTTGACGAACGAGTTTGAGGATGCGGTTGGCGAGGGATGCCCGGGGTGTCACGGCGTGGTCGATGCCCAGCTTCTGGACCAGCGGGGCGAAATCGGGCTGATGCACTACGGTGATAGTTTGGCTGGCGCCCATCTCCTTGGCCAACACGCTGGCTATGATATTGCGCGCGTCATCCCGCGTGGTCGCCACGAACACATCGGCGGTTTCTACATGCTCCTGGCCCAGCGCCACGCGCGAGGTGACATCACGGCAGACAACCTTGGTTTTCTTCAATGTCGCGGCCAGTTGTTTGCTCCGGGCCGGATTCCGGTCGAACAGCTTGACCGATCGTTGCCGTTTCTCGAGCGCCTGGGCCAGGTACAGCCCGATGCTGCTGCCGCCCATGATGACCACGTTGCGCGGTTTAGACTCGGCCGCCTTGAACAGTTTCTGAACCTCGGCCATCTGCTCGCGCCGCCCGATCAGCGTGACCACGTCTCCCGCGTCGATGATCGTGTCCCCGTGGGGAATCACGATGGTCTTGTTGCGGCTGATCATGCCCAGCAACACACCGGAACCCGGCGGGCAGACATCTTTGAGCGTCTTGCCGCCCACGGTCGGCGACTTGACGACGCGCATCTGCCGCATCTGCACCATGCCGCGGCCGAAATCTTCCGCCGCCACAATCCCCGGCGTTTCGATGTAATTAGCGATCTCCAGGGCCGTCAGTGCCTCGGGACTGAGGACAAAGTCAATGGCGAGAACCTGTTCGTAAAGGATGCCCGATTCAACATAGCGCATATTGTGTACCCGCGCGACCACCTGCTTGGCCCCCAGCCCCTTCGCCGCAGCCGCAGCTATCAAGTTGATTTCATCCGACCCGGTCGCCGCGACGAACAGGTCGGCCGCGTCGACGCTCACCTCTTTGAGCAGCATGATCGAGATGGCGTCGCCCAGCACGGTGCTCGCGTCGAGGGCATAGTCCACCTGCTCGAGCTGGTTCGGGTCGGACTCGATGACAGTGACGTCGTGATTCTCAGTGCTGAGCAACTGCGCCAGATGGAACCCCACCCGTCCTCCACCTGCAATGAAGATGTTCATGGCAAAAATGGCACTCCTATAACGCCACCCGCTCGTAACAATCGACGATCCTCCTACAAATCCACTTGCCCTGTCAAGCCGAGGGCACCTCGGTCCGAAATCTGCTACAATTGTGTTTGTGCGCGCGGGGAAGAACATTTGGAAGCGTCAAAGGGGAAGGATGCGCGCAAGAGTGGTGCCGCCCACTACGAGGAGGGATTTATGAAGACGCGCGTGATTATCTATGCGCTACTGCTGTTGGCCGTACCCACCTACGCGGCGGTGGCGCCCAATGGTTTGATCATCTTGCTGACCGACTACGGTGCCGATTCGATCTATGTCGGGGCGCTGAAGGGCGCCATCTACGCGAAGTTCCCTCAGGCCCGGATCGATTCGATTACGAACGCTGTGCCGCCGTTCGACATCGCCACCGGCGCGTTCATGCTCATGGAAACCAATCAGAGTTTCCCGCCCGGCACGACGTTTTGCTGTGTAGTCGACCCCGGCGTAGGGTCCGAGCGCAGGTGCGTCGTGCTCGAAACCGAGTCGGGCCATCTCTTCGTTAGCCCGGATAACGGCCTGCTATCCCTGACGGCGCAAAGGTTCGGCATCGTCGAGCTCCGCGAATGCACTAACCGAGCCCTCTGGCGCGGGGGGAAACTGTCGCACACGTTCCATGGGCGCGATATCTTCGGCCCGGTGGCTGCCGCGTTGGCCCGCGGCGTCCCCATCGCGAAGGCGGGTCCCAAAATCGATGCCCTCAAAAAGCTTGATTTAGGCAAGAGCCACGTTGAGGATGGCTCGGTGCACGGCACGGTAATGCGCGTCGACGCCTATGGCAACCTGATCACCAATATCGCGTACCAGGACCTTAGCCGGCTCGGCCTCAGGAAAGACGATGTCGTCGATGTGATGATAGGCAAGACACGGTTCCAAGCCCCACTCAAGGAGACGTACAGCGAAGTGGAGGAAGGTGAGCGGCTCGGTCTCATCCAGAGCCTGGGTTACCTCGAATTCGCGGTCAACATGCGCAGCCTTGCCAAGGAAATCCAAGAAGGCCTCCATGCGCCGGTTACGGTGCGCAAAACCGAGTAGTCAGTTACTGGGTACCGGTTGTGAGTTGCTGCTATGGTATCCCATAATTGAAATTGCATAAGGCCAGTCGCTCTCGGCTGCGCTCTCATAAGATGTAATCAGGATGAGACACTGCACTACTATTGGATGCCAGCAAATCGTGCCGTGCTAATGAAAGAGATACTCGATACCATTTACCACCACCTCGCAGCGCATTATGGTCCCACGCATTGGTGGCCTGGCGATACCGCGTTCGAGATCGCGGTCGGGGCGGTTCTCACACAGAACGCCGCATGGGCCAACGTCGAAAAGGCCATCGTCAACCTCAAGCGCGCCAACCTGCTGGCACCGCGGGCGATCCTGGCGTGTCCGACGTCAGCACTTGAGAGGGCGCTTATACCTTCGGGCTATTTTCGCGTCAAGGCCAAACGGCTACGCAGCTTCTGCCAGTACGTCGTGAAACGCTACGGCGGCAGCATCGAATGCATGGCCACGCAGCCGCTCGAGAGCCTGCGGCCCGAGTTACTGGCCGTCAGCGGCATCGGGCCTGAAACCGCCGACGACATTCTCCTGTACGCGTGTGATAAACCCGTCTTCGTCGTCGACGCCTACACCCGCCGCATTCTCGGCCGCCACGGTCTTGTGCCGCCCGACATTCCCTACGAGGACCTCCGCGCCATCTTTGAAGACCACCTCGAGCCCGATGCCCACACTTTCAAGGAATACCACGCCTTAATCGTGTTTGCCGGGAAGGACTTCTGCCGCCGCAAGCCCAAGTGCGCCCAGTGTCCGCTGGGGCCGTTGCTCGAGAACGGCCAACCGGAGGAAATGTGAGGTGAAAAAGGCGAAGGATGATGAGTGAAAGCAGAATGAGCATGGCTGGGCTGTATCGGCTGGCGCTGCACATGCAAAGCGGCATTCCCTATCACGTGTTCAAGGGGGGCTTCGCATTTCCAGCCTGGCACTACTATCTCGAGGTTACCAGGCGCTGCAACCTGCGCTGCGCAATGTGCCAGTACATCCAATGGCTGAAGGAAACGCCTGTTGCGTTACAAAAACAGGGCGAACTGACCACAGAAGAATGGAAAAGCGTCATCGACCAAACGGGTCGGTTCAGCCTGCTGACGTTCACCGGCGGGGAGCCTTGGTTGCGCCAGGATTTCATGGAACTGCTCGAGTACGCCTGCTCGAGGCGGGTGACCCATTGCATCTCGAATTGCACGCTGCTGACAGAGGAAGACGCAAAGCTGTGCGTCGAGCTTGCGCCGAAACGAGTTCCGGCAAAGGGCTTCGTCTCGCTGGGAGTTTCGCTCGACGCGCCGCGCGGGCGCCACGACGCGATCCGCGGCCAGACAGGCGCCTTCGATAAAGCCGCCCATACCATCACCTTCCTGACACGCTACCGTACGGAAAGGGGCCGGCGCTGGCCCATGGTCCACGTAACCAGCGTGATTCAGGCAGCCAACCTCGATGTATTGCCCGAGATGCCGGGCCTCGCGCGAGACATCGGCGCGGATGTGCTTAACCTTACCATGGAAATCCGGTACCACGACATGAAAGGAGTGGGCGAGGTTGACCCTTCAGCCATCAAGGCCTCGGACATTAAGCTCCCACGGCTCGAGCGTGCGCCGCTCGAACGGGCACTCGAAGCCACGCGCCAGGCCGCCGACAAGGCCGGCATCACGCTGCGGCTGCCCCGGATGCCCGTCGAGCACGTGATCGGGTATTATACAGGCGGTCTGGAACTGAGCCAGTTTCGATGCCGCCAGCCGTGGACCACGCTAATTGTCGGGTATCGAGGCGAGGTGTTTCCATGCTTTATCCAGAAAGTGGGCGATATCCGTGAGAATCGGCTCAAGGAGATTTGGAACGGCCCCGAGATGCGCACGTTTCGCCAGCGGTGTCGCGTCGGGCTGTGGCCCCTCTGCCAGGGCTGTTGCGAAATGGAGTATCGAAAATAGGGACTGCCCTTATTTTCGAGGCCGACGAGTAAAGGGATGGCTACATGACCAAGCCGAGGCTGTTGGTGGTGGGCGGTGCGAATATCGACCTGGTCGCGCACGCGCCGCGGTGTCCAAAAGAGGGCGAATCGTTGGTGGGGAGTTTTTTCCACACGGTCTGCGGCGGCAAAGGCGCTAACCAGGCCGTGGCAGCCGCGCGGCTTGGGGCTCAAACCACCTTTGCCGGATGCGTCGGCGCTGACACCTTTGGCGAGATGCAGCGCCAAGCCCTGTCCGAGGCGGGCGTGAACGTCACCTACCTCAAGACCCACCCGGCCGAGCCCACAGGAACGGCGATGATCTGCGTCGCCGAAACGGGCCAGAACTCGATCGTCGTGGTGCCGTCGGCCAATTTCGGGTTCACGCCCGCAGACGTCGAGGCTCTGAAACCCGTGTTCGGCGAAATCGACGTGCTCTTGTTGCAGCTCGAAATCCCAATGGAGGCGGTCGAAGCCACGCTCGACTTGGCCCGGCGCCACGGCGTCGTGTCGATCGTCGATGCGGGCCCGGCGCAGCCTGTGGCCGAGGACATCCTTAGGAAAGCAGACGTCGTTTCTCCCAACGAGACTGAGGCCGAAGCGATCACCGGCGTCGCGGTGCAATCCCTGGAGGACGCGAAGAAAGCCGCCGCCAAACTGATCGACATGGGAGCTCGGGAAGCCGTGCTCAAACTGGGCCGGCTCGGCGCCGTGTATCGCGGCGACGTGTGGTTTCATGAGCCGGCGTTCGCCGTGGAGCCGGTCGACACCACCGCCGCCGGGGATGCGTTCACCGCCGCGCTCGCCCTCAACTGGAAAACCATGCCTCATCGCGACGCGATTCGGTTTGCCAATGCCGTGGGGGCTCTCGCCACCACCGTGGCCGGCGCCCAGCCGTCCATGCCGACGCGCGCCGCTGTCGAGGAGTTTTTGGGAAAACACTAGGCCGTCCGGGCGGCCAATGAGAGGAGAAGCCAATGTATGTTCTCGGATACATCTTCGTACTGGTCCTGATCGGCGTGCCGACCTACTTCGTGTTCAAAGAAGCGAAGGAGACTCAAAAGACAGCCACCGCACTGGGCCTGATGGGTTATGGGCTATTCGGCCTGGCCTACGGGGCGCGCGTGGGCTCGCTCTTGGTCATGTTCCTGGCCGCGGCATTGGTCGTGGTTGGCCTCGAGTGGCGCCTCAGAGATTTCAAGCAGGACATCTTCCAGTTCATTGGCGCGACCTGCGCGCCAAAGCAGGAAGAAGATAGCGACTGAGCGGACATTTGACCGGCGGTCCTCGGCAGTTAATGCGAGGGCTAAGACACCGTGGCTGAGCCGCAACAAAAGAATCTTAGGGCGGTATGATCGGGCGTTAATCAGAATGGAACTGCGAGATCGATGGGAGACAAATACCTTAATGAGGAGCTAACGATATTCACGATCGGGCATTCGAATCACCTGCTCGAAAAACTCCTCGAGCTGCTGAAGCAGCACCAGATCGAGGTAGTCGTGGATGTAAGGTCGAGTCCATATTCGCAGTACGCCTCACATTTCAATAAGGAGGCGTTCCAACGTTCCTTGCGGGCGCAGGCAATCGACTATCTGTTCCTTGGGGACATCATTGGGGGCAGGCCAGAGGGCCAGGAATTCTACGACGAGAAAGGGTATGTTCTGTACGATCGGCTCGCCCAATCGCCGAAATTTCAGCAAGGCATAACTCGACTTCTGGAGGTCATCCAATCTTACCGCGCAGTTTTGTTCTGCAGCGAAGAGGACCCGACGAATTGCCACCGTCGATTGCTGATCGGGCGCGTTCTGTGCGAGCGAGGTGTAAGAGTTCTACATATCCGCGGAGATGAACGCATCCAGAGCGAAGCAGAAATCGCAAAAGAGGAA
>Ga0315541_1003461_pt1 | contig 12162 bp, 6 predicted proteins | sample SalMarSW160190MG_FD_203095 | JGI IMG/M metagenome (GOLD analysis project Ga0315541, IMG submission 203095) | Salt marsh sediment microbial communities from the Plum Island Ecosystem LTER, Massachusetts, United States - Salt Marsh Sediment SW1601-190 ...
GGACGAGGGCGAGACGTTCGACATCACCGACACGGTGGGCGGCTACTCCTTCGTCGACCTGATCCCGGGCCCGTTCACCGTCGGCGAGGTGCCCCAGGTGGACTGGATTCAGTCGGCCCCGGCCGCCGGGACCCACGAGGTCACCATTCAGAGCGGCGACATCGTCCTCGGGCTGGAGTTCGCCAACTTCCAGTACGCCGAACTCACCGGCAGCAAGTGGCACGACCTGAACGGCGACAGCATCCGCGATGCCGGCGAGCCCGGCCTGCCCGGATGGACGATCTTCCTGGATGAGAACGCCAACGGCCAGTTGGACGCCGGCGAGACCTCCACCCTGACCGACGCCCAGGGCGATTACAGCTTGGTCGACCTGCTGCCGGGGGCCTACCTCGTCGGCGAGGTCGTCGAGGACGGCTGGGTGCAGTCGGCCCCGGCCAGCGGCGGATACATGGTCTCCCCCTTGAGCAGCGAGGTCATCGGAGGCCTGGACTTCGGCAACTACGAGTACGGGCAGATCCAGGGCGCCAAGTGGCACGACCTGAACGTCAACGGCGTGTGGGATGCGGGCGAGCCCGGCCTGCCCGGCTGGACGATCTACCTCGACCAGAACCAGAACGGCGTCTACGACGGCATGGGGTACGCCACCTTCGATTCCACCGACGTGCCGGTGCTGATTCCGGACCTGCAGACGGTCAGCTCCGACGTGCAGGTCAGCGGGCTCGCCGGGCCGGTGGTGGACGTCAACGTCACCCTGGACATCACCCACACGTTCCTGGGGGACCTGGATATCAGTCTCATCAGCCCGTCCGGAACGATGATCCTGCTCAGCTGGTGGCTGGGCGGCGTGGACATGACCGACACCACCTTTGACGACGAGGCCGACACGCCCATCTGGGCCGGCGTCGCCCCTTACACCGGCCAGTTCCAGCCGGTGATGCCCCTGGCGACGCTCATCGGGGAGAACCCCAACGGCACCTGGACGCTGGAAGTCACCGACTCGGCGTCCTGGGACACGGGCATGCTGAATAGCTGGTCGATCAGCATCACCGTCCCCTCGCTGGTCGAGCAGGCCACGCTCACCGACGGCGACGGCAACTACGCCTTCCCCGACCTGTCGCCGGGGACGTACGTGGTGGCCGAGGTCGTCGAGGACGGCTGGGTGCAGCTTGCCCCGGCCGGCGGCACCCACCAGATCGCCATCCAGAGCGGCGACCTCGTGACCGACGTCAACTTCGGCAATGCCGAGGGCGCCGAGATTCACGGCGTCAAGTGGCACGACCTGAACGGCGACGGCATCCGGGACCCCGGCGAGCCGGGACTGCTGGGCTGGACGATTTCGACCTTCCTGGACCTGGACGGCGACGGCGAGCTGGGCGACGGCGAAAGCACGCTGCTGGCCGTCACCGGCCCCGACGGCTCCTACTCCTTCACCGGCCTGATGCCGGGAGATCACGTCGTGGCGGAGCTGTCGCAGCCCGGCTGGAGCCAGACGGCCCCGGTCGGCGAGACCTACCAGCTCACCCTCGGACGCGGCCAGGTCGCCCAGGACATCGACTTCGGCAACGCCCGGTCCGGCGAAATTCACGGGCTCAAGTGGCACGACCTGAACAACAACGGCATCATGAATGTTAACGAGCCGCTGCTGGAAGGCTGGGTCATCTTCCTGGACGCCAACGATAACGGCGCCCGCGATCCCGACGAGGTGCTGGCCACCACCGACGTTGACGGCGCGTACGCCTTCACCGGGCTGAGGCCCGGAACCTACACCGTCGCCGAGATCGTCCAGCCCGGCTGGGAGCAGTCCTCGCCGGTCGGCGGGACCCACCTGGTCACCGTCATGAGCGGCGACGCCGTCACCGGCGTCAACTTCGGCAACGTCAAGCTGGGCGAGGTCCGCGGCGGCAAGTTCCACGACCTGAACGCCGACGGCCTGTGGGATGCCGGCGAGCCCGGACTGGCCGGCTGGACCATCTTCTCCGATCAGAACCTCAACGGCCTGCTGGACGCGGGCGAGCCCTTCGCCACCACCGACGTCAACGGCGACTATGTCCTGCTGGGGCTGGAGCTGGGCACGCACGTCGTCACCGAGCAGCCCCAGGTCGGCTGGATGCAGTCGGCCCCGGCCGGCGGGACCTACCAGCTCGACATCGTCAGCGGCAGCGCCATCACCGGCACGGACTTCGGCAACTACCAGTACGGCCAGGTCAGCGGCATCGTCTTCAGCGATGAGAACCACGACGGCATCCAGAACGATCCCGTGACCGAGCCGGGGCTGGGCGGGTGGCAGGTGGCCGCCTTCCTCGACGCCAACGGCAACGGGGCGCTCGACGCCGGCGAGAACGAGTACTTCGCCATCACCGACGCCGTCACCGGCGGCTATGACCTGACCGGGCTGCCGCCGGGCGCCTACCTGGTCTCGGTCGAGCTTCAGGGCGACACCGACTTCACCTGGCCGGCCGGCGGCACCCACCAGTTGACGGTCAACAGCGGCCAGGCCGTCGGCGACATGCATTTCGGCATCAAGCGCGTTCCCGGCGTCGACGACCTCGGCGTGCAGACCCCCGAAGACCAGCTCGTCTCCGACGTCGTCACCGGCAGAGACGCCGACGGCAACCTGCTGCACTCCGGCTTTGAGGTGGTGGACGGACCCGCCCACGCCGCCGACCTGGTGATGGCGGACGACGGGTCGTTCACGTACACGCCCGCCGCCGACTACAACGGGCTGGACTCCTTCACCTTCCGCGTCGGCGACGGCGGGGAGTACTCGCGACTGGGAACGGCGACCGTCACGGTGGCGCCGGTGAACGACGCCCCGGAGGCCAAGACCCCGACCCAGCCGCTGACGGTCGACGAGGACCCGGCCGCGCCGCTGCTGATCGTGCTCGGCGCGACCGACCTGGAGACGGCCTACGCCGACCTGGACTTCCAGATCGTCGATCCGCCCGATTACGGCACGCTGACCGAGGTGGGCCAGGGCCGGTTCGAATACCAGCCGGATCTGAACTACAACGGCGCCGATCAGTTCCGCTTCCGGGTGACCGATACGGGCGATCCGGCCGGCGGCGATCAGGGATGGGGCTACGACGGGCCGATGTGGCATGAGGCCGACGCCCCCATTACCGTCAACCCCGTCAACGACGCCCCCACGGGCGAGTACGTCAAGGCCGAGACCATTCAGGACGACCCGGTCGACATCCAGTTGACCGGCGACGACGTCGAGACGCCGGCGGGCGACCTTCTCTTCGGCCTGCACACCCCGCCGGTCCACGGCAGCGTCAGCTTCAACGGCAGCGTGGTCACCTACACCCCCGAGCCGGGCTACTCCGGGATCGACCGCTTCCAGTTCGCCGTCACCGACGACGGCGACCCGTCCGGCAGCGGCAACGTCCTGTCCGCCGCCGGCACCGTCGACGTCGTGGTCGCCCGGGCGGTTCACTTCAATGCCAGGACCAGGGTGCAGTTACAGCCGCGCGTGGCCGACCCGCTGGTGGTGGTGGTCTCCATGAGAGGGCCCGGCGAGGGCGTGCTGATCCTGGGCGAGGACGACATCACTCGTCTGGAACTGTTCGGGACGGGCATGACCTCGAACGTCAACGTCATCACCCGAGGCCGGGGGCTGGAGGTCAACATCGGCGAGATCATCGTCCACGGCAGCCTGGGCGGCCTGAACGCCAAGACCGCCAACCTGCTGGGCGACATGACCGTCGGCGGAAGCATGCGGCGGCTGACCCTGAACCACGTCACCGACGAGCACGTCATCACCATCGGCGCCCCGACCACGACCAGGGACACGGTGCGGATGACCTTCGACTGCGTCGCCGACACGAGCATCTTCTCCCAGACGCCGATCAGCTCGCTGACGGTCACCGAGTGGCTGGATAGCGAGGGCGCCCGCGATGAGATCGTCACCCCCTGGCTGGGCAGGTTGACCAGCAGGGGCCAGCGGGCGAGGCGATACGTGGTCGGCAGCCGAGGAGATTTCGAGGCCGACCTGACCCTCAGCGGCATCGGCGCCCGGAGGAACGCTCTGAACGGGGCCAGGATCGCCGGCGAGCTGGTCGACAGCATCTGGAACGTCGGCGGGCACATGGGCTCGCTGTCGGTCGGCGGCAGGGTCGTTGACAGTCAGGTTCGCGCCCAAGGCAACATGGCCAATGTGACGGTGGGAGCGGCCGAGCGGTCCGACTTCCTGGCCGGCGTCGCCGCCGGCGTGGCCCGCCGTCCGGGCAGCGCCGCCGATTTCGACCTGCTGGCGACCATCCGCTCCTTCAGGGTCCGCGGGCTGCGGTACGCCGCCCCGCGGTACCTCTTCATCGACACCAACATCGCGGCCTCCACCATCGGCGTTGTGAGCCTGCGGAACGCCGGCCTCGAGGTCGCCGGCGAGCAGTCCGGCATCCTCGCCGTCAACGCCGGCACCGCCAGGGAAATCCGGATGGTGACCCACTATGACACGCTCACCCGCGAGCGGTGGCGCTGGACGCCGAGAGATGGCATCGTCTTCGCGATGCCCGAGCTGGACATCGAACTGCTGGCCTGAGGCGGTCGGCGAGTTTGCCGGATCGTCCGGCGGCCGGGGCTAGGCCGTCGACAGGTTTGGCCGCCTGAATCGCCGGCGGCGTGAGAGGAAGGCTCCCGGGCCGTGCCGGATGGTGTGGTCCCGCCGCCGGCCGATGGCGCTTCAGCCGAAGCTCACCCGAAATCCACCCCCCAACGGGCGTGCGCCTTCCGCCCCGCCCCGCGGCGCGGCGGCCGGGGGTGCTATTCCGCGGCGGGCGGTGAGGCCGGGGGCTTGACCAGTTTCAGCTTGATCCGGTTGGCCGTGATCTCAGTGACCGTCAGCTTAACCTTCTTCATCTCGGTGAGCTGATCGGCCAGGTCTTCGTTGGTGAAGCTGTGCTCGGCGTCGATGCTCGCGATGGCCTCCGTGATCTCGCGCAGCCGCAGGGCCTGGACGCCGCGGAGTTTCCCGGCCTCGGCGCGGAAGGTCTTCCAGGCCTCGTAGTCCATGCCGGAGATGGCGAGGTTGACCGTTCGGGAGACCTGGGCCCGCTTTCGCCAAGCTTCCACCACCGCGGCGAGGACCTTCGGGGCGGTCTCCCTGGCCAGCTTGGTCAGCACCTTGTCCTCGGCCCCCCGCTGGAAAGTGTTCGTCGTCACCGGCCCGTAGCTCTTCGACGCCAGCACGCGGGCGGAGTCCGTCTGGACCACGCGGACGTTCAAGGTGGCGGTGTACTGGTGCACGGTCTGGTCGGCGATCTGGAAGCTCCTGGCGTACTTGGCGACGGCCCGCCCGGTGAGAACCACCTCGGCCTTCATCCTGGCGCCGAAGGAGGCGATCTCCTTGGTGTTGTCCTTGATGACGGCCAGCAGGACGTCGCGCTTGGAGATCTTCGCGGCCGTGGCCCGGTCCACCAGCACGATGCCCTTGGACAGGAAGAAGTCCTCGACCCTGCCTTGCACGATCCCGGCCTTGTCCACCTCATACGTCGGGCCGGTGGGCCTGTGGCGGACGGCCTCGGCGATGGCGACGATCACGCGCGGGTTGTTCTCCTGGTTGACGGTGTGGGCGATGACGGCCCAGTTCTTTTCGAACTTCTGCGTGGATACGCACACCCGGAGGCGGGCGTGGGTGGTGCCGCCCTCGACCCAGATCTTCAACACCTCGTGCTGGCGGACGTATCCGACCGCGTCGGCGAAGACCTTGTCGTAGACGGTCTTGTAGTTTCTGGTCTGGGACTGGGCGGTGAGGAACACGCCGCAGGCCCGCTCCACCGCGGTTCGCAGGGCCACCCGGACGGCCCGGTCCCGGGCCGGCTGATCGGTGCCGGCGGCCGTGCCCGTGACCGTGATCCACTTCTGCACCGGCGCCGCCTCGATGGGCTGGGCCGAAGCCGCGCCGCTGAAGAGCAAACCGGCCAGGATGGCGCAGGCGACGATTGCGTGCTTTTCCCGTTTCATTGTGGCACCTCGGGGCCTTTCTCGGGCGGTTGCCGTCGTCATTCCTGCTGCAATTTGGCCTTGATGACGTTCTGGGAAACGTCGGTGATCTCCAGGTTCTTGATCACCTCGACGATCTTCTCGGCCAGGGTCTCGGCGTTGACGTCGGATTCCAGCGAGCACTCGGCCACCTTGTTGTGATACTTGGGGGTGGTGACGTCCTTGACCTGCTTGATGGTCTTGAGGGCCTTTTTCAGGGCCGTGTACTGTGTGAAGGAAAGCCCCTCGACGTGCAGTTGCACCTCACCGCGTCCGGCCAGGGCGTCCTGCCAGAATCGGAGCACGTCGTTCTGCACTCTCGGCGCGATCTGCCTGGCCTGGGCGTCGAGGGCGTTCTTGGCGGCCGAGCGCCACACCCGGTTCACGCCGCGCGTCGGCCGCCCGGGAATGCTGGAGAGAAGCTGGCCGGTGTCGGACCGGTAGCACTTGACGTTGGCCTCGGCCTCGTACGTCTCGAACACCACCCCGCCGATGGTCTTGCGCCCTCCGGACGCGGCGTTGGCCGTGCCGGAAATAAAAAGCTGCGCCCCGAAGCGCTTGGCGATCGCCTGGGCCTTGGCCGGCTTGTCCTCGGCCACGGCCGCCGCCAGGTCCTTCCGGTCGATCGCCTTCAACTGCTGCTTGTTGACCAGCAGGAAGCCGCTCTTGAGCAGCAGGTTCTCGATCCTCGCCTGCACCGTCGAGTCCGGCACCACCTCGCGGCGGATCCTCTCGCCGATGAAGACCATGATCTTCGGCCGGCCCATCTGCTTCAGCTTGGTCTTGACCACGCCCCAGTAGTCGACGATTCCCTTGACCGAGACGACGGCCGTGACCTTCGCCTCCCAGGTGCCGTCCTCGACCTGCCTCTGGGAGAGGATCTTGTGGCTCTGGATGAAGCCGGTGGCCCGGACCAGCACCGTGTCCCGGACCAGGGCAAAGTCCCGGGTCTGCGACTCGGAGTGGATGATGGCGCCGGCCCCGCGCTCGACGGCCTTGCGCAGGGCGTCGCGGACGGCCTCGTCCTTGTCCATGCCGGCCCCGACGACGGTGATCTCCACCAGGTTCTCGCCGCGTTTGATGACGTTCTGGGCGATCGCCGCCGGCCGGGCGGCCAGAAGGGCGACGATTGCGGTTCCGATCAGCAAGCGCTTGCACATGGGCGCGCTCCCTTTTGCAGGTGTTCCCGACGCGTTCGGTCCGGCGTCTCTCCGCGCCGGTGTCATTTCCCGCGCGAACGGGCGCCCGGCAGCTCCGCCGAAGCCCGCCGCCGGATGCCGTGGGCGCAGGCTATTCGACGACCGTGCCGCCCGGCACGACGACCTTGACCTCGCCGGTCTGCCGGGTCTCCACGTGGACGTCGTCCTTGGTGTAGGGGCCCATCAGCTTGCCGGCCTTGGTGATGCGGAACCACAGTTTGCTTTTCGTGTCTTCGCTGACCATGAAGGACTGACTCGCCCCGGCCCCGGCGGAATAGCTGCACTCCGCCGGCAGGTCCTCGGTCTTGACGACCAGGGTGTGCGTGAGCCTGCCGCCGGCGCCGACCGCGCCCACCGGCGAGGTGCCGTCCGGGACGGTCACGCTGATGTTCCGGGACAGGTCGCTGTGATTCGAGATCGTAACCGCCGTCTTCCTGGTGCAGCCGACCATCATCACCGCCAGGATCAGCAGCGATATCCCGATTGCCTTGCCGCTCGTTCTCATCTCGACGACTCCTTTCAAAGAGGTCCGCCTGCGTCACCGGATGGTTATGGACAGCTTCCTCTGATAGTACAGCACCATGTTCCAGAGCGGCTTGAGGTCGATCTCGACCGTCACCTGGGCGGTGCCGTCGTCCAGAAACTTCAGCGATTTCTCGACCACGTACGCGCCTTGCTGGAAGGCCAGCATGCCCGAGTCGATCTGGTCGTTGGCGGCCACGAAATCACGCACGGAGGTGTTGGAGGTGATCGTCAGCCCGTTGATCTTCTCGGCGAGCTTGCGCCGGCCGTCCAGCTCGGCCCCGCGCAGGGCCATCAGCTTGGCCTGGGCCGTGTTGGCGTTTGTCGTGTCCACGGCGGCGCTGCCGACGGCCTGCTCCGTCCGCGTCACCCATGCCGGGGCCCTGGCGGCCCTGGCCAGGACTGCCACCTGGGCCGGGGGGACGTCCTTGAGGTACCGCTCCGGCGGCACGCCCATGCCCGTCTCCCGGATCTGCTTGTCCCGGGCGCGGACGCTGAGTTTCTCGATGTCCTGAACCCTGATTTTGTCGCCCTTGTAGAACTCCTTGTGCCAGGTCTTCAGGTTGACGATCAGGTCCCGCAGGGTCACTTCCATCTCCACTTCCACGATGAGTTCGTCGGCGTGGTAGCGAATGCCTCTTTCCCTGGCGCCGCGGATGAAGGCGCGCAGCCGGGTGTTGATCTCGTCGTACTCGGCCACGAAGTCTCGCACGCTGGTGGTGGAGGTGATGCGCACGCCTTGGATGCGCTCCCCCAGGCGGCGCAGGCCGTCGACCCGGGCGGCGCGGACGGCCATCAGCCGGCCCTGGCCGGTGCAGTGGGCCATCCAGTAGGCCTTGGCCTGGCCGGCGAGGTTCTTGATGCTCATCAGCTCGCCCTCGGCCACCATCACCAAAGGATCTTCGGCCAGCTCCGGGCGCGGCGCCCCCGAGCCGGTCTCCCGGATGACCTTGATCTTGTTGGTGACGGTCATCTTCTCGAAGTCCTGGCTTCGGATCTTGTCGCCCTTGTAGTACTCCTTGTGGAACTGCTTGAGCGTCACGATGAGCTCTTGCAGCTTGACCTCCATGACGACCTCGCAGGTGCCGTCTTCCATGTACTTGGGCCTGCCGATCTCCTTCATTCCGCTGAGGAACGCGCGCAGGGACGTTTCGATGGTGTCGGAGGTGGCCACGAAGTCGTTGACGGTGGTTTCAGAGGTGATCTTCAACCCGCGGATGCGTTCGGCCAGTTTGCGTATCGCGTCCGCCCGGGCCGCCCGGGCCGCCAGCAGCTTGTTCTGGGCTTTGCGCTGCTCGCTGACGGCGTCGGCGGCCGCCGGCAGCGCCCAGCCGGCCAGCAACACCACGCCCAGCAACAGCAACCACGCCTTCCTTGCCTTGCACATAGCTGGTTCTCCTTTCGAGAGTAAGGTTCTCTGGTTGCGCGTGCGTGGAGGCGACGCGGAAACGGACCTCGGCCCGGTACCGAATCGATTGGGCCGGGCCGCGCACGCTGCGCCCTATTTCGCGCCTTCCACGCGGACGCGCTTCCGGGCAAACACGTATTTTTCGCTGGGTTTGATCCTGAACGCCATGTCGTAGAATTCCTCGGCCTTCTTGCCCCTGCCCAGCGCCTCGTGCATCAGGCCGGCGTTGAACGCGGCCCCGTGGTCGTCGGGCCTCTGGCCGAGGGCCTGCTGGTAGCAGTCCAGCGCCTCTTCGTAGTCGCCGGCCACCGCCAGCTTGTTGCCGGTGGAGACGATCTTGCTCTTGCCCGACTGGAGCTTTTCGGTGACGACCACCTCGTGCGGGCACACCTTGCTGAGAAACTCCCGCACGCACTCGTCGATGAGGCGGGAAATGACCTGATCGGTCGGGGGCAGGTCGTCGCCTCCGAAGCCCATCGCCCGCCCGATGCCGGCGGCCCCCGACTTCTTGTCCTTCTCGGAGTCGTACTCGTGGGTGGTCGCCACGGTTGCCAGCGTCTTGCCGGTCTTGACGTCGTCCATGGTGAAGTTGACCGCGCCCAGGCAGTAGCGCTTGGTGTAGGTGACGGTCTTCATCGACCGGGAGAGCGGGTTGAAGACCGTTCGCGTGCCGCGGTCGTCGCGGGCGGTCACCTTCACGCTGCCGTAGATCATGGCGTCGACCTTGGCGAGCTTTCCGGCCGTGTCGGCCGAGGCGCTGTCCGAAATCGCGATTTGGAGGTCGCGCTCGTCCAGGATGGCCTTGAGCCGCTTGCGGTCCACCAGCTCGTACCGGTTGTACTTGCGGTTGTAGACGTCCAGGGCCGCCGCCAGCCGGTCGGAGGCAATCTGGCTCCACTGCCTGTCGCGGGAGCTCTGCCCGCCGAACTCGGCAATGCCCACGCGGCGGACCTGCGGGGAGATCTGGTACTCCGCCGGCCGCTCGTAGCGTATCTCGATCGCCTTCTCCGGGCCACATCCGGCGATCCAAGCGGCCGAGAAAGCCAGCCCGCCAAGAATCGAAAGATATGTGAGCGTTTTCATCGGCGGCTCCTTTCGCGGGCAGAGTATACCACGCCGCCATGGGGCGGGCATCCATTGTTAACCGTTTTTCCGGGCGGGGCGTCGGAGCCGCCGCGGACATTTCCCGGCAGGCCCGCCGTCGGGTCACCCGGTGAAAACGCTTGGAATCGCCCTCGGCGTTTCGCTATCATGCCCCCTGAATTCCGCAGGCGAACGGTCCTTGCGGCAGGGCCGGGAGCCCCGTTTTTCCCAGGGAGTGCAAGCATGGCCGATCTGCCAAGATCGCTCAAGAGCCTGCTGCTGCTGACGTTGGCGGCTGCGGCCGGCGGGGCCGGATGCAGCGCCAAGATACCTATCGTCCAGATCCCGCACTTCTATACCCCTGAATTGAAGACCATTGCCGTGGTCCCGTTCCGAAACCAGTCCACCGGGAAGAACGCCGGGCAGGTGATCGCCGATAAGCTCGCCGCCGCCCTGATGGCCAACGGATCCTACAAGGTCTACAACCGTAACGACCTGAAGGCGCTGATGGACGAGAGCGACCTCCAGATCGCCCTGGGCGCGGATTCCCCGGCTGCGGCCGCGACCTTCAAGAAGGCCACCAACGTCCAGGCGATCCTGACCGGGGCGGTGACGACCTACTCGGCCACCTCCCAGAGCCAGCGCCGCCAGGACCCCCAGTACGCCTACACCAAGCAGGGCCGCAAGTACCTCACCGGCTACCGCACCTACGTCCTGACGCGGAACGAGGCCAACGTCTCCGTCACCGCCACCCTGATCCGCGTTTCTGACGGGACGACCATCGCGGCCACGCCCGCCCCGGCCCGGGCGCGCGTGGCTTCCGAGGGCGAGCCGCCCAAGCAGGACCCGTACGCCTGCATCTCCGACGCGACCGACCAGGTGGTCTTTCAGCTCGTGGAGCAGTTCGCACCCATCCGCAAGGTCATCAAGGTCAACACGAGCAAGGCCCTGCGGACGGCCAGCGATCTCTATGACAACAAGTGGAGCTTCACCAAGCAGTTCAACGCCAGCGATGAGAAGATGTACGTGGTGGTGGAGCTGCCGCTCTGCTGCGACCGCAACCGCTTCCGCCTGGTGATCGTGAAGAAGGATCAGCGCGAGGAGCTGGCCGGCATGGCCATCGTCTGGGGGAGGAAGGCCTCGGTCGGCTACAGCTTCAGCCCCAAGGCCCTTGCCGCCAAGGCCGGCCCGGGCCAGTTCCAGGTCAAGTTCTACAGCGGCCCCGAGCCTGTAATCATCCAGGACTTTCGGATCAGGTGACGTCCCCGGCCGCGACCGGCCCACCGCCTGCCCCGATACTTCGCGCGAGCAAGGGTGCATCAAACGGCTGGGGCCAGAACGGTCAGATTCAGATCGGGCTCTTCCAGCAGGTTCAAGCTGTGATCAAGGCGCAGGCCCCTGCCGACGGCCCCGCGGCGTGCCCACGGCCGGGAATCGGGACTATCGCCGGTTTGGTCGTTGACGATACTTCGATGCGTCGGTGGCATCGGGCCATGTCGACCGACGCCCGTATCGTCACTTCTCAAGGTTCAATAGAAGCTTAACGTCATGGCCATCGATGTCGCCGTCGCCGTCGAAGTCACCATCCTTCGAACTGGCGATCAGGTCCTTGACCTTGTCCGCACCACCCCCTGCTTTACGTCCGCCCATGCCGCTGCCGTAATTGTCGGACCAGATGGTATAGTCGGCCCCGTTGACGACGCGATCCCCGTTGAAATCTCCGTGCTCCCACCTGGAAGCGGTCTCGTTGTAGTGGTCCGCCCAGAGGCTGTAGTCGCCGCCATCGACCGCGCCACTCAGATTGGCATCGCCCATGTAGAACTGCTTGGTATTTCCACCATTCTTGTAGTAAATGTCAAAGTCAGGTTGACCGATGACCCCCTCTCCCTCGTCCCAATAGGCGAAAGTCGGCCCGGCCCGGAGGACAAGGGTATTCACATAAAGCGCCTCGTTATCTCCCGACGTCGGCTG
>Ga0315541_1003463_pt1 | contig 12152 bp, 10 predicted proteins | sample SalMarSW160190MG_FD_203095 | JGI IMG/M metagenome (GOLD analysis project Ga0315541, IMG submission 203095) | Salt marsh sediment microbial communities from the Plum Island Ecosystem LTER, Massachusetts, United States - Salt Marsh Sediment SW1601-190 ...
TCCACCGGCATAGTCAGGAAGTCGAAAAGCACTCTTTCATCCTCGGCCTGACGCAGTTCTGCCGGCTGCGCCGGTGCCTCGGCCCGCGAGCGCCGGTAGACGATGTGCACTTCCGGAGCCGCGCCGCCTTTTTCTCGCGCCTGCCGCGCACCAACGCGCAAGGCCGTACACGCCGCATCCATCGCCACGTCGCCACCGCCCAGCACCATCACCCGCTTACCCGCCAGGTCGGGATACTGGCCCAGGCTGGCCTCACGCAAGAAGTCAATCGCGGAAAGCACCTGGGGCAGGTCAACGCCCGGTATTGGCAACCGCATACCCCGATGCGCCCCCACCGCGACGAAGACAGCATCGTAGCCGGTGAGGCTCCCCTCCGCCTCGGAGGGGCTGGGGGGGGTGCCGCGCAAAAGTGCCGTCGCATCGTCCACGCGCTGGTTGCACTTCAGTTCGATACCCAGCGCCAGGATGTCGTCAATCTCCTTCTGTACCAGGTCGTAGGGCAAACGGTAGGAGGGAATACCCACCCGCATCATCCCGCCCGGCACCGGCAATGCCTCGAAGACGGTCACACCGTGGCCAAGTTTGACCAGGTCCTGCGCACAGGTGAGGCCAGCCGGCCCGGAGCCAACCACCGCCACCCGCTTCCCCGTCGGCTCACCCCCCCCCTCCAGGGAGGGGATGCTGATCTCGTCGGGGTGGGCCAGCGCCCAGTCGGCGACGAAACGCTTCAGGCGCATGATGTTGACCGGCTCGTCGACCTTCCCCCGCGAGCAGGCATCCTCACACTTGTGGTTACAGACTCGCCCGCAGATGGAGGGGAAGGGGTTATCCTCGCGGATGGTGCGGTAGGCATCGGCGAAGCGCCCCTCGCGTATCAACGCCACGTATCCCTGCGCCCGCTGGTGAATAGGGCAGGCATCACGGCAGGGAGCCCGTCCGCGCTTTTCAATGACGTAGGCATTGGGGATGGCCTGCGGGTAGAGTTTGTAGGCCGCCCGTCGCTCGGACATATCCGCGTTGAAGTGGTCAGGACGGATAATGGGACAGGCCGCCGCGCAGTCGCCGCAGCCGGTGCATTCGTCCACCACGACGTAGCGCGGCTTCTTGCGCACGCGCGCCGTGAAGTTGCCCGGCTCGCCTTCGACGCTCTCCAATTCGGCGTAGGTCATCACCTCGATGTTGAGGTGCCGGCCGCACTCCACCAACTTGGGGCTAAGGATGCACATCGCGCAGTCATTGGTGGGGAAAGTCTTGTCCAACTGCGCCATCACGCCGCCGATGGCTGGCTTCCTGTCCAGCAGATAGACTTTGAAGCCGGTCTCCGCCAGATCGAGGGACGCCTGCATGCCCCCAATGCCGGCCCCAACGACCAGTACCGCGCCAACCTTGTCTTTACCGTTTCCAGATAATTCCATCGCCATACCGCCTCCTGGCCCTTAGAATTCGCCCAAATGATCAACCAGGCGTAGCACCAGCACCGCCATGTCGAGGGTCTCCTCCTCACTGGTGAGGAAATAGTCCCGCAGTGTGACCTCGTGCCGGTAGCCCAGGTCCTCGAACGCCTTGATGACCTGCGATTGGGTGGTCACGATTTCGGCGTACAACTGCTGCAACCCCATCCGCCGGGCAATGTCAATCAGGCAGCGCAACATCAGCATACCGATGCCCTGACGACGGTGAGCGCGATCAAGGAAGATACGCACCCAGGCGATGTGACGGTGGTACCGCTCACCGAGGTGCAGCGTGGCGTCCCCCACGATTTTATCGTCCACGACGGCCACCAGCGGGAAGACGCACCTCAGATCCAGATTATCCACCCAACTTTCTACCACAGCCCTGTTGCCGGCATCGCCGCGAAAGTATTCCAGGTCCTCCTCCGTTGCCCGGCCGAATAGATCTACCAGGCCCTCCTTGTCTTCCTTCGACAGCGGGCGCAGTAGCAACCGGGCACCGTTGGGTAAAGTCTTCACGTGGCGATAACGCGCCAGTTGTTCCCAGACGTCCGTCATATCCTCACCTCCCCTTCACTCCGACTTGGCTTTCTGCATCGCTTTCCACACCAACTCCGTCACGTCCATCACCCGCATGCGCGCGCGACGTGCTTCCTCGTGATGACGCACCGCTGATGTCAGCGTGCGTTCACACTGCTGACAGGCAGAGACGACTACCTGCGCCTCGATCTCACAGGCCCGATCAATCCGCCGCAACGATACCTCAGAGCCCACGTCTGGATCGAAACTCTCCAGATTGCCCCCGCCGCCGCAACACTCGGAGATCTGCCCACAACTGCTCATCTCTACAAAAGTGAGATCAGGGATACTCTGCAGCACCTGGCGGGGCGGCTCGAAGACGTGGCTCTTGCGCCCCAGGTCGCACGGGTCGTGGTACGTCACCCGCAGGTCCATCTCCCCCAACTCGATGGCTCCCTGCGCGATGAATTCCTCCAGCAATTCCGTGGCGTGCAGCACCTCCAGGCCAACCTCCTCCCCCAGAACTTCAGGATAGACGAACTTCCACATGTGATAGCAGGAAGGACAGGTGAAAACGACGCGGGAAGCGCCGAGTTCCTTGACCTGGGCGACGTTGTGCTGGATCAACGTCTTGGCCCGTTCCAGCCGGCCCATTAACAACAGGGGATAGCCGCAGCACCACTCCTGGCCCCCCAGTGTGGTGAAATCAGCACCACTTGCGTCCAGGATGGACGCCATCGCCTGGGGCACGCGATAACTGCGCGGGAACAGGGACGCGACACAGCCGACGAAGTAAACGATCTCGGCCCCCTGCTTACTATCCAGTCCAGGCGGAATATGCTCCAGGTTCTGACTCCAGATCAGGCGGTTGCTGTTGTCGTCGCCGCTGATGTTGTGCGTGGCTGCGATCGTCTGGCTCAAGCTGTTGAGGCGCTGGATGCCTGTGCACAAACGGTCGTCAATCACCGCCTCCGGCCGCTGCACCAGGTAGTCGGCCAGGAGCTCCCGCAGTTCCTGGCAGTTCTCCACCCGGTAGTCCGACTCCTCCGCTATCTCCTTGAGCACGATCATCACCTCGCCGATGTCAATCTCGTTGGGGCAATGCACGCCGCACATCTCGCACTCCAGGCAAAGCCAGATGTCCCGGCTGGTCAGAAGCCGCTCCCGCTGCCCGAACTGGATCAGGCGCAGGATGCGATCCGGCCCGTATTCCATCGCAAAAGCGGCAGGACAGCCGGCGGTGCATTTATGACAGTGGTAACATAGTTGTGTGGTTTGCCCGCTGAGGGCGTTTACCTGGTCTATAAATGATATTTCGGTCATTTGTCAATTCCTCCTGGTTGGTAGATTGGTATATTGGTACATTGGGACTCGGCTTCCCAATTTACCAGTTTCCCAATCTACCAGTCTTCCCAACCTACCAACTCACCACATCTGCCATCGCCAAAATCTGCTCCGGCGTCCAATTGTGTATTCGGCTGGCCTTGTTGGGGCAGGCCACCACGCAAGCCCCGCAGTTCTGGCACAGCGCCGCGTTGACCGTAGCAATACCCCAGATGGGGTCAATCTGCCGTGCTTCATACGGGCACGCCTCCACGCATACCCCGCACCCGGAGCACAACTCATTGACGACGTAAGCCACCATCGGCTCCTGGATCATCTCGTCCTGTGAGAACAGTTTGAGTACCTTGGCCGCCGCGCCCGAGGCCTGCGACACCGTCTCCGGGATGTCCTTCGGCCCCTGGGCCGCCCCGGCCAGGAACACCCCCGCCGTCAGACTCTCGACAGGGCGCAACTTGGGGTGTGCCTCGCTGAAAAAGCCGTTTTGATCTATGCCAATGCGCAACGTCTGCGCCAACTTGGGCGCTTGATGGCTGGGCGTCATCGGCGTCGCCAGCACCACCAGGTCGGCTGCCACTTCTACCGGCGTTCCGCTCAACGTGTCGGCCCCCCACACCACCACCTTATCCCCATCGCGGAATACCTTGCTCACCTTGCCCCGCAGGTACAGGATGTCGTGCTCCTCCATCGCCCGCTGGACGTACTCGTCGTACCCCTTACCCGCCGAGCGGATGTCAATGTAAAAGACGTAAGCCTGACCCTCCGGCACACGCTCCCTGAACATCATAGCCTGCTTGGCGACGTACATGCAGCAGACTTTGGAGCAGTAGGGCACCCCTCGCTCCGGGTCACGGGAGCCGGCGCACTGGATGAACACCACCTCGCGGAGCACCCGGCCATCGGAAGGCCGCCGGATCCCCCTCCCGTCTCGCAACATCCCCTCGAACGTCAGCCCATCCACCACGTCCGGGATCTCCCCGCCACCGTATTCGGGCAACCGCTCCAGCGGGTAGGGATCCCAGCCAGTGGCAACCACGATGGCGCCTATGTCAAACACAGTAGACAAGGAAACAGGTACACAAGCAGACAAATCCTCCTCCCCTTGTCTACTTGTATTCTTGTCTCCTTGTATACTCTCCACCATCACCTCAAAATTCCCCACGTACCCCTCAACCCCCACCACCTGTGCCCCTGTCAACACCTCGATCCGCGGGTGATTGAGGACCTGCTCGACTTTGCGCTCCAGTAGACCCGGCGCGGCGGCAAAGTTCAGATAGGTGCCGCTGAGCCGGGCCATCTTGCCGCCCAGGTGATCCTCCCGCTCAACCAGCACCACGGGGAAGCCCGCGTTGGCGATGTCCAGCGCGGCCTGCATCCCAGCGATACCCCCGCCGATGACCAGCGCCCGCTTCGTCAACGGCAGGTGGAACGGCTCCAGTTCCTCGTCCCACGTGACCTTCTCCACGACGGCATGCACAATCTCGATGGCCTTCTCCGTGGCATGGGCTGGCTCGTGCTCGTGCACCCAGGAGCACTGCTCGCGGATGTTGGCCATCTCGCAGCGGTAGGGGTTCAATCCCACCGCCGACACCGCCCGCCGGAAAGTCGTCTCGTGCATGAGGGGTGAGCAAGCGGCGACAACGACGCCATCCAGATTGTGCTCCACAATAGCATCCCCGACCAACTGCTGCCCGGGCTCAGAGCACATATACCTGTAGGTCGTGGAGTAGACGACATCCGGGTGCTGCCCAATCTCCTCGGCCACCCGCTCCACGTCTACCGTGCCGGAGATGTTGATGCCGCAATGACAGACAAAAACACCTAGACGACTCATCGTTCCTCACCTGCTGCGTGTTGCGTGTTTGACTGTTGGGCGAAGGTCTCCCGACCGAGCCCTGCCTTCTCTCCGCCGCTCAGCATTGCCAGCGCCTCCGCCACCCGCGCCGCTGTTTCTGGCTCCAGGGGCACGGTGGCCTGGATGTCCGCCAGCACATCGCGGCCAAAGCGGGCCGCCAACGCTCTTGCCTCCATGAGGTACAATTCCAGCGCCAACAGGAACTGGCCCGGATTGACGATAGCCACGTCCCGGTAGCGGCGCATATCCAGCAGATCACGGTCGCTGCTGACCATGTAATGAGCCCGTCCCTCCACCGCGCAAGCCAGAAACTTGTCGTCCTGGGGGTCCCGGCAGGCACCGGATAGGTCCAGAACCCCTGGCACGTGCTCCGAGAAGCGTCCCAGCCCTCGCACCAGTTCGTCCAGCGGAGCTGTAGCCAACTGTCGGATGGCCGGCCGGGCCAGCACGCCAGCCAGTTCGGCCCGCGTGACCGGGGAGGAAAGCAGCGTGAAAGTACCGGCTCGCCAGTGCGCCACGATCCGGCGCATCAGTTCGCCCCGAGTCAGCACGTAACTGACCAACCCCAGCACTACAAAAAGCGACAGATGACTCACCCGCGCGGTGACCATGTTGTCGGTGATGTTCACCGTGCTGGTGATGCCCTGCTGTGACCACTGACCCGCTTTCAGTTTGGGTGTCCGGCGCGACGCGCTCACCTCCGCCCCTTTAGGCCGTCATTTCGCCGATAAATCGCCGATATTCCGCCGATAAGCGGTAGCAGCGCGTTTTGCGTGCCGGGTCGGCTACCTCCAGCCAACCGTCGGCCAGCCATCCAGCTATCAGATCGCGCACGGTGCGCGGGGAGAGCCCCAGTGCACGGGCGACCTCAGCGGTGGTGACGGTTTCCTGGCGGGTGAAGAGCTCCAGCACCCGCCGCGCCCGCCGGTCCAGGCGGCGCAGTTCAGACGGCTCCGGCGTGGCAGGTAAATAGGCCTGAGCGCGCACCTCGTCGGCCACGCGGCGGAAGGTGACAGCCATGCTGTGAATGAAATAAGCCAGCCAGCCGGTGAGGTCGGCGCCGGTGCGGCCCTCGTAGTAATTGTGGTGCGGATGCGTCTGCAATGCGGCGTAATAAGCGGGTAGGTCCTGGACGTAGACCTCCTCCAGGCTGTAGAAACGACCCAGGTCGTAACCATGCCGGTAGAGGATGAGCGTTGCCAGCGCACGGGCAGTGCGCCCATTGCCGTCGTAGAACGGATGGATGGTGACGAACTGGTAATGCGTCAGTCCGGCAATCACCGGCATGGGCAACTCCTCGCGCTCGGCCTGCGTTATCCAGGCTACCATGTCGCGCATCAGGCCGGGCACATCTGCCGCCTCCGGTGGCAGATAGATGATCGCGCCGGTGGCGGAATCGCGGATGACGTTCTGGCCGTCGCGGTAGGCAGTAGGTCGGGCGCGCGGGCCGCTGAAGATGAGCGCGTGCAACCGGCGGATCAATGTCTCGGTGATGGGCATCTGCTGCTCGGCCCACTCCTCCACGCGCTGGAGCGCGCGGTAGTAGTTCTGCACCTCGCAGACGTCGCGCTCACGATCAGGGAAACGTCGCTCCTCCAACACCGCTTGCTCAGCCTCGACTAACGTCAGCCGGTTGCCCTCAATGCGGGTGGAGTAGTGCGTGGAGCGGATGCGCGCTTGTTGGCGCAGCCGCTCAGCTACTTGCGGCGGTAACACCGTCAGGTGCACCGTCTGGCGAGCAGCCTCGATCTCCATCAGATCCCGCACGATGGCAGGGGTGAAGGTGAAACGAGTGTTCACGTAATCTTATCCAGCCCTGAAGTCTTGTCCAGCGGCGTCTCGGCCGGGGTCTCAACCTGCGCTGCCTGAAACATCGCCAGCACCTTGGCCGCGGCGCCGGATGCCTGCGCCACCGTCTCCGGAATATCCTGTGGCCCCAGTCCGGCCCCGGCCAGGAAGACCCCCGGCACCCTGCTCTCCACCGGTGTCATCTCTGCGTCATTCGTGGTGTAGAAACCGAACTCATCCACGCCGATGCCCAGCATCTTCGCCACGCGGCGGCTCCCCTCCGACGGGACCATCGCCGCCACCACCACCACCAGGTCAGCGGCGATCTCCACCTTGCTACCGGCCAGCGTATCCACTCCCCACACCATCACTTTGCCATCGCGGGGGAAGACCTTGGAAACTCGTCCCCGGATGTAAACCGTGCGGTCCTCCTCCATCGCCCGCGTGACGAACTCCTCGTACCCCTTGCCGCCGGCCCGGATATCTATATAGAACACGTAGACCTGCCCATCGGGGACGCGGTGCTTGTAGAGAATGGCGTGCTTGGCAGTGTACATGCAGCAGATCTTCGAGCAGTACGGTACGCCGTGCTCTGGATTGCGAGAACCGGCGCACTGGATGAAGACCACCTCCTTGGGGACGGCGCGGTCGGAAGGGCGGATCACCTTGCCGCCGGTCGGCCCGGAGGCGGAAAGCAGCCGCTCGAACTCCAGCCCATCCATCACGTCGGGATGATCCATATAAGCATAGGCCATCACCGCCTCGTCCTGGTAAAGTTCATAGCCCGTGGCTACGACAATAGCTCCCACCTCCATCTCGACGGTTTCGGGGCCCATATCGTAGTCAATGGCGTGTGCTTCGCACACCTCCGCGCACTTCCCACACGCCAGCGGGAAGAGGCCCAGACAGGCGTCGGGGTCTAGTGTGTAAACCGCCGGCACCGCCTGGGGATGGGGAATGTAGATCGCGCGGCGGGCGGCCAGTCCCCGGTCGAACTCGTTGGGCACGACAACAGGACAGACTTTGGCGCAATCGTCGCAGGCGGTGCACTTCTCCTCGATGACGTAGCGGGGGTGGCGCAGGATCTTCACCCGAAAGTCACCCACTTCCCCTTCCACCTTCACCACCTCGCTCAACGTCAGCAGTCGGATATTGGGGTGCTGCCCAACCTCGACAGTGCGTGGGGTAAGGATGCACTGAGAACAATCCAGCGTCGGGAAGGTCTCCGACAACTGAGCCATGTGCCCACCGATAGAGGGCTCCTTCTCGACCAGGATGACCTCGTAGCCACTGTCAGCGATGTCCAACGCCGCCTGCATCCCACTGATTCCAGCACCGATCACCAAAGCCCGATAATTCATTGCAATCCCCGACGAATCGTTTGACCAATTAACAATGAATCAATGAACAATGAACAACAACTGACTGACTGCCCACCGTTTATTGCCTTATTGTCCCATTGTTGCATTGTTAATTGTCTCATTGTTTCATTGTTCATTGAACAGCGGCCTTGGGTCCACGTAGTGCTCCTCAAACCCCCAGTCCTCCTCCGGCAGACCTAGCGCCACAGCCATCAGTTGGGTGAAGTAGAGTACCGGTATCTCGTTGCCGGTGCGGCCGGCCCCCGTCTCCCGCTGCGGGTAGTCCAGGTTGAACTGGCACAGAGGACATGCGGTGATGACGACCTGTGCGCCGTGCTCCCGCGCTGAGGCCACGATGTCCTTTGAGAGCGTCTCGGAGACCTGGGGCTCCTTGACCGTCAGGTAGGAGCCGCAGCACTCGATGTTGTAAGGGAAGTCCACCGGTTCCGCCCCTAGTGCCCGTACCAGATCATGCAGGATGACCGGATCCTCCGGGTCGTCCAGGCCGATCTCCTCATAAGGACGCAGGAGAAGGCACCCATAGTAGGGGGCAACCCGCATCCCGGTCAGCGGGCTCACTACCCGTTCTGCCAGAGCCTCCCAACCCAGGTCATCCCGCAGGATCTCCAGGAAATGCGCGACGTGCACCTCGCCGTGATATTCCTGCTCTGTGAACCAGTTGATGCGCTCCAGCATCTCTGGATCCCGCTCCAGCAACGCCTGGGAGCGGCGGAGGACATTGAAGCAAATGGCACACAACGTCACCACCGGGTGAAGGTTCCCCCTTCCTCCTGAGGAGGGGCCAGGGGAGAGCGCCTGCTGGGCCTGGTAAAGCACCCGCGTCGGGGCAATCAGCGCCATCGAGTCGTCCAGCATCAAGGGGAACGTCGCCCCGCAGCACTGCCACTCGGGAAGTTCCTCCAACTCCAACCCCAGCGCCGCTGCCACCGCCCGCCCGGAGCGGTCGTAGTTCTTTGCCTTTGTCGAGAGCGTGCAACCTGGATAGTACGGATAGGCCATCAAGATCTCCAAGCGTCTGATGAGGAATGATCCTACCTCATATACTTCCTGAACCCGCCTACAATCGCCAGTTGCGGCACTTCTCGCATCAGCTCCGGCGGGAGCGCGTTCAGATCCAGTTCCGTAACCCCCTTGCGCAGCGACACCTGGCGCAGCGCCTCCATCAGCCGGGGCAGGTCCACTCCCTTGGGGCAGCGCGCGACACATGTCAGGCAAGAGGCGCAAATCCAGATCGTGTTGCTCTCCAACACCTCCTCCATCCCCAGTTGCGCCATGCGGATGACCTGGCTGGGCAAGAGATCCATCGCCGCCACGACCGGACAGCCAGCACTACACTTGCCACACTGATTGCAGGCCAGCAGGTCCTGGCCGCTGATCTCCTCGACCTGGCGCACGAAAGGACCACGCACCTTATCGATCGAGATTTGGACTCGCATACCACCTCCTGCTACAATGAACAATGGTCAATGAACAACGCCCGATCAACCTTTCATTGTTCATTGCTTCATTGTTCATTGCTTCATTGTTCATTGCTTCATTGCTTCATTTCCCCTGCGGCCCGCCTGGCCGAGGTGAGCGTGTTCCGCAAGAGCATCGCGATGGTCATCGGCCCGACACCGCCTGGCACCGGCGTGATATACCCCACCACCTCCTTCACCGCCTCAAAGTCCACGTCACCCACGAGGCGGTAGCCCCTCTTCCGCGTAGGGTCGTCCACACGGTTGATGCCGACGTCAATAACGGCCACGCCCGGCTTGACCCAGTCGGCCTTTACCATCTGGGGGCGGCCCACGGCAGCGATGAGGATGTCAGCGCGGCGGCAGACGGCGGGCAGATCCTTCGTGCGGGAGTGACAGATGGTGATAGTGGCGTTCCGCTTGAGCAGAAGCATCGCCACTGGCAGGCCAACGATGTTGCTGCGGCCCAGCACTACCGCCTCCTTGCCTTCGATCTCAATGTTGTACCGGTCGAGCAATTCGATGCAACCAGTGGGAGTGCAGGGAGCGAACATCGGCTCGCGCCCCTTCATGGCCAGCCGCCCGATGTTGACCGGGTGGAAGCCATCCACATCCTTCTCCAGCCCGATGGCTCCCAGCACCTTCTCCTCGTCCAGGTGCTTCGGCAGCGGCAACTGTACCAGGATACCGTGCACCTCCGGGTTACCGTTTAACTCCGCCACCAGCCCCCCAACTTCCTCCTGGGTGGCGCTCTCCGGCAGCGTGTGACCGAAGGAGCGAATGCCCACCTCGGCACACCGCTTCTGCTTGGAGCGCACGTAGAACTGGGAGGCGGGGTTTTCGCCCACCAGCACCGTCGCCAGCCCCGGCACGATGCCATGCTCTGTCTTAAGTCGTTCGACCTCGGCCTTGATCTCCTCGTGGATCGCGGCCGCCGTCGCCTTGCCGTCAATCAGTTGTACTGTCATATCTCCTCCGTAGGTTCGTACATTCGTACATTCGTAATTTGTACTCACAGCCGCAGGTACGAATCTGTGTAGATGACCTTGTTCAGCAGTATCTGCACCGTCTTCCAGATATCCGCCTGCTGCGAATCGGACATGTCCACGTCCTCGGGCTGCAACTCCTCCATCGCCTCCACCCGGTCGTAGAGTTTAATCAGCAGCCGACCGACGGGGGTGCTCTCGTCCCGCTCTTCTACGATACGGATAAACTCCCTCATGTTTCTGTCAAGCGGGTTGGCGATCACCATGTCAATCCCGGCCCCCATCAGCATGACCATGTAGACGCGGTTGAGCAGTGGACGAAATTCGGCCGGCACGCCGTTGGAGACGTTGGAGACGCCTCCATTGGTCAGCGGCGGCGGATCCCAGGCATACTTGAGCGTGCGCACCGCCTCGATACACTCCGGGCAGTATTCCTGGGTGCCAGAGACAGTCAGCACCAGCGGGTCAATGATCAGGTCACTGATGGGGAAGTCAATCTCCACCATGCGGGGAATCAACTCCTCCAGCGCGACGTTGACCCGCTCATCGGCCTTGACCGGGATCATGCCTCTGCCCATCGTAAGCGCGATGAGGCGGGTGCCGTATTTCTTGGCCACCAGCGGCACTTTCTCCAGCCGCTCCTCCTCGGCAGAGGTGGAGTTGATGATGGGCTGCGCCTTACTCACCGTCTCGCAGGCCGCCTCGATAGCGGTCAGGTTGGTGGTGTCGAAGCACAACGGCACGTCCACCACCTCCTCGACGACCTCAACCAGCCAGGGCAGAATCTCGTGGCCATGCTTCTTCTGTGGGCCAATGTTGAGATCTACCACATCCGCCCCGGCGTCTACCATGCGCACCGCCAGGTCCTGGAAGAACTTTGCGTCCCGCTCGGCGATGGCCTTTTTGACCCGAGGGGAAATGATCTGGATATTCTCGGCAATTATATACATTCTGACTACCTCCTTAGCTTTGTGGGGTATTGGTAGATTGGGAAACCGTAGAACCAGGATTCGCAGATTCGGTATTCGGGGGTTCCGCACAAGGCCAAATTCACGAATCTACGCGTGCACGAATGTACCAATCTATCCTTCTACCAATATTCTCCGCGCTATCTCGCGAACGGCTTGATACACCACCGTCTCCGCCGGCAGTTCCACCAACGGCCGGCCCGTGAACTCGAACTCGGCCATTGCAGGATCCTCCGGCACCGTGCCTAACAACTCCAGCCCAGTCCGCGCGATGGCCCCGACCAGCGGCTGGGGCAACCCCCCTGCTCCTCTGCTCCCCTGCTCCCCTGCTCCTCTGCTCCCTTGCCCCTCTGCTCCCCTGCTCCCCTGCTCCTCTGCTCCTCTGCTCCTCTGCTCCTCTGCTCC
>Ga0315541_1003467_pt1 | contig 12148 bp, 13 predicted proteins | sample SalMarSW160190MG_FD_203095 | JGI IMG/M metagenome (GOLD analysis project Ga0315541, IMG submission 203095) | Salt marsh sediment microbial communities from the Plum Island Ecosystem LTER, Massachusetts, United States - Salt Marsh Sediment SW1601-190 ...
TCCTTCTGGAGACTTGGTTATAGTTGTTGACCCCTACGGAGAAAACCGCATTTTCAACAAGGCAGACGTGGTTCAATGGATTGATACTTGGAATGACTGGAGAAGTCTTCACACTGGCGAATTATGGGCTACCTCAAACGAAAAAGGCTGGATACCAAACGATGTGCAGTTGACGCATGTTTCAGAGGTAGCCTATGAGGGCGAATTTGACAGCCTAAGGCTTGTTTACTCGGGAATTGCATTTGCAGGGGACATTGCAGTTTACATTCCAGACAGTCTAGCAGACACGATAATCGTGCAGCTCTTCAAGCCGGTTCCTGAAATTGTTAGTGTTTCTCCTTCTCCCTTACCTGCAATAGATGAAGGAAAATCTGTTGATTTTAGTGTAACCGTCAAGAATGTTGGAACAGAGGGAACAGTTGATATTAGCTGTTCTTCTGACGCTTACAGTTTTACACCATTGACATCAACCACACGAAATATGCAACCTGAAGAAACTTTCACTTTCAAGTTTAGGGCTTACGCTTTGAATGTGTTCGCAGACAAGGACACAACAATAAACATTTTTGTTCAGGGACGTGGAGGCACAGACACCTACAACTTGAAGGGAAGAATCTTAAACGTAGAAGGTTACACTCCTCCTATCCCTCCCCCTGTCGAGCCTCCTGAAGATGTTATTGAGGGTATTCCTAATTGGGTTCTATGGCTTACGGTAGGTTGCATTGTGGCCATGGTTTCTGTTGCTTTGATTGTTTATGCTTATAGGAGAATGAAGGAATGAAACTGGAAACCATAGGTGCAATTCTTGTTGTTGTTGGACTCGCCTTCTTATGCTTTAGCTTATTCTCTTCAGTTCTTTTTTCAAGTCGGTTAACCGCTTCTGGACCCTACTTAACCGTCAAAGTAACCGACTCCACAACAGGATTGGGCATTTCTGGGGCATACGTCTATTTCTTTGCGAATGGCGAAGGTGTTTTACCTCCTGAAGATGCTGATGCAACCAGAACGACAGACAGCAAGGGCAACGTGCTTATCACAGCTTTAGGGTTCATCCGGATTGGCGTGTTTGCTGACGGGTACACAAGCGACTCTTCGGTTGCTGGATATTCTCATTGGGGAACAGTGAACGTTGCTGGCGATGTCACATATTCTGTTATGCTTCATTCTGGTACACCATCAGATTCAGCATTGCCTACAATCGACAGTTTGATTGAAAACAAAGGATTCTACTCCCTGATTATTGGAGGAATACTGGCTTTTGCGGGTTTAGTTTGTGTGATTGTGGATAAGGTTCGGGACTGAAATAAGCATAGGGAAAAGGAAACAGAAAGAATGAAAAAAACAAAAACAGAACTTAAACACGCAACAACCCTCTTTTTGTTAGTAGCTTTACTTGTGGTGTTACTGCCATCGAATTTGTCTCTAACCGTAGAAGCTCAAGAATCTAGTGTGGATTGGGATAACAGATATAGTCAAACAACCAGTTACGGAAATGGAACTTTCACTACAAGCGTGTTCATGGGTCCACAGGTTTTTTGGGATGGCGATTCATGGGAAGAACTTTATTTTGAAGACAATTACGCAACCGAAGGATATTATCTTCTTGAGAACGCGCATATAGCAGCATACATCTATGATTGGTATTCTGTCTTCTATAATCCTGACAATCAACGGGTTTGTGTTGACGATGAAAGGTGGATTGTTGAAGTTTGGAATGACAAAACACAAAAATGGAGAGAAGTTGACCTTTACAATCCAGTCTTAGCCGTTCACAATAACGAAACCCATCTAACAGTCAGAAGAACTTTTGATACTTACGAAGGAACTTTTGAAGTCAATTATCTTCTTTGGCAAGGATCACGTTTGAAGCATGATATCAAGTTTACAAGCAAAATGGAAGGAGAAAACCATTTTAACGTAATTTTTAGACTTTCAGGAATCTACAGCGACAAAGTTAGACATAGCGAAGGGACAGAAACAATTACAACTGAAAGGCATATTGTTTCTCCTTACTTTATGGTGGGAGAAGACAACGATAATTTAGTTTTCTCAGAATATTTATGGAGTCTAGGAGTATCAAACGAAACAACAGGAGAATGGATTCCAACCACTCTAAAAGACATAGTTTTTAATGTTCATGCTAAAGGTTCTAAAGCAGACATCCTCATAGGCAACTACACGCTCTCCGAGAATGAAAGTTTGCTGATCGACCCCGACTCAGACACGTTTTATGTTGGCGGAGGCTATGACGATGTATGTGAATATGGTGATGGAACTTTTCCTATTGCCGCCAATGTTATGCATATTCTCTCTTATACTGATCCTTCTTCTGGGTATTATCGTTGTATGGGATTAAGGTTCCGTAACGTCATTATTCCCCAAGGCTCAACTGTTTCAGCAGCAAAGGCTTCTTTTTATGTTTATAACGTGGATAAATCTAATTGCGTAATCTATGGAAACGATGTGGACAACGCTTTGGACTTTAACGATAACTCACATGTAATTTCGACAGCTAACAGACCTCGCACCTCCGCATCTGTTCCATGGGTTGCTGACGGTATAGGATTGGGTTGGAAGGAAAAAACGGGTCTTCAGGGCATAGTCGAGGAAATCGTTGGCAGAGGCGGATGGAGCAGCGATAATGCGATAGTCTTACTATTTATCGCAAATACGGATATAAATTGGAAAGAGATACAGTTTTTTTCTTACGACTACGGCTCTCAATATGCTGCTTATCTTGAGGTTACATGGACGGCTGGAGGAGGAGAAAACAATGCACCCACAAACGATGCTTGCGACTCAGATGCCACATTCGATGTAGACACCTATTCTTGGTCAAATATGACGGTTTCGGATGCCGATTTGGTAGCCGATTTGCAAACCGTAGATATTCAAGTAACAACAAGCGACTCTAAAGTTTTCACGTTACGGTGGACACAAGCCACAGATGTTTTTTCTGAGCAATCAGACCCCGATGGAATCTGCACCCTAGATGTTTCAGGATCAGCCCGAATTAACATAGACAGCGACACCGATAAAATAGCATTCAAATTCAAAATAAGCGTGGCAGCCCAGAAAGGAGCATGCAACGCCCAAGCAACAACAACAGACGACCAAGACGCAACCGACATCGACACATACACAGCAGAATTTTCCATCAACTTTTACTGTTCCATAACAATCGTGGATGGCACACATTCTTGGACGGGACTCTCTCCAGGAGATAGTGACGTTCTTGTGGGTGGTGACGGAGACATAGACATAACAATCACGGCTAATGATGCCTTTTCAATCCAAGCAAAGGGAAATGGACCGTTAACTTCTGGTTCAAACACAATCCCCCTCGCAAACGTGGAGATGCACGCCTCTGATCTTGGCTCGGCAATAAGCCTCACAACTTCCTATCAAAATATTCCCGGTCTTACAAGCCAAACAAGAGGAGTTGACCTCGCCAAATCTTTCAAGTTGTGGCTGACAGTTCCTAGCCCCAAAGAGGATGGAGACTACACCTATAATCTTTCAATTCAGGTGGTAGAGACTTAAAGGAAGGAGGTGGAAATATGAGTAAGAAAACAACAAAATTTTTCGCATTGATAGTACTAGTTCTACTTGCAACAATACCCTTAGCTTACGCAGCAACGGAAGGAACCAGCTCCGGAACCGCCACAGTAGGAAACGCAGCTCCAACAATAACAAGCGTATCATTCACTGACACTGGATCAGTTAGCAAAGACGGTTCTCAGATAGATGTAAACACTGAATATTGGGCAAAAGCCACTGGCGTAGACGACGATAATGGTTTGGTGGACTTAGACAAAGTAGAATATAAAATCTGGGGACCAAGCAGCACAGAAGGAGGAGCCGACAGCGAAGCAGACCACTATACCTTCAAATGGACACAAGCAACTGACACATGGGAAGAAGTAGGACCAGATTCCGTTACTGACATCCACTTGGTTGAAACCAACTGTACAGATCCCGTCTCCCTTCCGGGAGACTTCCGCCTAGCCTTTAAACTTGACAAGATTGCAGAGAAAACCGCAACAGCCACTTGGACCATCAAAATCATCGTAACAGATGATAGTGTAGCTTCTGCCAGTGACGCGACTCTTAGCTTCGGCGTAAACTATTATGGAGAAATCACAGTAAATGATGGAACTCACGGATGGACTGGGTTAACGGTAGGCGCTACCGATGTTATAATGAATAATCCAGATGGAGACTTAGATGTCACAGTTACAAGCAACGCAGCTTTCGACCTTCAAGCTAAAGGAAGCGGAGCGCTCACAAAGGGCGGAGACACAATCCCACTCGCAAACGTAGTAATACACAAGGACACACTAGGAAGCGCCGTTTCTTTGACAACCAGTTATGCTGACATCGGAGGCTTGACATCTCTATCGGCAGGTACAGACTTAGCGCATAGTTTCATACTCTGGATTGACGTTCCAGACCCATGCCCAACCGGAGACTACACCTACACTCTATCCATCCAAGTTGTAGAATCGTAAGGGAGAAAGAACTAATGCAAAACATGAAGCGGAGGACTACCTTATTGATAGTCTTTTCTCTCGTTATGGTAGTGTTGACCCTGAATGTAGTGGTAGCACAAGAACGTGCTGGTCTGGGAATCAGTCACTACGATTTAGATGCGCCCCTAATCGTGGATACAACCTCTAAATTTGCTGTGGCTAGAATCTATAACACTGGAAATGTTGATTTGAACATTGAAGCGATTTGGATTCCAAACGGTGATGCTCAAGGCTTGAATGTAACTCCTGTTTCTCCAATGTTTTTGTCAAGTGGAGAATCAACACAAGTTCATGTGATTGTACGTGCAGACGAAATTGGAAATTATAGCGGAGCTGTCGAATTTGAAACTTCCATTGTATCTAATGTGACTGGAAACCCTGTTTTGCCGGGTGGAACAGTTCAATGCAGCTTCTCTGTTATAGCGCTACCAATAGAGACTGATGAAGACATAATAGAAGATGATGATTCGACAGATTCAATACCGAATCCAACACCACCACAGAATGATGAACAACCCGAAGCACCGATTATAGGATCACAGGAGGACACACATAACAAAATACAAAAACTAGATGTTGGCACAGGACTCATACTTATAGTGACCTTGCTGTTGTTACAGTGTTCTGTACCTATTTTGTTATCTTGGTATGACCGAAGAGGGAAACAAAAATGAAGATGCAAAATCTTCTTTTATTTTTTCTAATCACCTCTTTGTTTATTGCTCCCGTCTTTGCGGAAGGCACTACCGATGGAACTGCTACCGTTGAAGAATCCGCAGTAACACCGGGTCCAGGAGGACCAAAGACTGAACCTATAGTATTTGATCTCTTTGTTAACACACCCGACTATATCATTTTGCCCTTTTCCTCATCTATCACAACAACCATTGACGTTTACAATAGGGTCGGTAGAGACGCGGAAGTAATGTTCGTCTGGTCCATAATCAACGATAATAATTTACAGGTGAAAAATGGAAGTTTTCTACATCTTATTTTAGGATACCAACAAAAAACGTTAGATGTGGAAGTTCCTGCACCAACTGATGAAGGCGACTATATTTTACAGATAGATGTTCCAGAAATAGAAGTGACTGGCTCGTCAACACACCCCTTTCATGTCTATGGCATAATCGCTTGGTTGTTTGGTCCGGGATGGTGGCTACTTGCGATGATTGTTTTTGTTGCTTTTGTTCTTGTCTGCGTTGCGGTTCTTGTCAAAAAAAGAGAGGATTGGGCATGAAACGGTTTGCCTCATCAAGGATTTGTTTTGCTCGTGTTAGGCTGCCAAGAAGAGGCATGAACCATATTGGAAAATTACTGTCTAAAAAATTCTTTCACGAAGAAATGAATTAACATGTTCAATTTAAAATAACATGTTGTTTTTGCTGGTAATTAATATGCTAAGAGTATCACCATATATAACAAAAAAATAAACAGCTTATTTATTGAAGTTTCATCTATTATTTGGGATATGGTTCTAATGGAAGAGGAGCGTACAATCAAACGTTTTTCTTTAGGAGAAGGTAAGGTTATCGAGCTACAAAATATCGATTGCCTTATTGGAATGGACCTCTTTCCAGACAAACATTTTGATGTTGTTGTAACATCTCCACCATACAACCTTGGAGTTTCCTATGATTTGTACGATGATACGGTTCCAAGAGAAAAGTACCTTGAATGGCTTGAAAATGTAGCAATCAAGATAAAACAAAAAATGAAAGATAATGGGTCTTTTTTCCTCAACATTGGGTCGTCTCCTACGAATCCTTGGGGTCCTTTTGAAGTAGCATTTAAGCTGCGTGATCATTTTGAACTTCAGAATGTACTGCATTGGATAAAGTCAATTTACATCGAGAATGAGAGTTATGGAGACAAGATTTCGTTAAATGTTGGTCACTATAAACCAATAAATAGTGAACGATTCTTAAATCAAAACCATGAACATATTTTCCATTTTACTAAATCTGGCGATGTCCAACTAGATCGGCTGTCAATAGGTGTCCCATACAAAGATAATGGAAATAGTCACAGATGGAAGAATGGGAGTAATGGTATTAGATGTAGAGGCGATTGTTGGTATGTCCCTTACAAGACGATTTGTTCCCGAGACAAAGATAGACCGCATCCAGCTACGTTCCCTGTAGGGATAGCGGAAAATTGTATTAAGCTTCATGGATTGAAGGATGAGATGACTGTTTTAGATCCCTTTATGGGAATAGGGAACACAAGTTTAGCCTGTGCAAAACTTGGTGTTAACTGCGTTGGTTTCGAGATTGATAGAGGATACTTTGAGACAAACGCCCAACTTGTTGAATCCGAGACAAACTGCAAGGCATTACGCAGTGTTGAAAGGAATTCCAATTCGTCTTAGTGTCATGACCAACCCAATTAACTGGTCTTCAAATCCACCTTGACCATAAGTCAATCCATACCTTAAGATTTTTTCAATATCATCTGGTGAAAGCGAAATCGTGTTATCCTCTTTAAGCTTCTTCCGAAGCCTACGCAAAAGCAATTGCATACCTCCCTCGCCTGCAACTGCTTTCCTTATTGGGTCAGCTTCTTTAGAAGTTAATTTTATAGTAATGTTTCTTTCATGTTCACACTCTCTAAGTGAATTCAAGGACTTGAAATATTTTTTAACTCGTCTCTTGTCTATAGCCAAATAGCCCTTTGGGTTATTTGCAGATGCCCAACTTATTGACATTGATAATTTAGAATTTGAAATGAATTGTGCTAATGAACATACCAAAAGAATGATATCACTTCTATATATTCCAGCAAATTCTTCTTTAATAGCCTCTTCGTCAAAAGTTCCATTAGACAAATTAGCAAGTAGTTCACATGCTTTGGTCAGTTTTTCTATCTGTTCAGCGCTCTTACTTTCACACTCAATTTTGAAGGATCCACTCTTTACAGCAATAAGATTGAATCCTGACCAATCAAAAACGGGTGAGGGAAATCCTTCTTCAGAACTTTTATCGATGGCATGTGCAACCCATGTCATATAATTCTGGAAAAGCAATTGCAGTGAGCTTATCCAGAATAACGGAGCCCTTCCTTCTAAGATATGTTTAGAAAATACGTGTAATCTAACTTTTAGACACTCACCTTCGGGCATTTCTAGCCCTAGAGGATTCCCATGTACAGATATATCATCAGAAGGCAGATAGTCTATTGGTAATTTTTCTGGTGAGGATTTTTTAATTTCTGAGGGCTCAAAAAGATTCTTAGCGGCAAAAACATAGAACTCCTTTTCGGGGAGTGTAACAGCTTCCCTCAAAGACAGGGCATCGTTCTTAAGGGCACTAAGGCGTGACTCGGAAATCGGCAAAGCAATCCATCTTTCGAGTTGTTCATGTTCAATGGTGTCACACCATTTGAACAACCAACTGTCTCCTTTAGGCGAGCTAACTTCCAAAAGTAGCGGAAAATCATATTCTATTAATGTTTCTTTTACCTTAAAGCCCTGGAAAATGTTGCTCTTGACTTTCGGTCCTTGAATGTCACTTAAATATTCTATATTCAAGAAACAGGCCCCCTAATGTCTGAACAAAAATCTTGGGCATTAACACCATTTGGCACCCACCAATTATGGTGAGTCTTAAAAGAGTAGGAATTTTCTTCACCAATCACACCATGCCCTCCTGTAAGGTTAAGAATTGCTACATACTTACCAAGTTTCTTAAATTGCTTCGACAGATTAAATGCCTCTCCAATATCCTTAAACATGGATACAGCCCTACGGGAACAGGCTTTTGTGGCTTCCAATTCTCGCAGTTTGTTTTCTTCATAATACGATTTGAAATGTGCTGGGTCTGATTTATTTTCATTTTTTACTAACCGGTAGTATGTTCCACACTTTTCATTGTAAGGTTGCGGAGGGCAATTTTGGGGATAATGACTAGGAAAGGTGTACGAGAGCAACAGGTTTTAACCCTGTCTTAATGGAATTAACTAAACGGTATTAAAAAGTTTTTATAAATACCAAGAATAACTTCGTCTTTTTATGTCAAATGGGACCAACTAATGATCTTCCTTTTCTGCTGCAAAGTCACGAGTAGTTCTCAGCGAAGCGCGCTAAGAAATACGAAAATGATGAATAGGACAAAGTCACAGAAGAAACATGACGACATACATCATTAAGAAGCAAGAGTTTAGCGAGAAGGCTCTTCGCAGACTAGGTAACCCGGGTTTCAAATCTAACAGACAAGCCTATTTTAAGAATGTTCCTAGCCACAGTCAGTTTAGAAAGGATATGCGGCAATGACCTTTTCGGAAAAGTTAATGGCAAGTTTTAAACAATTTAAGGTTTTAAGTTAAGCCTTAACAAATACACGGTTAATAGTAGGTCGAAAATGGCTTCTGTAAAGCCAGCCACCTTAACGCTGAGCAACAAAACAAAAAAGAAAACAAAAGCCAAAAAAAATCCAAGTCGCCTAAGCTTTTCTTTCAAAGAAACAACTAAGAAAAACGATTCTTTCAGCAAACAAAAAACTTTGCCCTTAACCTAAGTTAAGGAAGCGGAGTATCAAAAAAAATTTAACAGCAATTTCTAGGGGAGATTCCCTTGGTTTTTTTCAAACATTTCAAGGTTCATTTTTGGGGTTCTTGAGCGAATATTGTACATTTTTGAACCTCAAATTTTTAGAATTAATCTCAACGATTTTCTTTTTACCCACATCATATTTGAATAGCTTTCTAGAGGGAGCTGGGATAATTCCCTTACCTTGACCAAATTTCTTCCAAAACTCAACCATTGGAGAAATACCATCCCTAAATATGTTGGTGTAGTTTTTCAAGAATCCAAGTTCAACAACCTTCTTCATCAATAAGCTAGTTTCTTCCGGAAACTTACCAATGAAATAAACATTATTTTTGTAGAAATCGGCTGAGTTTGTATCTTTTCCTTCTTTTGAGAACACCAATCCTTGCACAACAAATCTCATTAATGATGTCAAGAATTTGACGAATTGTTCAGTTTCTTTGTCGTCTTTTTTCATTATCTCATGAATTTTAGAAACGACTTCTGGGTCCTGAGGTTCAAAGAAAAAAGTAGCTTTGCCCTCAAATGTTGAAAATCCAGAATACCCAAAAATATAATGTTTTGCATGTTGTAGAGTTAATCGAAAAAGTTCTGATTTTGTTTTTCGAGTGGATTTATACCAAACTTTGGCAGAAGAAGGCTCTTTCTCTCTCTCAATTATATCGTCCTTTGTTAGCTTTTTTAGATGTCGTGAAACGTTAGTACTTATTTTATTTAATTCCCAATATTCAGGATCGCCTTCATGTTTTTTCTTTACCAATTCGTATATGCGCTTTGTGATGTCTTTATGTCTAATTTTCTTTTCTGAAAAAATGATTTTTAATAAATCGAGATCAGTAAATTCTGGCAAGTTAACAACCCCATTTATTACATTAAATGTATTACATAGAATGTATTACCCATCCTAGTAAATATAAACCTTTCTAAAGCAATAAGTAACGAAAGGATGAATGTAACAAATGGGGATTAAAGAAAAAAGATCCAACATTCCACATGGAAAATATTCCACTGCCTTAATTCTACCAGCTAACCTCAAGAAAGGCAAAAATTCTACTCTAGCAGCTAATCGGTTAATCCTTGTTGACCCAAGAGGAGAAATCAACGAAGATGACCTTCTAGAGTTTCTGGAAAAATATATTGAACCTGAATTTTGGCCTTGGCTCAAAACAAAAGAGGTTGCAGAGAAATGAGCGTTGGAGAGTCTGTTTCAATTCCGCGGAAGAAAATCAATGAAATCATAGTGTGCCTGACAAGAGTGGAAGCCATCCTCAAAGGTGAAAAAGATGACTGAAATGAAGACTTTGGAAGAGGCAGTAGTTGAAGCATTCATTGAAGGTCTAGATGCTACATTAAAAAACATCAGAAAAATCTATCAGACCTGGCAAGAGCTTAATCCAGCAGAAAAGAAGGAAATACAAACAGGAATCAATCCAGTTGACCAAGTGAAAAACAGTTTTCCAAAAGAACTAGCTGAACTTTTGACGTTTGAAATCAAAGAAAACTGTGCAATCATAAAGCCTAAACATTTTTTGGGTTCCGATAATTTCGCCAAAATCGCTTCCATTGTTCAAGAATTGAAAGGCGAATACATCAGCGCCGGAAAAGAGAGCCACTTCAAAATACCAATCGCATTAGAAGCTGCAAACGAAGCCCTTGATAAAGTACCTCCAGAAGAGGTTAAGACACCAACAGCAGTTTCAGAAAAGGAATTCGACCCCGAAGACCTGATGAAACATGACTGGAAAGGTAAGCGAACCGGTGAAGGGCAGTACGCGGAAGGTTCTCTATCTTGGGGTTGGGACTTCAGAGACAACTTCAAGGCAGAAACTCTCAAGGCATTGGAATATGACAACAGTTTGACGATTGACGGTATGAAGCATCCTCCAGCTTCTCCTTCAAACGGAGTTGTGACAATGATGAAAGAGATTTTGTTGATGACTGCTATAACACTTACCATACAGTATGGTAAAATCATTGAAGTGAATTATGTTACCTCTAAGCATATCTATTATGCCTCTAAACATATTTTTTTTCTATCCGAAGCCCTATACCTACATACTATAATTACCATACTGTACGTACCTACCTACCTATACAAGTCCCTAACCTACATACGTCCAAAACACAAAACAACACAACAACATACTAACACACTATTCTCTAAGGGGATGGGTATCTGATGCCCTTCCGTGAACACGGCTATATGCTATTCCTTAATCGCAAACTTTATCTCGCTACTGTGAAGCTACAAGCGGAAAAAAAGCTAGGGCGTTCATACTCTGCTATGCTTCCTTTTGTTGAAGGCTTACACACTATGGGCTATTTGAGTGATGCTGACTATGAAGTTTACAAAGAAAAATACAGCAGTGGTCTAGACGGTAACAACCCTTTAACTCCTACACAGATTAAACAGCAAGAAACCAAAGCCAACCGAGACCGTCAGCTTAACCGACATTACGAAGAAATTTTGAAACAATGGGATACTCTAAAAGAGAAAACTAAACTGTTTCACTTGAAGAAGGCTAAAGAAGATAAACATCTAAAATTTGCTAGGGAAGTTTTAAAATTAGGCTCGCCTCCGGAAACGGAGACTCAAAAAAAGAAACAGGGGAGAGCCAAGAAATGACGCTAAACGGATTCATTAAGCGTCCTAGAAAACACAACCTGAAAGCTGCAATCACGATTATGCGCTCGAAATGGCTGGAGGGAGAGTATGAAAATTTTGTCAGTCGGTTAGCTCGGGTATTGGGTTGCAGCCACGAAGAGGCAAAGGCTGTTTTTGAAGAATGGTTAGACGCTGGTTTTATCAAGTTGAATGAGCGCGGTTTAGTGGCTTGGCGAAACGTGAGAGGGAATTTTTGAGATGCTGCAAAGAATTATCAAAAAACATAGGGTAACTGACCACAAAAAGGGTAGGCTAACCCCTGTCAAATACTGTAAGGGTTGCTCTGATTCTGAAGTTCATGGAACAGGTTCAACATTATGGGTTAGCTGCAAGCTCCAAAACGGAACTTGGAGAGACATAAACAGCACATGCAATCTGCCGGAAGCGGAGGCGCATTCTTGAATG
>Ga0315541_1003469_pt1 | contig 12144 bp, 13 predicted proteins | sample SalMarSW160190MG_FD_203095 | JGI IMG/M metagenome (GOLD analysis project Ga0315541, IMG submission 203095) | Salt marsh sediment microbial communities from the Plum Island Ecosystem LTER, Massachusetts, United States - Salt Marsh Sediment SW1601-190 ...
GGAGCGGGCCCAGGACCTGGTCCAGGAGACCTTCGTTCGGGTCTATCGGCACCTGCAACGCTTCGACCAGACCAAGAAGTTCTCCACCTGGATCTACACCATCGCCTCGAACCTGGCGAAGAACGAGCTGCGCAACCGATCCCGCAACCCGTTGGTCCTGTTCCAGACGCTCAAGCGGAACTGGGACGCGGACCACCGCCCGCTGGAGTGGGAGGACACGCAGTACAAGCCCGACGACCTCTTCCGGAAGCGCCATCTCCGGGAGAAGGTGGAGGAGGCGGTGACGCACCTGCCCGAGCACCACCGCATGGTGTTCGTCCTCCGCGAGCTGGAGGGGAAGACGTACGAGGAGATCTCGGACATCACCGGCGTGAACCTGGGCACCGTGAAGAGCCGGCTGAACCGGGCCCGGAACAATTTCGCCAATATCATCGCCCCGCTCATCGACTGAGCCGCGGGAGGGGTGCGCGAGCCGGGGGAGCGGCCCCGCCGGAGCGGTCCGGCGGGGCCGCGGCGCTTTCCGGGGCGGGGCGGACCGCCCCTGGGAACCCCCCCGGGGAACCGGCAGTATCAACCAGCGGTACCGTGCGCCGGTGGAGTGCGCACGTCGGCCACCGCGGTGGAGGCCTGCGTTCCATGACCTGTTCGGAATTTGTCGAGAGCTGCTCGGATGTATGCGACCGGACCGCCTCCCCCGAGGTCGTCCGCGCCGCCGAGGAGCACCTGGCTGCGTGCGCCTCGTGCCGCCGCTACCGTCATGTCGTGGAGCGGGGAGCCGAGATCCTCCGGTCGCTTCCGGCCCCCGAGGTGGGCGACGACTTCGTGCCCCGGCTCCAGCGCAGGGTCTTCCAGGAAGAGCAGGACGCCTTCCTGCGCCGCCACGCGAACTCGGGTGCCACGGCGTTGGCGGTGGTGGGGATGGCCCTTGTTCTCATTGCCGTCGCCTGGGCCCCGGCCCTCTGGCGCTCGGAGCCCGTGGTGGATCTCCCTCCCATCGTGGTGAGCGACCCGCCCGCCCCTCCGCGACCCCCGGTGTCGTTCACCGCCTTCGCGCTCCAGGCCACCGCCACGGCACGCCCCTCCGACCTCTGGGGCGATGCGCGGACGCTGCTCTTCCAGTATTCTCGTCTCGCCCGGCGGTACGGGGAGCCGTCGCCGTCGGGCCTGTCCCGTGTCGCGCAGGGCCGCTGACCGAACCCGGGACTGCTCACGTTCCACGGGGTGTCCCCCCACGCTCCGCGACCATGAAACCACTCTCTGAACATCCTGGCCTGGCCAAGGCTCGCGGAGGCGTGTTCTACCTCCACGGCGCCGACGACTTCCGCAGGGAGGAGGTCGTGCGTGCCCTCGTGGAGGCCCACCTGGACCCGGCCACCCGGGACTTCAACTTCGATCCCCTCCGGGGTTCGGAGGTGGACGCGGAAACGCTGGCATCGGTGCTGGGCACGCCGCCCATGATGGCCGAGTGGCGGGTGGTGGTGCTGCGCGAGGTGGAGGGACTCGCCGGGAGCGCCCGGGCCCGGGATATCCTTCTCGCCAGCGTCGCACGCCCCGCGCCGGGGCTTGCCCTCGTCCTCTCGTGCACGGTGCCGGAGGGGTCCAAGGCCAAATTCTACAAGGACCTGGAAAAGACGGCGCGCTCCGTGGAGTTCCGGCCCATCACCGCGGAGGACGTCCCCGGGTGGCTCATGGAACGCGCCCGGGATCGGCACGAGGTGAAGATGGAGGTGGAAGCCGCCCAGGCCCTCGGTGCCGCCGTGGGGGTGGACCTGGGCGTGCTGGCCCTGGAGTTGGAGAAGCTGACCCAGTACGTGGGGGAGCGGAAACGGATCGCCCTGGCCGACGTGGAAGCGGTGGGGACCCGCATCCCCCGCCAGGATCGCTGGCGCTGGTTCGACCTGGTCGGGGAAGCCCGTCTCCACGATGCCCTGGACTCGGTGGGCACGCTCCTCGGCCAGGGAGAGACGGGGGTGGGACTGGTGGCCGGCCTCACCACCCAGTTCCTCCGCATGGGGATCGTGGCGGAGCGGGGCGCCGGGGCGCTGGAGGCGATCTTGCCCTCCAGGCAGTACTTCCTTGCCAAGCGGCTGGTCACGCAGGCGCGGCACTGGCGTCCGGCGGAGATCGATGCGGCCCTGGCCGGGCTCCTCCGCGCCGACCGGCTCCTCAAGGCCAGCCCTCTTTCCGAGGAGCACCTCCTGGAGGAGTGGCTCCTCACCCTCCTTGCCCGGAAGGCTGCGGCATGAACGCGAAGTCCGCGATCCTCTCTCTGGCCCTTCTCCTTTCGGTGGGAGGTACGCGCCTCGCCGCGCAGGAGCCGCCCACCCTCGACCGCGTGGAGGAGCTGGCCCGCCTGGGTCGCACGGAGGAGGCACGGGTCGCCGTGGGCGAGTGGTGGCGCACGGCAGGACCGAAGGCCTCCCGCCGGGAAACCCAGCGGGGCCTTTGGCTCCGCGGCCAGCTCACCCCCGACGCTGCCCGGGCGGCGCTGGACTTCAACCGGCTGGTGGTCGAGTACCCGGGCGGGCCCTTCTCCGATCTGGCCCTCCTGCGGCTGGCGCAGGCGTCCTACGCCGCCGGGGACTCGGCGGCGGCGGCGGCCCAGGTCGAGCGCCTGCTCCTGGAATACCCTTCCAGTCCCATCCGGAGCGAGGCCGAGGCCTGGCTCGCCACGGCGGGGCCCGTCCCCCAGCCCGAGGGGGCGGCGGCGGTGCCCGGCGACACCGCTTCCGGTGACGCTTCTCCCGGTGACACCCTGCCCGCGGAGGGCGCCGGGGAGTTCACCATCCAACTGGGCGCGTTCAGCAGCGTGGCCCGTGCCGAGGCGCTCCTTGCACAGCTCTCCGACGCCGGGTTCGCTGCTCGCCTGGCCCGGGTGCCGGGGAGCGACCTGGTCCGGGTGCGCCTGGGGAGGTTTGACTCGACCGACGGGGCCGAGGCGATATTATGGCAGGTCCGGGACCGGGGGTTCACCGCCACCGTGGCCCGGGACGCCCATCGCGAGGAGCTCGTGGTCCGATGACGAAGCGCGTACACGAGCGGGAGAGTTGGCGGGTCCTCCTGGCGGAGGACAACGACGACCACGCCCTCCTGATCCAGATGGCCCTGGAGCGCGCCACCCGGATCCCGGTGGAGGTGCATCGCGCGCGCAACGGCGACGAGGCCATGGCCCTGGTGCACGAGGTGAAGCCCGACCTCATCCTTCTGGATCTCAAGATGCCGGGCCGGACCGGCCACGAGGTGCTGGAGGCGGTGAAGGCCGACGAGGATCTGCGCCGGATCCCGGTGGCGGTCCTGACGTCGTCGGACCGGGACGAGGACATGGCCCGCTCGTACGGGCTCGGCGGGAACCACTTCATCACCAAGCCCGAGAACCCCCTGGAGCTGGAGAGCAAGCTCCGCTCGCTCTTCAAGAACGTGGAGGAGCTCTCCTCCATCCGCCGGGGTGGGGGGGGGCGCCTGGAAGCCACGGCGGTGAGCGCCATGGGCCCGGGGAGCCTGGAGATCCGCCAGGCCGTGCTCTGGGCCATCTTCGCTCTCGTGCTCGTGTCGCTGGCGGTCTTCGCCTACGCCATGGGCGTCATGTGACGCGCCGCGGCGGTCCGCCGCCTTCCTAGAGCGCGTCCAGCACCCGCTTCATGCGTGCGCGCACGTCCTCGGCCAGCGGGTCCAGGTCGGCACGCCCGGCCACGCCCAGCTGCTTCACCGGGTCCAGGATAGCCACCACCGCCGTCCCTGCCTCGTTCCCTTCGTACACGATGACGTTGCAGGGGAGGAGGAGGCCGATGTCCGCCTCCTCGCTTAGGGCCCGGTGCGCCAGGGGCGGATTGCACGCGCCCAGGATGCGGTAGGGGCGGAAGTCCACGTCCAGCTTTTGCTTGAGCGTGCTCTTCATGTCGATCTCCGTGAGAACGCCGAACCCTTCCCTCTTCAACTCCTCCCGGACCTGGGCGTCGGCCTGGTCCACGGTGGCGGTGAGGGTCTTCTTGAAGCCGTAGGCGAGATCGGGGCTCATGGGGGTCTCCCGCGGAGGTGGGCACGCATCGGGCAGGGTGGGCGCCTGTCCGGGAAAGGTATCATGACCGGGACCTCGCGGGAGGGTGGCCTGCCGGGGTGCCAAGGTTGATCTAGGGCTGCCGCGCCGGGTATGCTTCTCCGCCGATGTCCACCACCGACGACACCCCTCTCATGCAGCAGTGGCGGGAAGCCAAGGTCCGCCACCGCGACGCGCTCCTCTTCTTCCGGGTCGGGGACTTCTACGAGCTGTTCCACGCCGACGCCGAGGAGGGGTCGCGCTTGCTGGGGCTCACCCTCACCTCGCGCAACAACGGCGCCGCAGCCCGGGTTCCCCTGGCCGGGATCCCGGCCAAGGCCCTGGACGACTACCTGGCGCGCCTGGTGAAGCTGGGGCGGCGGGTGGCCATCTGCGACCAGGTGGAGGACCCTGCGCTGGCCAAGGGGATCGTGAAGCGGGAGATCACGGAGATGGTGACGCCGGGAACGGTCCTGGCCGACGCCCTGCTCCCCGAGCGCCGCAACAATTTTCTCGCCGCGCTGGTGGACGATGGCGCAGGAGCGTATGCACTGGCCGCGCTGGACGTCTCCACCGGGGAGCTCACGGCGCAGCGGGTGCCCGCCGGGGAGTTGGCGGCGGAGGTGGGACGCCTGGAGCCCTCGGAGATCCTCCTGCCCCGCTCTCTGGAGAGCGCCCGCGTCCCGGGCGCAGACGAGGGCGGGCCGGCGCGGACCTACCGCGACGACTGGATGTTCGAGGCCGACGTGGGCGCCGCCGAGCTCCTGCGCGTGTACGGCGTCCAGTCCCTGGAGGGCTTCGGTTTCCAGCCGGGTGACGTGCACCTGGTACGGGCGGCGGGCGCCCTGGTGCAGTACCTGAAGGAGGTTCGCCCGGGGGGGGTGACCCACATCCGTCCGGTCTCCATCCGGCGGCCGGGGCACCTGATGCTCCTGGACGACATGACCCGCCGGAATCTGGAGCTGGTGGAGCCGCTCCGCCCGGGCCAGGAAGGAGGTACCCTCCTCGCCGTGCTGGACGACACGGTCACGGCCATGGGCGCCCGCCTTCTGCGACGTTGGCTCCTGGAGCCGCTGGTGGTGGCCGAGGACATCTGGCGGCGCCAGGAGGCGGTGACCGAGCTCCACGAGCGCCAGCAGCTCCGGGGGCAGGTCCGGGGCGCGCTCGAGGGGATCGCCGACGTGGAGCGCCTGGCGGGGAAGGTGGGGACGGGGCGCGTGGCTCCCCGCGATCTGGCCGCGCTTCGCCGCTCCCTCCAGCGGCTCCCGGCGCTGCGCGACGCGGGTGCCTCCGCCGTCTCCCCGCCGCTCCGAGATCTCACTGCGGGGCTGGACTGCCTCGAGGACCTGGCCGGACTCCTCTCCGACGCGCTGTCCGACGATCCGCCGGTCACCCTTCAGGAGGGAGGTACCGTCCGCCCCGGGTGGTCCGCCGAGCTCGACGAGCTGCGCACCGTGCGCGACGGCGCCGTGGACTTCATCGCTCGGCTCCAGGCTCAGGAGCGCGAGCGCACGGGGATCGGCTCCCTGAAGGTCGGCTTCAACAAGGTTTTCGGCTACTACCTGGAGGTAACCCGGGCCAACCTGGATCGGGTTCCCGCCGACTATGTGCGCAAACAGACGCTGGCCAACGGGGAGCGGTACTTCACCCCCGAGCTGAAGGAGTGGGAGGAGAAGGTCTTCGGCGCCGAGGATCGCATCGCCCAACTGGAGTCGGAGCTCTTCTCTCAGGTGCGCGCCCGGGTGGCGGAACACGTGCCCAGGCTCCAGGGAGCCGCCTCCCGCGTGGCCGCCGTGGACGTGCTTGCCACCTTTGCCCGGGTGGCGGAGCGGCGGGGGTACGTGCGCCCCGAGGTCCATACCGGGTTCGAGCTGGAGATCCGCGGTGGGCGCCACCCTGTGGTGGAAACCGTGATGCCCCGGGAGGAGTTCATCCCCAACGACCTGGTGCTGGACCCGGACTCCTGGATCGTGGTCCTGACCGGGCCCAACATGGCTGGGAAGAGCACCGTGCTGCGGCAGGTGGGGCTTATCCAGCTCCTGGCCCAGGTGGGCGCCTTCGTCCCCGCCGACGCCGCCCGCCTCCCGGTGACGGACCGGATCTTCACGCGGGTTGGAGCCTCGGACAACCTGGCCCGTGGCCAGTCCACCTTCATGGTGGAGATGAGCGAGACCGCAGCCATCGTCCACGGCGCCACGAAGCGATCCCTGGTGCTGCTGGACGAGATCGGCCGGGGGACCTCCACCTACGACGGCGTCTCCATCGCCTGGGCCGTCACCGAGCACATCCACGAGCGGGTGGGCGCCAAGACCATCTTCGCCACCCACTACCACGAACTGACCCAGCTCGGCGACCTCCTTCCCGGCGTGAAGAACATGAACGTCTCGGTCCGCGAGGTGGGCGAGGAGGTGGTCTTCCTCCGGCGCCTGGTGGACGGGGGCGCGGACCGGTCCTACGGCATCCAGGTGGCGCGGCTCGCCGGGCTTCCTGCGGGGATCATCGCCCGGGCCCGGGAACTTTTAGCCGAGCTGGAAGGAACACATAGCCACGGAGGCGAAGGTCTGGGCCGGCGCGGCGCGCATCGACCCGCGTCCGAGCCTCCCCCCGACCAACTCTCCATCTTCCAGATGGAGCATCCCCTGGTGGAGCGGCTGCGCGCCCTCGACCCCGACCGCCTGACGCCTCGGGAGGCTCTGGACCTGCTCTACCAGTTGGGCAGGGAGGCGAAGGACCGGTTGTGATGCGCTTAGACTGCAGGGTGCCTCGGGTACGCGCTGGCGTGGCGTCGGCCGTCATCGCGCTCGGAGGCGCGGCCGGCTGCGCCGGCGACGGGGAGATCGACCAGCCCGCCCCCCTGTATGGGGAGGTCCCCATCGAGTACCCGCTCAGCCTGTGGGACCAGGGTATGGAAGGGGAGACGCTGCTGCGCGTCCGCGTCACGGACATGGGGCGCGTGGATAGCGTGGAGGTCCTGGAGTCGTCGGGCCACGTGGCCTTCGACTCCGCCGCGGTGCAGGGGGCCCGGGAGCTCCGCTTCACCCCGGCGCGCAAGGAGGGCAAGCGCATCGAGGTGTGGGCCAAGGTGCCCGTGCACTTCTCCAAGCGGCCCCGTCCCGACACGGTGAGGATGGGGGCATGAGGATCGCGGTGCTCATGGGAGGCACCTCCGACGAGCGTGACGTGTCGTTGTCGTCGGGGGCCCAGGTGGCCAGGGCGCTCCGCGAGGCGGGGCACGACGTGGTCGCGGTGGACACGGTGCGCGGCGCGCTTCCCGGGGAGGAGGAGGAGCGCCTCCTCAGGGAAGGGGTGCGCGCCGAGCCGCCCAGGGACCTGGAGCTCGCCCTCCTGGACGAGGGGCACACGGTGGCGCTGGTCCGGGATCCGTCGCTGGGCCAGGTGGACCTCTTCTTCTTGGCGCTCCACGGGGGCTTCGGCGAGGACGGGACCATCCAGAGCCTCCTGGACGTGGCGGGGGTGGCCTACACCGGGAGCGACCGGCTGGGGTGCTCGCTGGCCATGGACAAGGAGGTGACCAAGCGCCTCCTGCGGGACGCGGGGATCCCCACCCCCGACTGGCTCGTCGGGGAGCGCACGGCCCGGGAGGTGGAGGAGGCCCTCGGACTCCCGGTGGTGGTGAAGGCGGCGGGGGGCGGCTCGTCGCTCCGCCTGCACCTGGCCCACGACCGCGCGGAGCTGGAGGCAGCCATCGCCGCGAGCCGTACCTGGGGCGACGTGGTGGTCTTCGAGCGCTACGTGAACGGACGCGAGGTCACGGTGGGGATCGTGGGGGACCTGGCGCTCCCGGTGGGGGAGATCATCCCGGCGCACGAGTACTTCGACTACGCGTGCAAGTACCAGCCCGGCCTGGCCCAGGAGATCTTTCCCGCGGACATCCCGGAGACGTGGGCGCGGCGCCTCCAGGAGCTGGCGCTCGGCACGCATCGGGCGCTCCGCATGCGCGACTTTTCCCGGGTGGACTTCATGGTGGACGAGTTCGGCGAGATGTGGTGCCTGGAGGCCAACGCACTCCCCGGGATGACGGCCAACAGCCTCCTGCCCAAGGGTGCCCGCGCCGCAGGGATGCCGTTCTCCGAGCTCTGTCACCGCATCGCCGTGCTGGCGTCGGCAAGGAAACGCCGCGGGTGACGTAGGGAGGAAGAGAGGGGCGGCGAGCAGCGCCCCAGGGCAGGAACCTGCCCGCCGGGCGGGGGTCTAGACCTAAGACCAACCTGGAGAGGCGATTCCCGATGGCGTACAGGGACACCGGATTCGGCTTCGGCGTGCTGCTCACCCCCATGGTGAAGCGGCTGCTCATCGCGAACGTGGTCGCGTTCGGGCTCACGTTCGTGGCGGGCGCTCCCTTCGTCATCGAGTGGTTCGCGTTCCAGCCCACCCGGATCCTCCTGCGCCCGTGGGGGGCCTTCACCTACATGTTCGTCCACGGCGGGTTCCTCCACCTCGCCCTGAACATGCTGGTGCTCTTCTTCTTCGGGCCGCCGCTGGAGAGCCGTTGGGGTGGGCGGGAGTTCTTCAAGTACTACGTCATCTGCGGCCTGGGCGGCGTGGCGATGAGCTTCTTCTTCCTTCCGGCCGCGGTGGTGGGAGCTTCCGCCGCCATGTACGGGCTCATGCTCGCGTTCGCCATGAACTGGCCCAACGCGCCCATCTACATCTGGGGGATCTTCCCGGTGCAGGCCAAGTGGCTGGTGGCGTTCCTCTTCGCCCTCAGCCTCCTGAGCGCGTTCGACGGGACCCAGGGCGGCGGCGTGGCCCACTTCGCCCACCTGGGGGGGCTGGTCACCGGGTTCGTCTATCTGAAAGGGCTCGCGCGCACCGGAGGCCGCTGGGGCGGTGCCACCCGCCCCGCGCGGAAGCGGCGCCTGGCCATCGTGCCCCAGCAGGAGGAAGGAGGCCGCCCTTCCGGTCCTCGCCGCGAGCGGCCCGCCTTCGACGAGGACAAGGCTCTCTACGACGCCGTGGACCGCGTGCTTGACAAGATCTCCTCCCACGGCATGGCGTCGTTGACTCCCGAAGAGCTCAAGCTCCTCGACGACATGTCGAAGAGGCATCGGGCGAACTGACGCCGGCTCGGTGGCGGTGTGTGCCTCCGAGCCCGGATCCCCGACCACTCCTCTCCCGCTCCCGTTCGGCACTCTCCCTGTTGACATGGGATGGAAACATTGTAATATCTTTATATTACTGACCCCATCGAGGGAGGGCACATGACCACGAAGACGCGCGCCATCCTCGGGGAGGAGGCGGTGGAGGACACCGCCCACGTTCTGCGCTGCCTCGGGCACCCCCTCCGCCTCCGCATCCTGGATGTGCTCGAGCAGAGCAGCGAAGTGACGGTGACGGAAGTGTACGAGGCCCTCAACGTGGAGCAGGCCGTGGCGTCGCAGCACCTCACCACCATGTGGGACAAGGGGATCCTGCGTCGCCGGAAGGACGGAGTGCACGTGTACTACAGCATCGCCGACGAGCGGGCGCTCAAGGTGCTGGACTGCGTGCGGACCGCCGGCTGCTGACCGCAGCGCGGCACGCGCACAGGGAGATGGGAGAGCAGAGCCGCCGCGAGGGCGGTTTTTTCTTGGGCCCACAACATAGGGAAATATGAATAAGTATATACGCTGTATGCTGGTGGCCCGGGCGAGCTCGGCGAGTCGGGACGTCCTGGCCGCCAGGGGCGCTTCTCCCAGGCCGATTTCGATCCGGCGGGGCTGAACCACCCGGTTCCCCTCACCGACTGGAGCGGCGCCCTCGGCGCCGGTTGGGCCCCCCTGGACTTCGCCGCGGATGCGGCGCTCCGGGCCGCCGAGGCCGAGGCCGAGGCGGCCGGGCTGGGCGCCGAGTGGGCAGACCGAGCCGCAGCGTTCCGGGCCGAGGGGCTCCTCACCGACGCCGACGTTCTCCAGGCCCGCGCGTCGCCGGGCTGGCGAGATCGACGCCCAGCGGGGCGTGGCCGACGCCCGGGTCTCCCAGGCCCGCCGCTCCCGGCTCCCCAGGGTGGAGGGCTTCGCCCGCCTGGCCACCCACTCGGACCGGGCCTTCTCCGGAGCCGAGAACGACTGGACCGTGGGCTTCCAGGTGCGCATCCCCGTCTTCACGGGTTTCGCCATCACCGCCCACGAGCGTGCCGCCTCCCAGGCCGCCTCGGAGGCGGCGCGGCTCATGCGCCGCCGCTGGCGGTGGGCGCGTGGACCGTGGCCACCATGCCCAGCGAGGAGGAGCCCCAGATCATCGTGCCCCTGGCCGATCTGTACCTGCCCCTTCCGGGCGCCATGCCCCAGGAGGTGGAGAACCGGGTCCTGGTCCCGCTGGAAAACGTGCTCTCGGGGATCGAGGGCGTGGAGTACGTCTACGGCCACGCCGAGCCCGGGTTCGGGCTGGTGACGGTCCGTTACGAGGTTGGCCTGGACATGGAGGAGAGCCTGGTCAAGCTCTACAGCACGCTCATGAAGAACATGGACCGGATGCCTCCGGGCCTCATGTTCCCCCTGGTGAAGACGGTGACCATCGACGACGTCCCCTTCTTTACCGCCACCCTCTTCGGAGGGGGCCTGGACGGCGGTGAGCTGCTGCGCGTGGCCCAGTGCCTGGCCGTGGAGAACGTGGAAGGCGAGGCGGGCACCTTCACCGCCGACGTGGAGAGTCCGGTGTACGCCATCCTCGACATGGAGGAGTCCCTCAACCAGATCGAGGTGGCCGGAGGGGGCGGGCTGGGCGTGCTCATGTCCCGGGAGCCGTCGTCCACGGAGCGGCCGGTGATGAAGTGGGACGGCGAGTGGCAGATCACCTACGAGGTGTTCCGCGACCTGGGGATCGCCTTCGCCGGCGCGCTGGTGCTCATCTACGTGCTCATCGTGGCCTGGTTCGGCTCCTTCGTGACGCCCGTGGTCATGATGATGGCCATTCCGCTCACGCTCATCGGCATCGCGCCCGGGCACCTCATGATCGGGGCGTTCTTCACCGCCACCTCCATGATCGGCATGATCGCCCTGGCGGGGATCATGGTGCGCAACGGGATCCTCCTCATCGACTACCTGGAGGCCCGGCTGGAGGCGGGGGTGCCGCTGGAGAGGGCCATCATCGAGGCCGGCGCGGTGCGCACCCGCCCCATCGTCATCACGGCAGCGGCGGTGATCATCGGCGCCTTCGTGATCCTGTTCGATCCCATCTTCCAGGGCCTGGCGGTGGCGCTTGTCGCCGGGTCCGTGGCGTCCACCGTGCTGTCCCTGCTGGTGGTGCCGGGGATCTACTTCCTGATGAACCGCAACGCCGAGGAGGTGACGCCATGAAGCTCGTGGTCCTGATGTACCTCGAAGACGACGGGCCGGCGGCTCCCTACAAGTCCCGCATGCTCATCGCGTTGCTGTCCGCGGCCTCGGGGTCCCCCCACACCTCCAGCGAGAGTTGACCATGACTCTCGATCACACCATCCGCCCCATCGCCGGAACGTTCATCCTGGCGTCCCTCGCCCTGGGTTGGTGGGTCAGCCCGTGGTGGTTCCTCTTCACCGCGTTCGTGGGGGCGAACCTGATCCAGTCGTCCTTCACCCAGTGGTGCCCGATGGAGGACATCCTGAAGGCGACGGCGTTCAAGCGTAGGGAGGCCGCCAGGGGCTGACGCGCTCCTCCGCCCGATCCGTCCTTTCGGGGCGCGGATCGGGCGCGTAGCATGCCCCGATGACCGCGGACATCCTCCTCACCCTGGCCATCACGGCGGGCGCCGTCGCCCTGTTCGTGTGGAACCGGCTCCGCGTGGACGTGGTGGGGATCATGATCATGGCCTCGCTCATCCTCACCGGGCTTCTCACGCCTGCCGAGGGGGTGAGCGGCTTCGCCAACGAGGCCATGCTCACCGTGGCGGCCATGTTCATCCTGTCGGCAGGCCTCCTGCGCACCGGCGCGGTGGACCGCCTGGGGCGTGTCCTGGCCCGGCTGGCGGGGGAGAGCGAGATCCGCCTCATCGCCGTCGGCCTGGCCCTGGTGGTCCCCCTCAGCGCCTTCATCAACAACACGCCCGTGGTGGTGGTGATGGTCCCTCTGGTGCTGGGGATCTCCCGCGCTTCGGGCATCGCCCCGTCCCGGGTGCTCATGCCCATCTCGTTC
>Ga0315541_1003471_pt1 | contig 12137 bp, 8 predicted proteins | sample SalMarSW160190MG_FD_203095 | JGI IMG/M metagenome (GOLD analysis project Ga0315541, IMG submission 203095) | Salt marsh sediment microbial communities from the Plum Island Ecosystem LTER, Massachusetts, United States - Salt Marsh Sediment SW1601-190 ...
GTACTGCTTCATCCCCAGGGGAATGTAACTCCCCTCCAACGCGGCGCCGGCCTGAGCAGCGTAGTCGGCGTAGACCTCTCGATAGGGCACAGCGGCGCGGCCTTCCTCCGGGGCCAGGAGTGGCGCGTCGCCGACCGGCACGCCTTCGCCACCCTCACGTCCTACGTCTACCCCGGCCCCCTCCTCGTCGAAGCGGTACGGCACGTAGACATCGTCGTAGGGTGCACCGGTACCGGTGTCCTCGTGGTGTCCCGGCTGTGCCTGCTGACCGCTGGCCGCTTGCTGCTGTCCACCCGCCTGTCCGCCACCCCTCCCCGACGCGGGGAGGGGCTGGGGGAGGGGTCCGCCGGCCTGCGCGATCTGCTCGCGTCCTTCCTGCAACTGCGCCAACGTCCCCTCGACCGCCTCCTGCCGCCGCACACGCTGCCCCGCCTCTCCCATCCGCTGCGCCGCATCCCGGATCGCCTCCCGCGCCTCGGCGATGTCGCCGCGCTCGATGGACTCGGCGGCCTGGGCCAACTGCTCCGCCAGAACTTTGGCGAGCTCAGTCGAGCCGTCGGGACTGCTTTCGGCCAGCGCCTCCGCCGCTCCCGCCAACTCACGGGCCAGTTCAAGTTCCTCCTCGCGGGTCAGTCGTTCGCCTTCCGTCCCGCTGTAGGCAGCCAACGCCTGGGCCGCTGCCCGGTAATCGCCGCCTGCCAGGGCCTCGGCGATGTCGCGGGTGAGGTCCGAATCGGCCATACTCTCAGCGGCGCGTTCCAGCCCGGCCTGTACGGTTGCCGCGGCGGGGTCTTGCAACTCCGCCAACGCTTGCTCGGCCTCCGAGAGGGCCGCCACCGCCTCCTCCAGAGTCGCCCGGCCCTTGTCCGCATTGAGCGCGGCGATAGCCTCCTCCAACGCCTGCAAGAGCGCCTCCCGCTCGGCCTCGGTCAGCCCTTCCAACTGAGTCACCTCTTCTCGTGCTGCCTCCAACTCTTCGATCTGCTCCTCGACAGCGGCGCGCACGGCAGCCCGCTGCAAAAGCACATCCTCCTGGGGATTCGGCAGCCACAGCGAGAGAACCAGCGCGGCCATCAGCACGCCAAAGGTGAGCAGCGCCCGGCGGGAGGCCCGCAGCGGGAGGAGCGCGCGGGGGGCAACGCGAACGGCGGCGTCCAGCGTGTCGGCCAACTGGGCGGCGGCCATCGCCGGGGTCGCCATCAGCCCGCCGGCGCCGATCTCCACCGCCGTCGTCAGCCGCTCGGCCAGGCCGAAGCGACGGTCGAAGGCGCGTGCCAGCCGAGGCAGCAGACGTGGACGCATCCAGACGACCGCCAGCCCAACCATTACACCGACGAGCACCAGCAGACCCGCCACTCCGGCCAACGTGCGAGCCGTCAGCAACGGGGTAAACCGCGCCACAACTGCCAACAGCAGTCCCAACCCGAGCCCTGCCGTCGCTCCCCACGGCCCCCAGGCCAGACTCTCGACCAGCCGCAGCCGCAGCCCCCAGCGGCTCAGGTAGTTCCTCAGCCGATGATTTATCGCCGTTGGCTCATATCTCATCACTACGCCAGTCATTTGTTTGCCTTCGTCAAACATCTGCATCTTGCCTCTTGCATCCCACCTCCTTCTACCGCGTCTCCTGCCGCCGCACCCGCAGCACGGTCACCAGCAACAGCACTAACGCCAGCGTCAGGTAGAACACGGCGTAGACGATCCAGGCTGACGGGACCAGAATACGATGGCCGGATCCCACAGAGTGCCAGAAAAACCACACCGTGCTCTCCTCCTCCAGAGCGATCTCGGTGAAAATCGCCGCTGTGATGGGACTGAGACCAGCGGTGAGATAAAGCGCGTAATTCATGATGGCCTGCACGACCCAGGAAGGTGCCAACGAGCCGTAACCGTACGTAAAGGGATCCAACAAGGCAGCCGAGATCCCCAACAGTATCGGCAGCCCAACTGTCGCCAACAGCGCCGTGGCGTAGGTCAGCACGGTGGCAACGAGCGTCGTGCGCACGAGTGAAGAGAAAAAGATACCAATGGCGGCGAAGGCAAAAGCGGTCACCAGCAGAACGACCAGCGCCAGTACCAACTCCTCTACCACGACGCCCCCCAGGACGAAGGCCAGGCTCTCCAGCGGCACCGCGGCCAGGATAAGCAGGAACATATACGTCAATGCGGAGGCGAGTTTGCCGGCGACTAATTTGCGGGCCGGCAGGAGCGTCGTTCGCAGCAACTCGTAGGTCCTGCGCTCCCGCTCGCCGCTGATTGCTCCCGCAGTGAAGGCTGGCGTGATGAATGTGACCATAAAGATCTCGATGAGGACGACGCTGGCAAAGACGACCTTGCCCAGATAGGCCATCTCCAGCCCGCCACCAGGTCCGCGAGCGTTCGCAGTGTAGGCATAGTAGATGATCGAGGTAAAGCAACTCAACAGCAGCAGATAGACGGTCAACACGACGAACGCCCGCGCACCGCGCATGCGCCCTCGCAGTTCCTTGATCAGAAGCGGGTTGGATTCACGGCGCAGCCAACCCCTCCCCCGTCTACTCTCCCGTGAGGAAAAGGGAGCCTGGTGACGTCTGGCCATTGTAGACTCTTCTTCCACTATAAACCTCCCACCTCTCCCCCAACACCTCCCCTGCCAGGAGACGGTCTCTCCAGTCTAATAGAATGTGCAACTACACCTGCTCAGAAGTATAGCCAATCAGAAACCGGGTTTTTCAGAAAAAACCCGGTTTCTGGGTTACGACACAATGCCCTTCGTCAATCGCATAAACACATCCTCCAGGTCACCGGTCTCCTCGCGGAACAACACCACCGGGAAGCCTGCGGTCACCACCTCGTTCAGCAATCGGGCCAGCGCTTCGTCGTCCCCGGCGAACGTGACCTGCAGATCGCCATCGCCGTTCCCCGCCACCGGTCCGACGCGCACCACGCCCGGCCGGCCCGCCAGCCACGCCTGCGCCTCCTCGACCTGCCCCATCAGCCCGACCCTCACTACGCGCTGGGCCTGAACGTGCTGCCGCATCTCCTCCAGCGTGCCCGTCGCTACCAGGTGCCCCGCCTCAATGATGCCGATCTGTGTGCAAACCTCCTCGATCTCGGAGAGAATGTGGGAGGAGACGAAAATCGTCTTGCCTATGGCCTGCAATTCGCGCAGGAGTTCGCGGATCTCCACCCGCGCCCGTGGGTCCAGGCCCGAGGCCGGCTCGTCGAGGATCAGCACCTGCGGGTCGTGGGCCAGCGCCCGGGCCAGGCACAGTCGCTGCTTCATCCCCCGCGAGAGCGCATCCACGTAGTCGTCCCGCCGGTGGGCCAGGTCCACCAACTCCAACAGGTCGTCCACCAGCCGATGGCGCGTCTCGGCGGGTATCTCGTAGCAGGCGGCGAAGAAGTCCAGGTATTCCCAGACCTTCATGTCGCCGTAGACGCCAAAGAAGTCAGGCATATAGCCGATGGCTCGCCGCACATCCCGCCGCTCTTTGAGCACCGAGTGGCCCGCGACCCACGCCTCGCCCGCCGTCGGGTGAAGCAGCGTCGCCAGGATGCGCATCGTCGTCGTCTTGCCCGCCCCGTTAGGCCCGACGAAGCCAAAGACGGCCCCCTCCTCAACCGCAAGGTCCAGTTCTCGCACCGCCGTCAGCCGGCCGTATCGCTTAGTCAGTCCCCGCGTCTCGATTATCTTCATAATGTCGCATCACCGTTGCCCTTTGATCGTGATCGTCAGGCTCTCCACGTCGGCCGGCCATTCGGCATCCGTCTCCAGCCGCAGGAGCACGGCACCGGACGGGAGGACGTAGACTCCGGCACTCGAAACCGAATGCTGCCCCCAGCCGGCATCCAACTTCTCCCAATCGCCAGTTTCCCGATTCCACAGCGAGATCATTGGTGAATGAGAGACGCCACCACTACTACTGCCTCGTAAGTCCAGCACCAGTTCGTCCACTTGCCGTACTGTCACCCCTGGCAAAATGGTGAAGCGGAACACCACTTCCGCTTCGGGGTCCATGTGCACGCCCTCGGGCCACACGTCCACATGCCCCGTGCTCTCCTCCACCTGGCGCGTGATCAGACCCGGCGGGATAGTAGCCCTCGCGCCCATCCCCAACCCTGCCACTGGCAGATCGTAAACGTAGAGGGCAGTTTCGATCGTCGAAGAGGAACGATCCACCACCTCGACCAGTAGCGGTACTTCTTCTGCCCAGGCCATCAGGTGCACGCCCGGCCTCAGACTCGTCCAATTAGAGACTGCACCCGCCCCCCCAGGGACGAAAAGCGCTTCCAGGAACCGGTAGCGTCTATACAGGTTGCGATCGTCCCAGTAGTTCCCCGGTCCCAGGACTTGCTCCGGCAAGCCCTGCGTTCCGGAATAGGGCAGTGGAACCACACTCCCCTCGGACACCCGGGCGCCCGCGACCTCGACGCTGGCCGTGACCACCTCCCCCGGCTCCAGATTGCCCAGTCGTTGTTTGTACTCGCCTACAATCAACACGGCCCCCTCCAGCGGCATCTTCCCATTGCGCAACGTCCCCTCCAGCCGCAGTCTACCTGTCTCGTCCCCGACCAACCGCAGGTCAGCCTCCACGCCCGGCACGTCCACGTATCCCTCGGCAACGAAGGGCTGGATGCCCCCTACGTCCACGCGCAGGCCGGTCATGGTCGAGCCCCCCGCCTCCTCAGTGACGTGCAACGACTGTGCGGCCGGCCCACCGTAGTAGTGATCTCCTGGCATCTGGCGCACCAGTGCGTCTTGTACACGCACATCGTAAGTTGTGCGCCGGGGCGAGAAAAGCCCTACCAACTGGCTCACACGCCCTGTCCTGGCCCCCTCCGGCACATACACGGCCGCCAGGTGGTGTACGATGGCTACCCCGCCCCGAATCTGGAAACCCGTCACGTAAGCGCACACTGTAAACCCCACGATCAACGCCGGAATGGTCAACCAGGCCAGTTCGCGTCGGTCAAATTTGCGCAGGATGAGGTAATTGACCGGGCCGATGAGCAGCGTGTAGACGAGCATAAAGGCCAGGATCTGCAACGTGGACGGGAGTTCCAGCCCAGGGATAGCGTTAATTGCTTCGCGGGCACCATACCCATTGCACGCAGCAAGCCGTTGGGTATCTGCGACCCTTGCCCCGACGATGAACTCCCACATCTGGGCGTTATCGTCCCAACGGGCGAAAGGGTTCAGCCCGGCATCGAAGGCCAGGAAGTCCACCTTGCCCGCCCCGCAAGTACGGCGGGCCAGCAAGATGAGATTTCCCTGCTCGATGAGTGCTTCCCCATCCCGCAACGTTACCTCGGCCACGGCGTAGGGGCCCGAAGCAATGTGCCCACCCAGCGCCCACAGATCATCCACCGACCGCATGCCACCTACCGTGACCGGCAGCAGGTCGACCACGCCAGCAGCCGTGCGGGCCGCCCCCGTGCCACCACCCACGATCAGGTGTCCACCGTGAGCCACCCACGTCTCCAGCGCTTGCCGTTGCTCAGCGCTGAGCGCAGTCGTGTCCACGTCGTTCAGAATCAGCACATCGAGCCCCTCCCAACCTAACGGCTCGGGCGGGAGTGTTTCCAGGCTCAGGTGAGCCACCGCTGCCTGCCCACCAACTGGCGCGACGTCGCTCAGAAAATTGAGCGCCGAGGGACTGCTGCTGACGATGCCGCAGAGCCGGTCTCTCCCATCCAACCACGACACTGTAACCTGCTGTGACGCGAGTAACTCGGCCCGGTCATCCCCGGCACGCAACCGCACTGTCAGAAGAGAGCGGGAGGAGGAGGATAAGTCAGCAGAGGGGAGATACAAGAAGTACGCCTTGCGCGAGTGAGCCGGGAGCACAACTTGCCTGGCGTATACGTCAGGAGCGAGGAAACCATCAGCAACGCGCAACTCCCCCTCAATGTCCACACCCTCATTCGAGAGAACGGCGTACACCGGACACCAGCCGCTGCTGCGACAGTAACCGTCGAACCCAGCCGTGACCTGCATCGTCGGGCCACCTTCCTGGGCGACAACAGTTCCACGCGTCCAGGCCAGTGAGACCACAATGGCAAGTACGATCCACACTATCCGCTTCACACAGGCACTCCCGTTGTGAGGGTTACATCTTCGAGACGCCCGACAACGTCCCTGGGTTCCATACCGTACATTGCGGCTATTATAGCATATCCCCTGCCAGGCTCAACTCCGGTTGCCAGGCGAATGCCCGACGACTGCTCAACGCACAGTGCGGGTGCGGGTGCATTGCAATTTCACCGGCCTGAAGAGCTGATGCTGGAGCGCTTTTTCGCGTGTTTATGGCCTCCAGCGCTGCCTGTTCCACGGCGGCGCGGGTCAGGCAAAAGGGAAAGGAACTTATAAGACCTGTTTGCCCCAGGGCTGAAGTGCGCCCTGATGGCACTTGCACCGGGACCACTTCCCAATATAATAAGGCCATGACCCAGACTCAGTAGATCCAAAATGTTACGATAACAAGACCTCGGAGGTCTCTCAAGAGCGCCTTTGCCGATAAAAACGGGCATAATCGAAGCGATTTTACTGCCAATGTCACCTTCCGAGACCTCCGAGGTCTGATTGTCCGCAAAGGAGATAAAAATGAGCACAGGCACGCCATCAAACGCTCCCAACATGCAGCCTTGCGCCGCTCATCACCAACTCATCCCCACCCGGCTGAAGGATGCCCTACGCCAGTTCGTCACCGCCCATAACATGCATCTCTCCCCACGCTCGCTGACCCACCCCACCGTCGCCTCGGCCCTTGTCGCGCTGGTGCTCACCGCCCTGCTGTATGCGGACACGCTGACACTCCCCCTGTTCTCCGACGACCTGGCACTGATTCCCTGGCTGGAATCTATCTCGTGGCGCGCATTGTGGTCCACACCTACCATCTATGCGAGTTACTACCGCCCTCTGTGGTTTACCCTCTGGCGCGTGTGGGGCAGGCTCGTCGGCGGCCTGCACCCGCCAGGGCTGCACTTCCTCAACGTGGTCGCCCATTTTGCCGCCTCCTGGCTCGTCGGCCTGCTGGCCGCAGCCTGGATACGCCCAATGGCGAGCAAGCCGCGCTCCCACCATGATTCCAGAGGGCGCGCTATTCCCGCCTGTTTGGCCACCGCGCTGTTCGCCGTCTTCCCATTCTCGCGCCAGGCCGTCGCCTGGCCCGGTGCACTGTACAACCCGCTGGTCAGCGCAATGGCCGCCGGTGCGTTGCTGGCCTACGATCGGGGCCGCCAGGGTCACGGGAAGCGCTGGATCGGCCTGGCGCTCCTGCTCGCTGCGCTAGCTCCGTTTAGCTATGAATGCGGCATGCTGGTCGGACCTATGGTGGTGATAACTGAGGGAATAGGCTGGCTGCAGCGCCGCTGGCAGCGCCACTCCTGGTGGCCTCTGGCTTTTGTCAGCCTGCTCGCGGTCACAACCCTGATCTGGCGCACTGTACGCGGAACCGGGGTCATTGGCTTTGGCCTCAACCTCCCTGATCTCCAACGCAATGTAGGCTACCTGGTACAGGGTCTGATCTACCCAACGGCACCGTTAGCACAATGGTTAGCTGCGTGGCAAGGGCTCGATTCCGAACTGTGTCTGTGGCTCGTCGCCTTGCCCACCCTGGCGCTGCTGGCATGGAGCGGGCTGCGGTGGAACCGAGACGCGTTCTTTTTAGGAGCGATCTGGTTCGCGCTCTTTGCCATGCCTCCGGTAATCACTATGGAGGCGGACTGGTTCGCGCTGGCCCCCCGCTACCTGTACTTGCCAGCGGTTGGCGTCTCCCTGGTATGGGCAGCAGCCATAAGCGCCTGGCTCACACCACTGCGCCCTTCCTGGCAGGCATGGGTGACCGGGACATTGCTTGTGGCGCTGCTGATCCCGGCAGTCGTCTTCACCCGCGACGGGGTGCGCCTCTACGAGATGGCCGGAGAGAGCATCTGGGATGCAGCCAAGGCCGCCACCCATGAGCAGTCCCTACTACTGGTTAACCTGCCCATGCGGATCACGCCCCGCAGCCGCATCTATCCCCTGGGCTTCGAGGGCATTACCCCTCTACCCGCACGCATCACCGCCGAGGAGCTCGTCTACGTCCACACCGGCATCCGCGACACAGCCGAGGCCATCGCCTTTGGCACCGTCGCAGTGGACGAGCCGCCCGACTACACCTATCAACTCTTCGGCCAGCCAGTCGGCCGGAAGGGGCTGACTACCGCCGTTCGTCAAACTTGCGCTGTCTACCTGACGCGGTACGAGCCCGAACGCATCCACATGGTCGAGGCTGGCGCAGCGGGTGAGACCATTCTGCCGGGCGAGCCGCTGGCCCACTTCGGGGACTATGTGACGCTTTTGGACGCGGCCTGCACCTGCGACGAGGCTGGCCAAGTACACCTCACCGCATACTGGCGGGTCGAGGCGGCTGTGGAGGCAGACACGACCGTGTTCGCGCACCTGCTCAGTCCAGGTGGCACGCGGGTCGCGCAGGCCGACGGCTACCCGCTACTGGGGATGTTCCCCTTCTGGCTGTGGGAACCCGGCGAGCTCGTGCGCGACGTGCGCCACTTCGCCCCCGTGCCGGCTGGAGAGTACACCGTCGGGCTGGGAATGTGGGAGCCGGCGACCGGGGAGCGCTGGCCAGCGGCCGGGCACCCGGATGGCGTCGTGCTCCTGCCCGTCCGTTGCCCATGACCGATTTGACTTGATTGATACCCGGCCATAAAGCGAACCGCGCCCACTTGACAGGGCGCGGCTGTTTGTTAGGGCCGCCAATGGCTCCCCCTGGCCAGATCAGGTCGCCCAGGTCTGCCCGAGTGTCTGGTGACCCGCAAAGAGCGTATGTAGGTCCTCACGTCCGTCTTAACGCAACTGTAACTCCTCTGATACACTCTCTCTGTATCATCTGTGGTATCTTTAAGCCAGGGTTGCCACAACTGAGCACATCACTGAGTGAGGAGATGACAGAGATGCAAACAATGAATCGCCGCGAGTTCATAAAGTACGCGAGTGCTGCCCTGGCGTGGCTGGCGCTGCCGGACACCCCCTCATTCACTGACCAACTGGCGTCTGAAGCGCCGCCCGCCTCGCTAGGGCGCATCGCCACCTGGTGGCGCCAGGCCGTGCACAGTGAGCCCTCCCAGGGGGCCGAATGGATGGCGTGGAAGACGCGCGACGAAGTTATCCCACTCTATGCCGCCGTCACAGGCGAAGCGCCCTGGCCCAGCAATCCCATCTGGTACCAGACCGACGAGGGCTTCATTCACAGCGGTTATGTGCAGCCCGTAGAGAACACGCCGAGCAGCGAGGCCATCACCGAGGTGGCCGAGCCGGGCTTCTGGGCCCAGGTCTGCGTGCCTATCGCCGAGGCCCGCTGGCAACCCAGCAGCCGCTACGCGAGGTACAAGCTCTACTACGGCACCATCTACCGCGCCGTCGGCGCTACGGCGGATGCCGACGGCAACTGGTGGTATCAACTCAAGGAGGGCATCACCTACTCGCCTGGTCCCTATGTGCCGGCATGGTCCGTGCGCCGCATCCCGCCCGAGGAACTGGCTCCCATCTCACCCGGTCGCTCCGACAAGTGGATCGAGATCAACGTTGGTGCCCAGATGCTGACCTGCTTCGAGGGGGAGACAGCGGTCTTTAGCACACGGATCTCTTCGGGAGTGGGCAGTATGGCAACGCCGCGCGGTGAGCACCGTGTGCTTTACAAGCGTCACACCAGACGCATGACCGGCGGGAGCGGAGATAGCCGCTACGACTTGCCGGGCGTTGCCTTCCCAGTTTATTTCACTCGGTCAACCGTCGCCATCCACGGTACCTACTGGCATAACGATTTCGTAAGGCCACACAGCCACGGCTGCGTGAATGCGACCAACCAGGCAGCCCAGTGGATTTTCCGCTGGACTGATCCGGTGGCTCCCTACGGCGAATACAAGATAGATGCCACGCCCGAAGCCGCCACGCGTATCGTCGTCGTTTGACGCGTATGATGTATTACAGCTCCCACCTGGCAACACGGTCCATTATTCGCCAATCACGCACTTACCACATCACACAAGCGTATCTTCTCAATATTCTGGGGCCAACACATAGAGCAAATTGCCAATTTGCCCCACCTTCCCCAACTCATTGAGAGGATACACAAGCGAAGCGTGGTTTGGGAGGGACGTTATGGGCAAGGATACACTCGACGTTCTCGTTCTGATTGGCCGGCCAGCCTCTGGCAAGAGTGAGATCATTGACTTTCTGATGCACACTCCCCCTGAGGTCCGGCGATGCAGATTCCACGTTGCCGATCTGGACATTCTCGATGACTTCCCCATGCTTTGGACCTGGTTCGAGGAGGACCACATCCTGAACGAACGGCTGGGGCAGCCAAGACTGTACACCGACACCGACGGTTACTTCAAACACCTCTACCTCTGGCATCTATTGATTGAGCGGATTAGCCTGGAGTATCACAAGCGGCTGCGCGACGATCCGGCATATCACGACCACACCACAGCGATCGTCGAATTCGCTCGGGGTAGCGAGCACGGAGGCTACGCGGGGGCATTTCCACATTTGGCTGACAACCTCCTTCGTCGGGCCTCCGTCGTCTATGTGTGCGTCTCGTTTGAAGAATCGCTGCGCAAGAATCATCGCCGGTTTAACCCGCAGCGGCCGGATAGCATCCTGGAGCATACTGTGCCCGACGAGAAGCTGACACAGCTCTACTGCGATGATGACTGGGCCACGTTCAGCGCCGGCGATTCACACTTCCTCACCATACGGTCCATCCGCGTGCCATACGTCGTCTTCGAGAACGAGGACGACGTGACTACCGGCAAGCCTGACTTGTTGGCAGCCCGACTGGAGAGGGCTTTAGGGCAGCTATGGGAGTTGCAGTGCGCCCGCCTCTGCGTCCCGGCTTTCCTGGATCCTGGCGTAGAAGCAAAGCATCACGCTACCGTAGGTACGCTGGTCGAAGAGCCCCAGGTGCTCTAGCATCAGATCCTCGTACTCCCGCGGATGAATCTGTGCGATGGCCCAGCCATCATCGGCCAGCCAGCCAGGGCGTGCATCCAGCACCTGCAATGTCTTCACCCAAAGGCCCCGGTACTGCGGCGGCGCGATGTAGACGTATTCAAACCCCTCCGCTGGCTTCGCTGGAGGGGCCAGGAAATCAAACACATCGGCCCGTATCACCCGTGCCCCTGTCTCCAGCCGCGTGTGAGCCAGATTCTCGCGGATGACGTGCAGTGCGGGCCTCGCCCGTTCCACAAAGACAGCCTCCGCCGCTCCCCGGCTCAACGCCTCGATCCCGACCTGCCCGGTACCGGCAAAGAGATCCAGGAAACGGCAGCCTATTACGTCGGCGCCAATGATGCTGAAAAGCGCCAATTTAGCCCGATCCGTGATGGGCCGTGTACCTTTACCCGGTACCGATTTCAGCCGATGCCCCTTTGCCTTGCCCGCGATGACGCGCATGGTCTACCTCCTATCCAATTGCGCTCACGTGCATGACTATACAGGGAAATAGGGAAGTAGACAAGGAGGCAAGGTGACAAGGAGACAAGACCCTTGTGTACTTGTATCCTTTTTGCTCTCTCCAACCATTGACAAATCTATCAACCGGATTATACTGAACCAGAGAAATGAACAACAGGCAGCCATTGTTCATCGTTTCATTGAGACATTTTTCATCGTCCGCAGGTAATTGCGAGCGAAGATGAGTAAACAGCACCTCCTCGACATTTCAGACATACTGGAGCACATCCCTACCGACGAGCGAGCCGATGGCGCGCGGGCACTCATCAAACGCGCATACGCCGTAGCTGAACGAGCCCACGCCGGCCAGACACGCGAGTCGGGTGAACCCTACATTATTCAGCATCCGTTGGCCGTGGCCCTCCTGCTGGCTGATATAGGAATGGAAGCAGACACCATCGCCGCTGGCCTGCTGCATGACGTGGTCGAGGACACGGACATTGACCTGGAGAGATTGGGGCAGGAATTCGGTCCTCACGTAGCGAGCCTGGTAGATGGCGTGACCAAGCTAGAACAGATTGAACAGGAGCAAATTGATCGGTTTAGCCAGGAGAGCGAGAGACTACGCGATGAGCAGGAAGCTGAAAGCCTGCGCAAGATGTTCATCGCTATGGCGGAAGACATCCGTGTCGTGATC
>Ga0315541_1003476_pt1 | contig 12122 bp, 14 predicted proteins | sample SalMarSW160190MG_FD_203095 | JGI IMG/M metagenome (GOLD analysis project Ga0315541, IMG submission 203095) | Salt marsh sediment microbial communities from the Plum Island Ecosystem LTER, Massachusetts, United States - Salt Marsh Sediment SW1601-190 ...
AGAATTCAGATAGATATCAGTCAGTAATAATCATAAAGGGTAAAATCGAACCCTAAATTTACCCCTTCCAAAATGGTTCTTTGATTGTTTGTTTAAGAGATGGTCAATTACACTGAATGTTTTCTTGCATGCATACAAGTAGCATTTAAAGAAGAATGAAGAAAGATGTAATAGAAATAATCTTGGGGAACACTCGATGATTAGGAAATCCTTGCCAGAGATTTTTTGGAAGAGACTTAGTGACCCGAGGGTTATATTCCTTGCAACAAGTGATAAAAACCAGCCAAAAATACGTCCTGTGACTCTTATAGGCTTTGAAAGAAGGTTATTTGTGCATTCCTATAAAGAAACTGCAAAGATTAAGCAGATGAAGAAGAATCCTAGAGTGGAATTTTGCTTGTTCATGGGAAAGTCTGCTCCATTAGATAAAAGATGTGCTCGAGTAAGATGTAGTGCCAAAGTAATCGATGACAAAGAAATCAAGGTAAAACTCTTGGAACAGATTGACTTCATCAAATGCTACAATCAAAGCCCCGATGACCCAGACTATTTCTTGATAGAATTAAAACCTCTAAAATGGTGGCTAACGTAGGACAAAAAATTAAATTTTAACGTTGGGTGGGGTTAAATTTTAACCCCCAAACCCAAACATATGTATGTGTTTGCATGCGTGAACGTGTGTGCCCGTTTCCCCTCACGCTCTCTCTCGCTCTCACGCTCACCCTACAAAAATACTACAAAAGGAAAGAAAAAACACGTGTAGAACAAATTTTTTATAGTAATTAGGTCAGACCGTTGTCCATGAATGTGAGTGATTTTGGCGTAGCTATTCTAGCCTTAGTCTTTAGTGCACTAGTACTTGTTGAAGGAGCTTATGACTTTATCACAGGGACACAATTATTATTCGCTATTGATTATCGCTTAAAAACTAGTGCTGGGTGGACCTTGATCATATTGTCTGTGCCTCTCTTAGCCAAACTGAAAGAAACAAAAAAATAAGCCATAGTGTAAACGCATTTCTACTGTATCATACGCGATTAAGTAGATGAAATACAAACACTCAATCTTATCAAAGCTTCTTGTTAACCTTCTTGATTAGTTGCCTATATTCTAAAAAATCCTTGACTGCATTGTCTTGACTACCAAACCGTGAACAAAATTATTATTTCTTTTTGTAGTTTGGATAATTCTTGATTGGAGATTCTTTGCATTCCGAAATTAAAAACTGGTTTAAGAAACTGTCAAAGCTGTAAAAGTTTTAATCATTTACTATGTTCACTCTTCTTTTGGTTGGGTTTTGGGGCTGGGATAAATTTTAACTTTTTTACGGTATTACTGATTGTTTTGGATTTTACACAGGTAATTTGTCGTTGGGTACCTTTTTACCTTGGTAATTTTGGGTAGAACAAAAAGAGCGAAATTCTTTGTCACTTGGTCTTTCTAATTTCTTCAATTATATGTTCAAGCTTGATTCGCTTACGGAATATCCAGTAAAAACTTAAAAAAGCTAAAGTAAGATTTCCAAAAAGTAAGCCACGATTAATCGCCAGTTCCCACAATGAAATTGAGCCAAAAGAGATGTGGTCAGTGAGCATGATGAAGAGCATAAAAAGATTAATCGAAAGAATGACAAAGTTGATCATTAAATCCAAGGTATCTTCTAGTGACATTCTCTGCATAAAAAAGCCTCATCTTCCTTATTCTTCTAAAATCTATAAAAAGCTTGTTCAACACTTCATCCAAAAATTAGAGGATATATATTTTACAAAAATCGAGTGCATTATAGCTAGTTTGGGTTTGGGGTTAAAATTTAACCCCAAACCCAAACATATCAACTCTCACGACGACGACTGTACTGACTGACACAACCACCACTACTATGCTGACTGACTGGCTGACAGTCACACAACGCAAAAACTAGGTTATATACAATACTTACATTATCTTACTATTATTGTGGCTATGGATTTGAGCCAATAGACTGTTTGAGAGAGATTACATACTATGACGACAACTGAAGAACTAAAGTGTCCCATTTATTTCGCCAAAAACAGTAAACCTACTCTAGCTTCAACCGTAACAGCACACACTCCTTTAGAAGATTTAAACTTGAATTGGAAAGAGAAAGAATTACCTGAACGTAAAAGGACAAAACATGTTCATAGATTGCATCCCTATCTGGGTAAGTTTATTCCTCAGTTAGCGGAGGTTTTCTTAAGGAAATATTTCACAAAAGGACAAACAGTGCTAGACCCTTTTGCAGGTTCTGGGACAACACTCATTCAAGCAAACGAATTGGGAATAAATTCGATTGGCTATGATGTTTCAGCGTTCAATGTTCTTTTATGTCGAGCCAAAACAACTGAGTATGATTTAAGAAAAATGGAAAAAGAAGTCCTAGATGTTTTGGTTAAGGTTCATGATTCAACACAAATCGACCAAGGACAAACTAATCTAGAGGGTGAACTACTCGAAAATCTGGGACTTCTAGACACAGATAATGAATATTTGCAAAAATGGTTTGCCCCAGTTTCACTAAAAGAACTTCTAACATATCGGAATTTTGTTGAAACTGGTGATTATGAATACAAAAACCTACTGAAAATCATTCTTTCAAGGTCTGCACGTTCTGCACGGTTGACTACGCACTTCGATTTAGATTTCCCAAAAAAACCTCAACTCAAAACTTATTATTGTTACAAACATCGTCGTCAATGCTCACCAACCATGAATGCCTACAAATTCATTCGTAGATATAGTTTGGACACAATAAAACGAATAAAGGAATTTGACACATTACGAACAAAAGCGAAAATATCGGTCTATAATCAAGATTCGAGAAAAGTTGACTTTCCAGAAATCGATGGAATTTTCACCAGCCCACCCTATGTTGGTCTAATAGACTATCATGAACAACATGCATATGGATACCATTTATTAGGATTAAAAGATAGGCGTGAATTGGAAATTGGACCTGCCGCAAACGGAAAAAGTAAAACCGCCCAAGAATTGTACCAAAGAGATATTGCCCTTGTTTTTCATAATGCGGCTAAATCAATGAAGTCAGGCAACAGAATTATTGTTGTTGCAAATGACAGCAAAGGATTGTATGAAAGAATTTCAGAGTTAGCTGGATTAAAGTGTGAGTGTATAATTAATCGTCAAGTAAATCGTAGAACAGGTAGACGAGCAAGTAAATTCTATGAATCGATATTCATATGGCAAAAACCATGAATGATGTGTGAATATGAACGGACATGAAAAAATGAAATCAGCAATTCAAGAAGTAATTAAAGAGATGATGGACAGAGTTATGGACAAGGTCTTAATTACAGACCCTTTTGTTGAAGAAAAACATCATTCAAAAAAACCATTGTATGCTGCTTTAGTCCCTGACGAAATTTTTAAGGGGTCACACTTTGAAAGACGTTTTGTCACTCCTTTTGGAAAAGTATGGGAAAAATTAGCCGTTGTTGCGGCAACCTATGGGTTGGGATACGGTGATATGGGACATCGCATTGACGGTTTAGTCAGAGAAGAACGTCTTCATAGGATTCAAGAAATTCTAAACAGATTAGAACATTCAAAAAAAGGTCAAAAGAAAACTGAGCCTGATTGGGATTCTGAGTTGGAATATATTTCCGAGGGTGAGGGGGAGTTAATTCCAACCTCGGTCATATGTGATGTTTACGCAAAGGAAAATTCAAGTGGAAACAAGTATGCATTCGAATTAAAGGCACCTTTGCCTAATAGCGACCAAACAAAAGTGAGTAAGGAGAAAATTCTGAAACTATATTGTATGGAGCCAGCACAAATTGATGGAGCATATTTTGCCTTACCATACAATCCTTATGGAACTAGAGAGAATTACTCATGGAGTTTTCCCGCACGTTGGTTCAATATGCAGAAAGACAAAGTAGTGTTAATTGGAAATGATTTCTGGGATAAAATTGGTGGTATAGGAACATATAACGCTTTCATTGAGGCTGTAAATGAGATTGGTATTGAATATAAGACTAGAATATATCGTGAGTTTTTAGGAATCGAACCACCTGTAAACTTTGACTCATTAAAACTGTGAAAGTTTTTGATTTTCCAACTTCTGTTCACTTGACCTCAATGCAGACTATTGGAAATTCTTGGAACCCAATCTTTTCTTTCATTTCTCAAGAATTTAGCTAATAGCAGAGCTTCTTCGTTGATAAGAGTATCAATAGTTTGATTATTGCCATGTCTTATTCGGGGAATCTGAACTTCAGACTCGAAAAACCGATTTAAACCACGCATTAATTTCTTTGAATCAAGGTCGTTAAGGTATTCCCGCTTGCCAACTTTCTTTCGTGTAATTGCCTCTTTTTTGGTCACAAACTGCTTCTTGCTTATTTTCCTGAAATGTTCTATCAGGTAATCATCTATCAGGAATCGGTAAAGTTCCATCATGTCACAGACAAGGCTGGGCTTTCCATATTGTTCGCTGTGCAGAAAACCCAGATAAGGTTCAAGCTTTGCATTAACTAAAGCTTTGTGAACCTTCCATGAAAGAAGTTCATAGCCAAGATTGAAGAGATTGTTTATTCCATCGTATGCCTTGAATGTTCTTCTGCCTTCAGGTCTAACGGATTCGGGGAAAAGAGCAAATATTCTCTGGAAGTAAGCCCTTGACGCATGAGATTCATACGCTAATAGCTTCTTTCTAAGCTGTGTTAAATTGTCAATTTCCAGATTTTTCACTCGTTCAATCTTCTTGAAACCGAACTGTCTCAACCCATACTTTTTGAGAACCTGATTCTGTCCCTCAAGTTTTCCCAGAACAAACTTCTTAGCAATCTCTAAACCTCTTCCGTCTTTCAAGGTTTCATATTGTGCTATTCTAGTTTGAACATGGCTATCGTCGTCAAAAGCCTTAAGCATGGCTACAGGTCTTCCCCTACTAGTCAAAATCAGAACATCAATATCCCAGAACCCTAAGCTAGCTAAAGCTCCCGTAGAAACAGCATTACCGCTTTTCAACACTACCTCTCCTATTTCCTTCTCGAAAAGCGGATAGCGTTCAATGTTGCCTTTCTCATCTTTCACAACAAAACAACCCTTCTCCATGCCAAGATAAGAACCATTGCCGTCAAGAATTATTTTCTGAGTTTTAGAACTCTGAACCATAATTATTCCTTCTTAAGGTCTTTTTTAACTTGCTCAAAATCAACATCAATTTTTGATGTTGCTTTTACAAGTCCAGCCATAAGATACTCAAAATGGGTCAGCACGAACGACCTCATCAAAAACGAGATTTGTTCTGTATCTGAAAACTTCAAGTTGCTTTTTTTGATAGTTTCAAGAACAGTCAGAATCTGACTGTTAATTAGCATGTTGATGAACTTCAGAATTGACGCTAAATCTTTTGTGTTCGAGAGGTCTGCCATGATGCCGTCAGTGGTTGCTTTGATTAGCTTGGATTCAACCATAAGTGACAACAAAGTTGGGCTTGCTCTGTAATAGACCCGATGCGGATATGTAGTTTCATCTTCTTCTTTTTCAATGTATGCTTTAAGTGCTTCTAAGTGTTTGTAGAGTGTTCTAGGACTTACCTTAGTATACACCTTGAGGTCTTTAGTTTGGTGCCATTGTCCATCGAATAGCACTTCTAGAATTTTGGCTCTTGCCTTCAATGTTTTTTTCATATTTTCGTTTCTAATCATAACTTCTTCACCAATGAGTTTACACATCTAAGTTATGAATATACACGACAATACTTAATAAACTATTCGGAAATACTGACAGTTATGCCGAAAATTAAAGAGCGCGGAAAAAGAAGAACTGTTTGGCTCCCAACCAAACTCGAGAAACAAGTTGAACCTGTCAGGAAGGCTTTGGGTCTAGGCAAGTCTGCCTTCTACCGATTCGCCATAGTTGAGATTGTCAAGCAATACCAAACTGGACAATTCAAACCAAAGAGGTCTCAGAAATGAAACAGAATAGAACATCTCAATATTTAAACATACGATTGATACAGGAAGCCGTCAGAACTGGAACAGAAATAATTTTGATTCCCCGAAGGTCACATACGATAAAAGGAGTCCCCGTAGAGTATGACGGAGACGTATACAGAGTATACATTGACACAGGCAGAAACATCGAAACCGTTCTTCTGGGAGAAATAGGACACGCTTCTTTTCCGAGAGAACTTTACCAATCCATGCAGAAAGAAGAATCTAACGAAGAGTCTCCTTCTCCAAAACAGCAAGCTGAAAAAATAGCCAAAATGCTGAAAGAAGAGTCTATTCAGGATAAAATGCTTAAACTTTCAAAGGAAAAACAAAAGAAGGAAAAGAAAAAGAAAACCAATAAATGTCCTAATTGTGGAAAGGAATCACCAGAAAATAGATTATATTGTGATGAAAAATGCTTCAAAGAGTATCAATCAAAAAAATTAAGCCAAAAGATAGAAGAAAAAACAGAATCAAGTGAAACTCCCTTCATGGATTCAGTTAAAGAAATAGACGAAAAAGAATAGGAGATTTCATGCTTTGCCTAAACGTAAACCCAAGCGTAAACCAAAAATATCTTCTAAGACTCGATGGGCAATCAGAACCTACGTCAAACAAGGCATTTCTGCAAACAAAATCCAGAAGAAGCTACAGAGTCAGGGTTTGGGGATTAGAAGAAAAGTATTGTTAGCTGAAGTCAGAAAACTCAGAGGAAAAAAGAAGAAGCTACATCCTGAAAAATATATTAGAGGAGATTATCGTAAAAGGGTAACGCCAAAGGCGAGAAGACCCAAGTATGCTGGGAGGCATGTTGCAGTTTATCGCTATGCTAGAACATTGAAGCATCGCAGACCTTACAGTGCAAGATTCGAGTTCTACGGTTCAGGAAAAGACTTGGGTAAGGCTGTCCGTCTTGCTTTGAGTGGAATTGTTCCAAAATGGGAGAACCCTTTTGTTGAGTGTTCTGCGAGAGCCTTCTTGAATAATCCGTATAAGTATGGTGAGAGGGGAGAATGGGTTGGCAAACCAAACATTGAAAGCTGAGCCGATTCTAGGTCTTACTGACCGTTTCACGGTTAAACTTGATTTTGATAACTTCAGTTTCAAGTCTACTAGGTATTGGGCAGATTTGGTTATGGAAAAGTTTAGGCAGAAAGGGTATATTATGTTGAAGTCAAGCGAGAAGCATTATCATGTGGTTTTTGACCGTTATGTTAGTTGGGATGAAAACCTTAGCGTAATCGCTTGGGTTGCCATCCTCTCTAAGAGTGTTCCTTTGCATAGGTATCTTGCTATGCAGTGTATCAAGATGAGTTCTACTCTCAGGGTTTCTCCGAAAGGAGACAAGCCTTCTCCTCGAATTGTCTTCAGGTATGGATGTCAAGACCACGCAATCAAAGACTTCCTGAGGTATAGGAAGCTGATTAAACGGATTGTCAAAGAGGAGGTGAGGTAATGGTTTGGAAGAGTTGTGGCTACCTGAGTTTAACTAAGGGTGGAAACAATGTTGCTGTTGTGGTGAAGCGTATGCGGTATGTTGCAAGTTTGGATGATGTTAAGGCTATACTGGAGGGTAAGCTGGATTACACTCAGATTTATGAGCCTCCACGAATCAGGTAACCCCATCCACTCTAGTTCTTTTTGTGTTGTGTTGTGTCAGTCAGCCAGTCAGCATAGTAGTGGTGGTTGTGTCAGTCAGTACAGTCGTCGTCGTGAGAGTTGATATGTTTGGGTTTGGGGTTAAAATTTAACCCAACCAACCAACTTATGATAGTGACTATGTTAAATTTTAACCCTCCTAGTTTCTTTGCATTAAAGTCCTCATAACCTATTAAATATCAGAATCAGGTAGTGATTAGTGACTCAAAATGAAACCTAAAGAAGAACGTGTTATGAACTTGTGGTATGCGTCAAACCATATTACGAAGTGTAGGTTTTATCACGGTAAGTTTTTAATTGATCTTTGTTTGCTCGTTGGTTAATGTGGATCTAAAATCTTTGATTGAGCGAAGAGTCTTTTGAAGGAAAAATACAAGATAAAGATCTTCTTGGATCTGAATCGTTGGGTTCAATTGAAAAAAGAATTCCACTTAACCTTGATGCGAAATGGTTCGTCACAGATAAGGGCAAAGCTGAGCTTCTTCTTTCCAGTAGATCGACAATTCAAAAAGTTATCTCCTAATATTTTTCTAACTTCTTAATCAGGTCTCCAGTCTGCTTATTGTTTAGATACTCTCTTTTTCCTTTCTTCTTTCAAGCAATATTTTCGGTTCCCTTTCTAATTTCCAAAGTTTGGTGTTTTTATGTTGCTAGTGTTTGTGCTAGTTTCATTAAGCTTAGGTCTAGTCGTTTTTCGTTGCTGCAAACTTGTTCAAGGCTTATGCTTCTCACTTTGCCTTCTTCTAACCCAACCATCCGGTTTCCCTGATTATTCGTCAACAATTCTACAGCTTTTTCTCCAAACAAGTTAGCCAACAACCTGCTTCTTGCTGTGGGGTTGCCTCCTCTCTGTGCATAGCCTGTAATGCTTAATCTAACTTCTACTCCAGCTTTTTCCTCGATTTCTTTCAATAGTTTATGGGTGTCGCCGATTCCCTCCGCAGCCACAATAATACCTGACTTCTTGCCCTTAGCACCATTCATCTCCAGCGTCCTAACAATCTGCTCCAAACTATACTCAACTTCAGGAACCAGAATCACCTCAGCTCCAACAGTCAACCCAATCGTCAAAGCCAGAAAACCTCTCTTCCGACCCATAACCTCCACTATGAAAATTCGGTCATGAGAGTTCGCAGTATCCCGAATCTTGTCAATCTCCACAATCGCCGTGTTCACTGCAGAATCAAAACCTATAGTCTCATCCGTCCCAAACACGTCATTGTCAATCGTCGCAGGAACCCCAACAATCAAAGCATCCGTCTCCTTGCTTAACTCCAAGGCTCCACGTAAAGAGCCGTCACCGCCAACCACAACAAGCCCATCAACTTTATTCAAGGCAAGAGTCTCCGCAGCCTTCCGGATACCCGCCCTCTTCCGAAACTCTGGACTCCTCGAGGTGCGGAGGATGGTGCCGCCTAAATGAAGTATCCCGCCAACATTCCGGGGAGTCAACCGCCTAAACGTGTTGGTCAGTAAACCTTCCCATCCCCTCTCGAAACCCAGAACCTCTAAACCCTGTGAACAGGCGACACGAGTAACCGCCCGGATAGCAGCATTCATGCCGGGAGCGTCCCCGCCGCTCGTCACCAAACCAATCCTCTTCATTGTATATTCTCCAACCAGTAAACGTTCAGGATAAACAGTTATTCTGAACAAAATAATAAACTTGAGCTTTATTTCCCCTCACAGGCAGCGTTTACAATCAATCAAAAATGTTTCCAAGAGGCTTAAACCTGTTTTGTGACAGCTTCCCCCGTACCTGCATTAGTGTATCTTCGTTATCTACCTGCTATTCGCTGTGACTGAATAGTTTGTCTGAAATGTAGATTCGGCACTATCAACATCAAAAGCACACGGAAAAATAATCATTCATGTTATTACATAGATAATTTTTTAAGCCAAAATGAACAAACTACTAAGCAGCATTAAAATGGGGGTTTATTAATAATGAAAAAAACCATCGTGAAAACTTTCTGCATACTCATGCTTTGCAGTCTACTCGTGTTGATAAATGTTGGAACCACCCTGGCGACCGAACCAGGCTACACAAGAGTTGACTGGCCTACTCAAGTAGTACCCACCATTGATGGAACTTGGACCTCCCCAGATGAATGGACCGACGGTGAAGAGACCATGATAGGCGAAAATGTTGCTTTCAGAAGCACATGGCAAATGGTTTCGTTTGATCCCGTTTTAACAGTCGTCACAAACTTCATTATCGAATTTCTCGATGACGACACCGATGACGCTGGCGACTACTGGCAAATGTGTGTTGACAGCGCTGTAGATGGGGGCACTGCTCCACAGCCTAACGATTTCAAGATAGAAGTGGTAGGACATGGCGACGTGGTAGTGTATGAGGGGGATGGATCAGGCTGGGTTGGGGTTACACCTTCCGGAGGTGCAATAACCTTTGCTGAATCGATAAGTGCGTCTCCGACCTCAAGCACACCACACTGGATTGCTGAATTTACGTTTGTGAAGTCAGCATTGGTCCCAAATATGGGCGAATATTGGGCATTTAGATTGGCAGTGTTCGACGAAAGCAATAGCGAAGCGGGAGTTCAAGCGTGGCCACCCACTGACCCAGACGTTCCAGATGGTTATGGTAATCAAAACTACACATCAGAGCCTATTCCAGAGGCTTTAACCATCGGAGTCATGGTGCTACTGTCGTCCGTTTCGGTGCTGGTTGGCTACCACTATTTCCTGAAGCGGAAAGAAACGAAAGATGAAGCTCAGTAAAACTGGAAAAATAAACTGCACACGATAATGCTTGCGCGATCCCTCAATTTCCCCTCTTTTTTGTCACTCTTTCTTTGACCTAGTGGCAACATTGTAATAACCTTGCAACGGTGACGAATTGAAATTCACGCGCCAAATCAACGAAACTCCAAAACAAAAAAGTTTCTGGTCAAACTCTAGGGTTACAACATGCTTCTGCATCGTTCCAGAAAAACCTCGATCACGCCAAAGGAATATGAAACCATCAGCTCCTTTGGAAGAGAATACTTTGGGAAATATGCAGGGTACGCACAAGAATACCTCTTCCACTTCCTAAGAAAGCAACAGGAACATTCACACTGAATCAAGTCCTCAAAATGTGAGAAAAGTCAGGAATTAAGTAGCAAAATAACATGTGCCAAGTACACTATCAGTTTTCTCTATCGCAAAGTTGTTCCCATAACACTTTCAGAATGTATTTAGAAAAAGCCGCAATTTCTGTTAGAGTTAGCTTTGATTTTCCTTTCTTTCTGTTTTCGAAGACTATGGATATTTCGCCTATTTTTGAGTTTTGAAGTTTTGCTTGTCGGAGTGTTTCGATTTGGATTTCGTATGTTTCGCTGTGAAGCTTTGGAAGTGCCTTTGTGATGTATCCTTTGGAATAGCATCTGAAGCCGCTTGTGAAATCGCTTAGTTGAAGATTAATTATCTTGCCTGTTATTTTGTTGGCTACTTTACTTATCAGTAGTCGAGTGAGTTTCCAGCCTTTAACTTCTCCTTCCTTGCAGTACCTACTTCCGATGACAAGATCGCAGCCCTTTTCGGCGAGCTTCAGTAGTCTTGGAATATCTTGGGGGGCGTGTGAGAAGTCTGCATCCATCGTGATTATGTAGCTAGGCGGTTTTGGTAGAGACAAAAGAAAACGGAAGCCATCTGTAATTGCTGTTCCGAGCCCCATCTTGTGGGGCCTTCTTAAATAAAAAATGTTTTTGTACTTTTCTCTTAACTTCCCGACAATATTTTTGGTTTCATCAGGACTTGAATCGTCTATGACCAATACTGTAGAATTAAGCTCTAGATTTTCGATTGCGTGGATGATATCTGCGATGTTTTCGGCTTCACAGTATGTTGGAAGGATTATCGCCACACGCGGATTAGTATCCATTCCTGCTTTATTCAATTATTTTCATCAGTCTATGTTGCTGAATGCTTAATGTGTTCTAGTTCAAAGTTTATTAAACTTTCTACGATTCGTACTTGAGACTTTGGCGGAAAAAGCTTTTGGTTTTTTGGGGTGTTTTAGAGCTGGATGAGGTTCCTAGACCCGCCATGCCATCAAAACTATTATAAAATAACTGTGAATGTGTATTACTGAGTTGTTAAGGTGGCGACTATATTTTTTGCGCGCGCGGGAAAACCTTAGAGAAGAGTTAAAGAGCAGACGCTGGAGCGCTGTGGCAGAAGAGCATATTAATCTCTATAGATGTCTTTTGAAAAACCTGAAATCGAAAGGGTGCCCAGAAAAAGGATAGAGTATTACTGCCATTCCCCAAATAGTTTGAGCCACTTCTCAGAGATTTTCTTCGCATCAAACAGCGAGGATCTCGTTATGCAGTTCCTCCTCATCTTCTGGGGATAACCATCCTTCCAAATCCTCAAAGCAAGGTCCACCAGCTCTTTATCGCTATTTACAAGCCAGCCTGTCGACCCATTCACAACGGATTCACTAGGTCCCTGTATATTGTAAGTAAGTACTGG
>Ga0315541_1003478_pt1 | contig 12118 bp, 9 predicted proteins | sample SalMarSW160190MG_FD_203095 | JGI IMG/M metagenome (GOLD analysis project Ga0315541, IMG submission 203095) | Salt marsh sediment microbial communities from the Plum Island Ecosystem LTER, Massachusetts, United States - Salt Marsh Sediment SW1601-190 ...
GTCGCATATTGGCATTGCTACAAACCTCAATTTCAAAGGAAATCATGAGGATGCCAGAAAACAACTTCAGAAACTGTACGACATTGCTCGCAATGACGGCGAACGACGTGCAGCTCTCTTTGCCATGACCGTTTCTTACGTTGATGAAGGCAACATGGATAAGGCGCTGGAAGAACAAAATAGGCAATACGCTTTGGCAGAAAAGATTAACGATGCTTCCGCAATGGCTGGAGACTTGGTTGTAATGGGGAATATTCTTCTTGAGGTTGAGCGGCCTGATGAAGCGTCCGCCCAGTACGAGAAAGCGGTGAAACTTGTGGAAGAATCCGATCTTTCCGAGGAGGTAAAGGATAATACAAGACGCGGCTATCTTTTCAACACTGCACGCGCTGCCTTGAAGAAGAAAGAGCTTGCGACGGCAAAGGCTGAGTCTGACGAATATCGGCAGCGAGTCGAAGCCGTAAATAACCCATTTCAGATCAAACTGTCTCACGAACTGGCGGGAATGATTGCGCTGGAAGAAGAGCAGTACGATAAGGCTCTCGATGAACTTCAGCAAGCGAGTCAACAAAATCCATATAACCATTACAGAATGTCGCTGGCCTACCGTGGCAAAGGAGATAAACAGAGAGCCAAAGAATTCTGCATGAAAGCCGCACGGTTTAACGCGCTTAACAGCCTGAACTACGGATTCATCAGACACAAGGCTCAGCAGATGCTGGATTCGATGTAGCGTGCTTCGATCTTAGGCCTCTCTTCTGGTTGTCGCCGTTCGATTCATTACCCTTGTTGCACTCAGCCGGAACTCTCCAGCCTCTGGTGTACAAAACGGACACACCTTTAGCGGGATCTTGAGACTATTCTCGAAGCATCAAGGAAATGGAGGAGATCATGACCTATTACAAGAAGTTGGTCGGTGAAAAATGTTATCTTTCGCCTTGCAGTTTAGAAGACGCGGAAAAATGGACTGAATGGGACAATGATTTGGAATTCGCAATTCCTTTGGGAGAAGAAGCGTATACTTGCTATTCTCTTGATAAGATGAAAGAGATCATAAGCAACGTCATAAAAAAACAGGATCCCATATTCAGCATAATTGATCTCGAAACGGATAAGCCTATCGGGCGCTGTATGCTTTTTAACGTAGATAAGGTGGACAGAAAAGCTATGCTGGGGATTGGCATTGGTGACAAAGCTTACTGGGACAAGGGATACGGTCAAGATGCCACCAAGCTTCTGCTTGATTATGGTTTCAATCTGCTTAATTTAAACAACATCATGCTTGGGGTATATTCCTATAACGAGCGAGCAGTAAACTGCTATAAGAAAGTAGGCTTCAAAGAGATAGGAAAAAGGAGAAAGTCAAAGATCATCGGAGGAAAAACCTTTGACGAGGTTTTTATGGACATTCTCGCCGAAGAATTCGAATCTGTTTATGTAAGCCGATTTGTCGAGAAAGAAATCAAGTAAATAGGAACAACATATTTGAAGCTTTGACTGTGTGGCAGGGTAAGGGTACCCTGCCACAACAATTGCTTTCTCCGTTGGGCTGCCATTCAAGGAATACACCAGACTTTTTCCCGAAGCATAAAAAAACCCCGCCATTTGCGGTGAACTTGTCAGACCGCTAGCGGGGTTTTTGGCAACGGATTCTTGTCCTACTCGGTTTTTTCGTAGACCTTTGTCATTATCACATCTTCGGTTGGCTTGCTCCGCGCGTCGATTGGCACGGCTGCTATCTTATCCACAACGTCCATTCCTTCAATGACGTGAGCAAAGACGGTGAAATTCTGCTGGTCAAGATGAGCGGTTTTTTCGGTGGATAGACAAATGTAAAACTGACTCCCACTATTGCCTTCCGCGGATCTTGCCATGGCTATGGCTCCGCGCTCATGCTTCTTAGTCGTGGGTTCGTCGGGCAGCTTATAACCCGGTCCTCCCGTTCCGGTGGCTGTGGGATCACCGCCCTGAATAACGAAACCGGGCGCGACGCGGTGGAAGGTCAAACCGTCATAGAATTTACTTAAGACCAATCTCAAGAAGTTTTCGGCCAGTTTGGGAGATTCCTTCCAGTAGAGCTCAATTTCGATTGTGCCCTGATTGGTTTCTATCACCACGATGGGATTCTTCTCGCGGACTATGGGGTCCTGCATGATTTCGGGCTCGGCAGTTTCCTCTGCCACAACTTCCTCAGCTTTCTTTTCCATCTTCTCGGTCTGAACCTCCTCCTTTTTGCCACACCCGAAGATGAAGAATAATGATACTATAACGAGAATAGTAATTCTCTTCATGACTACTCCTTGGATTTTAGAGTTTCCGGTCTATGGTTAGCAGAAACGCCGATCTATTTCTCGACCACCTCCTTCCGTATGATTGAGTTTATTCCTTCGACTTAAGATTTCACGGGCAAAGCGTACCATCAAGTCCAGATGAATCCGATTCGGAATTTCAGAATTTCTATAAAAACACGCCCGGAATATAAAGAGGCAATTTCAAATGTCAAGAATTTGTTTGTCCAGCCCTCAAAAAAACCAGATTGTCTGAGCAGGCGAGGAGTATCGAGCTTCAGCTTGGCCTGAGGCACCTTTTCTCCGCTGTTCAGCCTTGTAGGGAAGATCAAGACGGTTCACCTGAAGGTGAACACTTCAGAATCACCTTGGGAATTCGCAACTCTATAACTCACGGGAGAATCGTCTGGTCTCTCCTTGAACCTGTGGAAATCAGGAAAACGGGAGTCTCCAATTTTCGGGCAATGTAATCTAGGTATTTCTTGGCTTCATCCGGCAAATCCTTATAATCGGTTATGCCGTGGGTTTCCTTGTGCCAGCCGGGAAGTTCCTCGTAGACTGGTCTACAATTTCCCAATACATCCAAGTCAGGAGTAAATTCAGTGACTGATTTGTTCCTATACTTATACCCCACACAGACCTTGATCTTATTAAAAGCATCCAGGACATCCAATTTGGTCAAGGCGATTTTGGTGATTCCATTGATCCGGAATGAATATTTGAGGATCACCAAATCCAGCCATCCGCATCTTCTGGGTCTGCCGGTGGTGGCGCCGAATTCGTTTCCTCCGTCCTGCAAGCGCTTCCCCACCTCATTTTGCTGCTCGGTCGGAAGAGGCCCATTGCCTACTCGGGTGGTGTAGGCTTTTGTCACGCCGATCACCTCGTCGATTTGGGCCGGCCCCACCCCCAAGCCGGTACACGCTCCGCCAACAGTGGTATTAGAGGAAGTGCAGAAAGGATAGGTTCCAAAATCGATGTCCAACATAGCTCCCTGCGCTCCTTCAAACAGAATGCTTTTCCCCTCTTTTATGGCCTGATTCAAGAATAAGACCGTATCTGCAATAAAGGGTTTTATCCTTCTCCTGAATTTTGAAACCTCCAGGCTTTTCTTCTTTATAGAAGCGAACTCTTTTCTGCTCAACTTTCTTAGAAAATGATTTTTGCTCTTCAGATTCCATTCAGTCCTTTTGTTAAAAAGATCGTGATCCAAAATGTCCATAACTCTTAATCCATTTCTTGCCATTTTATCTCTGTATGCCGGGCCGATTCCCTTTCCCGTCGGGGCGATTTTGTCCTTCCCTCTCGCTTCCTCTTCCAATCTCTCGATCACCTTATGATAGGGCATAACCAGATGGGCGGTTTGCGAAATCAGAAATCTGTCTCGAAATTCAATCTTTCTTTTTCTCAACTGATCTAATTCACAAAGTACCTGTTCCAAGTCGACCACCACTCCGTTTCCAATCACGCAAATCTTGCCCGGATGCAATATCCCCGTGGGAACCAGATGCAGGATGAATGTTTGATCGTCGATCACCACGGTGTGACCGGCATTGGCGCCTCCGGAAAAGCGTGCTACCACTTCTGCATCTTCCGTCAGGATATCAACGATCTTTCCCTTACCCTCATCTCCCCACTGCGTTCCCACAACGACTCTGTTTGGCATTTCTTTCTCCTTCAGTTCTTCTGTCGGGTATTCCTGCCTTCGGCAGAAAAACCCGACCTACGTATTAGCAAATCAGAAATCCAACTCAAAATCTCCTCTTTTCCTTGTCCGGTTTTTGCAGAGAACAGGACGAGAGAATCTGAATCTACGTTTACAATCTCCGAAGTACTTCTAGCATTCAGAACCAATGCCGATCTGGATAGTTTATCTGTTTTGGTCAGAACCACAAGCTTTTCTCTTTGATAAAAATCGAGCCACTCTAAGAGCTGTAAATCTGCTTCAAAAGGCTCGTGCCTTGCGTCTATCAATAGAACTACCCCTTTTAGATTCTGGCTGTTTTTCAGGTATTCCTCGACCAGTCTTCCCCAGGTTCCCTTCATCGATTTCGACACTTTGGCATAGCCGTATCCGGGGAGATCAACGAAATAGAGATTGTCATTTATCAGGAAGAAATTTATCTGTCTGGTCTTGCCGGGGGTGGAGCTTATCTTCGCCAGATTCCTAATATTCGCCAGCTTATTCAAGACAGAGGACTTTCCTACATTCGACCTGCCTGCAAAGGCAATCTCCGGAAAATGATCCTTAGGAAGATCAGCAACCTTAAACACACTCTTGACGTACGTGGCCTTCTTTATTTTGAATGGCATGTTGAACTGGGAATAAGGGACGATTATCTGGAGTTTAGTTGTTCTTTTGTCAGTCTCCTGGCCAAGCCGTAAAGGCTTGGCTACGCGATCAAGGAATATTCTGAAAGCTGGTGAGTCATCGAGTTCATTTGCATCGGGATTTGCTAACACCGATGCATAATGAGATTAACTCCCGGTAACTAATTTCAACCTTCCTGTTTACGTGTTCTTCGCGGTTCTACTAAAGAGAGCAGAGGTACTCATGGATGGATCGCGCGGCCTTGCGTCCGGCCCCCATGGCAAGAATGACGGTTGCTGCGCCGGTGACCACGTCTCCCCCAGCCCATATCCTGTCCCGGGAGGTTTTGCCGGTTTCCTCATCAGCAACGATATTTCCCTTCTTCCCCACCTCCAGTCCAGGTGTGGTGGCTGCGATTAATGGATTGGGGCTGTTGCCGATCGCACAGACCACGGCGTCCATGGGAAGAATGGTTTCAGAGCCTTCGATGGGAACCGGCCTTCTCCTTCCAGAGGCGTCGGGCTCACCCAACTTCATCTTCAGGTACTCGATTTCCTTGATCCAGCCGTTCTCGTCGCCAATGTATCGAATGGGAAGGGTGAGAAAATCGAAGACGACTCCCTCCTCCTCCGCATTCTCTATCTCCTCCAAGCGCGCCGGCAGTTCCTGCCTGGATCTCCTGTAAATGATCCTGCTTTCTGCTCCCAGCCTCAGCGCGGTTCTGGCACAGTCCATGGCCACGTTTCCCCCACCGATAACGGCGACTCTTTTGTGATTCTTTATGGGAGTCGGGAACTGGGGGAAGAGATAACCCTTCATCAAATTCATCCTGGTCAGATACTCATTTGCGGAATAAACCCCATTTAAGTTTTCACCGGGAACGTCCATAAACCAGGGAAGTCCTGCGCCCGACCCGACAAACACAGCGTCATATTCTTCAAGAAGACTGTCAACCGTTCGGGTCTTTCCCACCACGAAATCAGTCACTATGTTCACTCCGAGCTTTCCGAGGTATTGCACTTCCCTGTTCACTATTGCCTTGGGAAGCCTGAACTCCGGTATGCCGTAGATTAACACCCCTCCCATCTTGTGCAGGGCCTCAAAGATAGTAACCTGATGCCCTAATTTTATCAGATCGCCAGCTACGGTAAGTCCGGCTGGCCCCCCACCTATGACGGCGACCTTTCTTCCGGTAGCTGCCGGAATTTCGGGCATCTCAAGCTCACCTTGCTGGGCTTCCCAGTCCGCCAAGAACCGCTCTAAGCGACCAACGGCAATCTGACCCCCTTTCTTCTGCAGTACGCACACTTGCTCACACTGCTCCTCCTGCGGGCAGACTCGACCGCACATTGCGGGAAGGCAATTTTTATCCTTGAGTATCCTGATTCCGGCAGCAAAGTCACCATCTGCTATGCATTGGATAAATCCGGGGATGTCTATCTCCACCGGACAATTCGAAACACACTTGGGCTTCTTGCACTGCAAACACCGCTTTGCTTCCTGGATTGCAGTTTCAGCCGCATAGCCCAAGGCCACCTCGTCGAAATTGTGCCTTCGTACCTCGGGCGGCTGCTTGGGCATCTCCCGCCTATTTAAATCCAGCTTCTTCTTCTGCGGTTCAGACATGATACGTTTTCTTAAGATCTGCTAATGTGCTCTTCACACCTGCTGGTCCTCAAGGGAACAACCTCTTCGGTCATGTATGTTTTGCGGCGCTGGAGAAGCTCGGCCCAATCCACCTGGTGTCCGTCGAAATCGGGGCCGTGCACGCAGGCGAACTTCGTGCTCGATCCCACGGTAACGCGACACACACCGCACATTCCCGTGCCGTCGATCATTATCGGATTCAAACTGACCACAGTTTTTATCCCTAGAGGTCGGCTCACATCCGATCCTCTCTTCAAAAGGAAGGTACAGCCGTTAATGATGATTCGGTTAACCGTCTCTTCCGATGACTTGATTATCTCGGCAAGCCTTGTCACGTGTCCGCGGTAACCCTTAGTCCCATCCCGAGTGATGTAGATGAGTTCGTCCGAGACCTCCTTGAGCTTATCCTCCCAGAAAAAGAGATAGGAACTTCTGGCTTCAATGACCGTGATGACTTTGTTTTTTTTCTCTTTCAGTGCCCGGGCAATCGGATAGATGCTTCCGATCCCATAACATCCGCCCAGGCACAGAACCGTGCCAAACTCCTCGATTTCCGTGGGATTGCCCAATGGTCCCACCACCGTGGGAATGCTCGTTCCGGCCGCAAGTGAGGCCAGTTTGCCAGTGCTGCTGCCCACATTCATGAAAATCACGGTTACCGTCCCGTCTTGAGCATCCCAGTCAGAAACGGACAGGGGTATCCTCTCTCCGTCTTCCTCGGCTCGCAAGATCACAAACTGACCCGACCTCATCTGACGGGCAACTGCCGGAGCCTCCAGCGTCAAAAGGTGCATGTTGGGCACGATCATCCGGCTTTCTATCAGTTTAAACATCCTTTTTCCTTATTCTCACTGGATGTGGGTTAGGTCCAACCGATTCTCCCTGGCGCAGCGTAACGTGCAACGTTCGCCGCGGCTGTTCGGCCAATATCCTTGCGGGCCATGTTTTCTCAAAATGGGATGAGGTCACCACGACCTCATCACCGCCGGATATTTTAGCTTTTCTGGCATCTTCTGCACTTATGTCCACCATCCCTTCAGGAAACACCTTTTTTGCCCCCTCCACCCAGACGGAGAGAGGGAAGCCCCGATAGGCATTTTCCACGATCGAAACGTTAAGCAGAAGAGGAAATTTCCTGTCCGTTTTCTTAACACCACGAGACCTGGCTTTTGGAACGCTAAGCTTCCCTTCGCATGTCAGAGAATGCGGTCTGCGCGCGGAACCATCGAAGTCTCCAAATCCCCTTACCAGGGAAGAAATCTCGTCATGGATCTCACGAGCGCTGGAGAAATCGAATCCGCTTTTTCCCATCTTTTCTGCGATCCGGCAGAGTATTTCCCAATCGGGCAGGGCTTCGCCTGGGGGATCCACAGCCTTTCTTACCCGCTGAATTCGTCCCTCACCGTTGATGAACGTCCCGTCCGCTTCGGTAAAGGCTGCCGACGGAAGGACCAGATCGGCTTCATAGCCGGACTCTGGGGGGTATATGTTCTGGAATATTAAGAAATCGCAGGGGGGTCTGAGGACTGTGGGAACTTCTCCAATGAGGTAGAGCACCTTCAACTTCTTCCCGGACGAAAGCGTCTCCGCGCTGAATTGAAAGGAGAACGGAGGGATTTTTGTCCCCCACGCTTTTCTTAAATCGTCCGCCCTCTTCTTATCGGAGGAAGAAAACCCGCCGGGCAGAAATTCAGGGTAGGTCCCCATGAGAATGGACCCGTATAGATTGTTCTGGGCCGGTAAGGGAATAACTCCGGCCCCTATGTTTACCGCCAATTCTCTGACAGCCTCGGAAATCTGCGTGCTTTCGTAATATTGCAGGAATTCGGAACCCACAAGAATCACAGGGGCGGAGTCTTCCTTGAGCGTCTTCACGACCGTGGAAAGTTCAGCACTGGTACTTCCGCTCCTCCCTTTTGATCTGGATTTCGAAGTTCCGGTTTTCCTTTTCCCGGTCAACTTCACCAGGGAACGAAGAAGATTGAGTTCTCTGCCGGGAACCGGTTGGATCCATTTGTGGGCGATTACCGAAAGGCTGTGATGCCGGGGATTGATAGTGATGATTTTCGCTCCCCTTTTCAGGGCTTTTCGAAGTTCGACTCCCACGATCGATCTTCCAAACCTGGCGTCCAGACCGATACAGAGAATGGCTGAAGCATTCCGGACGTCGGAAAGAGGAACAGACATCTTCATAAGGTCGAGGTAGGCGTTGAAGCCAGGTCCGTAGAAGATTCTGGCGCTGGTGTCGATATTGTGTGAACCCATAGCCACCCGGGCGAATTTCTGCGCCGCGTATAGATCTTCGTTGGAGCAGTTGGGCGAGACCAGCATGCCGAAATCTTCAGGTGAACAGGCCGACAGTTTTTCAGCAGCTAACCCGGCAGCTTCATCCCAGGGCATCTCCACCTTAGTATTGCCCTGAGTCTTATAAGGTCTCCTCAGACGTTGGTGATGATTCACCAATTCAGTTACACAGAACCTTCCCTTGACGCAAAGCTGTCCGTTATTGACTAACCGGTCTTCCGCGGGCAGGCTGCCTATGATCCTACTCCCCTTTATCTGAAGCAGCATCTGGCACCCCACTCCGCAGAGAGCACAGGTGGTAGGTTCCTCTCGTTCCGCCTCACCTTCCCATTTCCTGGCTTTTTCTGAGAGAGCGCCGGTGGGGCAAACCGATACACATGCTCCACAGAACTCACAACCCGCATCCAGGTGAGTGCGGTCATAAGCCGGACCAATTACCGTATGAGACCCCCTCTGCTTAAAAGCCAGGATGTTGGCGGAGTGAATCTCCTGGCACATCCGGATACATCTTCCACAAAGGATACAGAGATTGTAATCCCGATCGTAGAAGGGATCATCTCTTTCCACCGGCAGGTTGCGATAATAGACAGGGTAATCGATATTCTTAACCCCCAATTTCTCTACCACCTCCTGCAGTTCGCACCCTCCATCATTGGGACAATACCGGCACCCGGTGATCACGCCAGACTTGCGGATGGTACCCATGAACTCCTTGCATTCATCCTTTTCTTCACAGATCAAACAGCTGGAGGTATGCTCACTTAAGATCAACTGCAGAATTTCCCTTCTCACTGCCTGAACCTGAGCGGTATGAGTTCTTATCACCATTCCCTCCTCGACCGGCGTGGTGCAGGCTGTGGGGAAACCGCGCACCCCATCTACCTCCACTATGCACATGCGGCATCCTCCAAAGGGAGTCAAATCCTGGTGAGCGCAAAGCGTGGGAATATAGATATTGTGCCGCTCTGCAGCTTGAAGGATGGTCAGTCCCTTTTCCACTTCGAGGGTTTGATTGTCTATGTTTATGGTTACTCTGTCATTTTGCTTGCTCATCCGAGGCTCTCCGCTTGGATCTGATGATGATAGCATCACCGGCTATGGCGTCGAAACGACAGATTTCATAACACGCTCTGCACTTTATGCACTTGGACGGATCAAGGTTGTGCGGTTCAGCCCTGGGTCCGGTGATGGCGCCGGTCGGGCACACACTGACGCAGCGCTGACATCCGGTGCATTTTTCCGGGATTACCCGGTACTCGATAAGCTCCCTGCAGACTGCGGCGGGGCAGTGTTTCTCGGCCACATGCATCAGGTATTCCGGGCGGAAGTAACGGAGCGTGGTCATAACCGGATTGGGAGCCGTCTGTCCCAAACCGCAGAGCGACCCTCGCTTGACCGTTTCGCCTAAAGTCTGAAGTCTGGATAGATCGTCTGCCTGACCATCTCCTTTTATGATCCTGTCAAGAATTTCCACCATATGCCTGCTTCCCACACGACAGGGGGAGCATTTGCCGCAGGATTCCTTTTGGGTGAAATCCAAAAAATAGCGGGCTAAGTCCACCACGCAGGTGTCCTCGTCCATCACGATCAAACCTCCTGATCCCATGATCGATCCGGCCGCACTCAGGGATTCATAGTCTACGGGCGTATCCAGGAACTCCTCCGAGAGACATCCTCCAGAGGGCCCGCCCGTCTGGACCGCTTTGAACGGCTTCCTTGACCCACCTCCGATATCAAAGATGATCTTTCTCAGCGTCATACCCAGAGGTACCTCAATCAGCCCGGAACGGCGCACCTTTCCAACCAAGGAAAACGCTTTGGTGCCGTAGTTTCCTTGGGTACCGTACCCTTTATACCATGAGGCCCCATTCCTCAGAATGTTGGGTAGGGTCCCCAGGGATTCGACGTTGTTGATGATAGTGGGTTTTCCAAAAAGGCCGGCGACAGCAGGAAAGGGAGGCCGGGACTTGGGCATACCCCTTTTCCCCTCGATGGAGGCAATTAGAGCGGTCTCCTCACCGCAGACAAAAGCTCCCGCTCCTTCCTTGATGGTGACATCGAAATCGAAACCTGAGTTCTGTATATTCTCACCCAGAAAGCCATATTCCCGCATCTGGGTTATGGCTTTCTTCAAACGGGCAATGGCCAACGGGTATTCCGCCCTTATATAAATGTATCCCTGGGAGGCGCCGATGGCATAAGCTGCGATTAGCATCCCCTCAAGAACTGAGTGCGGGTCGCCTTCTATTAAGGACCGGTTCATGAACGCGCCCGGGTCTCCCTCATCGGCATTGCAGATCATATACTTCGTTTTGCCAGGAGAACTCCTGCATATCTCCCATTTCTTGTGCGTGGGAAATCCTGCCCCACCTCTCCCCCGAAGCCCGGCTTCCTTAACCTCGGCGATCACCTCTTCGGGTTTTTTCCGGAAGGCATTCATCATGCCTGCGTATCCTTCGTTCGCCAGGTAGTGATCGATCTCCTCCGGGTCTATGAACCCGCAATTTCTGAGAACCACTCTCACCTGGGGCTTCAACATGGGAAGATCGAAAAACCTGGGAATTCCATTCGTAAATTCACAGTCTTCGTCTCCGAAGTGTCCCACGGCAAGCTTGGGCTGAGGGTCACCTTCGATTAAGTAGGACTCGATTATCTTCTTGGCTTTCTCCGGGCTGACATTGGCATAGCTTATCCGGGGCCGACCCGGCAGGGTGACGTCCATAAGCGGTTCTAAGTAGCAGGGGCCGATGCAGCCTACCTGGACGATTTTCCCTTTCAATCGGTTTCTCTTTAGAGTCTTCTGAACCGATTCAAGCACGGCCATGGCGCCGGCGGCCCTGCCGCAAGAAGCGGTGCCCAAGTATATGATGGGGATCTTGCTGCCCTTCAGCAAATTCCACCTTTTTTGAGCGTCTTTTCTTTTTTTCTTAAAACTATTCATATTTATTTAAAATCTCTTTTAAGCGAATTACAGTCATGCGGCTATAGATGTCATCATTGATCTGAATCACAGGTGCCAGAGCACAACACCCCAGACAAGCCACTCGCTGGAGGTCGAACCTTTTGTCTTCGGTTGTGTGCCCAGAGGAGATATCAAGTTCCCTCTCCACTGCTTCGCAGAGAATCTGCCCTCCCCGCACATGGCAAGCGGTTCCCATACAGACCTTAATGGAGTTTCTGCCAGGCTCGGTGAATCGAAATTGAGAGTAAAACGAGGCCACTCCGAAGATTTGATTTTCGGAAATCTTCAAAAACCGGGAAGTATGTCTGATGGCTTCGGTGGAAATAAACCCCAGCTTTCCCTGAATCCGTTGGAGGATGGGAATCAGGTCTCCCTCCTCACCTTTGAACTCAGAAAATACACCGATATAATCCACTTTTGTCACAGAATTTCCTCTGGATCACCTTCACATGAATCCACTCTTCTCTTATTCTCCGGCTCCTTTGTCGCCAGGAAGATACAATCGGTGAGTTCTACCTCTCCTCTGACGAAATCCTCCGCAAAAGCCATGCAGGTGGGCGCTCCGCAGCACCCACAGTCAATCTGGCGCAGCTTCTGGTAAACCCT
>Ga0315541_1003481_pt1 | contig 12109 bp, 12 predicted proteins | sample SalMarSW160190MG_FD_203095 | JGI IMG/M metagenome (GOLD analysis project Ga0315541, IMG submission 203095) | Salt marsh sediment microbial communities from the Plum Island Ecosystem LTER, Massachusetts, United States - Salt Marsh Sediment SW1601-190 ...
TTCACGACTCGCCGGCGTTCGGAAACGACGATGATAGCGCTGATGATATAGCCAAAGCACTGTTCAACGCCTATTTTGAAGTTCTCGACGGAAGGCCTAACACAAAGGGGGGCACCTACAGGGTAAACCTGTTGCCAACGACAGTCCACATCTATTTTGGGCAGGTCGTTGGGGCAACGCCCAATGGGAGATACGCTGGGAAGCCGCTCTCTGATGGCATCTCGCCCAGCCAAGGCGCAGATACCCATGGCCCGACAGCCGTTATCAAGTCGGTGGGGAAGATCGACCACGTGCGGACCGGAGGCACTCTGTTAAACCAGAAGTTCCTGCCGCAGGTGCTGGCAAGCGAAGAAGGGATCACAAAGCTGGCTCAGCTTATCCGTACCTACTTCCGCTACGACGGCCACCACATCCAGTTCAACGTGGTCGACGTTAAAACCCTGCGTGATGCACAGAAAAACCCCGAACAGCATCGTAACCTTATCGTCCGCGTCGCCGGGTACAGTGACTACTTCTGCAATCTCGATCCATCCCTGCAAGAGGAGGTCATCGCTCGCACAGTGCACGACGGCCTGTAGGCGGTGAAGCTCTCTTGTCGGTGTTTGCTCAGCTTTCCTTGGTATCGACGGGCAGGATCTAATAGACTGGTTGTAAATGCCGTCTTTAGAAAAGGAGAGGAGCATGAGACGATTTAAGCTGGTAATGACCGCATTTTGGGTCGCTATAGCGGCTGTCTACAGATGATTCCAATTGATGTTTCTGGCACATGGACCCCTCTGTGCCAATATGACTGAGACACCTACCCTTCGTAGAATTACTGTAGAGGGCGGAAGGGAGAGAGGAGAATGATCACCAATACGATCACGGGAGTCTCAACGATGGAAGCCAAGCAGAGGACCATCCTTCAGCAGGGAGAACGGATTGGACCCGATCCAGAGGTTCCAGAGAAGCCTGGGGATTCTTTCGTTGGTTTGAAGGAATCAAATTGGATGGAGAGTGGCATGAATACCGGTTGAGGTTGAAGGACCTTGCTGTTGTGAGTGATATCAAGGAAGGAGATGAAATGAAGCCTGACCCAAACTGGGTCTTTAATGGAATCCTTACTTGGTGCCAGGGTGCTGGAGGTAGAAGGGCCGATGTCTCTATCTACTTTGATGGAATAAAGGTGATTGAGGAGACAAAGCAAGAATGATTTTTGGAGAGGGGGGTTAGAACCCTCCCCCCGAAAAAGGTTAGTTTTATTCAGAAAGGAGAAGATTGATGAAACAGAAAAAAAGAGGTTCTATTTGGAGAGGATTTTGGCTATTAGTTCTTTTTGTTCTTGTTGTTCTTGCCTGTGCGGGGACAGGAGGTGAGTTGTCCGCTAACGATGGCGGAGAGATAAAGATAATTAAGATGGAGCCTGATTCCTCACTGGGCTATGTTAATATAGCAGGGCAGGCAGTAGACAAGGCAGGAAAGCCATTCTATAAGGGCGGAGGACCTGATGGATACCGTCACAACAAGGCCTATATCTATCAATCAAATAACGATCAAGAACCCCTAGTGTTAGATGGGAAATGGCAGAAAACTGAATCCCAAACCGAACTTACTTATACTACCGAAGTTTTGATACCTAAAAATTGGGAGAATGTCTCTTTAGTCTATACCCTCTACGCTACTAGTGGGGACCTTTATATTTACTGTAATGATGTTTTAATTTATTCAGAGGCACCTTGTCGACCTTGGTTTGTAACTCTCTGCATGAGAACTCCCTTGCCGAATATTAAATTTGGAGAAGTTAATAGGTTGAAAGTAAGGATTATAAAAGGTCCGGAATGGAATGGAATCCTTGTTACCAGTTTGATTCCCTCTTCAAACATTGTTGGGGATTTCAACCTTAAGGAATGTAAGTTTAATCTCGTATATCCAATTGACCCTGAAGGAGGGAAATATCTTCTCACTTACTTTCAGAACGAAGAGGTTCAGGTCTTCAAACCATTAGGAGAAGTAAAGGAGATATTTGGAGGAAAAGTTCCGGCTATTGCCAAAATTAAGACGGAATTGCCTCAGAAGAATTTCCCTGGCCTAAATCTTCCCCAGACAATCTACTTTACCATTGGCTATGGTCCTTTCGCTCTACAGTTCGATCCAACAGTTCTTCTTTCTCCTTTAGCCTTGAGTCTGGGCTTAAACATCTTTCCTTCTTTCGGAGGAAATATTATCTGGAGCCCAGAGGGAGAGATAAAATTGAGCGAAACTGGTAAGAATCTTATTCAAAGACTTAATGACCTTGGGGTTGCCCTCTTCTATGGATGTGGAGCCCCTGGCCTTCCTTATGAGAAGGAGCTACGGGATAAGATCATTCACTTAGTCACTGGGGAAGAGGAAGAGGTAGAAATATTAGATCAAAATGGAAAATCAAAGATATGGGGAGTCATCCCATTTTCCAACTATAATGCGAAAGCAATAAACTTACGAAAGTTCCTATTAAGAAAGGTAGTGGGACTATATAGCAAAGAAGTAAAATATTTTATCTTCAATGCCTATAATGAACCATCCTATGGTTCTGGAAGTGGTGAGAAGATGAGGATTATAGACTACTCTGAACCAAGCATTAGGGAATTCCGAAACTGGCTAAAAGAGAAGCATAGAAGTTTAGGTAGATTGAATAAAACCTGGGGTTCAAAATATAAATCCTGGGAAGAGGTTGAACCTCCTCGAGTTCTCTTTCCTAGAGAGCAGCCCCAGAAGGCTGCCTGGTACGACTGGACTGTTTTTCGCACCGAGGAATTTTCTAAGTTCTTTGAAAGAGAATACCGGCTCATCAAAAGTATCGACCCCAAAATTCCTGTAGTTACAAGATACCCTTCCAGTATCTATATCAGCGGTTGCGGATATACCCGAACAATTGGCGCTCACGATTGGGCTCTCCTCTATGATAAGACTACAGACTTTGGCCAGATGCACTTTCATCCCGAGATGATGTTTGGAGAAGGAGACTACTGTTTTGAGATCGATGCTGTTCGTGGACTTTCCAATAAAGAATATCTATGGAGTGAAGAATGGTATGCTGATTTTGCCCATGTAGGAGGTCCAGCAGTATCAGGCAAGATTAAGGGCCAAATTGTGACTAGGAATCTCTGGTTGGCGATAGCGAGAAATGTAGTGGGCTTCTGTAACTGGTATGGCTATCAATTTTTATCCCCCTTTAACAAAGATGTGGCCAATCAGTTTAGGAAAGAGGTGGGAAAGATTCGTAAGATAGAACCCTATCTCTTTGATTCTGAAATCGAAGAAGCACCTATCGCGATACTTGACCCCTTCACCCCCAGTATCCAGATAGACAACGGCCATGGCTTTGAAGCCAGTGTAGAAGGCTACCACCATGCCCTTGCTTACAATCGTCTCTATCCTCTCGGCTTTATCTCCGAGAGGTATCTAAATGAACTAGATAACTATAAAATACTTTATATTCCCTACTCTCCCTATATGCGCAAAGATGTGTGTAATGAAATCAAAAGGTGGGTTAAGAAAGGAGGAACAATAGTTGCTGACGGACCCATTGGGGTATACGATGAATATGGTTATCCTCAAGAAGGAGGTCTCTTAGCGGAACTATTTGGGGCAAGTGTAGATCTTAAATCAGATTTAGGATGGGGAAGAGGTGAGGTCCAATTAGAGAAGAGCCTGGGAGGATTCTCCAAAGGCACAAATTTTATCTGGCACTTCGATAGTGAATCTCCATTCAAAGAGTATGCTCTTCTTCCTCATACTGCTGAGGTTATCGCTACCTACAAGGATAAGCCAATAATCACTAAGGGAAAGTATGGAAAGGGGATAGCCTACCTTTGTGGTTTGCCTTTGGGATTTAGGGCTCATAACCGATCTGCTCGTGATCCAGGAGAGCCGCGTAAGACCTGGGATAAAATTATTGCTTCCTTTGCTCTCGATGTCGGCATCGAACCGAAAATTAAGGTAACTAATCCCGAGTTAGATCTCATTCCTCGGAAAGGAAGAGACGGAAAGTTATATCTCTTTATCACTAACTGGGATCCAATGAGGACTCAAGAAGGAGTGATCGAGGTAACCGGTAGGTATAAAGAAGTTCGGGAGCTCATAGCCGAAGAGGAAATTCCTTTTGAACCTTCTGGTAAGGGCATTAAATTTGAAGTAGAGGTTTTACCAGGTAAAGCCAAAGTTTTAAGGATTTTCTGAAAAAGAAATTAACGGACTTAAAAAGTCAAAAAGTAAAAGAATTTGTGAGAAAGAAGAGAGTAGACTTAGGGAGTATTGCTTCCTTAGGAGATCGTTTCATTTGTCTTGAAAGGCATTGTTCTTGAAATAATTATGTGATACTTTAACGTGATAAATCGCCTTTCATATGGTAAAATTGGTAATATGAAAGGTGGTGATAGCCATGGGTTTTCAAGAGATAGCTCTTGAGGACAAGGTAGCCATTGTTAGTCAGGTCATAGGTGGTCAAAAGATCCGGCCCTTAGCCAGACCCGACTTTGAACTTTTGAGGGTTGTTTCGGGACCCTTGATCCCATGACTACGACATTTTCGTCTCCCAAAGTCCGATTTTTACCGCTCCGTGTGGTGCCACGAATTCTGGAAATGCTCTTGACTTTGACCTGATATTGAGGTGTAGGTTTTGAGGCGACCTAGGGATGGAGTGGAGTTCGTCTTGTGTCGGTGTTGGCCGAATTATATGAACAGAAGTTCGTATATCTGGGCGTTAGCCGAAATTCGCTCGCCCCTTACTTTCTCTGTAAAGGGGACGGCAAGAAGGAGGTGATGCCTATGCTAAACTAAAGCTGCCTTCTTCGCTCCGGGCGGCGGAGAGGTTCGTTCTACTTCAACAGCGATAGATTTAATAAAAGGAGGCGATAAGTCATGAAAGTAATGCAGCGAGGGATTATGAAAGTCCTCCCTGGCAAGATGGCAGAGGCGATGGAGCTTCTAGAAAAGCACATGGCTATCGTGAGTCGCTTGGTGGGAGCACCTCCTACCATGAGGAGCTACCGCCCCTTCCTTGGTGGAGGCGATTCTATGCATACCATCGTTTTTGAGGTGGGGTGGGATAGCCTCGCCGAAATGGCAGCCTTTTTTGAGAAGGTGATGGCAGATCCAGAGATGCAAGCGCTCATGCCGAAGTGGGAGGCGGTCGAGGCGAGTCACGAAGTCGAAATCTACGCGCGAATGCCATAAGAGCACGGCTAAGGCAGGTCAATTCTGGTGTCAACTGGTCACCTTGATAGGGCGAGAGGCGGGCGAACTCTGCGGTCGCTTCGCTCCCTTGCCCTTTGGGTCGGCTAACACGGGGTTGCCGACTTCGCTACGCTTTGTGCAAATCGGCTTCGGCGACTTCGACAACTCCGGAAACGTTAGCCAAAGATAGGGCTGTGCTCCTGTTTTCCCGGGTGTATTTTAGTCTCACTTTTTACATCTCTATATGATTAAGGTTTGGCCTCAATAAGGCTTCAAAAATGGAACCAACGCACTACTTTAGCAGCTGGCTTTTCACTATAATCTGTTCTAAAAACACCCATATGGTTTTCAAAACTCTCTTCAGGCAACCAGGGTATACTGCCTATTGGATAATCAAGAAGACACCAAAAAAGGCCACCAGCAATCCCTTTTCTCTTCATTGTATTTAAGAACACTCTATAATAATTCGCTTGATCACGCTCATTATGTGGGTCTCCTAGACGATATGGCCATGTATGCAGACCAAATTCTTCGATTAATATTGGCTTGCCTGTCTCGGCTTGGATTTGTGAGATTGCATTACTAAGTTGGTGTTCTGGTTCGTAATAATGAAAACATACGAAGTCAACGAATGCCTCAACTTTCGGTATATTGTGGTAATCTCGCAATCCAACAGTGACTAGATGGTTATTATCCATAGAGCGAATAGTTTTGGTCATGTGCTCTAGAAATTGCAGAACATTGGTCTCTCCACAAGCCTTGAAATCAAGATCTGGCTCATTTTTTACATCCCATCCCAGAATTCTAGGATCATTGGCATATCGCGGGATTATGTTTTTAAGATGCCTATCACCTATCCAGTAATTTCTTGGTGAATAGAGTTCCCAGTAGACCTGGTCAAAGAGGGTAATAATTACCTTCAGGTGGTGCTTTTCTGCTAGATCTAGGGATTCATCCAATTTCCCTAAGAATTCTGGGTTTGGCTCAATTGCTACATCAATTGGCCTTTCATAATTGAGATTTTGGGTAAAAACTTGGTAATGGATAAAAATTCTTACCACATTAACATTAAGGCCTTCCGCAAGTCCCAATTCATAGTCTACCTCTGTTGGATCCCACTCTGCAAACATCCGCCATGAATGATCTCTCGGCTGGTAATTGCAACCTTTTACCTTCAGTATTTGCTCATTTACCAAAAATTGATCCCCTTGAATCGAGGCAAAGTCACGTTGAGCTTGAGCAGGAACCAACGCTACTCCACCTACCGCCACTACCAACGCCACTACCAGCGACACCGCTGTTGGCTTCTTCATGCCCATCATTCGAGCTCACCCCCTTTTTAAAATTCAGCTTTGTTAAGTAACTTTCCAATTCTAACCTTCAGGCTCATTATATACACCCTACACCCCGCCTGTCAACCCTCCGCGGTGAAGAGAATTGGATAAGTTCCTTAAGATCCGAAGATAAGTTTCCTCCAGCTATAGTTTAGTCCGCACTAACTGACTGGTCTAACAAGTCCGCCTTCTCCCTGCGAAATGGCCCGTAAAGCCATAGACTTCTTAACGGCAGTCTCATAAATCTATTAGGCAAGCTGAGAGTCTTTGGCCTTCCCCTCTCTAAGTGCTTGAAAGTCACGTTAAGGGAATGTCACCATTCTATATAGATCCCAATGCAATCACAGTTTTTCTTGTGGTACCCTATGCAGATCGAGCGCTTTAGAGGCTGCCCTGGACCTTCCTGCCATGTGTATATATGCACCGGTGGAGCTGCCGTTGCCATTAAGACCTCACCCTCACCACTGATCTTGGCTGGCAGGCTCGCCAGCGCTACGTCCCTTATGTCCACGGCCAGGACAGTGTCGAGCCCATCCCCCAACCTCAGGACATAGGAATTGGTGGGCAATCCGGCTAGATTGTGGACCCCGATCAGGCCGACGATAGCCCTGGGCCTAGGGATGATCCGGGCTGCGGGAGCGACGATGAGCAATTGCTTCTGTCCGGCATTACCCCACCAAGCTGCACCAGCGATGTTGATCGGTGTTCCCCTTAAGATGGGGCTATAGAAGCTGATTGCATCGTTGATGAGATCCGCCAATGAGGGTCGGGTCTTGGAAAGCGCCGTCAAAGTCGGAGGTGTGTAGCAGGTGAAAGTCCCGTACAGGGAAGGGTTAGCGATCCACCCTGACCCCGAGTCATGCGCCGGTGTCCGTAAGGAGATGGGTGTAGCAGTGACAGGGGTAGATGCGAGCTGGGTATTGAGCCGCGAAATTGACCCTAATACTTCAGGGTGCCTCCGCTCTCAAGGCAGGCGAGGGGCAACATCGGGCGTACCGTTAGATCGCGAGGTACGTTCGGACCCTGCGCGGTCGGAGACCCCGTGCGCGCATCGAAGCACATCTCGCGGAAGACGGGAGATCCCATGGTTGGCCACGGTGGTACTGTGGTCCGCACCAGGAATCCTAAGGGAGCACGATGGTGATGTACGACCATGGGAAGTCGGACAGTTCCATATTACCTGAGAAGCTTCCGAACAAGGGCTGTGGTGCGCCACGGTCGGCGGAGGAAGTGGAGGGAAGGGGACTGGCCAAGGGGAATCTGGTCCAGCAAAACAGGGTCCGCACTCAGTGGCGGGAAGCCCTGCGACGTGCGCTGGAGTGGATACGGCAGGCAGTTAGTGCCTGCGCGTCAGAACCCGAGGTAGGAGCCCAGTGCGGTAGTTCCGCATGCTGGGATCTGTGCGGGGGGTGCCGGGTAACCGGCATCCCTACCGCGACCGATGCAACATCTGCCAACGGACTCAGGGATCGAAATCTCCTTGAATCGTGCCCGTTGTCCCTGAGGCGACTGGAAAAGCTAGATTTCAATACACATGGACTGAACTGTGGCTAGCCCCGGATCGGTCGATCGCCTTGGTGATACCCCGTGCTTGTTTTAGCTTCTTACTCGTCTGTCTCTTTCACTTGCCAGGGATAGACGTAACAAAAGCGGAGTTCGCCCCTAGAATCGAATAAAAAAACCTTATCTCCTTCATTATCCCAGAGCTTATAACCAAACCATCTCAGTGTCACACGGTCGGTTTCACATCCCTCAAGCGTTTTGCGGCGGTTTTCCGGAATCCCCGGCCCGGTGAGGATCATCAACACGCCGCCCGGTGAGAGATAACAGCTCGGACCAAAGAAACGATAAAAGTCAAGCATGTTCCGTGAGCTTTCTCCTTGCTCTTTCTTTTCGCGAGCGTAGGCGTCCATGAGGATCCATCCGTCTGCAAGCTCTATCGGCTCTGCCCCGCGGTTAAGGAGATAGACCGCTTCCTCCTCGCCCCAGAATCGGACTGCAACTATGGCAAGATCACTCTCAGGGGAAAAGTCGGGGAGTCCCCACAGCCCATGATACTCGCGGGCGGCTTTTATCTGGAAAGATATCAGCTCCTCAGCATAGCGGATAGGAAACGCCTCAGGATAAAGATCGCGATCTATCAGTTCGCGCAGATCAAGAAGCGCCAAGCCATCTTCCACAAGCTGAGCCTGAACGAGCTGTGAGCGTTCCTCGTCCAGGAACACATACGCCAGGACTCGGTCATTCCGATCCCGGCGGTACCCCTCTTCCACTGGCTCCACCTCGAGCCACACGTATCTTCCGGAAACGAGCTCATCGTTTTCTGCTTTCGCCTGAGGCCCAAGGTGGGCTTCATCTTCAAGCTCCGGGGAGCTCGCCCCCATGTACCGGAGATCCAAGGGGCGCCCGTCAGGCAGCCGAACCCCAATGGAATCCCCGTCTATAACATCTGTTACCCAGCACGGACCGATCGCGACGTAAGAGGAGGTCTGGACCTCCTGGCAAAGTGCTGGCACAACAAAAACGAGCATGAGCCCAAGCCATAGAAATCTTCGCATCCTTCCCTCCTTCGCAAGCCAAGATCTCAGACAGACTCTCTTCCCAGTGATTATACGCGGAACTTCACCCGATGAACAAGCCGCATGCGGCCATCCTAACCATAATCCCACATAAAATCTTCATTGTCATAGAAGCTCTTCAAGGGATGAGAGCGCGAGCTCCAGAGGCCTGGAAAGCTGATTCTTCTGACGAAGACTTCTCATCTGCCCCGCAAAGCGGAAAGGAGCTAAGGTATCGGCGGGGAAGGTTCGAGGATTGATGCCCAAAAGCTCGAGCTTCCCATGGTGGGAGAGGAGCTCTCTCCAGGATTCCAGGGTTGCGGTATCCGGGCTGCGAGCAAAAGAGGGGAGCAACGTTAAATAGATCCTTTCAAACTTCTTCCCCTCAAGGAATCCTCGTGCGAAGGCCAGGCAATCTTCAGTATTGAAAGGGAGCCAGAGACCAGGAATGCCGGTCTGAATATTTGTGCGCGGGTTCTGATGGTTAAAGCAGTCAAAGAGGATCTCCTCCCCCCTAACGCCCTCACACGCAAGGTAAGCGCGGTAGGCAAGGAGTCCGTATTCCTGCGGATGGTCAAAATCGATCTCTATAACCTCGATCCCGTGGTCCTCGGCGAAATCCTTGACCGCTGTAGCGAACTCCCCCGGGCAGCCCCATTCAGACTCCCTCCTCTCCTCTAAGGGAAGATTAAGCGGCCAGCGCGCAAGGTACTCCTGCGGGCTTATCCCGCCCAACCCTCCCACCTGGAGAAAGGACCGTTCAGCTACCACATACTGTGGCCATCGATAGCAACAGTTGATAAGGATAATCTTCCCCTGAGGAGCGAGGTTTCCCAGGATGAACTCCTGATAGGCCCCGGGCAGCTCCAGAAGCTTGATCCTTAAAAAATTAACGTAGCGGACCAGGGATCGATCGTGTAAAGGGTCGTAATGGTTGATGATCTCGATTCTCTCACCTGCGTTGTTGCTGAGGAGCACCTCAGCTAACCTTTTGCCGGACTCATAGTACGGTTCAAGCTCATCCGGCTTTATCGGAGGATGCCTGAAGGTGAGACCAAACGAGGTGGTGAGAAACGGGGCGCGGAGCAAGGCGGCCAAATGAGCGATCCCCCCGTTGGGGGAGCCGACCATGATCGCCTGGTATCCGTGATCGACCTTTGGGTATTGAGAGGCGCACCATTCCGGCAGCGAGCTGACATCAAAGCCTTCCAGTTCCTCTGGTTTTTGGCCCACCGAGACGGACATTCCCCATTCGATTCCCGCGATCCTCAAGTTTTCCGAAAGGAGGCTAAGCAGCCACAGGAAGAGCCTGCTTCCAGGAGGATAGCACTCCAGGATGCTCTTTCCTTGACCGGTCAGCGCCTCGGCTATCTCCCGAACGACCCTCGTCCCCGAGTCGAAGCCCTCGACCGGGATCGCTTTTTGTGAGCCTGACTCTCTCTTGGCTGCAGCGGGGAAATTCCCAACAACAAGGGCGAAGAGGAGGATGAAAGTGAGCATCACAGCCCCATGAGTCCGCGAAAAACACCTTCTAGTGAGATTCCTTGTTCTCATTTGGCGACTCACCTCAATCCTCATCGGGGCCGAATAGCTCATCCAGGATCGGCTCCAGGAGCTGGGGAAAATCGGTGTAAATCCCCCTCACCCCTTCCATGGTGGCAAAGTGCCGCAACTGGTCCGCTTGATTGTATGTCCAGATGTAGACACCGTATCCCAATCCCGCAAGCTTTATAGCAAGGCTCGCGGTAAAGCCGACCGGGCTGGGCCCGTAGGCGTCCGCCTCTAAATCCTCCAGGTATTGTACGGGGTTCCAGGGGGCGAAGATGACTAAGGCGGCGATCGGAATATCAGGGTCGAGCCTCCTGACCTCCCTGAGAAGGTCATGGCCGAATGAGGAGACCACCACCCAGTTCTCCATCTTTGTCTTCTTGATCAGCGAGACGAGCTTGTACGCGATCTCCTCCCTGGGGAGGTAATCCATGGACTTAACCTCGATACCCATCCGCCAGTCGTTCTCCCAGGTAAACTGCAGCGCCTCCCTCAGGGTAGGGATCTTCTCATCGACGTAGGATTGCTGGTCCGCGATGGAGACATTGCCTTCTTTTATTTGCTTGAAGGAGTCGGTCTCGATGAACCAGGAGCCGGCGTCAAGCTTCTTGAGTTCAGCGAGAGTAAAGTCGTTGACCAGCCAGGGGGAGCGCTCGGGGAAGACCTCCTCGACGTTGGTCGTCCGCTTGAGGCTTTTATCGTGCATCAGGACAAAGACCCCGTCTTTGGTGAGCCGGACATCGATCCCCCAGAGATCCGCGCCCACCTTGAGGGCCACCCGTCCCGCAGCCAGGGTGTTCTGTGGGGCCAGGGATGAGGCACCAGCATGAGCGATGTTGAGCACTGGCCGCGAAAGCTTCGCCCCATGGAGGAAGATGTTGTCGCTCTCAACCGCGGCAGCTAAGCTCCAGCATGAGAGGATTGAGGTCAGCGCGATCAACGCCACAAACGCGATCCTCCATTTACGGCTCATCGCTTGCCTCCTTTCAAACGGCGGTTAAGGGAGAAACTCCTTAATAGTCGCAAGCAGGATCTCTGCCTCCTTCTTCGCCTCCCTGTTCCAGAAGGGCCAATCTCCTATTGGGGCCGCAAGCACGAAGTTAAGCTCACGCTCGATCAGCCCCCTATACCTGATCCTATCTATGTTTCCGAAGAGACCGTAGGCAAAACCCCAGTACTGGGCATATACTACGTGATTCTCAAGGTACGTTTCGTCAAGCTCAATCGCCCGTTCCAGGTGCTTTCTGCCCTGTTCGAGGTCACCTCCGAGGAAGTCAGGGGTTGTCACCAGCAATGCTCCAAGGGCGTTGTGGGAGCTCCCACCCCAGTAGCCCTCTTCGACCTCGATACACCTCTCATACATCGCCTTCACCTTGCCGACGTTCATCATCCCCTCCAAAGGGTTATAGCTGAACAGTGCCCCCCAGTTGTTGGCCGCCCACAGCAGGGCCGCGGGATCAATAACAAAGCCGATAG
>Ga0315541_1003484_pt1 | contig 12104 bp, 10 predicted proteins | sample SalMarSW160190MG_FD_203095 | JGI IMG/M metagenome (GOLD analysis project Ga0315541, IMG submission 203095) | Salt marsh sediment microbial communities from the Plum Island Ecosystem LTER, Massachusetts, United States - Salt Marsh Sediment SW1601-190 ...
AATTTAACTATGATAGGAAGAGGGACTATAGGTATATTCCCTATTAGTTCCATAATCTTTATAATTATTGCTATTTTAGCTATTTTATTAGCGAATCATAGTAAGTTTGGTAGGTATATATATGCTGTGGGAAATAATAGTACAGCAGCAGAATATGTTGGCATAGATAGCAAAAAAGTTAGAATGACTTCCTTTTTGTTAGAAGGTTTTTTTATTGGTGTTGCCGCAATTATCTTATCTTCAAAATTATGTAGTGGCCCTGCTGCTGGAGGCGACGGGTTTCTAATGCCTGTAATTGCCTCAGCCTTTTTAGGGGCAACTGTTTTTAGGCCTGGATTGGTCAACATTGGAGGTTCTATTTTAGGTATATTTTTATTAAGTATTATTGAAAATGGATTAATAATGCTTAATGTGCCTTTTTACTTTAAATATATAATACAGGGTTTAATAATTATTGGGGCAATTGCTTTTGTTTCTTTAAGAGGAAGGAGAAACGAGGGGCCGCCTTTGATATAAAAAATAAAGAATAATGTTTATTTTAATATAATAAAAAACAAAATTAAAAATTCATGAGGTGAAAAAATGTTAAGAAGTACATTAAATTATTTTCCTTCTGACGGTAAGGCTTTAATAGTGGCGATGGATCATGGAATGATCGGGGCTCCTGCAGGCTTTAAAAATCCTAAAAATACCTTACTAAAAGTTCTTAAAGGTGAACCTGATGGAATATTAATTACTCCAAATTTTGCTCGTAATTTTAAAAGTGAAATTAGTAAAAAAACAAATATAAAAATTAATATTAGAGTTGATTTTATGGCTACTTCAACTATACCCGGATTAAATGGAGAAGAAGAAATTCAACTACAATTTTCTGATGTCGAAGAGTATTTTGAGATAGGAGCTGATGCAATAGTTACACTTTTAATATTTGGCAGAGAAAATCCTGAAGTAATTAAAGATAATATAAAATACATTGCTGCTCTTTCAAAAATAACTCATCATTGCCATATTCCTTTAGTAGTAGAAGTTCCTTTTTGGGGCAAACTATGTCCCAAAGAAAGTCAGGAAAGATCTAAATTTCTTGAGGATGCTTGTAGAATTGCTTTTGAAATGGGTGCTGATATCATAAAAGCACCTTATTTACAGGATCGCGGAGCTTTTAAAGATATTACTTCTAATCTACCCATTCCAATTTTAATTTTAGGTGGAGAAAAAATGAACACCAATGAAGAAATCCTGGTTACTGTAAAGAATTCATTGGAAGATGGAGGGCGAGGAGTGTATTTCGGAAGAAATATTTGGCAAAACGAGGATCCGGTTCTTATGATTAAAACTTTATATAAAATAATTCACGAAGGGTCTTTAATTAAAAAAGTATTGGGAGATATGAAAAAATAAAAAATATCTAAAATAAGGTAAAGATAAAGGAGCAAGATAAACAAAGTTTAAATTTTTAAAAGCACCCTACCATATAGAAAAATAGGCATTAATTTTGCTCTATTGAAGTGGGATGCTGCATTACCGGGTAGTATTTTATTGTTTAACCCTATATCACAGACTATGGCTGTTGACGAAAAAGAACTTTTATGGGCCATAGAAGAAAGTCATCAACTTGCCGCTAAGAGAGGAATAAAAGGGAAGAAATTAACTCCATTTATTTTGGAACAAATCTCTCATTTAACTCATGGGAAAAGTCTTAAGGCTATTATTGAATTAGTTATTAACAATGCCAAATTAGCAGTTAGTGTAAACTTTAGTGGGGTAGTTAGAAGAAAAAAATTAGCAGGGAAAATTGCTAAATTATCAAGTCTTCGATATAATCTAAATAGCATTGATAACACAGATGATAAGTAAACATAGTGAAAAAAGAGAAGTTCTTAAAGAAAAGAATAACTAATAGAATAAAATGAGGTTAGTGTTGATTGTAACTTATCTTAACCAAATTAGTTAATATGTGTTTTCCTTTAATTTTTTATGGACTACCGAATAATAGACGGAGCTAAAGGGGGCGATTTTTTACAACTTCTATCCAAGAAGTTAGCTTCGTATTAATGGAGGTGATGAATAAACGAGAGAAAAATTCAAAAACTTTGCTGAAACATAGTTTACACTAAAGGGTTTTATAATAGCAAAGGAAAAGATTATTTAAAAAATATATTCAAAAGGAGAAAAAAATGAAAAAGATAACATTATGGTTTTTAGTTTTAACAGTAATTCTATCGACATTTTCAGCATTTATGGTAGCACAAGCGGCCGATAACGATTATGAAATTGTTATGGTAGTTAAACTTGAAGGAGTTGCCTGGTTTGATAATATGAGGTTGGGTATTCAAGATTTTGCCAAAGATACCGGGGTTAATGCCTACCAAATTGGTGCTGATACGGCCGATCCAGCATCTCAAGTGGCTCTAATTGAAGATCTTATTGCTAAAGGCGTAGATGCGATACTGGTTATTCCTAATGATCCGGTAGCGTTAGAACCAGTATTTAAAAAAGCAAATGCTGCTGGAATTCTTACTTTGACTCATGAAGCATCTAACCAGAAGCAGGTAAGTTTTGATATAGAAGCCTTTGATAATGTCGCCTATGGAAGACATATGATGGATGTTATGGCTGAAGATATGAATTACGAGGGAGAATATGCTTGTTTTGTAGGTCATCTTACTTCTACAACTCATAATGAGTGGGTTGATGGTGAAATTGCCCAACAGAAAGAAAAATATCCTAATATGAAGTTAGTAACTGATAGAATAGAAGATCGCGAAAATCAGCAAATTGATTATGAAAAGGCTTTAGAGCTTTTGAAAACTTATCCAAATATAAAGGGTATAATGGGAAGCGCTATGTGCGGAGTGCCTGGATTTGCTCTGGCTATTGAAGAAAAAGGACTTACAGGTAAGGTAGCAGCATACGGAACCTGTTTACCTTCTGTTGCCTATGATTACTTAAAGAGCGGTTCCGCCAAGTCGATCCATTTCTGGGTCCCAGCTGATGCAGGATATGTTACTGCTAAAGTAGCCTGGGAGCTTCTTAAGGGTAATGAAATTAAAGAGGGCATGGATTTAGGTAGGCCCGGTTACGAAAATATTACCATTAAAAAGAACCAATATGGTGTATCAGTAATTTATGGAAGCGCTTGGAAAGATGTTACTCTTGAAAATATAGATGAGTACGATTTATAGACTATATCTGCTACAGAGAGAAGATTGGTTGAAGGGATGAAAGCCCTTCAACCAATCTTTAATTAGTAAATCCTAAGCTTTACTTAAATAAAATTTTTTGATAATACTATGAATTAATAGTATTATTTTATTATCACCGGATAGAAAGACTACATTTAAGAATTAGATTGACACTTTATTTAATAAGTTATAGCTAAAATTTGTCTAAAAAGTATTACCCTGGTGAGGTTATGATGATTGAAAAGTTAGAAAAATTATTAGTAGTTAAAGATATAAGTAAATCATATGTGGGTGTACAAGCACTAGATAAAGTTAGTTTGTCAATAAATAGAGGTGAGATACGTTGTCTGGTCGGTGAAAATGGATCAGGAAAATCTACCTTGATAAAAATAATTGCCGGAGTAGTTAAGGCAGACGAGGGTGAAATAATAATAAATGGTAAAAAGTTCGAAAATTTACACGCCATCGATTCGATAAGTGAAGGGATACAGGTAATCTATCAAGACCTATCTTTATTCCCCAACCTTACTATCGCTGAAAATATTTCCCTAAATCAGATGATAGAAAGAAAGAAGAGATTTGTTAGTTGGAAAGAAATAAGAAATATCGCCGAAAGAGAGCTTTTTAATATTAATAAAAAGCTGGATTTAGATGAAAAGGTAGAAAATATTTCTATTGCTAATAAGCAGCTTGTAGCTATCTGCAGGGCACTAACTCAAGATGCCAAAATTATTATCATGGACGAACCTACTACGGCAATTACTAAAAGTGAAATTAATCGTCTATTTTCTGTAATTCTGGGTTTAAAAAAAAGAGGAATTTCCACCCTATTTGTTAGTCACAAGCTTAGTGAAGTTTTACAGATATCTGAAAAAGTAACGGTTATACGAGATGGAAAGTTGGTTGGTGTTTACAATACTGAAGAGTTGGATCACGATACCCTTTCTTTCTATATGAGTGGAAAGAAGATAGTTGATTCCCTTTTTAATTACCAAGAAAAAGAGAGGCAGAAAGAGCCGCTTTTAGAAGTTAAAAATTTTTCTAAAAAAGGTAATTTTCAGGATGTAAATTTTGAAATTAGATCAGGTGAAATTGTAGGAATAACCGGAATCCTGGGTTCCGGGCGGACCGAACTTGCCTTATCGCTGTTTGGTTTAAATAGACCGGATTCAGGAGAAATATATATCGATGGTAAGTTGGTAAAGATAAAGTCTCCTCGAGATGCTATCGAACTGGGTTTAAGTTATTTACCGGAAGATAGGCTTAATCAGGGCTTATCTATAAAGCAGTCTATCGGAAATAATATTGTAGTTACTATATTACAGAGGTTGTTGAATAGATTCAAATTGTTCGATAACAACAAGAAGTATGAAGCTGCAAAAGAATGGATAGAAGAGTTAAATGTAATTACTCCATCTTTAGAGACTGCAGCTCAGGCACTGTCAGGTGGCAACCAGCAGCGGGTGGTTATAGCTAAATGGCTGTCTACACACCCTAAAATATTTATTTTAGACGGTCCTACCGTAGGGATAGATGTTGCTTCTAAAAGCAATATACACAATATAATCAAAGGATTAGCTAACAAAGGTATGGGGGTTATAATTATTTCTGACGAGATTCCCGAAATTATCCGGAATTGTAACCGGATAATAGTAATAAGAGAAGGTAGGATTGTTAAAAAAGTTAACACTGATGAGGTGACTGAGGGTAAATTGCTGGATATATTAGCAAGAAAGAGTATTAGGGTGATCTAATGCTGAAAAATAATAGAAGATTCGAAGTTCAAAAATTATTAAAACAGAATGAGTCATACTTATTTTTAGTTATAATTGCTTACTCTATATTCATTACTTCTATAAATTCTTCCTTTTTGTCTCTGGAAAATCTGTTTGATCTGGGCAAGAGCAGTGCGGGAATGGGAATAATGGCTATCGGAGTCTTTATAGTTTTACTTTCAGGAGGCATAGATATATCTTTTACAGCAATTGCAATTTCAGGACAGTATATTGCTGCTAATGTTCTGATAGCCAGCGGGGTAGATAATATATTTTTTGCATTTTTTATCTCCTGTTTGGTAGGAGTTGCTCTGGGATCGATTAATGGATTACTCATTTCGTATTTTAAGATCCCAACACTGATTACCACCTTAGGTACAGCGAGTGTTTTTCACGGAGCTTTACTAACCATTGTGGGAACTAAAGCTATTAATTCAGCTCAATTACCAGATTGTTTTAAAGCATTTGGTGCGAAAAATTTGCTTATCCTGACTAAACCAAATGGGGTAAATTACGGGCTATCCACCTTTCTCGTAATATTTATACTTCTTGCTCTACTGACCTGGCTTATTTTGAAATATACCATGTTGGGGAGAGGAATTTACGCCATTGGCGGAGATATAAATTCTGCTGTACGATCCGGTTTCAATGTTGCTAAGATTCAATTTTTTATTTACTGTTACGTCGGCTTTTTAGCTGGTATTGCCGGTGTTCTGCATATTTCCCTAATCCGCTATAGTAATCCTACCTATATAGTAGGTACCGAACTTAGTGTAATTGCTGCGGTAGTTTTAGGAGGGACCAGAATAACCGGTGGGTCAGGGACGATTATCGGTACAATAATGGGGGTGGCTATGGTAACTATATTAAATAATAGTCTCATCCTGGTGGGGCTATCTTCTTATTGGCATAATTTCTTTGTAGGACTGATAATTATCATAAGTGTTAGCATTACTTCCTATCAGAGTAAGAGGAGTATTGGAAATATAGTTTTTAGAAGATAATGATTTATAATGGGGTGGTACTATTTGTTAGGTAAATATTCAAAACATTCAAAGACATTAACTTTATTTATCATAATGATCAGTGTTTTCGTGGTAATATCGATATTTTTACCGGGTAAATTCTTAACCATTAGAAATTTTCAATCGATGTTTAGCCAAATCCCTGAATTTGGCTTACTGGCAATCGCTGTAATGTTAGCTATGTTGACCGGGGGGATCGATTTATCAATTGTTGCCACAGCTAACCTGGCGGGTATAGTTGCCGCACTTATTTTAACTAAATTTACCTTTCCCCAAATAGGCGGATATGAGGAGTTATTAACCATAATATTAGCTATTGCATCAGCCCTTACTGTATCCTTAATATGCGGATTCTTAAACGGATTATTGGTAGCTTATGTAGGAGTTCCAGCGATTCTTGCTACCTTAGGAACGATGGGACTTTTTTCAGGAATAGCAATTATTATAACCAAAGGATATGGTATTATAGGATTTCCTGAAAAATTCTTATTTATTGGGAGTGGAACCATTTTTCTAATACCGATGCCCATGATTATTTTTATTCTTTGTGCCTTAGTAGCTATTTTAATTTTAAACAAAACTACCTTTGGGTTTAGTGTATACATGTTAGGATCTAATCCGATAGCAGCCCGTTTTAGTGGTATAAACAACGAAAATATTCTGATTAAAACCTATATGATGAGCGGTTTATTTTCCGGACTGGCTTCAATAATAATGATATCAAGAGTCAATTCAATTAGGCCAGGATATGGTTCTGTTTACTTACTGCAAGCCATTCTTGTCTCGGTTTTGGGAGGTCTAGATCCCAGCGGAGGATCCGGAAGTATATCCGGACTTATTATGGCGATTATTACCTTGCAAGTTCTTCAAAGCGGTTTTAATATTCTATCTTTTAGCCCCTTTTTCAAGAAGGTTATATGGGGTTTGATATTAATTTTAGTAATGGTATTAAATTTTTACAGTGCTAAATTATCACAAAAATCAATAAAAAGATTAAAAACTAATTAATGAATTAAGGAGGTATTTATGAAAAAGATTATAAATGATCCCAAGAATTTTGTTGATGAGATGCTCGAAGGAATCCTGTCAGCACACCCGGAGCAGCTTAAGTGTGTCAATAATGATTTAAGATGTATAGTCCGTTCAAATAGCAAGAAACCTGGTAAAGTAGGACTCTCCACCGGTGGGGGGTCAGGACACCTACCCCTATTTTTAGGATATGTAGGAAAAGGGATGTTAGATGGTTGTGCAGTAGGAAATGTGTTTGCTTCTCCCAGTGCTAAGCAGATGTTAGAAGTTACTAAAGCAATTGACAGCGGGAGTGGAGTCTTGTACATCTATGGAAATTATGGTGGAGATGTAATGAATTTTGACATGGCTGCTGAAATGGCAGATATGGAAGATATCCGAGTTGAACAGGTAGTTGCCGGAGAAGATGTAGCTTCCTCACCCAAAGGCAAAGAAGACAAGAGAAGAGGAGTTGCTGGAATATTTTTTGTCTATAAAATTGCCGGTGCTTATGCCGAAGAGATGGCTTCTCTGGATGAAATAAAAAGGATTGCCGAAAAGGTGTGTGCCAATGTACGCACCATGGGAGTCGGACTCTCTCCCTGTATTATTCCGGAGATGGGAAAACCTACCTTTGAGATGGATGAAGGTCAGATGGAGATTGGCATTGGTATTCACGGAGAACCAGGGATAGGAAAGGGAGAACTAAAATCTGCCGACGAGATAGTAGAAAAAATAATGGAGTCTATCTTGGAGGACCTACCTTATCAATCAGGAAACGAAGTATCGGTGTTGGTAAATGGTTTAGGAGCTACCCCCAAAGAGGAACTATATGTAGTATATAGAAAAGTAGCACAAATATTAAAAGATAAGAAAATAACTGTATACCACCCCTATATCGGTGAGTTTGCCACTTCTATGGAAATGGCCGGAATGTCTATTTCCCTATTAAGACTCGATAATGAGCTAAAAGAGTTATTAAAAAAGTCAGCAGATACCCCTTTCTTTGTGCAAGCAGAACTTGAATAAAAAGGGAGATTTATAATATGAATAAACTAAATTCTTCGGATTTAGAAGGCTTATTTGCTAAGATTAAAGATATAATGGTTGAAAATAAAGAAAACTTATTTAAACTGGATTCGACGATCGGCGATGGAGATTTAGGGATTACTATGAGTAACGGATTTTCCAAAGTTTACGAAATGATATCAGTACTGGAGGAAGAGGATATAGGAAGAGTTTTTATTAAAGTTGGTATGACCTTAGCAGAGGCTGTTCCTTCTACCTTGGGCACTCTTATCGCTACTGGTTTTATGAGAGCCGGTAAAACCATTAAAGGTAAAACTGAAGTTGATTTATCTGACTTTGTTTCAATGGCTTCTGCTTTTGTGGAAGGAATAATAGAAAGAGGAAAGACCAGACCGAAAGAGAAGACTATTATCGATTCTCTGTACCCTGCTTTTCAAGCTCTCAAATTAGCTTCCGAAGATAGGAGAGACTTAAAAGAAGGTTTTAAGAAGGCCTATGAAGCAGCTAAAGATGGGGCTGAAGCTACTAAAGAGATGCTCCCAAAACACGGAAGAGCTGTTTGGTATGGAGAAAAATCGATAGGCAAGAAAGATCCCGGTGCAGTTGCAGGTATGTTGTTGATAAAAGCTTTTTATGAATACTTAAAGAGTAAAAATTAATAAATGGAGGTAAAAAGGTATGGCTGAATATTTACTGGGAATTGATGCAGGTACTGAAAGTATCAGGACAGGGGTATTTGATCTTGAGGGGAACATCCTCGGATTCGGATCCCATCCCTATAAGACATATTACAAACACCCTGCTTGGGCTGAACAGAAAGTGGAAGAATGGAGAGAAGCTCTCATCAAATCTATTATGGAAGCCATCCGTATTTCCGGAATTAATCCCAAGGAGGTCATAGCAATCGGTCTTGATGCAACTTGCTGTTCGGTAGTTTTCTTCGATGAAAATAATAAGCCTACTCGGGATCCTATTATATGGATGGATGTAAGATCATCTGAGGAAGCAAAATTTATCGAGTCTATCGATGATCCGGCGAGAGGGTATAACGGATACAGCAAAGTTTCAGCAGAGTGGTTTCCTTGTAAAAATTTATGGGTCAAGAGAAACCAACCAGAAGTTTATAAAAAATCAAAAGTAATTGCTGAATATACAGATTGGATTACCTTTGAACTGACCGGTGAATGGACTCTGGGGATAAACACAGCTTCGGTTAGAGAATATTACGATAATGAGAAGGGTGGATTTCCCAAAGATTTTTATAAAAAGATAGGACTCGAAGATATATTTGAAAAACTACCCAGGAGAGTCTTAAAGCTGGGTGAAGTTGCCGGAAGATTAAGGGAGGAAATTGCAAATAAAACAGGTCTGCCGGTGGGGATTCCGGTTGCGCAGGGAGGAGCTGATGCCTTTATTGCAGTTATAGGCTTAAATGCCTTGAAGCCCGGGCAGCTAGCTTATATTACCGGTTCTTCCCACCTTTTAATCGGTATATCTGATAAAAGGTTTCATGTTAAGGGTCTTTTTGGGACTTATCCTGATGCAGTAATTGATGATACCTATATAATAGAAGGTGGTCAGACTTCAACCGGTTCGGTGTTAAAGTGGTTTAAGATGAATTTTATCAATAGGAAGATAGAAGAGGAAGCAGCCAAGCAGAATCTGAGTATCTATCAATATATGGATAAGCAAGCAGAAAAATTATCCCCTGGTTCGGAAGGAGTAATTATTCTGGAACACTGGCAAGGGAACAGAACACCGTATGTTGACCCCTATAGCAGAGGGGTTATTAGAGGGCTTTCTTTAAAACATACTCCGGTACACATATATAGGGCTATAATGGAAGCGGTCGCTTACGGGACAGAGGTAATCTTAAAAGTAATGAAAAAGAGCAATTTTGAAATTAATGAAATGATCGCTTGCGGAGGAACCACACACAGTAAACTATGGCTTCAAATCTATGCTGATGTAACCGGACTGCCCATCAAGAAGACTACTACTTCAGAAGCAGCGGCATTAGGTTCAGCAATTCTGAGTGCCGTTGCTGCCGGGAAGTACAATAGTATTACCGAAGCAGCAAATAAGATGGTAAAATTTAAAGAGACAGTCGTTCCGAATATGGACAATCATAAAAAATATAAATTTTTTATAGACCAGTATGAAGGCACTTATTCAACGTTAAAGGACAGTGCCTATACAATGAGTACTCATATTTCCAATTCTAATAAATGATGATTATTTAAGAAGGAGGGAAGATGAAACGAGGCTTTCTTTGTTGATGGCTCAAAGGGTTTTAACTTTAAACCAAGGGTGTGGCATTGGCTTCCCTATCCGTTGTTTACAAGAGCCAGTTTTATTTTGCTATTTAAAAAAGGAACACCAGAGGAAGATTTGCAGATTGTAAATTTAAACGAAGAGTTTGATTTGTCTATTAAGATTATTTTGTAAATATAGAAATATAGTTATATTAATACGAGGAGGATCATATTATGGCAAATGTATTAGAAGGTATCTTTGGAGTGGAAAAACCGATTATCGGGATGGTACACCTTTTGCCTTTACCGGGGAACTATCTGTACGATGATATCGGGGGAATAGAAGCGATTGTAAAAGGCGTGATTCAGGATGTGGAAAAACTTCAGTCTGGTGGAGTAGATGGTATTATGTTTTGCAACGAGCATGACAGACCCTATTCCTTTAAAGCTGGGGTAGGAACGATAGCAGCGATGTCTTATGTTATTGGTAAGATAAAATCTCAGGTAAAGGTACCTTTTGGAGTAGATGTACTTTGGGACGCTATTGCCACTTTAGGAATAGCTAAAATAGCGGGAGCCAGTTTTGTAAGAGAGATTTTTACCAATGAATATGCAGGAGATATGGGGATGTGGCATACTAACTGTCACGAAGTATTTTCCTATCGAAAACTGATAAAGGCGGAAAATATCAAACTGTTCTTTAACGTAAATGCTGAATTCTCCGCACCGGTAGCTCCCCGACCTCTATCAGTCGTTACTAAGAGTGTTATTGTGTCCTCTTTGCCAGATGCACTGTTGGTCTCTGGTCCGGTTACAGGAATAGTTGCCAAAATGAATCTATTTAAAGAGATTAAAGAGAATGCAGGCGAGGTGCCGGTTTTAGCTAATACAGGAGTTACCTCTGAAACTGTAGAAGATATTTTAAAAGAAGTTGATGGTGCTATTATAGGAACAGCTTTTAAAGTTGATGGAATCACCTGGAATCCGGTCAGCCAGGAGCGCGTAAACAAGCTTATGCAAAAAGTAAGTTCACTTAGAAAAAAATTGAAGAAATAAAAATTCCTCATAGCTAATTATCTATTTGTTATAAATGTTTATTCCCGGGCTTGTTAAAACTTAATTTTAAAAGAGGATGATTATGCACGAAGACTATACTTTGGGTATTGATATAGGCACCCATGGGTCAAAAGGAGTTATTGTAACTAAAGATGGTGTAGTATTGGGAGATTCTTGCTGTACTCATAATCTGATTATTCCTAAGGCTGGTTATGCTGAGCATAATGCTTTTTCCTGGTGGAATGACTTTGTATTTTTAACCAAAGACCTTCTCCAAAAGACTGGTATTGACAATGGCTCTATTTCGGCGGTGGGCTGTAGTGCTATTGCCCCGACTATGCTGCCTTTGAATAGTAAGGGGGAGCCGCTTCGGAACGCTATTTTGTACGGAATAGATAATCGAACCGAAAAAGAGATATCTGAAATGACCGAAAGAATCGGCGAGGATAAGCTTCTGAAATATAACGGAATTCTTCTATCCTCTCAAGCTGCCGGTCCGAAGATATTGTGGTTTATGAAAAATGAACCAGAGCTCTTTAAGAAGACAGCCAAGATCGTTACCGCCACAACTTATTTGGTCTACCGTCTGACTGGCCGTTCGGTAATAGATTATTATACGGCAAGCACCTTTAATCCCCTCTTTGATTGCAGGAAAAAAGAATGGACAGACGCTCTTTGGCCGGATGCTCCCCTCGATTTATTATCCGAAATAACCTGGACTACCGACATAGTTGGTGAGATTACCGGAGATGCTGCTAAAGAAACAGGATTGAA